>MTKX01007358.1_pt3 | contig 10862 bp, 9 predicted proteins | sample 1042771 | NCBI WGS metagenome assembly MTKX01 (sample SAMN06212183, study PRJNA360534) | anaerobic digester metagenome | biome: Wastewater treatment plant; material: sludge; isolation source: anaerobic digester fed with sludge from wastewater treatment plant | place: Denmark: WWTP Randers ... | reverse complement strand
GAACCCCGCCTTGAACGCCTCCGGCCACTCCCCCGGCGACGGCGCCTTCGACGCTTCCCTCGACGCTCGGGTTGTTCTTGTCGTCCAGCCGGAAACGCATGGTCACGGTGAAGACGACGGCCCTGGGTTTGCCGTCGACGACCATGGGCTCGTAGACCCACTGCTCGAGGGCCTCGATGGCCGCCTGGTCGAGGAGGGGAACGCCGCGCAGGATCTTGATCGTGCCGACGCGGCCGTAGGTGTCCGCCGTCGCCTCGAGGACGACGGTCCCCTCGACGCCGGCCTTCCGGGCCGCCTCGGGATAGGCCGGCTTGACCTCCCTGACGAGCTTGGGGGCCCGGACCATCTTGCCCATCGGGACGACGGAGGGGACGACATCGCCGGCGTCGGGCACCGACATCCCTTCCCACCGGGACACGCGCAGGGTGACGAAATACGGCTTGGCCTGGGTGTCCTCGAAGCCGAAGACGGCCAGCTGCTTGTCCGGCAGCGAGAACTCCGAATCGAGGAGGCTCGCCTTCCCGTCGGCGTTCTGTTCGAAGACCTCGATGTGGAAGTGATTGCGCTGCGGCAGCCGGCCGGGCGTGACCGCGACCAGGTATTCCCGGCCGTTGAGCCGGAACACGTGCTGGGCTTTCTCCGACTTGCCCCTTTCCCAGGCCAGCCCGGCGGTCGCCACGAGGCTGAGCCCTGAGAGATGGTAGACCTCCCGGATCTTCTGCTCGGCCTGGACATCCTCGTCGCTGTCGAAATTCGCGAAGTCCTGGAACTTGAGATAGGAGGAGGTCACCGCTTTCGGCGCCGCGGCCGATCCCTCTCGGTCGCCCTCGAGGATGCGCATGTCCAGCGCGAAGGCCGTCGCGGCGAGCCCCGACGACGCGTCCGGCAGGGGCGGAGGCGGCGGCACGGTCCCGTCGGCGGCCGCCGGCGGCTTGGCCTTCCGCCCGCAGGCGAACCCGGCCATGACGGCCAGGACCAACAGGGCTCCCGCAAGCGAGCGCAGCGTGACGTTCTTCATGATCCACCCCCTCAAGGCGTTCTTTCGGCCCACACGAAGACGCTGTCCGTCCCCTGGGGCTGATAGACGAAGGTCTGGGCGGGCTGGCCGCCGACCCTGACATAGGCGATCTCGAGCCGCTCGGGAGGAGCCGCGGCCAGGGCGTCGAAGCCGGCCCGGTCGACCTGGCGGTACATCCACAGGCCGGTCGCCGCGACGACGGCGGTCAGGGCCAGGGCCGAGGCCCAGCGCAGGACGAACCCGGGCCTGGCCCGTTCGGGCCGCTCGAAGGCCGCGGCCCGGGACGCCGCGACGGCGATCCGTCCCCACAGGTCCGGGGCCGGGCCGAGCGCCTCCGGGCGGACGAGGAGCTCGCGGGCTTCCTCCGGGTCCAGGAGCCGGGCCTGGCAGCGCGGGCACCTCTCCATGTGGCCCCGGATGAGCCAGCCGCGGACCGTCCGCAGCGGCAGGGCGTCGTAGAGGAACTCAGCCGTTCTGCAAAAGGCCATGGTCCTTCTCCAGGAGCGATTTGATCTTGCGCCGGGCGTTGAAGAGATAGACCCGGGCCGTCGAGTCGGAACAGGCCAGGACCTCGGCGATGTCCTTGGCCGCGTAGCCCTCGTTGGCCCAGAGCGTCAGGGCCGTCCTCTCCTTCGGGGACAGCGTCCCGAGCAGGGCCGAGGGCAGGGGCTCGGGACCGCCGGGCCCGGGATTGCCGCCTCGCCCGATGACCGACGGCTCGAACCGGGCCCGGGCCGAGAAGTCCGCGAACCGCCTTTTTTTCCTGAGCATGTCGAGCGATCTCCTGTAGGCGATGGTCAGGAGCCAGGTCTTGAAGCTCCGGGCCCGGTCGTACCGGTCGAGCCGGCGGAAGACCTGCAGGAAGGTCTCCTGGCAGATGTCCTCGGCGTCCTGCCGGTTGCCGACGACGTTGAGGGCCACGGACAGGACCAGGGTGCCGTAGGACTCGAGCATCGCCCGGGAAGCGGCGGGGCTCTCCCGCAGGCAGCCGTCGATGATGTCCCGTTCGTCCACGAAAGGCCTCATCCTTCTTCCACGGAGATTACGCCCGCCCCCGGCGGCTCGTTTAGGGGCCCGTCCCCCCTATTGTAGGATAATGGGGACGTTTCTGTTTGATTTATTCATCTTCGGCGTTTTGACAAGGCGGGCGGGTGTTTGATATTTTTTGAAGGATATGAACCCGCCCTCCGGACCCAAGCCGCCTCTCCCCCCCCACCCCCGTCCCAAGGCCGGACGGGCGCCCGATGGCGAGGACCGCTTCAAGGCCCTCGTCGCCCAACTGCCCGTCGGCGTCTATCGGACGACACCGGACGGCCGGTTCATCGAGGCCAACGCCGCCCTGGCCCGCATGCTCGGCTGCCGCAAGCCCCGGGACCTGTTCGTCCGCAACGTCCGGGACTTCTACGTCCACGGCGACGACCGCGCCCGTCACCTGGCCAAGCTCTCGACCCGGTCGGCGGCATTCCAGGAGTTCGAGCTGTGCCGGGCCAACGGCCGCCGCTTCTGGACCCGCGACTACTGCCGGGCCGTCAAGGGACCGGACGGCCGCATCGCCCACTACGACGGCATCCTCGTCGACATCACCGAGATGAAGACGGCGGAGCGCAAGTACGAACAGGCCAACCGCAAGCTCCAGCTGACCAATACGAAGCTGGCCGAGCTGTCGACCCAGGACGAGCTGACGGGCCTCCTCAACCGCCGCGGCTTCTTCCAGTTCGGCCTCCAGCAGATGAAGATCGCCAAAAGGCTCAAGTCGGACAACTACCTCGTCTTCCTGGACATCGACAACCTCAAGGAGGTCAACGACGCCCACGGCCACGCCGCCGGCGACCTCCTCCTCCAGGGCGTGGCCGCCGTCCTCCGCGGCACGCTGCGGGAGTCCGACGTCATCGGCCGCATCGGCGGCGACGAGTTCGCCGTCCTGGCCATGCGGTCCAAGGGCGCGGGCGAGCGCGGCCTCATCGTCCGCATCGAAGAAGGCGTCGGCGCCCACCGCGTCAAGAACTTCCCCCGGCTGCGCATCTCGGTCAGCATGGGGGCCGTGCGGATCGATCCTCAGAAGTACCAGCAGCTCGACGATTTCCTGGCCCACGCCGATTTCCTGATGTACCAGGAGAAACGAAAGAAAGAAAGGCAGGAACAACAGCCATGACCAAGCCGAAAGCCCTTCTCGCCATCCTCGCCGCCCTCATCTTGGCCGGCCCGGCCCTGGCCGCCGTCCAGGACAAGCCCGCCGTCGCACCGGCCGCCCCGGCCGCGCCCCGACCCATCGCCCTCCAGGACATCCTGGCCTGGAAGTCCGTCGGATCCGCCGAGCTGTCCCCCGACGGCGCCTGGTTCATGTACCGCCTGAGCCCCCTCGAGGGCGAGAGCGAAATGGTCGTCCGCGAGGTGGCCGGGACGAAGGAATACCGCTTCCCGATCGGCGAGGCGCCGCGCTTCGGCGGCGGCGCCCGGACGGGCTTCTCGGCCGATTCGAAGTGGGCCGCCTTCCTCTCCTACCCCGGCGCGAAGGAGGCCAAGGCCCTGCGCAAGGACCGCAAGCGGGTTCAAACCTCAGCCGTCCTGGTCGAGCTGGCCACGGGCGAGAAGACCGAGTTCGACAAGGTCCGGGCCCTGGCCTTCTCGGGCGACAACCCCCGCTTCCTGGCCATGCACCGGTACGCCCCCGAAGCCCAGGAGAAAGAGAAGGATAAGTGGACGGGTTCGGACCTGGTCCTGCGCGACCTGGCCGCGAAGACGGCGGTCAACATCGGCAACGTCGCCGAGTTCGCCTTCGACAAGGCCGGGACGCGGCTGGCCTATCTCATCGACGCCCAGGGACAGGCCGCCAACGGCCTCCAGATGCGCGACCTGGCCGCCGGCACGGTCGCCTCCCTCGACGACGACAAGGCCTCTTACAGGTCCCTGGCCTGGTCGGAGAAGGGCGAGGCCCTGGCCGTCCTCAAGGGCAAAGAGGACAAGGCCTACGAGGACAAGCTCTGGAGCGTCGTCGGCTACAGCGGCTTCCGCGATCCCAAGGGGCCGCGCAAGGTCGTCTACGATCCGGCCGCCGACAAGGCCTTCCCGGCCGGCATGACCGTCAGCCCCGACCGCGCCCCCGAGTGGACGGAGGGCTTCGACGCCCTCCTCTTCGGCATCCGCGAGGCCAAGAAGAAGAAGGACGCCGACAAGAAGGAGCCCGAGGCGGCCAAGCCCGGCGAAGCCCCGGCCGCCCCGGCGCCCAAGGCCGAAGAGCTCGCCGACGAGGACATCCCCGACCTCGTCCTCTGGCACGGCCGCGACAGCCGCCTCCAGTCGGAACAGCAGGTCCAGGAACAGCGCGACAAGACGTTCAGCTACCTGGCCGAGTACCGGGTGGCCGAGAAGGCCTTCCTCCGCCTGGCCGACGACGCCGTGCGCGACGTCGACGTCGCGCCCAAGGGCCGCTTCGCCGTCGGCCAGGACGTCCGGGCCTACGAGCTCGACTCGAACCTCGACGGCCGCAACTACTCCGACGTCCACGTCATCGACATGAAGACCGGCAAGCGGACCCCGGCCCTGACCAAGGTCCGCTATTTCTTCGGGCCCGGCTTCGACGGGGCCCATCTCCTCTACTACGACGACGGCCACTACTACGCCTACGACATGGCCACGGGCCGGTCGGCCGCCATCACCAAGGACGTTCCGGCCTCCTTCGTCAACGAGGACGACGACCACAACACCGTCAAGCCGCCGGACGCCCCCGTCGGCCCGACCAAGGACGGCCGCGCCGTCCTGCTCTCGGACGGCTGGGACATCTGGAGCGTGCCCGTCGGCGGCGCCGGCAAGGCCGTCAACCTGACCGGGAACGGCTTCAAGGACAAGCTCCGCTACCGCCGCCTCCGCATCGATCCCGAGGAGAAAGCCATCGACCTGGCCCAGCCGCAATATTTCAGCGTCTACGGGGAATGGACCAAAAAAGCCGGCATCGCCCGGCTCGACCCGGGCCGCCCGGCCCCGGCCCTCCTCCTCTGGGACGACGCCGGGTTCGGGAGCCTGGCCAAGGCCAAGAAAGCCGATGTCTTCGTCTACACCCGCGATACCTATAAGGATTTCCCGGACTTCTACGCCGCCGGGGCGAGGCTCGAGAACGGCCGGCGCCTGACCGAGGCCAACCCCCAGCAGAAGGACTTCCTGTGGTCGGACGGCTCGGTCCTGCTCGACTACAAGATGGCCCCGGCCAGCGGGATGGACAAGCCGCTCCAGGCGGCCCTGTTCCTGCCCGCCAATTACGAGAAGGGCAAGCGCTATCCGACGATCGTCTACTACTACGAGAAGATGTCCCAGCAGCTCAACCGCTATACCCAGCCCTCGGCCAACGGCTTCAACAAATCCGTCTACACCAGCAACGGCTACGCCGTGCTCATGCCCGACATCGCCTACAAGATCAACGACCCCGGCATGTCGGCGGCCTGGTGCGTCCTGCCGGCCATCGACGCCGCCGTGGCGGCGGGGGTCGTCGACCGGTCCAAGATCGGCCTCCAGGGCCATTCGTGGGGCGGCTACCAGACGGCCTTCCTCGTCACCCAGGCCGACTTCGCCGCGGCCGTGGCCGGGGCGCCGCTGACCAACATGATCAGCATGTACAGCTCCATCTACTTCAACTCCGGCTCGGCCAACCAGCCCATCTTCGAGTCGAGCCAGGGCCGGTTCAAGGGCGGCTACTGGGACAACCTCGAGGCCTACCAGCGCAACTCGCCCGTCTATTACGCCGAGCGGGTCAAGACGCCCCTCATCATCCTCCACAACGACAAGGACGGGGCCGTCGACTGGAACCAGGGCATCGAGTACTACAACACCCTGCGCCGGCTGAAGAAGCCGGTCCTCATGCTCCAGTACGTCGGCGAGAACCACGGCCTGCAGAAGCCGGCCAACCAGAAGGACTACACGGTGAGGATGAAGGAGTTCTTCGACCATCACCTCATGGGCAAGCCGGCCCCGGCCTGGTACACCGACGGCGTCCCCTACCTCGGGCTCAAGGACCATCTCAAGGAGCGGGCCAAGGACCTGAAGCCCGCGGACCGGACCGATAAGAAGGACGCCGCGAAGAAATAAGTCTTTCTGGATCCGGGAGTCCCTCCCTCGGTTCGGCCCGGGGAATATCCTCTAGCTCCCCGGCCCCGGGAACCAGTGTGGCCGGTTCCCCCCGCTGCGCGGGTCCCCCCTCCACCACGGGGATCTGCGAGGACAATCCCCGAGCCGTCTCGGGAGGGGACTCCTGGATAATAAACTAGCTCAGGTTAGATCATGGAGAAAAGGCTAACAAGCTAACGCGGAGTTGGCGGAGGAGCGCCGCGCGGCGATGCACGGATAGGGGTCCGTCCGCGGCGAGAAGGGGATAAACGAAGAAACCAAGGCTGGCTGGTGAGGCGCCAAGGTTTCAAAGGAAAAGGAAGCGGGGCTAAGGAGGATCCCTCTCCAGCCAGCGGACCCATTATAGGGCCGATTTTTGGCGTGTGTCAACGGAAAAGTGTCCAATTTAGGAAATTTCCCGCCCCTCCCCGCCGGCCCGACTTGCTTTTCGCGGGCCTTAATGTATACTTATTTAGTAGGGATTGAACGAGGAGAGCCCCGATGAGACCAAGCATCAAGATCGCCATCCTGGCGCTGGCGACCGTCCTCGGCCTCGCGGGCTGGAAGGGCCTCAACGCCCTTCTCGGGAGCGGCGCGACCCGGTTCGCAAGTGTCGCCGCCGCGGGAGGTCAGGACATGCCGGCCAAGGTCAAAAAGACGGACAAGGAGTGGAAGGCCGTCCTCACGCCCGAGCAGTACGAGGTCATGAGGAAGTGCGGCACGGAGCGGCCCTTCACCGGGAAGTACAACGATTTCTGGGACAAGGGCGTCTACGTCTGCGCCGCCTGCGGCACGCCGCTCTTCCGGTCGGAGATGAAGTACGAGCACGGCACGGGCTGGCCGAGCTTCACCACTCCGGTCGACGAGAAGAACCTCGACTACCGGGACGACTATTCCCTGCTCATGAAGCGCGTCGAGGTCCGCTGCGCCGGCTGCGGCGCCCACCTCGGCCACGTGTTCGACGACGGGCCCGAGCCGAGCTATCTCCACTACTGCGTCAACTCGGCCTCCCTGGACTTCAAGCCCGAGGCGGCCGAAGCGGCCGCGCCGGCCGGCGACAAGGCCGTGACCGCCGCCGCGGCGCCCACCGCGACGGCCACCTTCGCGGCCGGCTGCTTCTGGGGCGTCGAGCACAAGCTGGGCAAGATCCCCGGCGTCGTGGCCACGGTCGTCGGCTACACCGGCGGCCGCACGGTCGCTCCGACCTACGAGGAGGTCTGCACGGGCCGGACCGGGCACGCCGAGGCCGTTCAAGTGACCTTCGATCCGGCCCGGCTGAGCTACGCCGATCTCGTCCGCCAGTTCTTCGCCATCCACGATCCCACCCAGGTCGACCGCCAGGGCCCCGACCGCGGCACCCAGTACCGCTCGGCCATCTTCACCCACGACGAGAGCCAGCGGGCCGAGGCCCGCAAGGTCATGGACGAGCTGGCCGCCTCCGGCCGCTACAAGAAGAAGCTGGCCACCGAGCTCACGGCGGCCTCGGCCTTCTACAAGGCCGAGGATTACCATCAGAAGTACTTCGAGAAGCACGGCGTCGTCTGCTACTGAGCCCGGCTGTCCCCTGCCGGGGACGCCTCCGGCCCCCGGCGGCCCTCCTCCTCCCCTAGCCCCCCTGGGGCCCTCCTGGCACGAATCTTGAAGTAATATTGGTCTGGTCCAGGAGAAAACGATGAAAAACGAGCGGTTCAGGCCGGTTCCCAGGCGGGAGATGGCCGGATCGGCCCGCCCTGGCGAGGAAATGGCCGGGAATGTAAAGTTTTTTCTTGACATCGGGGCCCGGCAGGGGTATCCTCCGCGCTTCGACTCGGAGGAGCTCCCCTATCGGGGGTGCAACGTTTCCGCCCCCGGCCCCGTTCATTGACGAGAGAGCGGAGGTCGGGATCATGAGAGAGAAGCGGCGGGCCGGCAACGAAAAGCCCGCTTTTATAGTATTCCTATCATATATGTAAATTAAGGGAGAAAGACATGGCGTCTCCATACAAGTACAAGAACGACGAGGAACTCCTCCAGCTCCTGCCCGTCGGCGTGGGCGGCAAGGCCTTCGGCGACGAAGAGGAGGCCCTGGTCGCCTCCGGCGCGCCGGCCCTCGAGGCCCGGCTGGGCGGCAACGGCAAGGGCATTCACTCGCCCGAGGACATCGAGCAGACGGCCGACCTGGTCAAGATCTACCTCCGCGAGATGGGCAGCATCCTGCTCCTGTCGCGCGACCAGGAGATCTCCCTGGCCCGCCGCATGGAGCGCGGCGAGAAGGCCATCCTCAAGGCCCTGGTCCGCACGCCCATCACCCTCGACGAGATCACGGCCCTCGAGGCCATGCTCAAGAAGAGCCCCGAGGCCTTCGTCAAGCTCTTCAATATGTCCGAGGAGGAGTTCTCGGACGACAGCCTCGAGTCCCGCCGCCGCGACGTCCTGGTCCGCATCCAGAAGCTGCGGGCCGTGAGCGGCCGCCTGCTCAAGATCCGGCCCCTGGTCCGCAACCGCTTCGCCCGCGGCCGCCTGGCCGTGCGCATCGTCCGCCTGGCCCGCGAGCTCGAGCTCAAGCCCGAGCAGCAGGACCGCATCGTCCAGGCCGTCCAGCTCCGCCTCAAGGAGGGCCTCAAGAAGGCCGCCAAGCCGGCCCGGGCCGAGGCCCGGGCCATCCTCCAGGGCATCCAGTCCGGCCGCCGGACCCGGGAGCGGGCCAAGAGCGACCTCGTCTCGGCCAACCTCCGGCTGGTCGTGTCCATCGCCAAGAAGTACCAGGGCCGGGGCCTGCAGCTGCTCGACCTCATCCAGGAAGGGAACATCGGCCTGATGCGCGCCGCCGAGAAGTTCGACTACCGGCGCGGCCACAAGTTCTCCACCTACGCCACCTGGTGGATCCGGCAGTCCATCACCCGGGCCATCGCCGACCAGGGCCGGACCATCCGCATCCCCGTCCACCTCACCGAGACCATCCACCGGCTCAAGAAGATCTCCCAGGCCTCCGTCCAGGAGAACGGCAAGACCCCGTCCCCCGAGGACCTGGCCCGCAAGATGAACCTGCCCGTCAACAAGGTCCTGGAGATGCTCTACAGCTCCCAGGACCCCGTCTCCATCGAGACCCCGCTCGGCGAGAACGGCGAGGGCTCCCTCGGCGACCTGCTCGAGGACAAGTCCTTCCCCTCCCCTCCCGATACGGTCATCCACATCAACCTGCGGGAGCAGATCGAGGCCGCCCTGCGGACCCTCCCCGAGCGGGAGACGCTCGTCCTGAGGATGCGCTACGGCCTGGGCGACGGGCGCGAGTACACCCTCGAAGAGGTCGGCCAGCATTTCAAGCTGACCCGCGAGCGGATCCGCCAGATCGAGCTCAAGGCCCTCAAGGCCCTCCAGCTGTCGGCCCCCGGCCAGAAGCTGAAGTCCTTCTGATCGGCCCCGGGAGCGGCGCGGGCGGCGGGTTTGAACGCCCCCGGCCTTTCTGTTAGGCTATCTCATCTTCGGCTCCGGATAGCCCCATGACATACGAACGGATCGGCTTCATCGCCCCCTCGACCTGCCTGTCCCTCAAGGAGAAGCCTATCCTCCGCCGGACGGCCCGCCTCCTGAAGGAGGCCCTGGGGCCGCTCGAGGTCTATTACAGCCCCCACCTGTTCTCGAGCGACGCCGAGATCGACCACGTCACCGCCCCCCTGGAAGCCCGGGCCGGGGTCTTCAAGGAGGCCGTCCGGGAGCTCGACCTCATCATCTCGGTCGCCGGCGGCACGGGGGCCGAGGACCTCGTCCGGGCCATCGACGCCAAGGACCTGCGCGTCATCCGCGAGCGCCGGCCCCTGTTCGTCGGCTTCTCGGACTTCACCTTCCTGCTCAACGAGATCTACCACGCCTGCCGCGTCCCGGCCGTGTATTTCCCGTCCCTCAAGGTCGGCAAGGGCGATTTCCGCAACCTCCTGGCGCTCATCGGCGGGGAGGAGATCGTCTACAAGGGCGCGGCCTGGCTGACGCCGCCCCCGCCGCGCCGCCTGACGGGGGTCCCCATCGGGGGGAACCTGTCGACCTTCGTCAACTTCCTCAACCGCGGCGTGCCGCCCCGGTTCAGCTGGAAGCGGCACATCCTGTTCATCGAGGACATCCAGGTCGACGTCGAGGACCTCCACCGCCTGCTGGCCGCCCTCAGGCGCCACGACGTCTTCGCCGGCATCAAGGGCCTGGTCGTCGGCACCCTCAGCCCGCCGGGCAAGGGCCTGTTCCCGAAGAAGCAGCAGCGGGAAGCCGTCCGGTTCGTCCGTTCCTATCTCGCCGACGTCCTCCGCGACCGCCGGCGCGAGGGCCGCCCCCTGCCGATCCTGACGGTGTCGAACTTCGGCCACGACATCCGGCGCAACCGCATGGCCGTGCCGGTCGGGGGACGCGTGACCATCTTCCGTTCCCGGCGGATCGTCTTCCGGCTCGACCGGCGGGCGCCCCGGGCCTGAGAGGGAGCGGGGCTATTTCCGGAGGTGGATGAGGGCCTGCATAGCCGCGACGCAGCCCTCGCCGGCCGCCGCCACGACCTGGAGCCCGCCGCAGGTGATGTCGCCCGCGGCGAAGACGCCGGGCAGGTTGGTCCTCTGGAAGCGGTCGACGGCGACGCACTGCTTGTGGTCGAGAGCGATGCCGGCTTTGGCGAAGAGCGGCCCGGCCGGGATCTCGCGGAAGATGAACACGGCCGCGACCGGCACGTCCTCCTCGCCCGCCGCCGACGAGACCAGGACGCTCGCGACGCGCTCGTCGCCGCGGATCTCCTTGA
>MTKX01001289.1_pt1 | contig 10862 bp, 13 predicted proteins | sample 1042771 | NCBI WGS metagenome assembly MTKX01 (sample SAMN06212183, study PRJNA360534) | anaerobic digester metagenome | biome: Wastewater treatment plant; material: sludge; isolation source: anaerobic digester fed with sludge from wastewater treatment plant | place: Denmark: WWTP Randers ... | reverse complement strand
AGCCTAGAGGCCATTGTAAAGGAAATTGCTTCGCTTATAAAGGAAAACATTGCGCTGAGACGCGTTGTTCATTTTTATGCCGAAGAAAACGAAATTCTGCACCCCTATCTGCATGGCGAAGGCAGAATTGGAGTTGTCGTAAAAGTTAGAGCGAACGACCCTGAGGCTTTCAAGCATGAGAAGATCGCTGCCTTTATACATGATATAGCTTTACATGTGGCAGCCTTCAACCCAATGTTCCTCGATGAATCAAAAGTCTCGGCTGAGTGGATCACCGAACAGAAAGAAATCTTCCAAAAACAGCTCGAGCTCGACGAAAAGCTGAAGAGCAAACCAGAAAAAGTCCTTGAGGGCATTTTGGCTGGAAAGCTAAAGAAGCTTCTTGCAGATGTTTGCCTTCTAAACCAGGGCTTTGTGCGAGACGAGAAGTCATCTGTCGCCTCTATTCTAGCGCAGATTTCTAAAGAGACTGGTTTTCAGCTCGAAATCGTAGATTATTATTTTGCAAAAGTCGGACAAGATTGAATATGCTCTGCTAATATCGGGTAAAGACGGGCTTTCTATTCAGAATGCCTCTCTGCACCTGCAAAACAGCATGTCAAGGAAGGATTTATGGAATCGAACAAAGCTGCGCATGAAGAAAAGATGAAGAAGACTATCGCTGCATTTCAAGATGAGCTGAATAGCATACGTACAAGCAGAGCATCCCCTGTTCTTCTCGACAAGATTAGAGTTGACTACTATGGTCAAAAAACGCCTCTATCCCAGGTTGCGACAATTTCTGTTCCCGAAGCTCGTCTCATCGTTATTCAGCCATGGGATCGCTCTTTATTCAGCGAAATCGAAAAGGCAATCCTCAAGTCAGATCTAGGCTTAAATCCCTCTAATGACGGAAAAGTGCTTAGGATAGCTATCCCTCCTCTAACTGAGCAGAGAAGAAAAGAACTTGTTAAAACGGCTCGAAGTATCGCCGAACAAGCACGCGTGGCAATCAGAAATATAAGACGCGATGCTCTGGAAGAGCTTAAAAAGCAGCAAGGCGCAGGAGGTGTTGCAGAAGACGTCCTTAAAAAAGAAGAAGCAGAGCTCCAAAAGATGACAGATGATTACATTTCCCAAATAGCCAGAATTCTCGAAATAAAAGAAAGAGAAATTATGGAAATCTAAGGATTCTTCAAAATGAAAGAGAACCGCATGCCTTCTCATGTTGCGATCATTATGGATGGTAATGGTCGATGGGCAAGACAGAGAGGCCTTGCTCGAACAGAAGGGCACAAGGAAGGATTAAAGACAGCAAAGCGTATAGTGCTGGCTTCTCGGAAAGAAAAAATTGAATTTCTCTCGCTATTCGTTTTTTCCACAGAAAATTGGAAGCGTACAGAACAGGAAGTCGGATTTCTTATGTCTCTTATTCGAGCTCATATCACAAAGGAGTTGAATTTCTACAGAAAAAACGAGATACGCATAGTCCATTCAGGCGAACGAAATGGACTACCGCATGATGTACTTTCAGAAATCGATAAGGCGATTGAGAATACCTCTCAGTACAGCTCATTGACAGTCAACTTGGCAATAAACTACGGAGGCAGAGACGAAATTGTCCGAGCCATGCAGCGAATTCTGGCAAGTCAAGAAAATGATGATGAAAATCCAATAGATGAATTGAAAATTATGCGATACCTCGATCATCCGGAAATACCTGATCCCGATCTCATCATCAGAACAGGTGGTGAGATCAGGTTATCCAATTTTCTATTATGGCAATCTGCCTATAGCGAACTATACTTTTCGCCAAAATATTGGCCTGATTTTACCCCGGAGGATCTTCACGCAGCTCTTATCGACTATGTGCACCGCGAAAGGCGATTCGGAGATGCACGGTGAATGAGAATATGAGGGCAAGACTCCTCCTGTTTTTTGTAGGTTTTCCTTTATTAATCCTTTCGCTTTTTTTTCTTCAATTTGCGAATTATATAGTTATTTCGGGAATTCTCCTCATTGTGCAATTCCTTTCATCCAAAGAATTGCGAAACATGCTGACCAGAGCCAGTTTGCCGGACACAGGAGACTTAGCAACTTTCATTGGATTAATTCCATCNNGTCTTATTTATTTCCTGGTCATTTTGCTTAATGCTTCTGTTAATCCCGCTTGTATTCCAAAAAAAGAATTCTTTCCCAGATCTTATCAAGCAAGCAGCATCAATCGCGCTTGTCCATTGTTATACAGCGCTTCTTCCGGGATTTCTCATATTCATTGTTTCCGGATTTCCTAATTCGCAGAATACGATAATCAGCTTTGCTTTGCTTACATTTGGAAACGACAGCCTTGCATGGTTTTTTGGAAAATACCTTGCTAGGAAAAGGAATCTACTAGATGTATCACCAAACAAGAGCATTTCGGGTTTTATAGGAGGTACGATTGGATCGATAGTCGCTGCCTTTATTGGACTGGGACCTATTGCCGGCGCTTGGAAGCCTTCGGGAATTGCATATATATTACTAAGCCTTTCTCTTGGATTGGGAATGGCATTCTTTGTTATTGTGGGAGACCTGTTTGAAAGCGCTCTCAAGAGATCGGCAGGAATTAAGGATTCAGGCTCTATCGTACCTGGCAGGGGAGGAATTCTGGATTCATTTGATAGTCTATATTTTAGTGCACCCTTTTTTATTGCATTTTCGTATACTTTTCATTTGTTCAATCTCTAGAAGCAAGGGTATCGGAGGTAAAAGCTGAAGCGTGTTATCGTACTCGGAGCTTCTGGCTCTATTGGAAGACAGGCTCTCGATGTTATTCAACGGAGCGCGGATTCCTGCAACAAGCTCGAGCTTGTTGGTTTTTCCATCCATAGCAATCGCATCCTCGCCAAAAAGCTCAAAAGGCAATTTCCTCAAGCCAAAGGAGCTTGGACTGGCAATCCATCTCTTGCTCCAGAAGAGATGGATTGGAATGGCGTCGACGCAATATCGAACCTTCTTTTGGAAACCGAAGCAGAGATAGTCCTAAACGGAATCGCTGGAGCTGCTGGACTGTCGGCGTCGATTCTAGCATTACAGAACAAAAGAGACCTAGCCCTGGCAAATAAGGAATCCATCGTCATGGGCTATAGACTTCTAAGGAATCTTGCTCAAAAAAATCAATGCCAAATAATACCAGTAGATTCTGAGCATGCTGGGATTTTCCAAATAGTCCAGAGATTTGGCAGAGACCTTGTCTCCGAACTCATAATAACCGCATCAGGCGGACCATTCTATGCTCTTCCTCTTGAATTGCTCGATGCTGTTACGGCAGACGAGGCTTGCAAGCACCCTGTATGGCAAATGGGACGAAAGATCAGCATTGACTCTGCAACAATGGCTAATAAAGGGCTGGAACTAATCGAGGCTTCCAGGCTTTTTGATATGCCTCAAGAGCGAATCAAGGTGCTTATTCATCCGCAGAGCTATGTCCATGCAATGGTTCGTACTATCGAGGGGGTTCTCTACGCCCAAATCTCAAAACCTGATATGCGTCTGCCGATACAAATGGCGCTGTATTGGCCTGAGATTGTAGAGACTTCCTTCGGGTTTGCAGATTTAGCAGACATAAGCCTCGATTTCTATGAACCTAAGCAAGAACGATATCCTATGCTCTGGATTGCACGCCAGGCTATCGACGAGGGAGATGCTCCATGCATTGTGTTCAATGCGGCCAATGAAATAGCGGTAGAATGCTTCGATAATGGAAGAATCAGATTTACCGATATATCGAACCTGGTCGCAAAGGTACTCGATCGAGATTGGAATTTGCCTATCGAATCATTCGAGGATATATTCGATATAGATATCAAAGCGCGCAGAATTGCCGCTCATCTCTCGGAGAGTTGTGGATGATCAGTATTATTCTAGGCCTTATTGGCCTTTCCATAGTCGTGATATTTCATGAATTTGGCCACTTTGTCTTTGCTCGCTTGTCTGGCGTAGAAGTAGAGGCTTTCTCTGTAGGTTGGGGACCATCAATAATCTCCCACAAGGGCAAAAAGACGGTATGGAAGCTTTGTGCTTTTCCCATAGGAGGATATTGCAAGTTAAAGGGAGAAGAGGGATTTCAAGCAGCGGTGGATCAAAATCTCCAATATATCCCTTCGGAAAAAGGTAGTTTTTTTTCGGCTACTCCATTAAAGCGCATCTTCATTGCTTCTGCCGGGCCTCTCTTCAGCGTACTTTTTGCTGCATTTATCTTCATATTGGTAGCATCTATAGGGACTACCATTGTAACGGCACCAAATAGGATCATTCTTTCGAGCGAAATTGGGTCTACTCTTCAAAGCGGAATGCCCAATCCTGCGGATATTGCAGGCCTTAAGACAGGCGATAAGATTATATCGATCGATGGCAAAACAATAAGGGATTATAGCGATCTCCAGGAGATCATTGCCAGCAATCCTGGAAAAACCATGTCCATTGAGGTCTTAAGAAATGACAAAAAACATTCGCTCGTCATAACCCCCCTACTGGATCCAAATTCGGGTATAGGCGTAATTGGCGTATATGCCTGGATTGATCCTATTATAGAATCAGTGCAAGAGAAGAGTCCCGCGGCAATTGCGGATCTTCGTCCAGGTGACATCATTATGGAAGCGGATGGAAGACCCATTTCGAACACCGTAGATCTTATGCAAGTATTCAACAATGCAAATGGTTCTGTGAGTCTTAGAGTAAAGCGCGGAGATCAGACTCTCTCAATGATAATTGTCGCGAAATCGCTTGAAGAAGCGGGCATTAGATTTGAAGGTATCTTGCGAACAGAAAAAGCTAAGTCGCTCCCAGAGGCTATTTCGATGGGGGTGGAAGAGACCTTTTCTACAATTTCATTGGAAATAAAGAGTATAGGCATGCTTTTTCGCGGTGTAAATGTCTTCAAAGCCATTTCCGGGCCAGCCAGGTTGACCTATCTAATTGGTACCGCTGCATCCGAACAGATAAAAGCTGAAGGCCTCGCCGGGCTGGTACCAATTCTCGATTTCCTAGCTTTCATATCGATAGCGCTTGCCATTATGAATCTTCTTCCAATTCCTGCTTTAGATGGTGGTCGTGTCCTTATTTATTTGATAGAGCTTATCAGAAGGCGTCCAATTAATGCCAAGTCCCTTTATAGATTTCAATTCATTGGGGTCGCTTCTATTCTTTTGCTATTCCTTGTAGCAACTATGAGTGATATTTTCTTCTTTTTAGGTAAATAGGGATGCAACTCATGAAGATTATGTGCGATCTCTACGCTCCATGTTCACAAATTTCGCATAGCTACTCTTGAACCAAACCGGAGCCTTACCTGTTGGCCCATTGCGCTGCTTGGCAACAATGATATCGGTTTCGATTTGATCGGTCTGTGAGTCATATGTCTTGGAAGTTTCTCTATCTCTATGAAGGAAGATTATAAGATCGGCATCTTGTTCGATCGACCCGGATTCTCGTAAATCAGCAAGAGTCGGCTGTTTGCCCTCTGCTTCGCGCTTGAGCTGCGAAAGAGCCACGATTGGAATATCTAGTTCTCTGGCGAGAGCCTTGAGCGATCGCGAGATAGCCGCTATCTGTTCCCACCGGGGCAAATCGGCGTTTTCGTGGGTTATTAGCGTAAGATAATCTACGAATATTGCTCTTACCCCTCGTTCTAGTACAAGCCTGCGCGCCATGGTCCTGAGCTCAAGGAGTTTCATGTTTGGCAGATCTACTATGTAAAGTGGAGCTTCATATATTCTTGAGGCTGCATCCATAAGGCTATCATAATCGGTGGTCTTTATTCGACCTGTCCTTATGCGATCGGCAGGAATCCTTGCTTCAGAAGCAATAAGCCTCAACATAATTGCTGATTCCGACATCTCCAAAGAAAAAAATGCAACTGGAATCTTTAGATTGATTGAGGCATGCGCTGCCATTGTAAGAGCCAGGGCAGTCTTTCCCACCGAAGGCCTAGCCCCTATGACTATGAATTCAGACTTCTGAAGACCATTCGTTAATGCATCGAGATCGGAGAGGCCGGAAGGTATACCGGTAAATGCAGCTGGGTCCGTACTGAGTTTCTCTATTAGCAGCATCGTTTCTGTTACGATCTCTTTGGCAGAGTGATACTCAGCAGTCCTTCGATTCTGCGATATCTCGAATATCTTAGCCTGTATTTCATCGAGAATCGCATCGATATCCTTGGTTTCTTCATGCGCCATGGCTGCGGTTTCAGCGGATAGGTGCACTAGTCGTCGTCTTGTGGCCATTTCTTGCACAATTTTTGCATAGTATTCGATATTTGCAGCAGAAGGAGTAAATGAAGCCAGACTTGCAATATATGCACTTCCACCGATCCTTTCAAGATTGCCGCTGCTTCGCAGCTCCTCTGAAAGTGTAATCAGGTCTGGCTTCTGCCCTTTTTCGTGCATAGCGAGAAGAGCTTCAAATACTTCCTGGTTGGCTGAATCATAGAAGCTGTCAGGACGCAGGTATCTTATAACATTGTTTATCGACTCGGGGTCTAGAAGAAGAGCGCCTAAGCATGCCTGCTCAGCGTCACCATTATAAAGCGGTAATGTGTCTTTAAGCGATGGACCTGCCATCTAAAAATCCTCTAGATGTACCCTACCCTTTTAGAGGGTTAAATACTAGATCAGCTCAACTGACCGCGATTCACGGCTGCCTCAAATGCTGCAGCTTGTTCTTCAGGTGTTGCTGGCTCAGATTCTGTGCGTTGCCTGCGGGTTCTGCGCTTCTTGCCTGCTTCTTCGGAAGGTTTCTTCTCCTCTGCACTCGCTGATGCTTGAGCCTCTATATTACAATGAAGTATAGCTTCGTCTTTTTCATAGAGCTTAATCACGATCTTATAGTTGCCGACAGATTTTATCGAACGATCTGGCACTTCGATTCTCTTTCTATCGACTTCTATATTTTTCTTCAAAAGTTCTTCTGCAATTGTGTGGCTCGTAACCGCACCGTAAAGTTTTCCATTCTTTCCCGCAGGCATCGAGATGACGAGAGGTTCTGCCTCGATTCTCTCTTTTAAAGTGCGAGAAGAAACCCTTTTCTGCTCTTTAATGGTTTGAATCTCCGCTTGTCGCTTTAGAAACAATGCTTCGGTCTTTTTATTGTAGACCATGACCATTTTTTTTGGCAGAAGATAATTGCGTGCATATCCTGGCGCAACTTCCTTGACGTCTCCAATTTCACCCAAATTGGGTATGTCTTGATTTAATATAACTTTCATGTTCAAGCTCCTTTATGCATTCGATATTGCAGCCAAACTTCCGATACACCGAGCATTGGGGCCAGGATTGCAGCTGCAATCCTGATTTTGGCTTCGTAAAACATGAGTATCATGAGCAAAATCAATAATAGGCCAGCTAGGCGCTGCATATTTCTCAATCGAAAAAAATACGAAATCAGGCTAAAGCCTTGTAATGCATACCAACAAGCAGCGGCCAGAGAGACATTCCAGGCGATTATGGCAAAGACTCCTCTCTCATTTCCATAAAGAACGCAGATTAGAGCAAGCCAACCCAAAATGCTTGGCCAGAGAAGCCATGAAGGCACGCTGAATACAAATGCATTCTTCTTTGCTTCTCCTTTTTGCTTCCAAATTCTAGCAGATGCAAGACTATTGCCTATATGCCAGCTACCTGCAAGCAGAAGCCACGATGCTACTCCGAAAGATCTCATAATGATCGATATTGCAGGAATGACATAATTCTGTTCGATAGCCGATGCGTCCAAATCCTGAATGCCTGATGAGTTCAAAAGCTGGGCTATCATATCTGCTATCGATCTCCGTGCTTCTGGTGTACCTATACTAATACTGAAAAGATAAGCAAATAGCACAGAGACAACTATTGTAGCAGCTATGATTTTTACCCAGGCATCGCTCTTTAATAGATTCATTGCTCCTATTGTTGCTAGAAGCAATGCTGGAAGCAATAGAGTCTGAAGAAATATGGGTAACTCTTTCCAGCCCATCCTAGAAAGTTCAATTGTGCTTATTGCCGCCACTATCGAGAGTGATACTAGAATGGAGAGCAAACCTTCCCTCTTGTTCTCCTTACGAAACACATATTGAATAGGGATCAAAAATGCAAACGCAAGAAAACCGCTAGCATAGAGAAATCCAGACAGAAGTCCATATGGAATAAAGACACGCCATGAATATTTGCTAGACGATTCCGACTTTATGCTCTGAGATACTTCCATCAATGTCGCTCGCTCTTTGGACCAGATTCCAAACGCTGGGCTATTTTATAACATAGGGAAGAAGCCCAAGAGCCCTTGCCCTCTTGATATTTACTGCCAGCATTCGCTGGTGCTTTGAGCAAGTACCAGTGATGCGCCTAGGAAGAATCTTGCCTCGTTCAGTCGTATAACGCCGAAGAAGCTCTGCGTCTTTATAATCTATCTTTACATTCTGAGTGCAGAAGCGACAGACTTTTTTACGAAAGAAGCCCTTTCCTTTCCGAACTCCATTCCGGTCATCCTGATCTCTGTGCAGTTCTTGTTGTTCCGCTTCTACATTAGAAGCTCTAGATTCATCGATATCTCTCATCTCATCCATACTAATCTCCTATCAAAATGGAATATCATCAGTAAACTCGTCGATTGTCGGAGGAATAGGCATCTGATTATTGGCAGAATCAATCTTTGATGGAATATTATCTGCTGCATATCTTCTGCCACCCATTTCGCCACTATTTTGAGACGGAGCTCCCAATGGTCGAATAGTTCCAGCGACAATAACTACTTTTGAGCGCTGTTGGCCATCTTTTTCCCACCTATCTTGGCGAAGTTCTCCCTGAACGGCGACCTGTCGGCCTTTGAAAAGGTATTTGCTTAGCCCTTCTGCGCTTTTCCCATAAAACTCGATATCAAAATAATGCGGCTCATCAATCCATTGGTCATCCTGCTTCTTAGAGCGATTCACTGCAATGGAAAAACGGCATATTGGAAGCCCAGACGGCGTGTATTTCAATTCACTGTCGCGGGTAAGACGCCCAACCAACACTACTACATTGATATCACTCACAATATACTCCTTTAGTCCTTGTGGGACTTGGCCTTATTCTTCAACCTTTACGACCAGGTGTTTCAATACCAAAGGGTTTAGCTTTATTGCGCGCTCGAGCGAAACAATGGAAGCAGGATCAAAACTCATTCGATAGAGCATATAGTGAGCGCGTGTCTTTTTCTTGATTGGATATGCGAGAGGCTTGTCTCCCATATCTTCTTCTTTTACATCAATTGCCTTATACTGCGAAAGCATATCGGCGATTGCCTGTTTGCCGGCCTTGAATTCTTCTTCTTCCGAGCTCAGCACAGTGACTAGTTCATACTGTCTCATTCAATCCTCCCTGTGGACATATGCACTCATACGAGTGCGGATGATCCGGCTGATAGAACCGGATAAAGAGGGCCTTATCTATATATCACAAATGAATGCGAAGGACAAGCATAGACCATTTGCATATGTCTCTTCTAAGTATAACTAGCCCTCTTGCATCCATTGCTGATTATTCTCATAATTACTCAACTTATCTTTGCAATACTGCTTAATTCTATATTGATGGAGCTAATGAATGACTGTTATTAAGCCGAGAGTGCTAAAAGGTTTTCGAGATTTTTTACCTGATGCAGAGATAACTCGCTCTTCTCTGGTAAGAGAACTTGAGCAAGTCTTTGCATTATTTGGTTTTGTACCCATAGACACTCCCGTCCTCGAGTATGCTGACATCTTGCTTGGAAAAGGAGGCGGAGAAACAGACAAGCAAGTATATCGCTTCCTTGATCATGGCGATCGAGACGTAGCCATGCGTTTCGATTTGACAGTGCCTTTCGCACGATTTATGGCAGAACATGTCGACGAGTTATATTTGCCCTTTAGGAGATATCACATAGCAAAAGTATGGCGCGGAGAGAATACTCAGCGCGGAAGATATCGGGAATTCATGCAGTGCGATTTTGATATCGTGGGTACTGATTCAGGCTCTGCGGATGCAGATATTCTGCTTACAGCAGCCAAAGCGATGCTAAGACTAGATGTCGGAGAATTCTCGATCCGCATTAATCACCGCGCACTTTTTAATAGATTCTTGGAACACATTGGCGCTTCAGCCAGGTCTACGGAAATTCTCAGGACCGTAGACAAGCTAGAAAAAATAGGTTTTGAGAATGCCTTCGAAAAGCTCTCGAAGTTGCTGGGTATGCAATTGGCAGACGATATTCTCTCTTTTATCAAAAAAGAAGAGAGCTTTGAAGCAACTCTTGAAAAGATGATTGGTTTTTGCGATAAAAATGATTTTCAGGCGCAATCGGCAAGGGATCGTTTGCTGGAAATAATGGAATATGTGGCTGCAGCAGGCTTTGAGAATCGGATTATGCTTGATCCAAGCATCACTCGAGGTCTGGATTATTATACAGGAATGGTTGTAGAGACATCGCTAGGAGCTCTGCCTGAGATTGGCTCCGTATGCTCAGGAGGCAGATATGACGAACTCGCAAGCCTATATACCGAGAGAAGAATGCCGGGAGTTGGAGCTTCAATCGGTTTGGATAGACTTATCGCAGCTTTAGAGACAATCGGTAAAATAGACAAGTCAATAATATCGACCCAAATACTGATAATGAATCAGGAAAAAGGGAACGTAGGTAAAGTCGCGACATCAGAGCTTCATGCGCTAGCGGCTCATCTTAGAGATGCTGGTTTTTCCTGTGAAGTATTTCCTGAGGAGAAAAAGACCCTTGCCCAGTATACCTATGCCGAGCGAAAACATATTCCTCTCGCTCTCTTCACCAATTCGGCAAAAGGCCCCTATAATATCAGGATTCTAGCGGAGAGAAGGAACATAGAGTGTCTGGATTTC
>MTKX01038844.1_pt1 | contig 10867 bp, 8 predicted proteins | sample 1042771 | NCBI WGS metagenome assembly MTKX01 (sample SAMN06212183, study PRJNA360534) | anaerobic digester metagenome | biome: Wastewater treatment plant; material: sludge; isolation source: anaerobic digester fed with sludge from wastewater treatment plant | place: Denmark: WWTP Randers ... | reverse complement strand
TTCAACTGGAAAGAGTTCACTTTTCAGCCTTAAATGGTTCACCTTTCAACTTTCAACCACACGCAAAGATCCAGGACTTGACAAACCGGATCCTGTATGGTATTCTTACGACTGGCGAAAGTTTTCACAAGACGTTGGCCGGGACGTGCGCCGCTCCCGGCCGGAGAGAGGAGACCGACCTCCTTCGCGCCTGCCCTATAGAATACGGCCTCCCCGGCCGTTTCTCGCGCCCCGCAGTGCCGTGGGGCAGTGTGCCGCCCCCTGACGTGCGGCCCCCGGCATTCCATCACTCGTCGCAGCCCCAACCGGGAACTGGAGCGACGCTTCCNNCATGCGCGTGCGTGTTTCCCGGGGCCGCCGGCTCCAGTCCAACAAGCTCTTCCACGGGCCGCCTCGCACTGCCGCAAGGTCCGCGGCCCCGGCGTCGTGCCGCTCACGTCCGGGCAACATCAGGCCCGGTAGAAAGGAGGTGCCCCCCAACCAGCCAGCTCTGGGACCGGGGCGAACCCGGCGGTTCGAACTCGAAGAGAACCAAGTGAAGGAGGCTATCGACGACCATGAAGATAAAACCGATGTTTGCGGTTGGCGCACTGGTGGTGACCATTCTTGCCCTTGCGGGGATGATCGGCTCTACCGGAAGCCAGGCACAGGCGTTGACGCCCATAGAGGAACTGGGCAAGTTCCTGTTGTTCGACACCGAGCTGTCCACCCCCCGGGGCCAGGACTGCGCGGCCTGTCACGCGCCGGCGACGGGCTACACCGGGCCGGATTCCGAGATCAATGCCACCCTGGCCGTCTACCCGGGGGCGATCGATCACCGCTTTGGGAACCGCAAGCCGCCCACGGCTGCCTACGGCGGCGACAGCCCTGTTCTCTATTACAACGAGGACGACGAGGTGTGGGTGGGCGGCATGTTCTGGGACGGCCGGGCCAGCGGCTGGACGTTGGGCGACCCCCTGGCCGAGCAGGCCCAGGGACCCTTCCTGAATCCCGTGGAACAGAACAACCCCAACACCAAGACCGTCTGCATCAAGGTGCGCAGGTCGGCCTACGCCGGGCTGTTCGAACAGGTGTGGGGACCCGGCTCGCTGGACTGCGGCAAGGGCGTGGAGCTGACCTACGAGTACATCGCCCGCTCTATCGCCGCCTACGAGCGGTCGGCGGAGGTCAACCCCTTCAGTTCCAAGTTTGACCTGTTCTGGGACAATGCCCTGGCGGCGGGCCTGGACGTCACGGCAATCAACGTCGGCAACTGGGAGCAATACAAGGGCTATGGGCTGTCGGATGACGAGGTCTACGGCCTGGCCCTGTTCACCGACGAGGAAAAGGGCAAGTGCGCCCTGTGCCACACCTTTGACCTGGGTGAAGCCGGCCGCCCGCTGTTCACCGATTTCACTTACGACAACCTGGGCGTGCCCAAGAACCCCGCCAACCCGTGGTACACCATGCCGCCCAAGTTCAATCGCGACGGGGCGGACTGGATCGACCCCGGCCTCGCGGGCTTTTTGCAGTCTGCGGGCTTTGATGAAGACGTCTACATGGACGAGATGGGCAAGCACAAGGTTCCTACCCTGCGCAACGTCGACCTGCGTCCCTACCCCGAGTTCGTCAAGGCCTATACCCACAACGGCTTCTTCAAGTCCCTGGAAGAGATCACCCGCTTCTACAACACCCGCGACGTGGATCCGTCGTGGCCGGAGCCGGAATATGCCGGCACCGTGAACACGGAGGAGCTGGGCAACCTCGGCCTGACGGCGGACGAGGAGGCCGGCATCGTCCTGTTCATGAAGACCCTGTCGGACGGCTTCCAGCCGTAGAACGGCCGGGGCAGCCATCCTGCCCCGGTGCGTGCCTCCTGGCACGTGTCGCCCCCGGCTCTGGTGGAGCCGGGGGCGTTTCCTTGTCCGGCCAGGTGTGCAGTACCTCGTTTTCCTCGTGCGCGGTGCGCCATCGACGCCGAGAATGACCCGGGCGGCGAGCTGCGGTTGCAGCCCGCGGCGCTTCAGGCGGGGGTTGGAGCGTGTCGCGCCGCAGCCCACAGCGCCCCGGCGCGATGGGAGCTGCGCACCAACGGGCCGGAGGCCACGCCCCGAAACCCCATGGCCTCGGCGCTGGCAGCGTAGGCGGCAAATTCGTCGGGGGGCACAAAGCGAGCGACAGGGAGCTGATCGGCCGACGGGGGCAGGTATTGGCCCAGGGTCACCAGATCGCAGCCGGCCCTCCGCAGATCGCGGAGCACCTGGATCACCTCGGCGGTGCGCTCCCCCAGGCCCAGCATCAGGCCCGACTTGACCGCCAGGCCCGGCCCCAGGGCCCTCGCCCGGGCCAGCAGAGCGAGGGAGCGCCGGTAGTCGGCCCCCGGCCGCACGCTGCCATACAGCCGCGGCACGGTCTCCACGTTGTGGTTCAGGACAGCAGGCCCGGCCCGGATCACGGTCTCGAGGGCGGCGTGCGACCCCTGGAAGTCGGGGATCAGGACCTCGACGGCGGCGGCAGGCAGGCGGCGGCCCACGGCCCGGATGGTGGCCGCAAAGTGGCCGGCGCCGCCGTCGGGCAGGTCGTCGCGCGTCACCGACGTCAGGACCACGTGCTCCAGTCCCAGGCGGGCCGCGGCCGTGGCAACGCGCCCGGGCTCTCCCGGGTCGGGCGGCGCGGGCCGCCCGTGGCCCACGGCACAGAAGCGGCAGCCCCGGGTGCAGAGGCTTCCGAGGAGCAAGAAGGTGGCCGTGCCCTCCTGGAAGCATTCGGCCAGGTTGGGGCAGCGCGCCTCCTGGCAGACGGTGTGCAGCCCCAGGCCGTGCAACAGCTCCTCCATGCTGGCCACCGCCGCTTCGGCCGCGGGCGAGACGCGGCGCCACAGCCAGGCCGGCTGGCCCCCGGCGGCGCCCTCGGCGCCCACGGGCCGGGGCAGCCCGGACGGGTCGGCGCGGGTCATCCGGCAGTCAAAGGCCTGGCCCATGGCCGCCACGAACTCCCGGCCGACGGCCGGCACGTCCACCGCCCGGCCCAGCTCGCGGGCCATGGACGTCACGCCCCGGCCGGCGATGCCACAGGGAACGAGGAGGCCAAAGTGGGACAGGTTGGGCGCAACGTTGAGGGCCAGGCCGTGGCGGGTGACCCCCTGCCGCACCGCCAGGCCAATGGCGGCTATCTTTTTCCCGGCGAGCCACACGCCGGGATGCTCCTCGGAGCGTCCGGCCTGAAGGCCATAGGCTGCCAGGACCCGGATGACGGTCTCTTCCAGGCGCCAGAGGTAGTCGTGCAGGTCCTGGTCGGGCATCCTGAAGATGGGATAGGCCACCAACTGCCCGGGACCGTGGTAGGTCGCCCGCCCGCCGCGGTCGGTGGGCAGCAGGTCGATGCCCTCCCGGCGCAGGACGGCGGCCGGGGCCAGGACGTCCTGCCAGCCGCCCCCTCGCCCGACGGTGATGACCGGCGGGTGCTCCACCAGCAGCAACGTGTCGCCGATGGCGTGGCGCGCGCGTGCCGCCGCCACCTCCTCCTGGAGGCGGCAGGCGGCCGCGTATTCTAGCGTACCCAGGTCATAGACCGAGACGACCTGTGCCAGTCCCGCCCCCCGCATCACGTCCCACCGCTGCCCGAGCTGCCCATCAGCGGGGCATGTGCAGCGAGCGCTTTTCGACGTCCATAGCCGCGTCCACCAGGGCCTCGCCCAGGGAGGGGTGGCGGGGGATAAAGCGCATCAGCTCGCCCACGGTGGCCTCGGAGAGCATGGCCACGGCGATGGTGTTGATCAGGTCGATGGCCCCCGGGGCAACCAGGTGGGCGCCCACGATCTTGCCATACTTCTTGCAGGCGATGACCTTGATCTCGCCGGCCGTCTCGTCGAGGATCATGGCATAGGGATTGAGGGCCACGGGCACCTTGCCGATCTCGCACGCCAGGCCCCGGGCCTCGGCCTGCTCCTCCGTCAGGCCCACCCACGCCACCTGGGGCAGGGTGTAGGCGCAGTAGGGCAGGATGTCGTAGCGCATGCGGCTGTTCCCGCCCATGGCATTCTCGGCGGCGACGATGCCCTCGGCGTTGGCCTTGTGCGACCAGAATGGCCCGCGGGTTACGTCGCCGATGGCATAGACGTGGGGCACGCTCGTGGCCATGCGGTCGTCGACCAGCACCGCGGCGCCCTCCATGGCGATGCCCAGCTCGCGCAGCCCAAGCCCCGCGGAATTGGACAGGCGGCGGGAGGCCAGCACCCTGTCGGCCACCACCTGGCCCTGCCCACTCGCCAGGTGCACGACGAGGGCGCCGTCCTCCCCCTGCCGGATGGCCTCCACGGCCACCCGCCGCTTGATGGCGATCCCGCTGTCGTGGAGCGCCTTTGCCAGGCGCTGCGCCACGTCGCCGTCGGCTTCGGCCAGCACCTGGTCGCCGCTGCAGATGTACGTCACGTCGCTGCCCATCAGCCGGAAATACTGGGCCAGCTCCACGTCCCACGCCTGGCTGCCGATGACGGCCAGGCGAGGCGGGACGTCGCGCAGCTCGATGGCCTCCTCCGTGCCGATGACGCCGGGCAGGTCGGCGCCGGCGATGGGCAACTGCACCTGGACCGAGCCGGTGGCCAGGATGACGTTGCGCGCTTCGATGCGGGTCTCGCCCACCTCCACGATACCCGCGGCCGCGAGCCTGCCCCGGCCCTCCACAAGGGTGATGCCCACCTCCGCCAGCAGTTGTTCCGTGCCCATCCGCAGGCCCTCGACGAGGAGGTCCTTGCGGTCGTGGAGGGCCGCCAGGTTCAGCTCGGGCTCCGGGAGGCCAAGGCCGAACCGCCCGGCCTTTTGCACGCAGCGCACCATCTGCGCGGCAGTCATCAACAGGGTGAGGGGGATGCACGCCTTGTTCATGCAGTCGCCGCCATAGTGGCCGCTCTCCACAACGGTGACCTTGCCGCCCAACTGGGCGGCACGCATGGCCGCGGCAAAGCCGCCGGCGCCGCCGCCCACGACGACCAGATCCTGCACCTCGGCCATGGCTAACCCTCCCTGCTGGCAAAGATCAACGCCGGGTGCTCCAGCAGCCCCACCAACGTCTGAAGGAATTGGGCGCCCGGCGCGCCGTCGACGATGCGGTGGTCCACCGTCAGGCTCAACGTCATGACGTCGCGGACCAGCACCTGGCCATCGACCAGCGCCAGGTGCTGGTCGATACGGCCCACGCCCAGGATGGCGACTTCCGGCGGGTTGACGATGGGCGTGAAGGCGTCGATGCCATACATGCCCAGGTTGGTGATGGTGATGGTCCCGCCGGTCACCTCTTCCACGGCGAGGGCGTTCCGGCGGGCGCGCTCGGCCAGGTCCTTCACCCTGTCGCCGATCTCCAGGAGGGTCAGCCGGTCGGCGTTGCGCACGACGGGCACGATGAGCCCGTCCTCCAGCGCCACGGCGACGCCGACGTTAAGCTCGGTAGGCATCAGGATCTCGTCCCCCTCGAGCCGGGCGCCCAGCAGCGGATGCTCCTGGAGGGCGACGGCCACGGCCTTGACCAAAAAGTCCGTGTAGGAGGGTTTGCGCCCCCACCGGGCGCCGAGGGCCTCCCGCGTGGCCTTTAGCTCGGTCACGTCGGCCCGGGTGCTCATGGACACCTGGGCCATGGTCGACAGGCTGTGGACCATCTGCTCGGCGATGGCCTGGCGCATGCCGGCAAAGGGCAGGCGCGAGGGCAGGGACTCGGGCCGGGCCGGGCCCGCTTCCAGGACGCGCAGGACGTCCTCCTCGGTGATGCGCCCTCCGGGGCCCGTGCCCTGGATCGTGGCCAGGTCCAGGCCCTCCTCTTCGGCCATGCGCCGGGCCAGGGGTGAGGCCACGATGCGCGACTGCTCCTCGTGGTAGCGCCGCACATCGTCCTCCGAGATGCGGCTGCCCGAGGGGCTGACCCTGGAGATGTCCACGCCCAGCTCTTTGGCCAACCGGCGGGCTGCCGGCGAGGAAGGGGCCCGCTCTTTATCGGGCGGAGCTTCGCCCCTCGTCTCTGCAACCTCGGGCTTGGCCGGAGCCGGAGTCGCGGCGGGTGCCCCCTCCGGCGGCGGCTCCTCGATCTCGATTTCGGGGATCGCTTCGCCGGCCTCGGTGACCCAACCGATCACCTGGCCTACCCCACGGACATCTTTGGGCCTGGCGATGGGCCGTAGAATGCCACCGGCCGGCGATTCCACCTCGTAGGTGATTTTCTTGCTCATTACGACGACGATGGGCTCGCCGGACCTGACCTCCGCCCCGTCGTCCTTGAGCCACTTCACGACGGTGCCTTCGCTCATGGCCATGCCCAGCTTGGGCATGATTACCTTGGTGGCCATACCTCACTCCTCGGCGACTCGGATTCCTGTTCCCGCTTAACGGAAGAGCGCGTCGCCGCTCTTCATCTCCAGGCCCGGGTGGTTGTCAAAGCGCACGACGCCCACGGCCGCCCTGTCTCCGACGGCCTGGGCCACGGCGGCAGTGCCGGCGTGGCCGAACCCGCCGCACAGCTCGATGGCGGCAATGCCGCCCTCCACCAGCTCCCGGCAGACGTCCACTGCCTGGGCATAGTCCTTGACCGCCACCGCCGTCAGCTCGACCTGGGGCGTGACCACCGTCTGGCGATGGACGCCTGGATCGGCGCCTGGGGCGACAAATACGAATGCTGCTTTCAGTGCCATGGCTCCTTCCTCCTTGACCTGATGTCTTATCGGGCCGGAGCGGCCCGTCACCGTCACGACGGCTCGCCGCCCCCGGCCGATGCGGGGGTGCGCGCCACGAATGCCTCCGGATGGTGGAGCACGCCCCGCTCGCTGGCCTGGCGCAGGCATCCCTGAACGTCCACGACCCGTGGGCCGTCGCCCGACAGGCGCACGCTGACCGCGTCGCCGGCGCCTACCTCCATCTGGCGCTCGCCGTCGACGGCGATGGTACAGGCGGCGGGCTCCAGGGCCACCTCTTCCCCCAGGGAGATCAGGCGGTGCTCCCGGACGCGCACGGGGATCACCAGGCCGGGGCTGACGGGTGCCAGGATAGTCTCCCCGCCGTCGCCCAGGCGGATGTGCATGCCAAGGGGGTCGTGGGCGCCGATGTAGTGCAGGATGCCCCCGATGCACGACAGGCCCAGGTTGTGCGGTTCGGCCTGGGCCAGCACGATCTCGCGGATGCGCGCCGGGTCCCAGAGGGCACGGCTCCCGACGAACAGGTCGCTGCTGGCCGCCACGTCCACCAGGGCCAGGTCGACCATCTCGCCGTCGACGTACACCTCCAGCCGCTTGGCGCGGTGGCTGACCGCCTCCACGTCCACCAGGTTCCGGGCGATGAGCCCGGCCGCCAGGCCCGCCACTGTGCTCTCGACCATGTTCGGAAACACGTTGTTGGTGCCGGTAGAGATGGCGATGAGGGGGATGCTGCCGCAGCCCTTGGCCACGGCGCGGTTGGTGCCGTCGCCGCCGACGGTCAGGATGCAGCCCACGTCGTGCTCGCAGAGGAACCGGGCGGCAAAGGTCGAATCCCGCTCGTCGGCCCACACGTTCATGGGCACCTCCACGACGTCCAGCGAAACGTGGAGGTCGCACATGGCCCGCTCCACGAGGCCATAGTAGTCGGGCATGTAGAGCACCTGCTCGACGCCCAGGGCATCCATGGCCAGGAGCGCGCGCTGCAGGATGTGGGCCTTCTCGTGGTTGTCAAAGACCGAAGCGTGCGCCACCAGGCGCCGGATGTCCTTGCCCGATGCCGGGTTGGCAATGATCCCTACGGATTTCATAGAACCTCGCAGATTGGCCGTCCCACGCCTGCCGGATCGCGCGCCGGCGATCCGGCAGGTGCGGGGTGCCCGGCCAGGTAGCCCCGGGCTCAGGCCATCACGGCCCTTACGGCCTGGACGATGGCCGCCGGGCCGGGAATGTAGACGTCCTCAAGCGCCGGGCTGAAGGGTACCGGGGTGTGGGGCGCCGTCACAACCTGGGGCGGCGCGTCGAGGTAGTCAAAGGCCTGCCGCGCTGCCAGGCTCACGATGTCGCTGGCCACGCTGCAGCGGGGCGTGTCCTCGTCCACCACCACCAGCCGGTGGGTTTTCTTGACCGATTCCAGGATCGTGCCCTCGTCCAGGGGAGATAGACTCTGGGGATCGACCACCTCGACGTCGATGCCGCCGTCGGCCAGTGTGGCGGCCGCCTCTTCGGCAAAGACGCGCATGCGGCCGATGGCCACCACCGTGGCGTCGCTCCCCTGGCGCGCGATCTCGGCCTTGCCCAGGGGGATGACATAGTTGTCCTCGGGCACCGGCCCGCTGGTGTCGAGGAGGACCTTGTGGACGAAATAGATGACGGGGTCGTCGTCGCGGACCGCGGCCGACATGAGGCCCTTGGCATTGTAGGGCGTGGAGGGCACCACGACCTTGAGCCCGGGCATGTGGGTAAAGACCGAATAGAGACACTGGGAATGTTGCCCGGCCGCGCGAAATCCGGCGCCAAAGAGGGTCTCGATGACCATGGGCACCTTGGCCTTGCCACCGAACATGTAGCGCAGCTTGGCGCCCTGGTTATAGATCTGGTCCATGCAGACCCCGAAAAAGTCCACGAACATCAGCTCGGCGATGGGCCGCAGGCCCGTCGAGGCGGCGCCGACCGCGGCGCCCATGATAGCTGACTCGCTGATGGGCGTGTCGCGAATGCGCTCCCTGCCGAATTCCTGGACCAGGCCCCTGGTCAGGCCCAGGTCGCCGCCCCAGGCCTCGTCGCCCTTTTCCTCCAGGTGCGTGGCCGCTCCCCCGGCAATGTCCTCCCCGATCATGATGACATTGGGATCTCGGCGCATCTCCAGCCGAATCGCCTCGTTAAAGGCTTCACGGAACGTCAATGTCCGGCCAGTCATGGTTCGACCTCCTTATGGGTAGCTTACATAGACGTCGGTGAGGCACGCCTCGGGGGACGGATAGGGCGCCTCCTGGGCGGCTGTCGTGGCCTCGTCGACGACTGCCCGGGCGCGGGCATCAATCTCTCCCAGCTCACTCTCGGTCACCAGGCCGCGATCAAGGACGCGCTTGCGGAACTGCAGGATGGGATCCCGCTCCCGATTCCTGGCCCGCTCTTCCTCGGTAAAGTAGCTCAGGTTGTCGCCCTGAAAGTGGCCATAGTAGCGAAAGGCCTTGCATTCGATGAGCGTCGGGCCCTCGCCGCGGCGGGCGCGGGCGATGGCCTCCTCGGCGGCCTCGATGACGGCGAACACGTCCGTGCCATCGACGGCAAAGCCCGGGATGTCGTAGCCTGTGGCCCGGTCGGCAATGTCCCGGGCGGAGCAGTGGTAGTGAGCCGGGGTCGTCTGGGCGTAGCCGTTGTTTTCGCACAAGAAGACGACGGGCAGCTTCCAGATGGCGGCCAGGTTCATCGACTCGTGCATGGTGCCTTGCTCGGAGGCGCCGTCGCCAAAGAAGCAGATCGTCACCTGGTCGGTGCCCTGGATCTTGGCCGTGAGCCCCGAGCCGCAGGCCAGCGGGCCACCCGCCCCGACGATGCCGTTGGCGCCCAGCATGCCCTTGGTGACGTCGGCGATGTGCATCGACCCGCCCTTGCCGTTGCAGGCGCCCGTGGCCTTGCCAAACAGCTCGGCCATCATGGCCTTCACGTCCACGCCCTTGGCGATGCAGTGGCCGTGGCCCCGGTGTGTGGAGGTGATAAAGTCCGAATCGCTGAGCAGCGAGCACACGCCGACGGCGATGGCCTCCTCGCCGGCGTACAGGTGGACAAAGCCCGGAACCTGTCCCTCGGCGAACAATTGGGCTGCCCGATCTTCGAACTCGCGAATGAGCTTCATCCGCTCATAGATCCAGAGCAGCTTCTCTTTACCGATCTCAGCCATGGAGTTCCTCCTTTCAAGATCCTGCGATCGATCCACACGCGCGGGCGGGCCATCGGTCCGCCCGTCGGAGGGTGGCCTCGACCGTGCCACCCGTCCGCGTCGATAGCTTGCTAACAAAAAAGGAGTACAGCGTACAAGGTTATGTACACGTACTCCTTAATGCCTGGCAAGCACCCCTTTTCTCCTCCCGGGAAAGCAACCGCCCACGTCTCCCCTTGACCGGGTTCCCATCTCCGGAACACACCACGAAGCTACGATGCAGCCAGTTCTATTTTACATCGCTTTCACGCGAGAGTCAAGAAACGGCCGCGCGCCCTGGGGGCAGGAGGGCAGGCGCAAGACCTGCCCCTACCCCCGTTGTAGGGGCGACCCTTGCGGTCGCCCTGGGGCAGGCGCAAGACCTGCCCCTACCCGGCAAATGCGACGACGNNCCCGCCGTGGCCGCCACCCGCCTACAGACTGTTGGTTATCCGCTCAGGCCGCGGGGATCCACAGCTTCCACCCGGGCCTGATAAAGTTCGGGTTCTCCAGCACGTGGAACGTCGGGTCCTCGGCCGCGCGGGCGTTGGTCCCCTCAAAGATCTGGCGCCAGAGCTGCCCGTTGCCATAGAATCGCTTCGCCAGGCCGCTCAGCGTGTCGCCGGGCTGGACGATGTACGCCTCGCCCTCGCCCGCCCCGGCCGGGGCGGCGGGCTCTTGTTCGGCCGCGACCGCCGGCACCTCGACGCTGACGGCAGCGCTCGCCTGCTCCGGATCCGCCTGGCTGCGCACGGCCAGCTCGTGGGCCCCCTCGGCCGATTGGAAAGCCAGGCTCCAGGTGCCATCCTCCCCGACCTGGGCGGTTCCGACGACCTCACCGTCCTCCAGGATCTCGACGGTCGTCCCCGGCTCGGCGGTGCCGGTGAGGGTGATCGTGCCCGTGGCGCCGACCTGCGGCTCGTCCAGGACCGGCGGGGCAGCCTCCGCCGCGCCCTCGGCCGCGCCCTCGACGGACACCTCCACGGCCTCGGACTCGTTGAGTATCTCGCCGGCGT
>MTKX01015318.1_pt2 | contig 10871 bp, 12 predicted proteins | sample 1042771 | NCBI WGS metagenome assembly MTKX01 (sample SAMN06212183, study PRJNA360534) | anaerobic digester metagenome | biome: Wastewater treatment plant; material: sludge; isolation source: anaerobic digester fed with sludge from wastewater treatment plant | place: Denmark: WWTP Randers ... | reverse complement strand
CCCGTCTCGGACCTCGGGCTCAAAGGGAGGGGTTTTCCACAATCCAATGGGATCTTCAGGCTGCACATCGTAATGGCCATAAACCAGGACGGTAGGTTTCCGGGAATCAATGATTTTTTCTGCATACACAACCGGGTGACCTTTGGTGGAATGTATCTCTGCCCTGTCTGCCCCGGCTTCTATCAGTGAAACCACATATTGACGGGCACATCGCTGCATGTCCTCCTTGTGTTCCTGCTGTGAACTGACAGATGGAATACGCAACAGGGTAAAAAGTTCATCCAGAAAACGCTGAGAATTTTTGTTGATAAAATCCTTGATTTCGCTCATGATATCCTGTTTATATGATTTTTGTCAGTTTTTCCACACGTTTTTTTGCATAAGGCAGGGTAATGCGCAGGGTTTTCTTTCCCGAAGAGGGCGCATCGTACATGGCGTCCACCATGATGGTTTCACAGATGGAGCGCAATCCCCGTGCGCCCATTTTAAATTCAATGGCCGTATCCACAATGTAATCGAGCACCTGCGGATCGATAGACATCTTTATGCCATCCAGCGCGAAAAGGTGCTTGTATTGCTTTACCAATGCATTCTTTGGTTTGGTCAGGATATCCTTCAAAGCTTCCCTGTCCAGCCTGTTCAGGTAGGTGACCACGGGCACGCGGCCCACAATTTCCGGTATCAGGCCGTATGCGCGCAAATCCTGGGGAGCTACGTATTTTACCAGGTTGTCCTTGTCTATGTGCGCTTTTTTCTCTGCCATCCCGTACCCTACCACACTCGTATTGAGGCGTTGGGCAATCTTGCGTTCAATTCCCTCAAAAGCACCGCCACATATGAACAGGATATTCTTTGTATTGACTGCTATCATACGCTGTTCAGGGTGTTTGCGACCTCCCTGGGGAGGCACATTCACCACCGTTCCCTCCAGCAATTTGAGCAAGGCCTGCTGAACTCCCTCTCCCGACACGTCGCGGGTAATGGACGGATTGTCGCTCTTACGGGCAATCTTGTCTATCTCGTCNNTATCTCGTCAATGAAGACTATCCCCTGCTCAGCCCTGTCCACATCGTAATCCGAGGCCTGCAGCAGCCGGGTCAGGATGCTTTCCACGTCTTCTCCCACATAACCGGCTTCTGTCAAAACGGTGGCATCCACTATGGTGAAGGGAACGTTAAGCATCCGGGCAATAGTATTGGCCAGCAGCGTTTTCCCTGTTCCCGTGGGCCCAACCAGCAGGATGTTCGATTTCTCTATGTCAACATCATTGCCCTTTCCGGAACGGATCCGTTTGTAATGGTTGTAGACGGCAACAGAAAGAAATATCTTGGCCTGGTCCTGACCAATCACATACTCATCAAGAAAAGCGCGGATCTCCCTGGGTGTCATCAGCCTGCCATTAGGCACAGGATCCTTTTTGGACGGATTCTTCGACTTATGGCCATACATATCATCCAGCACCAGGGACGCTTCCTGAAGGCATAGTTCACAGATGGATGCATCGATGCCCGTAATGAGCACACCCGTTTCCTTACTTGATTTCCCGCAAAAAGAACAATAATCTGTGTCCGGGGTTTTCTTTTGCATTATTATTTGGCTTTCCTGAGAACTTCATCAATAATCCCGTAATCCACAGCATCGGTAGAACGCATCCAGAAATCCCTGTCGGCATCTTTTTGGATCTGTTCCAGTGTTTTGCCCGTATGTTGAGCAAGTATCTGATAGAGTTGTTTCTGAAGTTCCAGGATCTCTTTGACGGCTATTGCCATATCGGCTGCCTGTCCTTCCACTCCGCCCACCGGCTGGTGTATCATCACCCGCGCGTGGGGCAATGCCGAGCGTTTTCCTTTCTCCCCGGCTGCTAGCAACACGGCGGCCATGGATGCAGCCTGTCCGGTACATATGGTGGCAACGTCTGATTTGACTAGCTGTACGGTGTCGTAGATACCCAATCCGGCTGTAACCGAACCACCTNNGATCCGGTCCATCATCAGACGGCTGAACACATCCATCTGGGCTACGTTCAACTGACGTTCCTCAATGATGTAGGGCGTTATGGATCCCTGCGGAGTGCTGTACAAAGACTGGTACCTGTGCAGGCTCATGCTGCTGATACCTTTATGTCTGATGGCGTATTTTTCAAACTCGGTCATAAGTTATTCCTCTTTGATATCGACTGTTACGTTTTCGCGAATATACGAAATAACTTTGTTCTCCTCTGCCCTCTCGTACAGATTCCTGGCTTCTTTCTCGTTGGCCAGCATCCTTTCCGCATATTTTATCAGGTGTTCGTCGGGAACATTGTTCATCCCGTACATGGCAAACTGGTAACGTGCCATGGCCACGGCACTCTGGGCCATATCATCTTTCTCAACCTTGAGGCCATACTCTTTCATGATGGTTTCCCTGACCAGCTGCCAGCGGAAATCCTCCAGAAATGCGGGAAAATCCTTTTCTATCTGTTCCATGGTGAACTTACCATCGTTGCCTTCGAACAACCAGCGTTTAAGGAGTTTTTCAGGAAGCTGCAGACCGGCTTTTTCTACCAGTATGTTCTTCACATCCTGGCCGAAACGGTAGTTGCTCTCGCTCTGGTTGTTCAAATCTATCTGCTCACGTATCTTTTCAAGGAAGCTTTCATGTGTTGTGACATTTCCCGGTCCGAAGAGCTTGTCGTACAACTCCTGGTTTTCCCGTGCCGGTTCAAAACGCTTGATCTCCTTTATCACAAAAGTAAACACCGGGTTAGTAAAACGCTCCAGCTCCTCCTGCTTGATCTGCAATAATATGGCCCTGTCCGCTTCTTTGGGAAACAAGACGCTGATGTCTGTTTCCGCTTCTTCACCAACGGCTTTTCCAATGAAAGGCTTCTTGTCTTTCTGCTTTGCAACGTTTTTCAGGTTCAGATACGAATCGCTTATGAGCAGTTCTCCCTGACGGAGGTCAACCTTAAGAAGGTCTTCTTTTTCCACCTTCTCTGCCACCTGCAGGGTTCCCTGCTGTTCCAGTACGGTTTCCAGCTGCCGTTCCACGTCCTTTTCGCTTACGTTTTTCTTTATCAGCGGAATATGAAGATCCTTGTTGATGGGGACATCTACCTTTGGGGCCAGCATCAGGTCAAATGAAAACGAAAAATCCACGTCTTTATCCCAGTCTGTCTTGGCCTGCTCTTCAGAAACGAGCGGTTCACCGATAATGCGGATGGCTTCTTTTTCCATGTATGCGTTCAGCGCTTCCGATATGTAGGTGTTAACCTGTTCCAGCAATATGGAACGTCCATACATTTTCTGAACAATTCCCAAAGGCACCATCCCTTTTCTGAAACCTTTTATCTCTATTTTTTTCCGGGTATCATTCAGGGCTTTTTTCACTTTCTCGCTGTAGTCGTTTTCTTCAACCGATACGGTCACCTGCAGGGAAAGGTCGTCAATTTCTTTCTTAGTGATATTCATATGTTTGATCTTATAAGGGGCTGCAAAAGTAGGTATTAATCGTCAAAAAACCAATCATTTTCTTACCTTTNNCTGGAAAATGAATACCACCCTGAAAGAAGGGAAAAAACTGATAGAAGAAATCCTTTCGGGAACCGACCGCATACCGCAAGATGTAACCCTGATAATAGCCCCGCCCTTCACGCATTTGTGCCCGGCAGCCCGTCTGATAGGAAACCGCAGGAATCCCGCACTGGCCGCGCAGAATTCTGCCAACAGGGAAAGCGGAGCCTATACCGGTGAAGTCTCGGCTTCCATGCTTGCCTCCATCCCCTGCAGTCATGTGATCCTGGGGCATTCTGAACGCAGGGAGTATTATGGTGAGACCAATGAGATCCTGTTGGATAAAATCAGACTGGCACTTGCCAGCCGGCTCAGGCCCATATTCTGTGTGGGAGAAGTGCTGGCAGAGCGTGAAGGCAGCATGCATTTCCAGGTAGTTGCCTCCCAATTGAGGGAAGTCCTGTGCCAACTGGGACCGGAAGATTTCAAAAAGGTCATCGTGGCCTACGAACCCGTCTGGGCCATAGGTACCGGAAAAACGGCAACTGCAGAACAGGCACAGGAAATGCATGCGTTCATCCGCGCTTTCCTGGCCGGCACATTCGGAGATCTTGCAGCCTCCACTCCCATACTGTACGGAGGCAGCTGCAAACCGTCAAATGCCCGCGAAATCTTTTCCCAGCCCGATGTGGACGGCGGCCTGATAGGAGGCGCTTCGCTGAAAGCCGAGGACTTTCTGGCTATTGCCGGATCGTTTGCCTGAAAAGTATGGAACAGGTAGCCGTCACCTTAGTCATTGAACCTTATTGCCAGGAAACAGAAGAAATCCTGATAGCCGAACTATCCGAAATTGGCTATGAAGGATTCGTGTCTGCAGACAACGGTCTGACTGCCTACATTTCTTCAGCTGAATTCAGGGAATCCCACCTGAGGCTAATCTTGAACACCTATGGAATAACAGGTTTTTCAAAGGAATACATCCCTGAAAAAAACTGGAATGCAGACTGGGACATACGTTTCAATCCCGTTATCCTGAAGACCGGAAAAGGATGCAGCATACGCTCCGCCGGCAACGGGGCCATGATACCCGTATGGCCGCCTGTGGCATATAAACTGGTCATCATGCCGGAACTGGCCTTCGGCACCGGTCACCACCCCACTACACGAATGATGCTGGAAAGCCTGCTGGAGATGGAACAGCAGGGTTTCATCAAAAACAGGAGGGTGCTGGATATGGGAACCGGGACAGGCGTCCTGGCCATCCTGGCAGCGAAAATGGGAGCGGCCGTTCCTGTCCACGCCCTGGACAATGACCGTCGCAGCGTACATTCATGCAATGAAAATGCACGCAGGAACCGCATCGCACACAAAGTGCACGTCCTTCACGGTGATGCCTCTTTCATCCAATCAGGCAGGTACGGACTCATACTGGCCAACATCCACCGCAACATCCTTATCAGTGAAATGGACACATTGGCACGTGGACTGGAACCCGGAAGAGGTGATTTGCTTTTGAGCGGTTTCTTTACGACAGATGTCCCGGCAATGATGGAAGCCGCCCAACAACACGGGCTGGTCCTGCAGAAACAAAAAGAAAAGGAAGGGTGGTCCCTGCTCCACCTGAGCAAAACATCATGACACAGACCCTATTCAACGAGTATAACAAACCATCCGCCGGGGAAAGGAAAGCCATGNNAGGAAAGCCATGACGGATTTCCTGCATGCACACCTGGAAGAGTTCAGGGACAGCAAAGAAGATATCGACTGCGCCATGGCATACATACTAAGGGAAATCCCTTCACCCGGAGGCTTCATCCTCCGCCTGACCGAAGACCAGGCAATTGTATGCGTGGTCATGATAGCCAAGACAGGCATGAAGGGTTTTGTGCCGGAGAACCTGGTCGTATACCTGGCCACACACAGGGAATACAGAGGACGGGGCATAGGCAGGAAAATGATGCAACTGGCCATGGATGCCGCAGAAGGAAACCTGNNAACCGCACAACCCGGCCAGGAAATTGTACGAGGACCTTGGCTTTACCAACAAGTATCTTGAAATGAGGTGTATACGGCGTGAAAATTAGGAAAATCTATCGTTGGCTGTTGTGGCTGGTGGCCGGCTTGTTTGCCCTGAGCCTGCTGTTGGTGATCCTGTACCGGTTCGTTCCCGTCCCGTATACCCCTCTCATGGCCATCCGTGCCGTGCAGCAAAAGAAAAGCGAAGGGAAAGCCGTCCTGCACCACCAATGGGTCCCCCTGGAGGACATCTCGGCAAACATGATGATGGCGGTGGTTGCCTCGGAAGACCAGCGTTTCTTTGAGCACATCGGTCTTGACATGGAACAGATCAAAAAGGCCAGAAAGGAAAACCTTACCCGCCGCCGCCCCAGGGGAGCCAGCACCATCTCGCAACAAACGGCAAAAAATGTCTTCCTCTGGCCACGGAGCTCCTGGTTCCGGAAAGGACTGGAAGTGTATTTCACCTTCCTCATTGAGCTGTTCTGGAGCAAGGAAAGGATCCTGGAAGTCTACCTGAATTCCATTGAGATGGGTAAGGGAATTTACGGGGCCGAGGCCGTGGCGCGGCAGCATTTCAACACATCGGCATCGCAGCTGACGCGATACCAGGCGGCCCTGATTGCCGCCACCCTTCCCAATCCCCTGCGGTTCAGCTCACGCAATCCCTCGGCTTACATCCAGAGGCGCACGCAGGAGATCCTCAGGCAGATGGATTTGATTCCTTTTCCTGAAAACCTGAGGTAATAATTTTCCCTGCCGGCAAAAAGGCCCGTTTCAGGTCAGAACCACTGGGTTGCTGGAATACTTCCAGGTCAAAGAAAGACACTGCCGCCATCAAATGATCAAAGATGTCAGACTGGATCTCTTCATATTTCGTCCAGACGGTGGTTGTGGTGAAACAGTATATTTCAATGGGGATTCCCCTGTCTTCCATTGCCATCTGCCTTACCATCAAAGTCATGTCTTTTCTGATGGCTTTGTTGTCTTTCAGGTAATTCTCTATGTAATGACGGAATACCCCGATATTGGTCATACGGCGTCCGTTAACGAACACAGACGTGTCAACCTTCATTTTCTTGTTGTATTCATCAATTTCCTTCTGCCGTGTGACCAGGTAATCCTTAAGCAGATAGAGCCTTGCATACCTGAGCCTGTCTTCCTCATTGATATACTTGACCGAGGCAGCATTGATGTATATGGATCTTTTTATCCTCCTGCCCCCTGTCTCTTTCATGCCGCGCCAGTTCTTGAAGCTGTCCGTAATGAAATAATACGTGGGGATGGTTGTGATGGTCTTGTCCCAATTCTGTACCTTGACCGTGTTCAGGTTGATGGCAATGACATCGCCGTCCGCGTTGAACTTGGGCATTTCCACCCAATCCCCTATGCGTACCATATCATTTGCCGAAATCTGCACACTGGCTACAAATCCCAGGATGGTATCCTTGAAGACCAGCATGCCCAGGGCGGTCATGGCACCCAGGGCACTGAGCAGGTATACGGGAGATTTGTTGATGAGTATTGATATTATCAGGATCCCGGCAGCTATGTATAAAATGATCTTGATCAGCTGAAAGTAACTGGACACCGGTTTGTCCGCAAAAGCTTTGGATTTCTTCAGCACTAGCTCCAAAATACGCAACAAGGCGTTGATTGCCAATAGTATGACAATGATCAGGTAGATGTCTGTGAGTTTGATCACAACGGGGAGGACCTTCTCAAAATCCCGGAACAGGATGGGTGCAATCACGCGTACCATGATAACGGGGACAATGTGTGCCAGGTTGGAAAAAACTTTATTGTCCATCAGCAGGTCATCCCACTTGGACTGAGTACGCTTAACATACCGGAACAACGGTCCTTTGATGATCAGGCGGGTGACGCGGAAAAAGGCCCACGAAAGGAGTCCCAGCACCAACAGCAGAAGAAGCAGTCTCAGGATAGGTGCCGCACTTTCCGATACCCCCAGATTCATGATTATTTTCTCCACCCAATTGTCAAGTCTTTCCATAATTCTCCCGTTTTATGATCGTTGAATTTACTTAATTTCTTTGTGTAGGCATGTAAAACACGCCGCGGTCCTTTCTTTCCGTTATGATAGTACCTGCTTTTTCAAGGATGTCCAGGTATTTGTTGATCTCGTTCACATGCAGGCCCGCTATGAGCGCAATATCATCCAGGGTGCAGGGCCTGCGGTTTATGGTCTCCAGGATGGCATTTTGCACATCTTCCCTGTATGCTGCAGGTTCCTTGTTGGCCACTGACGAGGCGATGATCTCGACACGGGGCATATCCCAGCACGCCATTATGTCCTCCAGTTCCTTGCGGCTGGCGCTTCTGATGCCGGCTTCGGTCCCCGGCCTGTCCAGGGTATTAAGCTGCACGGAATCCGGTTTAATCTTCAGGATGGCTTTTTTCAGTGCATCCAGTTCGGCTTTATGGTCATTGAAGCCGGGAAGAATGAATACTTCCAGCCATATTTTCCCGGAAAACTCTTTCCTGAAATCCGCCAGACCTTGAATATAGCCTTGCAGGTCCAGTGCTCCTGCAGGCCGGTTGATCTTCCTGAACACCTCTTCTGTGGCTGCGTCCAGTGACGGAAGCACTATGTCGGCCCTCAGTATGGCCTTGCGAACTGCAGGGTCGCCCATCAATGTGCCATTGCTCAATATGGCAATGGGCAGTTGCGATTTCTTTTCCTTCAGAAAATCTATGACACCGGCAATGGCACTGTTCAAGGTAGGTTCGCCGTACCCCGAAAAGGTAATGATTTCGGGATCGGGATGGCGGGAAAAGAAATCATTCAATTCCTCTTTGATCTCCCGTTCGGCAACGTATTCTTTCCTTTCCGTGGTAAGCAATGTGGTGCGGCCCACCTCACAGTATACACAATCCAGGGAGCAGACTTTCCTGGGCACCATGTCCACACCCAGCGACATGCCCAGCCGTCGCGAAGGTACCGGTCCAAAAAGGTGCTTATACATCATCGTTCATTTTATCTTTCCAATTCCACCATTTCAATAACTCCGGGTCGTGGTTGTTGGTGCCTGCAAAGTATACGGCACACCGGAAAACATAAAGCACGCAGGGATCCAGCCTGGTTTTCCTGATCGCACACAACCGGTCGTACAACTGCTGCGGATCCTTACCCGTCAGGTCCGCCACAGTTTCAATGCCCAGTACCCTCAAATCCTCTGCCATACTTGTTCCTATGCCCGGAATTGTAAGCAGCGGATCCCGCGATGCCTGCAAGCGGTCGTTCTGCATGACCATTTCCCCGTTTTCCAGCCAATCCGGCTCATGCTCCCTGTCAATCAGCACCGGCATCCTTTTCTTTGAATTGTGAATGCGTGACATCAGTTCGTTGGCTTCTGTGGTAATGATGGTGTAAGTATCCATTATCTCCCCGGTGTCCCTGTCCGTCCAAGTGTTCCACAATCCCGCCAGGCCGAAGGTCTCTCTCCCGGGAAGTGTCAGCGTGTATTTCTGTTTCTTGTTTCCTTTGGGATCAAGCCACTGCCACTCGTAAAAAGCGCTGGCCGGCACCAGACACCGCCTGTTGACCGAATCCCTGAACGAAGGTTTGGAACGCAACGTTTCCAGGCGGGCGTTTAACGTATATTCTTTAATTTCCGTATCCGTGGCCCAGGGCGGGATCAGACCCCATTGCATCATTTCTATGGTTCCCGCATCCCGGTTGGCTATGACCGGGGTTCTGGGATGGGAAAACCCGGAATAGTTCCCGGGTTTATAGTTTGCTCCTTCCCGGAACATGGCGTTAAACCTGTTCTCCAGCTGTGTATAAGTCAGAGACAGTTCCGTCTGAAAGCACATGAGTTCATGTCAGGACTACATCCTGGCCTTTTTCCACTCTTCCTTCATCCGGTTCAGATCGGCGAGCCAGGATTCTATGTCGTTTTCGTGTTCCAGTTCGTCGTTCAGGATCTGTACTGCCATCTGGTAGGTGGCGTGGTCTTTCCCATTGGTGTAGTCGGCAATTTCCTGGTACCTTTGAATAGCACATCTTTCACCGGCCAGGTTTTGTTCCAGGATTCTTTCAACGTAAGGATCCGAAGGTTCCTCGTAAGCGCAACGGGCGTGTTTTGCCCAGTCTTTGGGATTGATGACGGGAGTCCCCCCCAGTTGAATGATGCGGTCCACCACCAGAACAGCGTGCCCGAGTTCTTCATTGGCATGAACCAGCAACTCGGCTTCCACCTCCAGGCGCATGGGGCCTTCCATAAGCCTTGCGCCGATCCAGTACTGGTAGTAAGCCAGCCATTCTTCTGCCAGTGCACCATTCAGCATACCTATTAATTTTTGAACATCAACAAGCGATACATTTATTGCTTCTTTTCCCATAAAATTGTAATTTTAGTTATTATTAATAAGCTTCAAACTTACGAAAAATATTTGTTTTTTGGGCTATTCAAGGATTTTCATCTTATGGGGCAATTGAACAGGGACCTTACAAACGGCCGTATAGGCACACAACTCGCATCGCTTACATGGCCCACGTTGTTTGGCATGATGGGTATGGTGATTTTCAACCTGACGGATACATTCTTTTTGGGCCGGCTGGGTGTGAAGCTGCTGGCTGCCATAAGTTTCACTTTTCCGGTCATCATGTTCCTGAATGGAATAGGACAAGGAATCGGGATAGGGACAAGTTCCCTGGTGTCGCGCCATGTGATCATCGCTCACCGGGATGAGATCAGGACCATGGCCAGTAGCGCGCTCTTGCTGGGATTGCTGGTGGTCATTTTTTTTGTCTTGTTTGGCATGCTGACCACCAGACCCTTGTTCTCCCTTCTGGGGGCATCGGGTGAAATCCTGGAGTACGTGCACGATTACATGTCCATCTGGTACCTGGGGGTCCCGTTCGTGGTCCTGCCCATGGTGGGGAACAACATAGTCCGGGCAACCGGAGATACCTTCACCCCTGGCATTATCATGCTCACCTCAGCGGTCATCAATGCGGTCCTGGACCCGCTGCTGATATTCGGGATAGGCCCGTTCCCGGAAATGGGCATGAAAGGGGCCGCCCTGGCCACGGTCATTGCGCGGAGTGTGAGCATGGTGATCATACTCACCATCCTTTACAAAAGGGAAAAGCTCATCACCTGGCATCCGGGTTCTTTCAGGAACATTGCACAAGTCTGGAAAAAGGTGTTTTTCATTGCCGGCCCGGCCACTCTGGGACTCCTCATCACCCCGCTGTCGCTGGCCATGATCACCCGTATAGTTGCTACATACGGCAAAGAGGCAGTAGCCGCCTTCGGAGTCACATCCCGGATAGAGATGTTTGCCCTGATGGTAATCTCCTCACTGGGCTCGGTCCTGATCATTTTCATAGGA
>MTKX01038527.1_pt1 | contig 10875 bp, 7 predicted proteins | sample 1042771 | NCBI WGS metagenome assembly MTKX01 (sample SAMN06212183, study PRJNA360534) | anaerobic digester metagenome | biome: Wastewater treatment plant; material: sludge; isolation source: anaerobic digester fed with sludge from wastewater treatment plant | place: Denmark: WWTP Randers ... | reverse complement strand
GCATATTGCGTTGCTGTGAGCGCCATGATACAATGTGTTTCTTGGGTATGCCCGACACCCTGGGGCACACCGTTGTGTTTCGTGGAGGCTTATGTGCCAAAAACCGCAAAAAAGGGGCAGGAAGGCAAGCCACAGCTCGCCGACTTGGACGATCCCAGGCTCTACATCAACCGCGAGCTGAGCTTTCTCCAGTTCAACCTGCGCGTCCTCGAGGAGGCGCTCGACACCCGCCATCCGCTCCTGGAGCGGGTCAAGTTCCTCTCCATCTTTGCCAGCAACCTTGACGAGTTCTTCATGATCCGGGTGTCCGGCCTGCGCCGGCAGCTCGCCGCCGAGGCTGTCGATCCGCCGGCCGACGGCATGTCTCCGGCCGAGCAGCTGAGGGCCATACGCCAAGCGCTGCCTCCCCTGCTGGAGCGCCACGCCGATTGCTGGCACGCTGACGTGCTCCCCAAGCTCGAGGCCGAGCGCATTCACATCCTGCACTACGCGCAGCTCAAGAACAAGCAGCGCAAGCTCCTCCGCAAGCACTTTGAGCGTGAGATTTTCCCGGTCCTGACGCCGCTGGCGCTCGATCCGAGCCATCCCTTTCCCCACATCTCCAACCTGAGCATGAACCTCGCCGTGGTGCTCAACGTTCCGCGGCAGGGTGAGCGCTTTGCCCGCATCAAGGTGCCCCCGGTCTTTCCCCGCCTGCTCCGCATCCCGAGCGAGGAAAAGGCCGGCAGCTACGAAAGCCTTGGGCTGGTCAACGAGGCCTCCGCCAACTTTGTCTGGCTGGAAGAAGTCATTGCCGCCAACCTGGACCTGCTCTTTCCCGGCATGGAGGTCCTCGCTGCCTATCCTTTCCGCGTCACGCGCGACGCCGACCCCGAGATCGAGGAGGACGAGGCCGCCGACCTCCTGCCTGCTATCCAGGAGTCCGTCCGCAAGCGCTTCTTCGGCTCGGCCGTGCGCCTGGAGGTCGACGCGGCAATGCCGGAGGCGCTGCGCGGCACCCTCGCCCGCAACCTGGGACTGGCCCCTTTCCAGGTCTATGCCAAGCAGGCGCCCATGGGCATGGCCGACCTGATGCAGCTCACCAAGGTCGACAGGCCCGACCTGAAGGACGCCCCCTTCCAACCCGCCAAGCCTGCCGTGCTGACCACAGGCGAGTCGATCTTCTCTATCCTCCGCCGGCGCGACCTGCTGCTCTACCACCCCTACGACAGCTTTGCACCCGTCATCGACCTCCTCCGGGAGGCGGCCGAGGACCCTGCCGTCTTGGCTATCAAGCAGACCCTCTACCGGGTTGGCCCCGATGCACCGGTTGTGGCCGCCTTGATGAGGGCACGCGAGAACGGCAAGCAGGTGGCCGCGCTGGTCGAGCTAAAGGCGCGGTTCGACGAGGAGAACAACATCGGGTGGGCCCGCGCCCTGGAGCAGGCCGGCGTCCACGTCGTGTATGGCCTGGTGGGCCTGAAGGTCCATGCCAAGCTCCTGCTGATCGTACGGCGCGAGCCGGATGGCATCCGCCGCTATGTCCACCTCAGCACCGGCAACTACAATGCCGTCACCGCCCGCCTCTACAGCGACGTGGGCTTTTTCACCGGCGACCCCGATCTCGCAGCGGATGTCTCGGACCTCTTCAACGTTCTGACGGGCTACTCCTACAAGCAGTCGTACCGCAAGCTGCTGGTGGCTCCCGACCTGATGCGCGACCAGATCGTCGCCCGCATCGAGCGCGAGATAGAGCAGCATGCCAAGTCCGGAGACGGCTACCTCGCCTTCAAGATGAACGCCCTCGTCGACCGCAGCTGCATTCAAGCTCTCTACCGCGCCTCGCAGGCGGGGGTGAAGGTCGACCTCCAGGTGCGCGGCATCTGCTGCCTGCGTCCCGGCCTGCCGGGCGTCAGCGACAACATAACCGTCACCTCGGTGGTGGGGCGCTTCCTGGAGCACCCGCGGCTCTACTACTTCCGCAACGGCGGCCAGGAGGAGCTCTTCTTGGGCAGTGCCGACCTGATGCCGCGCAACCTCTATCGCCGCGTCGAGCAGCTGGTTCCCATCGAGGACCCTGACCTGCGCGAGTCGATCTACGAGCACATCCTTCGGGTTCACCTGCGCGACAACATGCAGGCCCGGCGCCTGCTGCCGGACGGTCAGTACGAGAGGGTGCGCCCGCAAGAGGGCGAGCCGGAGCTGAATTCGCAGCTCTGGATGATCGAGCACCGGGGACTCTGGAACGAGGAGTGAGCGCATGCGCGTAGCACTGATGGGTGACCTGCACGCCAACCTTCCCGCCCTCGAGGCGGTGCTGGAGCACAGCCGCCAGGAGGGTGCCGAGGCGATCTGGAACCTGGGAGACCTGGTGGGATACGGCGCCTTCCCCGAGGACGTCGTCAAGCGCCTGCGTTCCGGGTACGCGCTGAGCACACTGGGCGCCTACGATCGCCAGGTGGTTCGCTTTGAAAAGCGCAAAGAGAAGCGGCCCAAGAAAAAGGGCTACGAGGAGTACCAGGTCTTGGAGTGGACCTGGGGTCAGCTGTCAGGCAAGAGCCGCAAGTACCTGCGCTTTCTGTCGCAGGAGATCCGCATGCAGGTGCGCGGCAAGCGAGTCCTGCTTTCGCACGGTGGCCCGGGGGAGGATGGTGGTCTCAACGCTGCCACGCCGGAAAAGCAGCTCGCCAAACTGGCCCATGACGCCAAGGCCGACCTGATCCTGTGTGGGTGCTCGCACGAGCCCTTCGCCCGCGTGGTGGACGGTGTCTGGTTTGTCAATCCCGGGAGCGCCGGCCTTCCCACCGACGGCGATCCCCGTGTGTCGTACGCCATTCTCGACCTGGCGCCCGAGAACAGCCAGGTTTTCCACCACCGTGTCGAGTATGACGTCGAGCGCCTCATCGCAGAGCTCGGCAAGCACAAGCTGCCGGGAGCCCTGGCCCGGGCCTTTCGCGAAGGGCGCTCCCTGGAGGCTATCCTCGACTCGTCCTCCGGTTAGTCTCTCTCCGCCGCCGCTCTACCGGGCCCCGTGCCGGTCATCCACGGTTCGTCGTCCGTGAGCCTGCCCTGGGCACAGCGAAGGGTCCGCCGCCCATCGTCCCCCAACAGGACCTTTGGCCCGTTGTCACGAGCTCCCCAGGTGCTCGACGAAAAAGCGCACCATCTCCCTATAGCAGCAGGCCTTGTTCTCGATCTTGAGCACGTCGTGCCCCTCATTCTCAAAGACAAGCAGCGAGATAGCCTTGCCCTGAGCATGCAGCGCCTCGACCAGGTCGCGCGACTCTGCCTCTCGGACCCGCGGGTCGTTCGCGCCCTGGATGACAAGCATCGGGCACGCCAGCTGGTGCAGGTAGGTGCTCGGTGACCGCTCGATGTAGAGGTCCCTCTCCTTCTCGGGATGCCCGAGCGCCAGGTAGAAGTAGGTCTTCCAGGCCTCGGGCAGGCGCTCCACGAAGGTCAAGAGGTTGTACGGGCCGAACAGGTCGATGGCAGCCCGCCAGAGCTCCGGGTGCCGGCCCGCCAGCATCAGCGTCATGTACCCGCCATAGGAGCGCCCGGTGACGCCGGCCCGGCCCAGGTCCAGCCGGGGGTCGCTGTGCAGCTGCTTCCAGGCCTCGACGTGATCCAGCCGGTCCTGCCCTCCCCAGTCGTGATCCACCCGCTTCATGTAGCTGAGGCCATAGCCGCTGCTGCCGCGGACGTTGGGCACAAACACGGCAAAGCCGTTCATCGTCAGGAACTGGATGAGGGGCATGGAGAACCACGCAAAGTCGGGGCGCTCCTGGCTCTGCGGCCCGCCGTGGATGTAAAAGATGACGGGCCGTCGTCCCTCATACCCCAGCCCCTCTGCCGGCATGTACAGCCGCGCCGAGATGCGCAGGCCGTCGTGGCTGGTGTATGAGGCATCCTCCCCCGGCGACAGCAGCGAGTGGTCGATTCCCAACACCCTCTCCTGGGTGTGCTGGCGCAGCGTGCCCTCTTCGACGGTATAGATCTGCGTCGGGGAGGTGGCAGTGGAAAAGGAGAGTGCATAGCGGCCGGTGGCCTTCTCGAAGGAGATGGACTGCAGCACGCCGTTGCTCAGCCGGCCTTCGCCGCAGACCACCCAGTCGACCTGGAGGCACAGCCTTTCCTCATCGAAGGTGCCTTCGTACACCCACGAGCAGCCGTCCATGTTGTAGGCGACAAGGTAGCGGTCCCCGCCGAGGTGCTCAAGGTGCTCGAGCTCACCCATGCCCGAGTGCCGGATGCCTTCGATCGCCACCGGGCGGACAGCGGCCGGATCGTCGAGCGGCATGTAGCCCAGCCCGTAGCTGTCGCTGAACAGCGACGTGAACAACAGGAGCGCCCGGCCATCCGCCACGAAATTGCAGTAGGCGAACGAGTTCAGCGGCACGCTCTCGCCGGCTTGCCGCTCTTCGAGGGGCCTGCCGTAGAGCAGCCGCCGCTCCCCCGTTGCCCTGTCGAGGAGGTACAGCACGCTGTCTCCTGCGGTGTAGCTGTCGACCAGCACAATCTGGGAGTAGTCGGCATTGGCCCCGTCGTAAAAGCTGCCGTAGAGGCTCTCGCCCAGGCACACGATCTCGCCCGACGCGACGTCTGCCATGAGCGATTGCTGAATGGGGGTGCTGCGGGGGTCCACCTGGAAGAAAGCCAGGTTCTTCTCGGCGTCGGCGTGCACGCAGTTTGCCTGCTGCCCTCGGAAGCGCTCGCCGGCCAAGGGCCGGGGGATGCCGCCCTCCATGGGGACCAGCATGGGCTGGTAGTTCTCGTCCCCGTCCCGGTCGATCATGACCAGGACCTGGCCCAGACCGGGAAAGACAAAGAACGACAGGCCGCCCTCCATCAGGATCGGGTTCTGCAGGGCGATGCCGGGTGGGATGAGCGGCTGCGGCACGCTCCCCTCCCTCAACATCGAGTACAGGCTCATCCGTCCCGAAAGGTCGCTGATAAAGTAGATGCGGTCGCCGGCGATCTGCGGGCTCATGAAGAGGCGCGCCGCCAGCAGGGACTCGACTTGGAATGGACCGGGCATTTTCTGTCTCCTTCCTGTGGCACGGATTGTACCCCAGGTGTTCGGCAAGCTCAACTTGGCAGGCGGATCATAGACCCCCCGCCGCCTGCTTGCTCCTGCGCTCGCTTTGAGCTACAATGTGCTTGGCATCACGCCCAGCACAAAGGCTCGGGAGGGTTCATGGAGCTCCGGGTAAGTGACGTTGAGCAGCTCAAGAAACGTGCGCGCAAGCAGGCTGCTGCCCAGGTCTTTGCCGGCGGCACTGCCGACCTGGCGGTTGAGCTCGGCGCGTTGACCGGCTGCCGTGCTTCCATACGGGCCGGCTACGGCCCGCTGAGTGCAGAGCCCGTCGCGGCCCCCGTCGACCGCCTGATCTGGCTGCTGGACGGCCATGCCGAGGTGGAGAGCCCCTCCGGCCTGATCACGCACCTCAGCCAGGGGGAGGCCACCGTGCTGGCGGGCGGTGCCGCCTACCGGCTCGAGTTCCCAGCGCTGACTCTCTACCTCTGCGTAGAGGCAGAGGCCTAGCCCCGTGGTTGTCGCCGGCCTCGACATTGGCTCGCGCACGATCGCCCTAGTCGAGTGGGATGGCCTCGCCGTCCTGCGTTCTGCCGTCGTCGATACCGGTACCGACCCCCTCGGCAATGGTCGTGCACTCCTGGCAGGGCGGCAGTACGATCGCCTGGTCGCCACGGGCTACGGCCGCAACCTGGCAGCCGAGCGCGAGGTGGCCGACACGGTGATCTCCGAGATCAAGGCGTACGGTTTGGGGGCCGCTCACCTCTTCCCCGATGCGGCGACGGTGTTGGACATCGGCGGGCAGGACAGCAAGGCAATCCAGCTCGGCCCCGGCGGCCGCGTGCTGCGCTTTGAGATGAACGATCGCTGCGCCGCCGGCACGGGGCGCTTCCTCGAGAACATGGCCCGCACGCTGGGCATGGCTGTCGAGGACTTTGGGCCTCATGCGCTGCTGGCGCCGGGACCTGCCATCCGCATCTCTTCGACCTGCACCGTCTTTGCCGAGTCCGAGGTGGTGTCGCTCATCGCACGCGGAGAAGACAGCAGGCGGATTGCGCTGGGGCTGCACGAGTCGATTGTCGAGCGCGTTGCAGGCATGGTGCGGCGGGTGGGTGTGCGTGAGCGCCTGGTCTTTGCCGGCGGTGTGGCCCTCAACCCCTGCTTGCAGCGCCTCTTCTCGCAGGCGCTGGGAGTCCAGGCCACCGTGCCCGGCAGCCCTCAGACGGTCGGGGCCCTCGGAGCTGCGCTGCATGCGATGGCGACGCTAGGGAACGAGACCCTGCGCCCGGCGCGTGGCGGGTAGCCACAGGCGCCGGCGCGAGAATGGAGGAGGGGCAGATGGGCAGCACGGTACTCTTGGGCATGGACGGGGCAGGTCTCATCGGCGCCGGTGTGAGCATCCTGGCCGGCCTCGCCGTCTGTTTCTTCGGCTGCCGCTTGGTGCGAGTCGTCCTTGCCCTGGTAGGTTTCGTCGCCGGGGCCTTGCTCGGCTACCTGCTGGCCGGATTCCTGGGCGCAAGCGGAAGCGCGGTCTGGATAGCCGCCCTTGTCTGCGGCATCCTCTGCGGCTCTCTCGCCTCGGCCGTGTACAAGGTGGGTGTCTTCCTGCTGGGAGCGGTCGCCGGCTGGCTGCTGGGCGGCATGATCGGCACGCAGATGGAAGGGAGCCTGCCGGTCATCGTCCCCCTTGCGGCGGCGGTGCTGGTTGGCCTGCTCGCCGTTGCCTCGCAGCGAATCGTCGTGACCCTTGCCACTGCCCTGAGCGGCTCCTGGCTGGCCGTCCGGGCAGGCGCAGCCCTGCTGGCAGGCAGGTCGGTGGCGTTGACGGACCTAGTCGACGGTGCCCTGGCTCCCGGGTCCTGGGAAGCGGGGTCGCTGGGGTTTTTCGCGGCGTGGGGCGTGCTGGCCCTGGCCGGGGCTTGGGTCCAGCTGCGCCGTCGCAAGTGATGGCGTTTCGGCGCCGGCGGAGCTAACGCCCCTCAAGAAAGCGGAGGATGCCGCGAGCCACGCCCTCGGCAGCTCGCTCTGCGCGGCGGGTCAGAAGGTCCCGATCCCCATCCATAAAGCCGAGCTCGATGATGGCACCCGGTGTGCCCGGATCGATCTCCCAGAAGGCATGGTAGTCGGTCATGTCGAAGGTGATGGTGTCCTCGTGCTGTGCCAGCCCCGTCGACCGCGCGTACTCCTCGACGAGGCAGGCCACCAGGCGGTCCTCTTCGTCCGGGATTGCGCTGCTGGCCACGCGCGCCGCCTTGAAGCCCGACAGGCCGCCCGACTCGCAGGAGTCCACGTGGATCGACACAAAGGCCGCGGCGCTGTACCCCTCCAGGTCAGCCGAAAACTCCGGCAGCAGGTCGGCGGTGTGACCCTCCGCTCGAAGGATGCGGACCACCTCCGATGCCACGCCCAGGTTGATGTCGGCTTCCTGCAGCCCGTCGGCGCACACGGCTCCCGAGTCGTTCTGCCAATGGCCGGCGACGATCCCCACCCGCAGTGGCGCGAGCGTTGGGGTGGCGCTGGGCCGGGGCGTCTTCGTCGGCCGCGGCGTTCGCGTTGGCTTGGGGGTCTGCGTGGGGAGCGGTGCCTCGGCAGCGTCGGAGGCCACAGGGGCCGGCGTGGTGCTTACCCCGGGAGCGCCGAGAGTCAGCCACACGACGTAGCCAAGCCCAAGCAGGAACGCAACGACGAAGAGGTTCGTGGCCCACGGTCGGCGCGCCTTGGCTGGTTGCTTCAATGCTTTCTCCCGATGCCTGCCCACTATACCCCTTCGGGGTCCCTGCGTCAAGAAGGCGACCCGCTTCCTCGCGGGCCAAGGCGCCGGCCTGGCCACACCGCCCCCTGCGGGCCCGGCCATGCGCCGGGCTTGCCGAGCTCTGACACTCTGACAAAAATCTGCATGTACTATCCCGAAATGCCCGTTTTTCCAGAAACGATATCCCCCCCTCGGCCGGTCGTCCTCCTCTGGGGTGTGTCATGTGAGCGCCGTACCGCCTTGCCATCGATCGCAACCACCTGCAATCACACGGGACCGGTCGGAGCGAGTGTGCCCTGCCTTTGGTACTGCTCGAAGAGGCGGCCCCAGCCGGTCTCCGTGCGCCATCGTTCTGCGACGTGCCGGAACCTGAGGGGCCAATAGAGGTAGTCCTGCTCGATCTCTCCAATCAGGGTAGGGACGGCCACCAGTGGCGTCCTCAGCACGAGCTTTTGCAGAAACCGAGTGGGTCCATACCAGGCCAGCCACGCGAGAAACGTGTGCGTGCTTCGCCCGACCCGGAACCCCCAGCTCTGATTCGACACGTCATCGCCGACCCACTCGATTTCACGCGTGTCCCCGACACCCAGGCCGGCTTCGTGCGCCAGCCGGATATAGCGGATCTGCAAGGGGTCGAAACCCATCAGCCTGGCCGCGACTGCATCGATCGCCACCTGATCTGCCGACGCGAGAATCACGTTCTTCACCACGGGCTCCATGAGCCGTGGACCAGGGCCGTTTCCGGCGGTCGTTCCATCCATTACTGCCAACAACCCTGGATGAATCTCTTTCTGTATCGCCAGGAGGTCGACCAAGGTCTCGTGAATCCACGTATGCGTGTAGTGCCGGTGCTTGCTGAGCAGGCCGCCAAAGGCATTCTTCATCGCGCCGGTCGTCGTCGTATACATGTGCGTCTTGACGGTAGGGAGGTGAACCATGTTCTTGCCCAAGAGATAGTCGGGTACGAAGATCCCCTCGGGATAGATGCGGTCGAGCACGCGCATCTGGGCCGCCGGGCGGTATCGAACCCAGGCCATATCCTCACTCCGGAAGTTGTAGCGGACCCCTACCCCGTACCGGCGGAAGACCGGCAGATATCCGTTCAGGTCCTCTCCCTTGAACGCATTGGTGACCACGGTCTGGTTCTGAACGCAGACCAAGTCGTCGAATCGTGCTTGCCGCAGTGCCAGGATCGTTCCCTCAAGCTGCCACGGTGTGGTATTGGCACCCGGCATCGGGAAGTGCCACGATATGTTGTCCTTGAGGATCGTAGTGACTCCACGGTGAAGCGCGGTTGCGCCCTCCGCTAGCTCAAAGAGGCGCCGATAGTCCTCGAGCACCGTCTCGGGCCGCGTATAGAGCACTGCCACCTTTGGCTTTGTTGCCATGTCTGTTCACCGCTCCTGGTAGCGTCTGGTCCCGACTATAGATCAGAACCTCCCCCCTGTCAACGCGCTTCGCTGTACCACTAGGGCAATCGCATCTTGTTGGAAGAGGCCGGCACGGACCGTTCGCAGGTACTCCTCGTCCCAACTGGCACGGAGGTGCTTGTTGCCGATTCATCGTCCGGCAAGTGCCATCTGCCATTGGCCGTTTGGCCTCGATCGTTTTCCGAGGGAACTTGACAACCTGCGCGTCCCCAGGTATGCTTCAGGCAGTGGCGGTGGCCGCGCCCGCGCCTGGCGCAGGAACGGGCGAATGTGCACAAGGTTCGGAACGTGTCGGTTTTTGACAGCCGCAGCAAATAGGCCACGCAGGTGGTTTGTTGAGGTGCTGCGAGGGCCTGTTTTTGGCTCTGGGTGGGGCGCGCGGGCCAAAAAGCGGGCAGAAACGTGGGCCAGGGCTGCGCGTGGCGCCCAAAATGGAGCATAGCCGTTTGGCTGTCGGAATAGCCTGCCCATCGGTGAGGGTATTGAGACGTCTACCTGTAGGGGCGACCGGCCGGTCGCCCCTACGTCGGAACTGCGTGCCCATCGGTGAGGGTATTGAGACATAGTTCTGCGCTCCAAAGATTGCTGCTGCACTCACGTCGGAATAGCCTGCCCATCGGTGAGGGTATTGAGACTGAGCTTGTCGGTGAAGTCGACGGGGAGGTACTTGGTCGGAATAGCCTGCCCATCGGTGAGGGTATTGAGACTAGGTTATACGTCACCACCTTGGCCAGACCATCAGTCGGAATAGCCTGCCCATCGGTGAGGGTTTTGGGGGAAGGACGATGGACGATAGACCATGGACGACGATGGCTTGTCGCGCAGGGTGCACGTGGTCCATGGTCCGTGGTCCGTCGTTCGGAATAGCCTGCCCATCGGTGAGGGTATTGAGACACTTAGTCACGACCTTCATGGGCGCGACGAAATTCCGTCGGAATAGCCTGCCCATCGGTGAGGGTATTGAGACAAATGGTTGCGGGTAGGATGTGATCCTGTGTGCGGCATGTCGGAATAGCCTGCCCATCGGTGGGGGTATTGAGACGTCTACCTGTAGGGGCGACCGGCCGGTCGCCCCTACGTCGGAACTGCCTGCCCATCGGTGAGGGTGTCACGACGAGGTGCAGCGCACCGCGTTGGTGCACCGCACCAATCGGAATAGCCTGCCCATCGGTGAGGGTATTGAGACTTTGTACGGGCTTTCGCCTTTTGCGGATATTGTGTCCGTCGGAAGAGCCTGCCCATCGGTGAGGGTATGAGGGCCAGGTGCAGCGCACCGCGTAGGTGCACGGCACCGGTCGGCCTGGTCAGGAGACCACGCCAGAACCAGGGGCGCGGCGCGGATAGGCGGGTATGGAAACCCGCCCTACAACCGCCGAGGTGCAGCGCACCGCGTAGGTGCACCGCACCAAAGGGTGCTCGTGGTCCATGCTGCGCCGCCCTCATCGCCCACCTCGACACCCTCCTCCGAGAGGGCAAGCTCCTCCTCGGCTCCGCCCGATCGGAAGTCATCGCGACTGGCGACCCCCTCGGCCGCCCCGTATACTAGCGCCCTCCATCACCTTGCCAACGGTCCCACGGTGGCCTCCTGCTCTGGAATGCAAGGTCCTTTCCGCCGAACCGTGTTGCCTCACGGGTAAATGTTACCGAAAAGGGCTCGTTGCCTCACGAGTGAATGTTAC
>MTKX01001366.1_pt3 | contig 10875 bp, 10 predicted proteins | sample 1042771 | NCBI WGS metagenome assembly MTKX01 (sample SAMN06212183, study PRJNA360534) | anaerobic digester metagenome | biome: Wastewater treatment plant; material: sludge; isolation source: anaerobic digester fed with sludge from wastewater treatment plant | place: Denmark: WWTP Randers ... | reverse complement strand
ACGCACTGGTTCATGACGAACCTCATCCATTTCCCCGGAAAGAGATTTGTGGTCACCACCTCGGCAGAGCCGTTGGTGTTCCACAATGCCGGGAAATCGCCCACGGCATCCTGACTGAAATCATCATAGAAGATTACTTTCTCTCCGGGAATGAAATCATACTTTGAATATGACTGGAAGGCAGGCTCCTGCTGGCCGCCGGACTGTGCATCCGCGTTCTGGCCCGACTTGCCCTGCGGCTGGGCATTGCCGCTGTTCTGACCGGTTGCGTTGCCGCCTGCATTGCCGTCTTTCTTTACATCACCCCTGATACTGTCCTCAACTGTATCAAGAGCCTTGTCAATGGCCTGGTCAGCTTTCTGGTTAAGACGCCGGTTGACCTGCTGCTCGAGTTTCTTCTTCAGGTCTACTTTAATCTGGGCTTCTGCATTGATGGCCATGCTGAATAGAACCAGCACAGCCAGGGCTTTAGTAAGTGTCTTCATACTGGTATGGAATTATAATAATTGTGGTTTGGGGTTTAAGGAATAGTAAAATTATAGCAAAACCTGCTGTTGTTGTTATTTCATTCACATCATTTTTAAACTGCTTCGTCAAATAATTCAGGTGCTGCCCGTAATGCAGCTTTTTTTTGCGCTTTTGGAACATTGTTCTTAAATTTGATAGGCTGCATTTCTTAAGATTACCTATCATGAAAGAAGAGTTCCTCCACTGGCTGTGGAAAAACCTGTTCTTTGAGGGCGGGAGCCTGTGGGACAGGGAAGCCGGCCCCATTGAGGTAATAACCCCGGGAGAGTACAACCGTGATTCCGGTCCTGACTTTTTCAACACGAGGCTGAATATCGGCGGTACCGAATGGGCCGGGAACACCGAGATCCATGTAAATGCATCTGATTGGTACCGGCACGGGCATCACACTGATCACGCTTATGACAACGTCATTCTGCACCTTGTATATAATGAGGATGCAGACGTCTATACGGCTTCCGGCCGAAGGCTGATAACAGCCCGCCCCGTTTTCGATCCCGTTTTGTGGGAAAACTACCTCGATTTCATGAATAATCCTTCGCCCCTGCCATGCAGCGGACTGATAGGATTTTCTGACGGTTTCAGGATCAAACACTGGCTGTGGTCCGTTGCCGTCGAACGGCTCGAAAGGAAACATGGCGAGATCAGGGAGATTCTGGCAAAGACCGGCAATGACTGGGAAGAGACTCTTTACCGGCTGGTCACCCGCTACTTCGGTTTCAGGGTAAACACTGATCCCTTTGAGATACTGGCAGCCCGCCTTCCTCTTAAAATCATAAGAAAGCACGCTGACCAGCTCATGCAGGTCGAGGCCTTGCTGTATGGCACTGCGGGGTTGCTTGACGGGGCTCTTTTCAGGGAGGCGGTGAGCGACGGTTATTATCTCCTGTTGTCGAGGGAGTACCGGGTGCTTCGCGCCAAGTACTCACTTCAGCCCGTTGACGGATGGCTCTGGAAGTTTCACANNGGCCAATTTCCCCACTGTCAGGCTCTCCCAGCTGGCGGCACTGCTCAGCCACAGTGACGGGCTCTTCTCGAGGGTGCTTGGCTGCAGTGACCGGGAGAGCCTCCGTGCACTGCTGAGCGTCAGCGCCTCATCTTACTGGAACAGTCACTACCAGTTCGGACGCGAGGCGCCTCCGGTGGCGGGCCGCGCCGGCAAACAGTCCGTAGACCTGCTCATCATCAACGCCATTGCACCGTTGTTATTCGTCTACGGCAAGGTCAGGCAACAGCAGGAGTGGTGTGACAGGGCTGTGGAGATCCTTGACTCTCTGCCCCCGGAAGAGAACAGTGTGGTGACCGACTTCGCCCGGGCGGGACTGAAGCCGGAGTCGGCCTTCGCTTCACAGGCTCTGCTGGAGCTGAGGAACCTGAGATGCAGGTATCACAGGTGTCTTGACTGCACCATCGGGTCATCGCTCATCGCTATGGGCCAGAAGATCAGGAGGTCAGACTCGCTGTTCCTGGAGCCCTGACACGCTTCGGCCACAACAAAATATATTTTTTAGCACGCGCAACTCCCGGCATTAAATTTGCGTCTTTTATACAGAAGCCCGTGAGTGCTGCACTCCCCCGCACACTGGTGAGGCTGTCCGGAGTTAAATACAAAAAAATTATTCAAATTGTTTGAATTATTACAAAATAGAGTTGTATCTTTGCGTTCCAAAATTGGAGAAATTATTAACAATCTATTGGATAAGGATATGTATTTAACCACGGAGAAGAAACAGGAATTTTTCAAGACATTCGGATCATCAGAGTTGGACACTGGTAGTGCTGAGGGTCAGATTGCTCTTTTCTCCTACAGGATTTCGCATCTCACCGAGCATCTGAAGAAGAACAAGAAGGATTTCAGTACACAGAGGGCGTTGACCACTCTGGTCGGAAAAAGAAGGCATTTGCTCGATTATCTAAAAGTCAAGGATATCAGCAGGTATCGTGAGATCATCAAGGCACTGAACCTCCGCAAGTAAGGAAAAAAGGCAATTTCAGATTGCCTTTTTTAATTCCCGGAGAGGTCTGAGCCTGAATAATCATTTATCCCGTAATAATCAGTAATTCAGATGTATAAGTTAATCGAAAAAAGTATTGACCTTGGCGATGGCCGGTCAATAGTAATTGAAACGGGCAAGCTGGCCAAGCAGGCTGACGGCGCTGTGGTTGTAAGGATGGGTAAGACCATGCTTCTGGCAACCGTCGTTGCAGCCAAGGATGCTAAGGAAGACACAGACTTCATGCCGCTGTCCGTTGAGTACAAGGAAAAGTATGCGGCATCGGGCCGCTTTCCCGGAGGCTTCCTCAAGAGAGAGGCAAGGCCCGGAGACAATGAGATTCTGATCTCACGACTGGTTGACAGGGCGCTGCGTCCGCTGTTCCCCGACGACTATCATGCGGAAGTGTTTGTAACCATTAACCTCATCTCGGCCGAGAAGGATATCATGCCTGATGCGCTTGCCGGACTCGCCGCATCTGCGGCACTGGCAGTGTCTGACATACCTTTCCATGGCCCGATATCAGAGGTAAGGGTTTCAAGGGTTAACGGCGAGTTCATCGTCAATCCCACATTTGAGCAGGTGGAAACTGCAGACCTTGACATCATTGTCGGAGCAACATATGAGAATATCATGATGGTTGAGGGCGAGATGAAGGAGGTGTCAGAAGATGTCATGCTCGAGGCACTCCGCATTGCCCATGAGGCAATCAAACCGCAGTGCGTTGCTCAGAAAGAGCTCTCCGAATTGGTCGGCAAGTCCGTGAAGAGAGAGTACTGTCATGAGAAGAATGATGAGGAGCTCCGCAAGAAAATATGGGATGAGACCTATGACAGGTGTTACAAGCTGGCTGCCAGCGGATCTGACAAGAAGACCCGCACTGACGGCTTTGACGCAATAAAGGCTGAGTTCCTTTCACAGTTCCCCGAGGATGCACCTGCAGATGAGATGCTGGTGAACAGGTACTTCCATGATGTGGAGAAGGAAGCTGCCCGTCGTCTTGTGCTTGATGAGCACAGGCGTCTTGACGGCCGCAAGCTTGATGAGATCCGCCCCATATGGTGCGAGATTGATCCGCTTCCTGCAGCCCATGGCTCGGCAATCTTCACCCGCGGAGAGACACAGTCGCTCACCACTGTCACCCTTGGCACCAAGCTTGACGAGAAGATGATTGACGAGGTCCTCAAGCAGGGTTCCGAGAAATTCACTCTTCACTATAACTTTCCCCCCTTCGCCACCGGCGAAGCCAAGGCAGCACGCGGTACCAGCCGCAGGGAGATAGGTCACGGAAACCTGGCACACAGGGCTCTTAAGAACATGATGCCCCCCGAGGAGACCAATCCGTACGCAATACGCGTGGTATCAGATATCCTCGAATCAAACGGCTCATCATCAATGGCAACCGTCTGTGCCGGGACACTGGCACTCATGGATGCAGGCATAAAAATCGCCAAGCCGGTTTCCGGTATCGCTATGGGGCTGATAACTGACAAGGACGGGAAGAAATTCGCAATTCTTTCAGACATACTCGGTGATGAAGATCATCTCGGCGATATGGACTTCAAGGTCACAGGCACCCGTGACGGAATAACCGCCACACAGATGGACATCAAGGTTGACGGTCTCTCGTTCGAGGTTCTTAAGCAGGCGCTCGAACAGGCACGCCGCGGCAGGATGCACATCCTCGGCATCATGGAACAGACCATTGCCGAGCCCAGGCCCGACCTCAAGCCTCATGCACCGAGAATAGAGAAGATTTACATACCCAAGGAGATGATTGGTGCCGTGATAGGCCCCGGCGGAAAAATCATCCAGGATATACAGGCCACCACCGGCGCAACGATAGTTATCGAAGAGATCAACGGCCAGGGAATGGTTGATGTATTTGGCGATAACTACGAAGTCATCAGGGCGGCCCTTGACCGTATCAACGCGATATGCGCCGTACCTGAGGTAGGAAAGGTCTATACCGGCAAGGTGAAGACCATCACACAGTTCGGTGCGTTTGTTGAGATTCTCCCCAACAAGGACGGACTCCTGCACATCTCAGAGATGGACTGGAAGAAGGTAGGCACTGTTGAAGAGCTCTTCAAGGAGGGTGACATTGTTGAGGTGCAGCTCATTGAGGTTGACCAGAAGACCGGCAAGCTCAGGCTCTCGCGCAAGCCCCTCATCCCGAAGCCGGAAGGCTGGGTTGAGCCGCCCAAACGTGAACATACGGAAAGAAGGGATTATCAGGGATCACGTGACGGAAACCGCAGTGATCGCGGTGACCGCGGAAACCGTGAGCATCGCTCGCATGACCGCCGTCGCGACAACAACCGGTAGAAATCCGGTTATTCATCCAGGATCGTTATTCAGGCGGAGGCTGTCTCAAACGGGGCAGCCTCTCTTTTTCCCGTTACAACGGAGTCGCGGAAACGCGCTTCTTCGATTTATTTGCATTGTGAAGCCTAAATGTTAATTTTGAATTCCGGTGCAATGTGGCAACAGGGATGGAGAAAATAAAGTACAACTATATTGTAATTGAGGGAAATATCGGCGCGGGAAAGACCACCCTGGCATCAATGATAGCAAGGGACTACAATGCCAAACTGATCCTTGAACGGTTTGCCGATAATCCTTTCCTCCCCAAATTCTACAATGACCCGTCTAGGTACTCCTTCCCCCTCGAACTCTCCTTCCTGGCCGACCGCTACAGGCAGCTCAAGGAAGAGCTGGTGGAACCGGATCTTTTTAAAAGCTTCACAGTGGCTGACTATTACTTCATGAAGTCGCTCGTCTTCTCATCCAAAACCCTGGAACAGGATGAGTTCAGCCTTTACCGCCAGATATTCTATATAATCTATAGCTCCCTTCCCAAGCCTGACCTTTATGTTTACCTGCATGTACCCCCTGAGAGGCTGCTGAAAAACATTGCAATGAGGGGCAGGGAGTACGAAAAGTCAATAACTGCCGATTATCTCTCGGGAATACAGGAGAGCTACTTCACCTTCTTCAGGCAGAATAAGGAGAACCGCTACCTGGTACTTGATGTTTCAAATATCGACTTTGTTGCATGCCATGATGACTACCTTAAAGTAAAGGAAATGATCTTCACCGAACCTGTCGCTCAGGGGATCAACCTCCGGAATTTCTGATTTTTTCATACAGTGGTTGCAGGTATTGACTAAAAATTATCTTAAATTTGCAGACAAATCAGAAATATCGTATAATTGCTCTAATTAAACAGAAACTGATCGCAACTAATTAAAACACAAATTATGAAAAATTTCACCAGACTTTTTGTCATTCTGCTCGCTGCTGTTCTTATGTCAGGTTGCAGCAGTCTTGACAAGATGAAGAAAAATGCCAATCTCGTCAAGTATGAAATNNGCACAGGTTAAGGTAACCTATCCGGAGAAGTACTTTGACAAGAACACCACGCTGAAGATCACCCCTGTTCTTTCATATGAAGGCGGTGAGACGGCATTTGATGAACTGCTCTTCACGCAGGGAGAGAAAGTTCTGGCCAATAACAAGTCGGTTGCATGGACTGGCGGAACTGTAAACTGGTCAGGTGATGTAAACTATATACCTGAGATGAAGGTGTCTGAGTTCCTTCTTCACGTAGATGCTGAAAGAAAGGGCAAGACTCTCTCATTTGATCCCATCAAGCTGGCCGACGGCGTAATTGCAACTTCAACCCTTGTTGAATATCATGCAATGCCCATCTCGCTGAAAGACAACTACCAGCGCATTGTTCCCGAACAGAAGATTGCTGACATACTTTACAGCATCAACCAGTCAAATATCAGGACTTCAGAACTGAAGGCAGCCGATATCCAGGCTCTCAAGGATTACATTGCCCTTGTGATGCAGAATGAAAGGATGGAAGTTAAAGGTGTTACCAACAGTTCTTATGCTTCACCCGACGGTCCTCTCACCCTTAACGAGAAGCTCTCGGAAGCAAGGGGCAAGGCTGCTGAAAAGTATCTCCAGAAGGAATATGGCAAGATCCCCGAACTGGCTCAGCTGTTCACCAAACAGACCACTGCTGAAGACTGGGAAGGTTTCAAGGCTCTTGTACAGGAGTCGTCAATCGCTGACAAGGAGCTCATCCTGAGGGTTCTCTCGATGTACCAGGATCCTGCTGTCCGCGAGAAGGAGATCAAGAACATGTCAACTGCATATGAATCACTCGCAGAGCAGATTCTTCCCCAGCTGAGAAGGTCAAAACTGATCGTTGACGTTAACCTGATCGGCCTCAGCGACGAGGAGATCCTCACCGCCATCAAGGGTGATCCGTCAGTCCTCAGCCTCGAGCAGATGCTCTATGCTGCCACCCTGACCAGTGATCCCCAGGAGATGTTGAAATACTATCAGCTGGCTACCGAAAAGGAACCCAAGTGCTTCAGGGCATGGAACAATGTCGGCTGGGCTTATCTTCAGATGGGCAATGCTGATGACGCCATGGTCGCTCTTGAGAAGGCCAAGGCTCTCAAGAATGATGACAACGTGAAGAACAACCTGGGCTTTGCCGCTCTCCTGAAGGGTGATGTCAAGGCAGCTTCAGAGTATTTCAACTCAATGTCAGCCGCCACCCCCGAATCAAAATTCGGACTTGGCACCATTGCAATTCATGATGGCAAATATGACCANNTCGGTGACACACCCACGATGAACCTTGCACTGGCACAGCTTCTCAAGGGTGACGTCAACAAGGCCAAGACAACCATGGATGCAGTCAAACCTTGCAAATGCGGTGCTCCCTCATACTTTAAGGCAGTAATCGCAGCACGCCTTGACAACAAGGATGGTGTCATCAACGCACTGCGCGAAGCAATCGGCTATAACACCAAATGGAAGAACTACGCTATGACAGACCTCGAGTTTGCCAAGTACTTCACCGATGATGCATTCATTGCAGTAACGAAGTAACAAAACCACAGATAATGAAAAACCCCGTCCGCCGGCTGGCGGAACGGGGTTTTTTAATAGTCGATTGTTACCCTTTGATTCTTCCTGCCAGTTCCCACAAAACTATCCCTGCGCTGACAGCCACATTGAATGAGTGTTTGGTGCCATACTGGGGTATCTCGATGCATGCATCCGACAGATTCACCACCTCTTCGGTAACCCCTCTGATCTCATGGCCAAAGACCAGTGCATACCTCTTTCCGGGCTCCGTCGCAAACCGGTCAAGTGATACAGCTCCCTCGGCCTGCTCCACCGAAACAATCGCGTAATCCCTTTCTTTAAGCACCCTGACTGCTTCGGCGGAACTTTCAAAGTACTTCCATTCAACTGATTCAGTCGCCCCCAGCGCAGTCTTGTGTATCTCACGGTGAGGGGGCGTGGCGGTGATACCGCAAAGCCATACTGCCTCCACCAGAAAAGCGTCAGCCGTCCTGAAAATTGACCCCACGTTGTTGAGACTGCGTACATTGTCAAGGACGATTATGAAAGGCGACTTCTCCGAAGCCCTGAATTCCGTGACACTCTTCCGGTTCAGTTCATCGTTTGTCAGCTTCCTCATTGGTAAAAATTTTAGCTAAAATAGTTATAAAAAAAGAGTAAATTACCTACCTCTTTTACTCATGGTGCCCCTATAACCATTTTCATTAACCTGAACTTGTCATGAACATCCACGAATACCAGGGAAAATCCATTCTGCAGGCGCATGGTGTTGCCGTGCAGGAAGGATTCGTTGCCATAACGGCCGGGCAGGCCGTAACGGTAGCCGAAGAACTGCGCAGCAAATTCGGTACGGAGATTTTCGTCATAAAGGCGCAGATCCATGCCGGAGGCCGGGGAAAGGGAGGGGGAGTAAAGATTGCACGCTCACCGCAGGAGGCGGGAGAGGTGGCCTCGCGCATGCTGGGGATGACCCTGGTTACACCACAGACAGGGCCGGCAGGCAAGAAAGTGCACAAGGTGCTTGTTGCACGTGATGTCTACTATAAGGGAGAATCGGAGATAAAGGAGTTCTACCTGTCACTGCTTCTTGACCGCAGAAAATCAGCATACGTGGTTGTCTATTCACCGGAGGGAGGGATGGACATCGAGGAAGTTGCTGCACGCAATCCTGAAGCGCTCTTCACCGAGACGGTTGACTCAACCTGTTGCCTGCATGAGTTTCAGATGAGAACCATAGCTTCGAACCTGGGTCTGCACGGCAAGGCTTACCGCGAGATGGTAACTTTTCTGAAGGGGCTCTGGGAGGCTTTCGTCAATTCTGACGCCTCCCTGTTGGAGATCAATCCGCTGCTTAAAACCAGTGATGACAGGGTGCTGGCAGTAGACTGCAAGGTGACCCTTGACGACAATTCATTATACCGTCACCCGGAGCTGGCGGCCATGCGTGACCTGAACGAGGAGGATCCCACCGAGGTGGAAGCCTCAGCCAGTAACCTCAATTATGTAAAACTCGACGGTGATGTTGGATGCATGGTCAATGGCGCCGGCCTGGCCATGGCCACGATGGACCTGATACAGCTCTCCGGCGGCAAGCCTGCCAATTTCCTCGATGTGGGCGGTGGCGCGAGCCCGAAAACGGTGGAGGCCGGATTCAGAATCATCCTCAAGGACCCGCATGTGAGGGCTATCCTNNGTGAATATTTTCGGCGGAATCGTCAGGTGTGACCGCGTTGCCGCGGGAATTATTGAAGCATACAAGAGCATCGGCGACATAAAGGTGCCTGTCATTGTCAGGCTCCAGGGAACCAATGCAGAGGAGGCCAGGGCGCTGATAGACAGCTCCGGGCTGAAGGTCATTGCCGCCTCAACATTCACCGATGCTGCCGAAAGGGTCAGGGCTGCCCTGAGCTGATTCGGCATTGCCCTCCCGTTCATAAATTCAGGCCGGAGACTTGGCCTTTGTTGGCGTTTATTCTTAATTTGCCGCCGTTTCAACCAATGAGCAGACAGTTCGCAGATATAATCGTTCCCGTTGCCGTACCCGGCTCATTCACCTATGAGATTCCGGCGCAGCTTCAGGGTACGGTTCGCCGGGGCAGCCTGGTGAACGTCCCCTTCGGTCAGAGCAGGAAGACGGCCGGTCTGGTGGTGAAAGTTCATGACATCCCTCCGGCAGAAGTCTCTCTCAGGGAGGTAGACAGCCTCCTCCCAGGCGAAACGGCTGTCAATGACCGTCTCGCCGACTTCCTTCTGTGGATATCTGATTATTACATGGCCTATCCGGGCGAGGTGATGAAGGCGGCCATACCGTCGCCTGATGATCTTCCCGGGCGCGTGATGAAGCGCAGGCCGAAGGAGGCGGCTGATCTTCCGGAGACCGAGATGGTCATGCCGGCAGAGCTGAACAGGGTGCAGAAGGAGGCCTATGATTCTGTCAAACAGTTGTTTGCCGATCGTGAGACGGTGCTGTTGCATGGCGTTACCTCCAGTGGCAAGACCGAGATCTATATTCACCTTATGCGTGAGCAGCTTGACCAGGGAAGGCAGGTCCTTTACATGCTTCCTGAGATAGCTCTCACAACGCAGATCATCGAGAGGCTCAGGAAACATTTCGGCAGCGCCATCGGGGTGTTTCACTCGCGTCTCACCCCTGCGGCGCGAAGAAAAGTATGGCAGAAGGTCAGTGACGGAAGCCTCAGGGCTGTTCTGGGGGTACGGTCATCGCTCTTCCTTCCTTTCAGTCACCTGGGGCTGATCATAGTGGATGAGGAGCATGATTCATCGTACAAGCAGAATGATCCGGCCCCTCGGTATCATGCACGTGATGCTGCAATGATGCTTGCCCGCATCCACGGCGGAAGGGCGCTCCTCGGTTCGGCCACGCCATCGCTTGAAAGTTACCACAATGCACTTTCCGGAAGGTACGGGTTTGTTGAGCTGTTGACACGGTACGGAGAGGTCATGATGCCTGAGATGGTCATCGCTGACACTCGCCGGAAAGGCAAAAAGAAGGGACCATCAGCTCATTTCACCCCCCGTCTTCTTGAGGCAGTGGAGGAGGCGCTGAAGCGCGAAGAACAGGTTATCCTCTTCCAGAACAGGAGAGGTTTCTCGCCCTTCCTGATGTGCTCTGATTGCGGACATGTCCCTGCCTGCACCAACTGTTCGGTGAGCTATACCTATCACAAGAGCATCAACCGGCTCGTATGCCACTACTGCGGCAAGAGCGTGAGACTACCCTCAGAGTGCCCCGATTGCGGATCAGTGAACATTTCCACCATGGGCTTCGGCACCGAAAAAATCGAAGAGGAAATAAGACTCCTGTTCCCTTCGGCGCGGGTGGCGCGAATGGACCAGGACACCGTCAGGAACAGGGGCGCTGCCTCTGACATACTGGGCAGCTTCGCCGCGGGCGATACCGATATCCTTATCGGGACACAGATGATCTCCAAGG
>MTKX01008268.1_pt1 | contig 10889 bp, 9 predicted proteins | sample 1042771 | NCBI WGS metagenome assembly MTKX01 (sample SAMN06212183, study PRJNA360534) | anaerobic digester metagenome | biome: Wastewater treatment plant; material: sludge; isolation source: anaerobic digester fed with sludge from wastewater treatment plant | place: Denmark: WWTP Randers ... | reverse complement strand
TCCTTTTCCTGAATTTCCTGTTTCTTCAGCAAGCGGTTCAAAAAGAGTTCTTTTTTCATTCCGATATCGGGCCAGGGAGGACAGTCAATATAGTTTTCGTCTTCCAATTGCCATTTATTTTGTTTCATCAGGTATCTGATAGTAGCAAGGTCAAGATATTCCGGATGTAAAAAAGGATATTTCTCAGGGGTATAATCCTTTATTTGCATTTTATAGCCAATTCCATTGCGGTTGGGAACACAAATTAAGATTGCCTTATGGCAAACTCTGCAGAATTCAGAAAGAAAACTTTTTATGTTTTGGGTGAACCATAAAGCGGAAAAATTGAAGCCCAAATCAAAATGCTTTTCGGGATAATCCAGTTGCACATAATCAGGGTTATATTTGATATCGGTATGCAAACGCAATTCCTGCCACAATTCCCGAATTTTTTCTAGGCGTTCCAAATTATGATCTTCCAGAGAGACCTTTATTCCTTGTCGTGCTAAATTTAACAGATTTATACCGCTTATTCCGGTAAAGCCAAAACAAGGTGTTTCCAGAGCGGACTGAATTTTATAGACCTTACAAACATAATCCAGCAACTTATTTAGCACAATGCGTTCATAAGAAGAGCCCAAACCTTCATCCGGATTGTCAAAATATTTTGTCCAGTCATTAATAATTGGAACTGCCATCAGTGTTTTTGATAGTCCTTTATGGTTATTTCCAATTCGGGGATGGTGAAATGGGATTTGTAACCTTCTTTTTCCATTATATCATAATAAGCACTTACATCGTAAAACCAGCTTTTGGAAATGAGTTCAAAACGGCTAATCCACAATTCATTTTTCAGAAGACGAGCTATATTTTCACCCCAGGCAAAAAAAATTCTATCTAATCTTAAAGCCCGGGGATAGTTTTTTCCGTGAAGCTGACGGGAAATAAAATCTACCAATGCCTGCAAACGAACTGGTTCACGATCCGCTACTGTAAGTGTAAGTCCGCTTTTCCAATCCCTGCTTGTAAGATATAGAAATGCCTTCACCAAAGCATCAATATGACAAAGATGAATCCAAACCGGTTTATTGATAAGCGGGAAAAGATGCTTATCTACCAATTTTACCATTTGATAAGGAAAACCGAAGTCACCTTCTCCATAAGCAATACTGGGACGAACAATGGCAGCTTTCAGTCCATTTAAAATAGCCCGATTGATTATACGTTCTGCTTCTATTTTCGTATAATGATAGTAATTATCAGGGTTTTTCTCGGTTTGAGGTCCGGCAGGAAGTTCTTGAGGAATTGCTCCAAAAACACCAACAGAAGAACAATAAATCAAGCGTGCATCTTTAGCAAGACAATATTCTACCATCTGTCCTGTGCTGTAAACATTGCTGCGGAGATAAGTTTCTTTGGGAAATTTCCTGCCACCTCGTAAGGCACCAATATGTAAAATTGTATCAAATTCATTGGTAAAAAGGAATTCCTTTAAATTAGCGGTATCAGCAAGATCAATTTCCACAATCCGAATTGTTTTTTCAAATTCTTTATAGCGACAGGGATCTGTCTTCGGACGCACTAACGCGGTAATATTAAAATCGGGAAAGGACTCTAACAGTTCCCTTAAAACATTTCTACCAATGAAACCGGTAATGCCGGTAATGAGAAATTTAGCCAAAAATCCTCTTTATTAAACTGCGTTTATGATGATGATGAGAATGGTGAGGACGGTAAACCTGAACATATTCATAAGGGATATTTTCTCCGCTGGCAATGCAGGAAGGGAAAACATAAAAAAGCAAATGAGCAGTATGATTATCTATCATTTCTTCCACCTTATTCCGCGCTTCAAAATAGGCAAGATATTTACCGCGAATATGATCGTCTGAAGCAATAAAATGTGTCCAGCCCTTATTCACTAAAATCCAGGCAGTGGACTTAACCTTATCTCCATAAAGTCCAAGTAAACTTCCGGCATTGGTTTGCAGATAAATATTGCGATAGATCAGGTTTTCGGCACGAGAGGGCTTTTGCATAATGCTTACATAGCGTTCTGCATGAGCTAAAATAGGTTTATAACCCGCTCGTAAAAGGGGAAAGATATTATTATAAAAATCATTGGGTAGACCATTTAAATCACTTTCCAAAAGGATATAAGAACTTTTACCCAGAGTCAGATTTTGGGTTTTTATATCCTCCAAAATATCCGGTTGTAAATAAATTTCAAATCCGGGCTGAATATCAAGGTCTATTCCTGCCTCTTTTGCTTTATTTACTATGGTATTGAATTTCTCATCATATTCCTGACGACTGTATTGGTAATGACCTCTAAAATAATGGGCAGTTAGATAGACCCTTTTTATTCCGCCTTCAGTCATCTGCCATAATTGCCGCAGAGAATCATCAAGGGATTTTGAACCATCATCAATATTAGGCAACAGATGAGTATGAATATCAATCATTGATCAGGGTAATCTCTCTTTTATCATAGCTACGAATTCCAGTAAAATTGAGTTTTTGGGATATGGCTTTAGCATTTTAACCGCATCAGCAAGCATATTTTCTACCGTTTTTCGCGCTTTATCAAAACCCAGCAGAGCTGTATAACTGGCTTTGGAAACAGGAATGTATTCATCATCCAAACCCTCACTACCACGAGAATAATCCGCTTCAATATCTTCAATCATTTGATAGGCAATTCCCAAATTCAAGGCATAAGCCCTCATAACCTGATGAGTTTCTTCATCAGCTTTGCCAAGTAAACAAGCAATATCAGCAGCTGCCTGTAATAAAGACCCCACCTTTTTCCTATCAATATAATTCAAAGTGTTTATTTTCATCACTTTATGTCGGCTGGAAAGAGCTACTACCTGTCCTCCAATCATTCCATAGCTTTTTGTAGCATTAGAAATAAGACGAATTGCTTCCAGCGCCTGTTCCGGATTTTTAAGCTCGCTGATTATTTCATAAGCCAGTGAGTAAAGTGCATCGGCAGCCAAAATAGCTATGGCATTTCCATATTTGATATGCAACGCGGGCTGAGCTCTTCGCTGTGTTCTGTTCATCACACTTGGCAAATCATCATGAACTATCGCTCCATTATGTAACAATTCAATAGCTACTGCCGATTTTACAGCATCTGGAAAAGCACGGTGTTTTTTAAACCCCGTAAGCATTTCAAACATTGAAAGAAGCAGTAATGGACGCCATCTTTTACCTCCAGGAATTACTGCTTCATACATTGCTTTTTTAAGCTCTGTGGCATATTTGTTTTCCAATGATAGTGCGTTTTTAAGTTCCTGGTCAATAAGTTCCAAACGCGTCTCAAAATACTTCTGTAAAAGCAAAGCATACTCCCTTTTCATCAAGCTTGACAAAAGCTGCTATTTAACTTGTTCTTTTTATATAATACCATAGATTTGTCAAGTTTTTTCTCTGTTGGTATTCCCATATTTCGCTTCGGGGCTTATATTTCATCCTGGATTGTATTCGCCCACCGGAAAAACGACATCTTGTCGTTTTATGGTTGACGGAGACATCACCCATCCGACTCTCTCAACCTTCTAAACCCTCTCAACCTTCTAAACCTTCCGACCCTCTCAAACTAAACGCTCTCCAGATCTTTCGTCCTTTCTGCTCTCTTAATCTATATTTTAGCTTTCAGAGCTATAGAAAAGTTTCTTCCTGGTTCCGGATAACCATATTCACTTTGGTAATCCTCATCCAACAGGTTTTCCACTCCCAGAGATAGTTCCAATATTTTCCAGGGGAAGATGCCTAGCAAATCGTGTTTCCAGTATGTATTTAAAGTATGGTAACTCCCGCTATCATCTTGGGAAAGACGTCTATCTCTATAAGAACTATAGATCATAAAATTAATTTTACCTGGTAATGTAAATCTTTGGCATAATTCAACTGAGTTTTTTGGTATCTCAGTTAAATAATAATCGCTATTTTTCCGGTAGCTCAGGTAAGCGTAATTTACGCTGGTCTGAAAAAAATTCGCAGGAGAATAGCTAAGTCCAATTTCCGTTCCCTGGGATTGCACTTTATGGATATTTTCATAGCGTCCTTTATATAAATCAATAAGGTCCTTGGTATCATTAAAATAAGCACTGCAAGATAAAGAAATTTTGTTCTGCCAAAGTGCCTGATTATGATTTATTTCCAGTTTCAGGGCATTTTGGGGTTTCAAATCGGGATTCCCTTTACTGGCTGAATAAAGTTGACGCATAGTTGGATGAGAAGTATTTTGTCCAATAGCTAAAGATGTTTCACTATCAGGTATTATTTCATACACAATTCCTAAAGCAGGTTCCCATTGAGGTTGAAAATTGTTATTATCTCTATTGATTCTGTTATTAATACCAATTCCTATCGTAAACAATAGCTTAGGTATAATTAAACATTCAAATTGACTGAAAGCTTGATGAATATGAACAAATGAATCCGTCCAAGAAAGATAAGAATCATTATCTTTCCTAGTATTTACTTGATAATCGTAATTATAGCCAATATCCAGTTTTTTATTTCCCGAAAATGTTGTCGTAAAACGGGAATGAAAACCAAAACCGGCATTATGCATCATAGAATCTAAAGTTAAATTCTCATAAGCAGGATCTTTATATTCCAAATAACGATCAGAACTTCCATCACTTAATAACTGCAAGTTTAAGGTGCTGGAGTCATTCACCTGCATTTTTGTCCGTAACCCGATATGATAACGCATCCAGTCCTGATATTGACGATAGCGTTGTTCATAAATAGAAGAAGGGATATTCTTTTTGTCCATTTGGCTGTAGCCGAAATCCATTCCTATATTATGAAAGGTTAATAGTTCTCTGTTCAGAGAGCCGAAAATATTATACAGGCATTGATCACTGTTATTACGAACTCCTCCATCTTCATAAGGAGTAGGAGTAAATTTTTCAGAGAGTATAAAGCCATTCGTTTTTTCCCGAGAAACACCTAACCGGTAATTCCAGGTGTCAAAACTATGCGCTGTAGATATATTTACTTCATTGGTATTGTAGCGTTTGAATATTGTATTCAATTCCAACCAGTAATTTTTAGGCGGGGCTTTGGAAATAATATTAATCACCCCGCCCATATTATTTGTGCCGAAAAGAGGTGAAGCGGGTCCCTTTAAAATCTGGATTTCTTCAATATCCAGTAAAGAGAGTTTGCTGATATCCACATTGCCAAAATAGCCGTTATTTAGAGGTTTGCCATCCACCATCACTTTAATTTCGTTTTTTCGGAAACCCCGTAAACGTAAATTGCTTTCGTCTTTTGTCCCAATCGTAGCGCTGATGCCAACGCTTTTTTGCATTGCTTCTCTCAAGGAGAGGGAATTTATTACATCTTCACTGTTAATTGTATATAACGAACCAATTGCCTCTGAGGGCTTTTCCACAATTACATAAACGGGAGGAAGAGTGTAGGTCTTCAGTGAATCCTGTTTTGCCGATGCGCCTAAGGCAACCGCAATCCAGGCAAAAATCAGCGGCAGGATAGTTTGTAGTCGTTTCACTTCTATGTTGAAGAATTTCTTTAATAATCCGTCATTATTGTTGATTCGTAGCCGTTAAAGCTGGCAGGAACAGGAATAGCTATATCTGTTTTATCATGAGGTGTAAGGGGAAAATTGTAATCTTGTAAACCGGCATTGGTTAGTTCTATCTTAGCCAGTTTTTTAAACTTCTTTTGGGAATTAGTAAGAGAATCATTCAGAGCCGGAAAAGTAGTAACTTCTGAATCCAGCAGATAATAGCCCTCAGCAATTTGTTGCGGAGTATAATCTTTATAATAGTCATCTATAGCAATTAAACGAATACTGCTGCTATCGGATAAACTAATACCCTGAATCAAATCGCTTAGTTTGATTGCTTCTTCATCCACGGAATACCAATTGGGGATAGTATGAATTGTTAAACCTTTTAGCTCAGCAGTTTTGGTTTTATCAGCACTAGATACATCCACTTTCCGGTATAAATTAAATAAAGATGTGTTTTTTACTTTGAAAGCGCTTGGAAGTCCCAATTCCGGAGAAAACCAGGTTCGGTTGTTGTCGCTTGGAACAATATAGCCCACTTTAAAGAAATTCCAGGTTAAATCGTAACCGGCATTAATGGAAGCACGAGGACTGAAACTGTCACTGGCAACGATTTCATAAGCAAATAACTCCCTAAAATTCAAGGTTTCGCTGGCAGTTGAATCAACCAAATCATGCAAAGTGGCATTGGGAATAAATTGTTCCAGTTTGTAACCATAAATATTAGTGTCTGTTGGATTGTCATCCTTTTCACTGCAGGCAAATATAAACAGTGTAAGGAGTGCGAGTAAAAGCACGCTAAATCTTTTCATTTTTCCTCCATAATAAACTATAGAGGCATACAGGGATGAATTTATTTATTTCCCTGTTGCCTTTCCAAATACGGGAGGCATAATCGTTTCCAATTATACCCTATGGTGCAATTCCATACTGGATACAGGTTAGGAATTTACACTCGGCATTTTACCAAAAATCCAAAGCAAGTAAAATTGTCAACCCCGAACTTTATTATTTCACGCAGATTTCGCAGATTACGCAGATTTCGCAGATTTGATTTTTTTGTTCTCCTGCCGTCATAAGTCATAGTTGCCCCAAAGGTTATTTCCAAGGAGGAAGTTATCAAGGCACAAATGACTCCTGACCACTTTGCACTCCCGCACGCCAACACTCAATTTGTCTTTTTTGTTCTATGAATTATATTCTCTATATAGCTTGTATAAAAAGGATGAAGAAATGCGTAAATATTATTTATTCCTGTGTCTGCTGTTAATAATTCTGGAGCTTTCGGCTTTTCAAGTATATTTACCAGAAGGGCAGGTAAAAGAAATTACCAAAGAGGACTTAAACCAGGAAAAGCTTGTTACTTTCATTACTGTTAGAGATAAAGATGGTGGTCAAAAAGAAGAGACCTGGCAAGGTATTCCATTAATTTCCTGGCTCAATTCTTTAACCAGCAGTTCCTGGCAAAATTTGCAAATTGAAAGTAATGACAATTATCAGCTTACTTTTCACCGTTTGGAACTGGATGACAACAATGCTTATCTAGCTTTGAAATTGGGAGCGGAAGACCTTTCAGAATATAATATCCGCTTAATTTTTACCCGCTACCGGGAAAATGCCTGGATGAGAAATATTAAATGTTTGCGTCTGTTAGGTTTTATTCCTATGCCCAAACCCAGGCAAATATACTTTTGGGATAAGGGCTTGCAAAAAAACGGCATTGATCTTAAATCCGGAGCAATTGCAATGAAGGACTTGATGCAAAAAGGTTTTGGCTTGGAAAGCGGAGATCTTATTTTTGTAGATGAACAATTTCGGAAGTTATGCTTTAATTATCCTCGGGAAATAGCTAATGCCTCTCTTTTTATGGATTCCCGGAGACAGTATTTTCTGGTTCCTGAACCTTCTTCTGCACTTAAAATCTCTTTTGAAAACGACCTTTCCCGAGTTATCTATATCCAATGTGGAGCAATTGCTTATCTTACTGAAGATGCCATTGAGAACATTGCTGAGATAGGAAAAACCCTTAATTGGAACTGGAAGAGTGAATATCTGTATTTTATCAGAGCAGAGAAAAAGCAGATTAAAACCGGAGACAAGCCATCGGATATCAATGAGGATTGCTGGCTGGAATTTTAATTGCAATTAGAGTCAAGAGACATTAGCACTTTAAAAACATTTTTTTGCCTGGAGCAAGGTTATCAAAGTGTAAATTAGCCCTTACACAGAAAGTGGAAGAACAAGATATTAATCTTCCGTAAACTACTCCAGCACTCTAAAACATAATATATTGTTCCACCAGCATAAACATTACTTTATCACAAATCTCATTTACAGCATTCAATTCACTCATTTTCCTGGCAATTTCGGGTAAAGAAGCAGTGCTTTTAATTCCGGTTAAGTTAGTGTTATAGATACTTTTACCGTTGCTGCTTTGAAGCAATTCTATATAGGCATCAGCGGTGGCAGAATATTGATTGAGAAGGGGCAGATAATTACTACTACGGTTATAGATATTAACTTTGAATGTCCAGTCGCTGGCGTTTTGGTTTTCGGTAACCTCCAAATCCAAGTCCTGCAGTTTCTTAATTAAAATATTGCGGAAGTCAGTTCCCGGAGTGTTATCAAAACTATATTCAAGGTAGGCCTTGGGATGGCGGACATTTAGTTTTATAGCAGCAGGCATAAAGCGCAGATTATTAAACATAGATTTAACTACAGTATTCTCTCTTCCTGCCAGCCAGAAATCTTTATCCGGTTTAGCTTCAATGAATTGAGGATTGCTGAAAGAAGTTATGCGGTTGATAATAAATTCCGCTTTGCCATTTTCATCAGTTGTAGTATAGGGAATGATTTCGCCTTTTCCACTGCTGAAAATGAAGCATACAGGAAAATTAGAGCAGGGATATTCTTTTCCGTTTTTATTGTAACTTACGGCAAGAGAAACCGTTTTGCGTTCCCTTTGCTTGGCTGTAAGGTCTATCTCATTATTGGCAAATTTAAGGCTGAGGGTTTCGGGTAAGCGGTTCAGACGATAGAAAAGTTCGTTGTAAAGGTTAATCTCATTGCCTTTGTAAAGAGTTGTTAAATCCCTATCAGTATAATCTACAATCAGTTCCAGTCCTTGTAAAAGAGATGTTATTCCGGAAACAATATTGGAGGTTGAAGAATCAAAATCTGCAAGCAAATTAAGTGCTTGAGCCATTGCCTGTTCACATTGAGTTTTTCGCCAAGCAGAATATTCCCTTTTGGAAAGACGATAGTAAGCCCAATAGTCATTTTTAGTTTCATAAGTGCCAACCAACTGCAGGTCTCTAATTTTATTATTACTGGAACTGCGTATTCTGCTTATTATTTCAGAGGAGGGAATACCATTTTCTTCTGTTTCCTTTAAAGCAATATCAGAATCAATCTGCACACTGATTTGAGTGGATATTTCCAGAATAGCATTATTTCTGGCAAGCTCCACATAGTTAGGTGCTTTACGGGAGATTTTTACAACAGCGCTATAGTATTCATTATCATAAGGCATTTCCAAAATCCATTCCGGTTGCTTTTTTGCCATACTGCAAGCCGTAAAGATTAAGAGCAGAAGATACAAAAACCGTTTCACTGTAATAAATATCCGCTAACTTTATTTACGATGTCATTTCCTGTATTTTTCAGTGTTTCCAGAATCATTTCATTAACGGAAGGGGGAAAGGGTTCTGCTTTTTCCAGTAATCTTTTTGTATTGTTACTTAAGGCACGGTCATCTCCGGAAATTTTTCTTGCCCAGGTATCGCTCCAGGGATTTTTAATTTCCAGGGTCTCCTGCAAGATTATTTTTCCGGTTTCCACATCCAGGATACTGTAGGATGTGGAAACACTAACGCTTGCCGTTTTAGTATACTTACGGTAACGGCAATAGACCTTGCCCTTAATTTCATTTTCTTGAGTATTTCCCTCGGCATCAGTATATTCTTCAGTGCGCAGAACAACTTCCGTTTCATCTTCGCTTTGAACACTAACAGTGCGTTCAGGGGAAACGCTAATCTGCAAAATACTGCCAGTGAGGATTTCATTAGCACCTAAAATTTGACCTAAACGAACGGAACTAGTTTCATGCACTAAACCGGAAGCAGAGAGTTGTTGTTCTTTCATCACTGTTTCCAATTGGGTACGGGCTATAATTTCTATAAATTCATTATGGACAGCTGTTGAAATAAGGCGAGAGACAATATAGTCAGTTAAAAGATCACTAACGGCACCGTATTTTCCGGAAGTATTGCTTTTATCTGTAAAGGGAGAAACAGCTATTCTTTTGATTGCCAGTTTACGGCATTGTTCATATCTTAAATCGGCATCCTGATAATCGGGAATTAAATTCAGAGCTGCCTTAAATTCTAAAGCTGCCTTCTTTTGCATCTCTCTATCGCTGCTGATTTTAGCATAACGCATACCCGTTTGATAATGGGCGGCAGCAGCATTTTCTTTGCTTTGTTTTATTTGTTCCGTATAATCAGGAATTTCAATTGTAACTCTATAACCGGAATAAGGATTTAGCAAAGGAGGCAGGGATTGAATTTCCTCTCCCATTTTTTGCAGCGCAGTATATTCCCCATAAACCTGTTCCCATTTATTTATTTCGGTACTTTGGATGATATTCTCTATCTTTTTCTGTTTTGCCGAACAGTAACTTTGCCAGGTTTGAACCAAAAGGTCTTGAGCTACATCATTATCGGGATTTTTCCTGAGGGTTTTTACGATGTCCTGAATTGCTTCTTCATAATTCCCTTTATTTAAGTTCTTTTGGGTCTTTTTGGCAAGTCGTGTATTTTGAGAACAGGCACAGAAAATTAGCAAAGAACCAAGCAGAACAGGAAACAGCCATTTTTTCATTAAAACTCCATATTGTATCACTGAATACATATATAATTCCAAATTGCATTTCCAGAGGTTTATGTCAAGCGGATTTTAACTATTGATTGCTGAACACAGATAACAGCATAACCGGAATTACCGGAATAATATAGCTAAACTTGTTAATGGGGTGGAGCCGGTTTTCCGGGTTCTATTTTTTCAGGAATGATTCTCAAATTTGGACATCCAGGAAATTATTATTTTCTTAATCATATTAACTATTAAGATGTTAAGCATATATGTTGTCCCTTAGCATTGCATTTAGGTAATTGCTTGTTAGATAGTCAATTCTGTAACGACCCCGTAACACTTCCGTAACACTTCCTTAGTTTTCATTAAGGGGTTGTTACTTGATTGTTACTTTATTGTAAAAAGGTAAAGTATACAATAAGAGATAAAATGACTTGTGGAGGGAAAATATAAATAGATAGAAGGTCTGAAAAGATATTAA
>MTKX01018110.1_pt1 | contig 10900 bp, 8 predicted proteins | sample 1042771 | NCBI WGS metagenome assembly MTKX01 (sample SAMN06212183, study PRJNA360534) | anaerobic digester metagenome | biome: Wastewater treatment plant; material: sludge; isolation source: anaerobic digester fed with sludge from wastewater treatment plant | place: Denmark: WWTP Randers ... | reverse complement strand
TTTGTGGTGCCACCGGGAATCGAACCAGGGACACAAGGATTTTCAGTCCTTTGCTCTACCAACTGAGCTATGGCACCATTATTGAGGGGGAGCAAAGTTAAATATTTATTCACTGCCGGCAAAATTTTTATTTTATTAAACTATTTTCGTCCGAGTCCATCAAATGGATACATTTGTCAAATTTTAGAAATCAGACTATATAAATCAGTATGAAAAAGAGGAATATCATCATCTTGAGCTCTGTGGCCGTAGCCGCTATTGTCCTGGTCATAATTCTGGCGACCGGTAATAAGGACGGTTACACACCCCTGGTAGTCAAGGCACAAAAAGGTCTTTTCGAGATTGTTGTAGCAACAACCGGAGAGCTGGAAGCAGAGAATAACATTAAAATTGAAGGTCCGTCCGGGATGACCGCTCGTAACGTCCGTATAGGCGAAGTGAAGATCCAGGACCTGGTTGCGGAGGGAACTGTTGTCAGGCAGGGCGATTATGTGGCTACACTGGACAGGACATCAGCCGATAATTCACTTAAGGACCTGGAAGATGAATACGAAGCGCTGGTAGCAAAATATGATAGGACACTGCTTGATACGTCCCTGACCCTGAAAGCCTTGCGCGATGATATAGAAAATCAGAAATTTAATATTGAAGAGGCCGAAATAGCCGTGGAACAATCCATTTACGAACCACCAGCAACACAAAGGCAATACCGCAATAACCTGGAAAAAGCGTTGCGGTCCTATGAGCAGGCCCTCAACAATTATGATCTGAAAGTTGAACAGGCCCAGGCCAGCGTAAACGACGTATCCATAGAACTGAACAGGAAAAAGAGGCAATTGGAAGAACTTCGTTCAGTGCTCAAGGATTTTACCATTTATGCCCCAAGCGACGGGATGGTTATTTATTACAGGGACTGGAGCGGAGATAAGCGGCGTATTGGTTCATCAATAAGCGGATGGGACCTGGTGGTTGCCACTCTCCCCGATCTGAGCAATATGTTATCCAAAACATACGTCAACGAGATCGATATCGCCAAGGTAAAACCCGGACAAGAAGTTCGCATCGGGGTAGATGCTTTTCCCGAAAAAAGCTACACGGGATATGTTAAAGAAGTGTCGAATGTGGGGGAACAACTAAAGAATGCAGACGCCAAGGTTTTTGAAGTAGTAATCAAAGTAGATGGCCAGGATGAGATCCTGCGCCCTGCCATGACCACCAGCAACCAGATTGTCACATCTTCCATGGATAGCGCCATTTTCATTCCGTCGGAAGCAATATTTGAAAGGGACAGCATCACTTATGTGTATACAACGGACGGGATACGCCAGATAGTTGTCAAGGGAGAATCCAACGAGAATTTCACAGTGATAGAACAGGGGCTGGCCGAAGGGGATGAACTGTACCTTTCCCTGCCTATGAATCCTTCCCGCTTTAAAGTCCAGGGAGAAGAGTACATCGCTGTCATCAAGCAAAGGATCATTGAAAAGGCCGAGGCGGAGAAGAGGAGAGCAGAGGAACAGGAATCAGTGCAGCAAAAACGCATGATGCGCGTCAACGGTCAGGGACAGCAGAATTTTACCCTGCCCGAAGGAGTTACCCTGCCGCAGGGGGTAAGACCACCACAAGGAGGGACCCCTCCTCCCGGCGGTCAACGCAGGGTGGTAATGCAGCCTTCAGGTACTCAAAAGTAAGCATCCGTTCTTATGAATATTTTTTTCATCCACAGATACATGCACGATATCCACATAGCCGTGGAATCCATCGTGCACAATAAGCTGAAGAGTTTCCTTACGGCTCTGGGGATCGTATTTGGTGTGGGGGCTGTGATCAGCATGATGGCCATAGGGAACGGAGCCCAGCAGGAAATACTGGATCAGATAGAAATGGTTGGGGTAAACAATATAGTTATCCTTCCTGCCACCGTTGAAGAAGTTGACGAGGAGTCAACAGGCACTTCGGCCAGTCAGACAAAAAAATTCTCTCCCGGATTGCAGCTTTCCGATGCATTGGCCATAAAGCAGGTGCTCCCTTCTGTAAAACACGTATCCCCCGAAGTAAGTGTCTTCACCTATATCACCTATAACGGGATCAGGAAGCCGGCAAAAGTGCTTGGCATAACAAGCGAGTATTTTCAATTGTACAACATGGGGTTGGAAGCCGGAGAGTATTTTTCCATTGAACAGGAGCTCAATTCCATGGCGGTGTGCCTGATAGGACATAATGTAAAAATCCGTTTCTTTCAACAGAATGACCCCATAGGCCAGTTCATTAAATTCGGAAATAACTGGGTAAAGGTGATAGGTGTTTTGGAACAGAGCACTTCGGGTGCTTCCACGCCTAAGGAAGAGGCTGAATCATCCGGGACAGCATCTACTGCCAGGTCAGGATCCCTGGGTACTATCGGCTCTGAAAGCATGGGCATGCAAGGATACGACGACCAGGTATTCATCCCAATAAGGACCATGTTGCTCCGCCAGGAAAACAGGGCGCTGGCAATAACCAATCCCGCATCAGCATCAGGAGGTTCAGTGGTTATGGCAGGAGGCGGAGGTCGCAGGCATATAGTGATTTCCAGCAACACGTCGACTTCAGCCGGCAATACAAATTATCACCAGCTGGACAGGATCACTGTACAGGTAAACGATACTGACGAACTGACCTCGTCTCAGGAAGTCATTACCAGGATCCTGAAAAGACGCCACCAGGATGTTCCTGACTTTGAGGTTACTGTGCCCGAGCTGCTGCTCAAGCAGCAACAACGCACCAAGGATATTTTCAACATTGTGCTGGGAGCCATCGCCGGGATCTCGCTCCTGGTGGGAGGCATCGGCATCATGAACATCATGTTCGCTTCGGTCATGGAACGGACAAAGGAAATCGGCACAAGGCTGGCCATTGGCGCAAAAAAAGCCGATGTGATAGCCCAGTTCCTCTCGGAAGCCATCCTGATAAGCGTGGCCGGAGGTGTGATTGGCGTGTTTGTGGGAGTCCTGTTGTCCTTTCTGATCCGGTCTTTCTTTGATATCACCACCATCATTTCATTTTCATCCATTGTCATTTCATTCGGCGTATCGGCTGCTGTAGGTGTGATATTCGGTTACTCCCCTGCCAAACGCGCAGCTGAACGCGATCCCATAGAATCTCTCAGATATGAATAAAATTATGAAGATCAATACCTGGTTTCTGACATGCATCATCTGCATGTTTTTCGCTGCCCCGGGCATATGGGCACAAACCAATCAGGAAACGGCAGATCCGGATTCGCAGGAGTACATCCTGTATTCGTATAACCTGACACTGGAGGATGTACTGCACCTTGCCGCCACACAGTCCAATGAAGCCCTGAGGGCGAGGAACAGCTTCCAGGTAGGATACTGGCAATACCGGTCGTACAGGGCAAATTTTTTACCCTCCCTGTCGTTTACTTCTCAATTGCCGGAATTTTCCCGCAAGATAGTGGACGTTCCCAGCATAGATCCTGCAACGGGAGAAGTGCGGCATGATTATTCCTCGGAATTCTACAATGTTTTCAGCGGCGGTCTGTCACTCCAGCAAAACCTGCCTACGGGAGGTTCGGTGACCATCAGTTCATCGCTGCAGCGGGTTGACCGTTTCAGCGGATCTTTCAACAACCACCAGAGCACGGAATATCTTTCCACTGCACTGAATGTCAGGCTCAGGCAATCCATTTTCGGCGTCAATGAAATGAAGTGGGACCGCAAGATAGAGCCCCTTAAATATGAAGAAGCCAGGCGCACCTACATAGAAAACATGGAAAATGTGAACCAGAGGGCTATCCAGTATTTTTTCAATATGGCCATCGCACAGCAACGGCTTGCCATTGCCGAATTCAACCATGCCAACAACGACACGCTGTACAATATTGCAGCAGGAAGGTATGAACTGGGCACCATTGGAGAAAACGACCTGCTCCAGTCCGAGCTAGCCTATCAGAATGCACTCTCGACCCTGAATGAAGACAGGCTGAACCTTGAAGATGCAGAAAACCGTTTGCGTTCCTATCTTGGATTCAATGAGCGTGTGAAACTGAATATTGTCATACCGGAAAACGTTCCGGATGTTATCATGGATGTGGAACAGGTATTGCAGCTGGCTTTGGATAACAATCCCGATATGATCTCGTATGAGAGACAGCTGATCGAAGCCCAGAAGAATGTTGCCCAACAACGTGCCAACCGGGGATTCCAGGCCAACCTGAATGTCGCTTTCGGTCTGAACCAGCAGGCAACAGGGCTGCTAGATTCCTATAAAGATCCCAGGGACATGCAGACAGTCAGCATAGGACTGACGGTCCCCATACTTGACTGGGGGAGGGGCAAGGGTCTTGTGAAAATGGCCCTGAGCAACGAAGAACTGGTACGGCGCCAAGTGGAGCAGTCAAGGCTGGATTTCATACAGGATATAAACCTCAATGTCCGTCAATTCAACATGCAGGAGCAGCAGTTCTTTATTGCGGCCAAAGCAGACACCATTGCACAGAAACGATATGACGTGGCCAAACAGCGCTACCTGATAGACAAGATAACGGTCACAGACATGAATAATGCCCAGCTTGACAGGGATCAGGCACGGGTTGGATATGTCCAGGCCTTGTTCAACTATTGGCGATACTATTACGAGCTCAGGAGTATTACCCAGTACGATTTTATCAACAACAGGCGGTTGGATGCGGATTTTGATTCCATCGTAGATTAGGAACCGTTTGTCAGATTATACGTTCATGGTGTAGCACCTTCTGCGGCGGTGCTGCCGGTGTTCAAACAGTTTCCACTGGCTCTGGATCTTGATGTTGTCTTCCAGCTCGGGACCGGTTTCAGCATACTCCACACCGGTTTTCATGGCGTTGATTATGCTGTTGTATATGATAATGGCGTTTACTCCCCTGTTCTGGTAAGTGGGCCATACCCCTATGTGATACATATCCAGCACGCGAGACTGTCTGATATCCCGCATAATGCCTAACAAACCCAAGGGGAAGAGCCTGCCTTTGCCAAGACGCACACCCCGGCTGATAGAAGGAGCCATCAGGCCGTAGCCTATGATCTGACCGGCCTTGTTCTGGACAACGGTTATGTAATCCAGTTTGCATATGGACATGAGCAGGTTGGCAAAATCCATCAGCTGTTTTTCAGAAATGCGAACCACGCCGAACAATTCCGAAAATGCCTCATTCATGAGAGGAAGAGCTTCCCTGAAAACCGGTTTCAGGTCCTTCACCTTGTTGAACTTCCGAACGGAATAGCCGTACCGCTCCATTGCACTCAGGGCAAGCCGTTCCAGCTCAGGATCCATTCGTTCAGGAAGCTTAACCTGGAATTCCAGCCAGTCCACCTTCTTTTGAAGGCCCAACCGTTCCATATGTTCTATATAATATTGATAATTGTAGGTGGTTATATACATGTCCATTTCTTCGAATCCTTCTATGAGCATACCCATCTTGTCCATGTCGGAAAAGCCCAGCGGACCGACTATCTCTTTCATGTCAAGGAACATAGCCCATTCCCTGACTTTCTCCAGGAGCGCAGCAGAGACTTTATAATCGTCTATGAAATCAAAACGGGTAAAACGAAGTTGGCGCACATTCATCTTATAATTGTAGGCGTTGTTGAGAATGGCCGCTATTCTGCCTACGATCTCCCCGTCCCTGTATGCCAGGAACATCTTGCAGGATGCATATTCAAAGGCAGCGTTCTTTTGGGGATTGAAATCCCTCATTTCCTCTGATATCAATGTCGGAACAAACCACGGATTATCCTTATATAATTTGACAGGAAATGCAAAGAATTTTCTTTTATCCGATCCTGAAGTGATTTCTTTAACTGTAACCATAAGGGAAACAAATTTAAAAAAATCACATAAATTTGCGACATATATCAATTTTCATACTCATTTTTTATGGCAACTACAGCAGACTTTAAAAACGGAATGTATATTTCTTTCAACGGAAAACCCTGTTCCATAATATGGTTCCAGCATGACAAGCCGGGTAAGGGCGGTGCGTTTGTAAAGACCAAACTTCGCAACCTGGAAAACGGACGGGTTCTGGAGAACACCTTCAACGCCGGAGAAAAGGTGGAAACCATCCGTGTAGAAAGGCGTCCATACCAGTTCCTATATAAAGACGATATGGGATACAATTTCATGCACACAGAAACCTTTGAACAGATATCCCTGCAACCGGACCTGGTTGAGAATTCCGACCTGATGAAAGAAGGACAATATGTGGAAATGATGTTCCTGGCCGATGAAGAACGTGTGCTGACCTGTGAATTGCCTCCCTTTGTGGAAATGGAGATTACCTATACAGAACCGGCTGTCAAAGGTGATACGGCATCTACCAACGCCCTTAAGGCTGCCACCCTGGAAACAGGTGCCCAGATCATGGTCCCCCTGTTCATCAACCAGGGAGAACGTATCAAAGTGGACACCCGCACCCGTGGTTATTCAGAAAGGGTAAAATGATCCGGTATGAGAAGATGGCCTGCCATGCTTGCGTTTCTGGTCCTTCTTTCCTGTCATACAGGAGTTGAGACACCAGATCCAGCCACAATAACCGACCTGATAGCCCGGGGCAACTTTGAAGAAGCAGAAAAAAAGATCCTGCTTTATACATCAACGTCATCCATGACTGCAGAAGAAAGACTCCACTGGTCATGGGAGACAGAACGCATACACAGGATCAGTCTTGATTTCAACAAGACAGAAGAAGAAGCCCTTGAATACATCCGGCAGTACTTTCCGAAGGTAACCCCGCAACAAATGTCAGACTGGGAAACATCCCGCGCGTTGGAATGCATGGTGATAAACGGGGAGAAACGTTATTTCTCCAGGGCTTTCAGAAACTTGTTCAGGATTGACAGTCTTTGCCTTGCCAGGTATGAAGAAATAAACGGCCCCGCAATAGACGCGAAAGCCCCCCTGCTCGAGGAACACCTGCCACGCATTGTGGAGCTTACCGGGAAAACAGGAGCTGTCATTGTAGAACCCCGGACTTTCACCATAACCTATACCCTGACTGTTCCGGCCAACACGGTTCCCGAGGGAGAAATCCTCTGCGTGTGGATGCCCCTTCCAAGAACGGATGTCCCCCGGCAAAACGGATTCAGGCTGCTTTCAGTCTCGGAACCGGATTATATCATATCCCCGGATTCCTACATCCATAAATCCATCTACATGGAAAAACCGGCTGTGAAGGACCAGGACGCAGTGTTCACCTATTCATTCACATACACAGCCCGGGCACAGTACCACCATATTGATGCCATAAAGGATGTGCTACCCTACGATACTCTCAGTCCCGAATGGAAGGAATACACAAAACAAGAGCTCCCGCACATCATCACTACCGGTCCTGTCGCGGAACTGGCAGAAAAAGTGGTAGGTGATGAAACAAACCCATTCCTGCGGTTACAGAAAATTTTCACCTACATAAGCCAGACGTATCCCTGGGCCGGAGCCAGGGAATACTCCACTATCGAAAGCATCCCGCTCTATGTCCTTGAAAACGGTCACGGCGATTGCGGCCAGGTCAGCCTGCTCTTCATTTCCATGTGCCGAAGCCTGGGAATTCCCGCCCGATGGGAAAGCGGCTGGATGCTGCACCCCGGTGAAATAAACCTTCATGACTGGGCCGAGGCCTACCTGGAAGGCATCGGGTGGATCCCGGTTGACCAGTCATTCGGACTGCAGCAGGGACCTTTCCCGCTGTTCTATTCCAGCGGCATGGATTCCTACCGTATGGCGGTGAACAGGGGCACGGGAGGAGACTTCTTCCCGGCAAAAATCTATCCTCGCTCCGAAACAGTTGATTTCCAAAGAGGAGAAGTCGAGTGGCGTGGAGGAAATCTGTATTTCAACCAATGGGATTACCAACTCATTTTACATCCTTTCGACCAACAGGGTATTCAATAATAGACCAGTGTGCTGCGCCGGGATGTGTCCCAGATTTCCCCGGCTGATTCCAGGATCTGGGAGGGAGTCACCGAGTCTATCAGCGACATCATTTCCCGGTGTGAGATAACCTTCCCGAAAGACAACAGGCTTTTACCCATGGAGAGGCATTGTACTTCATGGTTGTCTTCTGTGACCGACATCTGTCCTGCCAGTTGTTTCTTGGCCCTGTCAAGCTGCAACGTTGTCAGGGAATCCTTTGCATACCTGCTGATGACTTTTTCTGTAAGTTCCCTGCAACGATCCAGGTTGGGCCTGTCGGTCCCAAAATAGATCCCTGCAAATCCCGTATCCATGTAGGGTGCATAGGAAGCTTCCACTGTATAAACCAGCCCGTATTTTTCTCTGAGCAGCATATTGAGGCGTGAGTTCGAGGCCGGTCCCCCGATCATGTTCATCAGAAGAACCAACGGGACACGTTTTTTATGATGAAGGCCGTAAGCGGCAGCCCCTGTAAGGCAATGCGTCTGGTAAGTCCCCCTTTTTTCCGCCATATCAAACCGGTTGCTGTTTTCTAAAGGGTAGTGGTTGGCGGGAAGGCCGGCAGCAGCTGTGCTTTTCTGAGAAAACGCACCAGTGCCGAAATAATTCTCTGCCAGCAGGAGCGCCTTTTTCGGGGCAACGTTTCCTACAATGCTCACAGCCATTGTTCCGGGGAGGAAACGCTCCCCTACATATTGTTTCATGTGGCGGGAAGTGATTTTTTTCAATTCTGCCGGTATGCCCAGGATGGGAGTGGCCATGGAGGTGCCCGAAAACAATTTTTCTTCAAAACTGTCATAGATCAGGTCCATGGGGGAATCCTTGTAGGATCTGATCTCATCCAGTATCACATCACGTTCCTTGGTCACCTCTGATTCCGGAAACACAGAATGAAACACCAGGTCTGACATCAGCTCCAGTGCTTTGCCCAGGTCTTCGCGCAGAACTGTAGCATGCAGCACCAGTTCTTCCTTGGTCGTAAAAGCATTTATCTCTCCGCCAAGCCTTTCCAGACGGTTGTTTATGTGGTATGATTTTCTGCGCAGTGTTCCCTTGAACAGCATGTGTTCGCAAAAATGGGCAAGACCGGCAAAGCCTGATGGTTCAAAACGTGTGCCGGCAAGGGTGCTCAATGCACAGTAACTCACAGGCGATGTGGTGGTAAGAACGGCGCATTGCATGCCGGAAGTTAAGGTAGTCACCATGACGGGGTCCATAGTCTTTTCAGCAATATAACAAGGCCGCAAAAATAGGGATTATTTTTTATCTTTGTGCCCTATGGATCCTTTTGTAGTATCAGCCAGGAAGTACCGGCCACAACAATTCAACGATGTTGTTGATCAGGATAATATTGTTACAACCCTGAAAAATGCAATCCAGAGGAAACAACTGGCTCATGCCTATCTTTTCTGTGGTCCCCGCGGGGTGGGAAAAACCACCTGTGCCAGGATTTTTGCCAGAACCATAAATTGCCTGGAACCTGGCCCCGGCATGGAAGCCTGTGGAACCTGTGAATCCTGCGTTTCTTTTGCCGAGGGAAGGTCTTACTCCATTCACGAGCTGGATGCCGCTTCCAACAATTCGGTAGATGATATCAGGGAACTGATTGATAAAGTACGTATCCCGCCACAGGTGGGTAAATACAGCGTCTACATCATNNTACATCATTGACGAGGTGCATATGTTGTCCCAGTCTGCTTTCAATGCATTTCTGAAAACACTGGAAGAACCGCCCTCTTATGCCCTGTTCATTCTTGCAACAACAGAAAAACACAAAGTACTGCCCACCATATTGTCACGTTGCCAGGTCTTTGATTTCAACCGTATCAGCATCAAGGCCATGACACGTCACCTGGCAGAGGTCGCCCTTAAGGAAGGCGTCACAATAGGACAGGATTCCCTTCAGGTTATAGCCCAAAAAGCAGATGGTGCCATGCGTGACGCACTCACCCTGCTTGACCAGTGCATTGCCGTCAGTGGAAAAGAGGTGACTTACCAGCAGGTGATCTCGAACCTGAACGTGCTGGACAGGGAGTATTACTTCCGGCTAACCAGTATGGCCTTGGAAGGCCGTTTTGATACCATGCTGCTGCTTTTTGACGAAGTGCTGGCCCGCGGATTCAACGCTTTGCATTTCATAGGCGGGTTGAGTTCTCATTTTCGCAACCTGCTGGTATGCAAACAGCCTGAAGGCCTGCCACTGCTCGAATACGGGGAGGAAACCGCCCGTAAATACAACGAACAGGCAGCAGCGTGTTCACTCCCCTTTCTGTTCGGTGCCCTGGGTATCTGCACTCAGGCCGAGGCCGGATATAAACAGAGCAACCAGCCCAGGTTACATATAGAAATGGCTTTGGTCCGGCTCAGCAGGGTCCACAACCAGGAAACGCCAAAACCGCGACTGAATGATATGACAACCGATACCGGGCCACTGGATAATGCTCCAGGACCTGCTGCTATCCCGTTCCGGGCATCAACACCCGGCCCCACCGCTATCCAGCCTCCTGCGCCGGTTCCCGTACCGGCGCCCACACCGGAACCTGCCATTACGACATCCATCAACAGACTGAAGCATCAGAATAAGAAAGAAAAGCAACGGGAAGAGGAACCCTCCGGGGAAACTACCGGATCCGGTGAGCTGACCATGGAAGCACTGGAAAAGGCTCTGCCCGGGCTGATGAATCTCTTCAAAGACAAACCGAACCTGTCCGCCACCCTTTCTCGTTGCCCGCCACTTATCGTAGACAAATGCAAGGTGCAGTTCACCGTGGTCAATGATCTGCAGAAAACATGGATAGAAGAGCATTATGGCAGGATTATTGATACATACCTGCGCAACACCCTGCGGAATAAAGAAGTATGCATGTTCCTGGTCGTGGAGGAAGCGCCTGGCAATATAGCCGTCAATACGTGCTATATGCCGGAAGAAAAAGCAAAATATATCGCA
>MTKX01025966.1_pt6 | contig 10912 bp, 10 predicted proteins | sample 1042771 | NCBI WGS metagenome assembly MTKX01 (sample SAMN06212183, study PRJNA360534) | anaerobic digester metagenome | biome: Wastewater treatment plant; material: sludge; isolation source: anaerobic digester fed with sludge from wastewater treatment plant | place: Denmark: WWTP Randers ... | reverse complement strand
TCGCCGAACACGGTATCCACCCGCTTCACGTGCGGCTTGGTGCGGAGGATCTCCGCGATCTTCCCCTCTGTCGCCCCGCGACAGCGGACGAGGACGTATGCTGCAACTGCCATCAATGACCCCCTTCTTTCCGGTCCAGATGGTAGCCGGCCGCGGCAGAGGAGGCAAAGGTCCTTGGGACCCCCGGAGGCGGGCGGTAGAATGCGGCCCATGGATCCCGTGCGCGTGCGGTTCGCTCCCAGCCCCACCGGATACCTCCACGTGGGGGGGGGACGGACCGCCCTGTTCAACTGGCTCTATGCTCGGCACCACAAGGGGACGTTCATCCTCCGCATCGAGGACACGGACCGCACCCGCTCCACCGACGAGGCGATCGAGCAGATCTTCGCCTCCCTGCGCTGGCTGGGATTGGATTGGGACGAAGTGTACCGCCAGACGGACCGCTTCGATCGGCACCGCGAGGTTGCCGCCGAGCTCACACGCCGGGGGGCGGCCTACGAAAAGGACGGCGCGCTATGGTTTAGGATCCCCAGGGACGGGGCGACGACCGTCCATGACCTCCTCGCCGGCGACGTGACGGTGCAGCACACGGAGCTCAAGGACCTCGTCATCCTCCGCTCCGATGCCACCCCAACCTACAACTTCGCGTGCGTGGTGGATGACCACGACATGGGGATCACCCATGTCATCCGGGGGGCGGAGCACCTCAACAACACCCCCAAACAGCTCCTCATCTACGAGGCGCTGGGGTGGACCCCCCCAGCGTTCGCCCACGTCCCGCTCATCCTCGGCCCGGATCGGACGAAGCTCTCCAAGCGCCACGGGGCGGGGTCGGTCCTCGACTACGACCAGCGGGGGATCCTCCCCGAGGCGCTCGTGAACTTCCTCGCCCGCCTGGGATGGTCCCATGGGGACCAGGAGGTGTTCACGCGCGACGAGCTCGTGGCCCTGTTCGACCTCCCCGGGGTCAACACGTCGGCGGCGGTGTTCGACGAGGAAAAGCTCCTCTGGCTCAACCATGAGTGGCTGCGGCGCCTCGATCCCCACCGGCTGGGGGACCTCCTCGCGGACCGGATCGTGGGGCGGGGGGTGGCGGATCGGGCCACGGTCGAGGCAGCGGGGAGGGACAAGCTTGCCCGGGCCGCGGTGCTCCTCCGCGAACGGGGGAAGACCCTCGTGGAGATGGCGGATCGCGCCCGGCCGTACCTCCCTGGCCCGATCCCCCTCCCCGACGACGCTCTGGACCTGTTCACTTCCGATGTGAGGGCCGCACTGCGCATCCTGGCGGTGCGGGTGGGGGAGTTGGACGACCCGACGGCCCACGGGTTCGAGACCGCGCTGCGACAGGTGGCGGACGAGCGGGGCCTCCCGTTGAAGACCCTCGCCCCCGCGGTCCGTGTCGCGGTGACGGGGTCGCGGGTCGGACCGGGGCTGTTCGACGTGCTGGCGGTGGCGGGCCCGGAGATCGTCGCAGCCCGGGTGGAGGCCGCCGCGCAGGAGGACCGATCGTGAGGGTTGTTCTGGCCGCTCTTGTGTTGTGGAGCGCCTGGGGCCTCGCCCTGGGGGAGGAAGTGCGCCTCGCTCCGGCCCCGGAGGGGATCGCGGGCGACTGGGCACAACCGCTCATCCCCCTGCGCCTGAAGGCCACCCCGGCCCAGGCGGTGCGGTTCGATGGTCCCCCCCTCGCCCTCGCGCAGTGGGGAGAGGTCACGCTGGGCACCGCGCACTACCCGTTCCTCCTCGGGGTACGGGCCGATGGGCAGGCCGACCTGTGGGTGGATAGGAACCGGGATCAGGTGATCTCCGGCGACGAGCTCGTCGCCGGCGCCCGCGCCCCCGAGTACGTGGAATGGGGATCCGAACTTCAGGCCACCCCTGCCGGGGGAGAGCCCTTCCCTTACCCGCTCACCGTCCTATGGCCCGCGGGGCGCGGGTACGTCTACCTCCTCGGCGGGGCCCCCCGTCACGGCGAGCTCGGGGTGGACGGGGCCCGCGTCGCGTTCGTGCTCGTCGATGGCGACCTCGACGGAACCTACGGGACGAAGGGGGACTTCTACGCGGTGGACGTGGACAGGGACGGGATCATCCACGGCGATCCCGACGGCCACGAGCGGTTCGCCCTCACCGAGGCGTTCACCGTGGGGAAGGAGAGCTACCGCCTCTCCCAGATCCACCCCGGCGGTGCGTCGGTGACGCTCACCCCCACCGGCTACGTCTCGCCCAAGCCGCCCCTCATCCCCGGCTTCCCCGCCCCCGAGGTGCGTTTCACCGCGTTCCCCGATGGCGATCCGGTGGCCCTGTCTGACCTGCGGGGGAACATCGTCCTCGTGGACTTCTGGGCCACGTGGTGCGGGCCGTGCATGGCCGAACTCCCCCATCTCCGCGAGCTGTACGCGGCGTACCACGACGCGGGGTTCGAGATCATCGGGCTCAGCCTGGACACGAGCGAGCAGGAGCTCCGCACCGTGCTCGATAGCGAACGGATCCCGTGGCCGGTGGCGTTCGAGGGCCGCAGCTGGGATAACTCGCTCGCCCAGATCTATCGGGTCTACCAAATCCCCACATCCTACCTCCTCGACCGGGACGGGATCATCCGCTACCGCGACCTCCACGGGGAGGAGCTCGCGGAGAAGCTGACCGAACTCCTCGCCGCGGCTACGCCCGAGCCGGAGATGGCGCCTGCTCCGGTTGCGTTTGGCCCGCCCGTCCCGATCCTGGAGATCGTGGTCCCGCCCGAGGTCAGCCTCGCCGCGGGTGAGCCGCAGGTCCTCGCCGTGAAACTTGTCAACACCGCCCCTTACGACGCGGAGGAAGTGAAGATCTCCGTCCAGGGGCTCCCGACCCAGGTCGAACTGGAGGTGGGGACAATCCCCGCCTTCGGGGAGCGGGTGGCCGAGCTTGCGGTCGCGCCCCTCGCCGAGTCGCAGTCCGGCTCGGTGGCGGTCGTGTACCACTACTGCATCGGCGATTCCTGCTTCCAAATCGAGGACGCGGTGGGCGTCGCGTTCGCGCTCGGGGAGCCCGCGCCGCAGCCGTCCGGGATCCCCGTGGGGTGGATCCTCATCGCCCTCGGGGTGGGGTTGATCCTGGCGGTGGTGCTGCGGGGCCGCGGGCTGTTCGTCGTCGCGCTATTGTTGGTCGGCGTGGCCGGGGCGAGCCTCGCCGTGGGGATCCTCCGCGGGCAGGCGACCCAAGCGAGGCGGATCGGAAGCGTCCTCTGCACGGCGTGCGTGGGGATCGAGGAGGTCCGCACCGAGGCGCCGACCCTCTCCCCCGCGGAGCGGGAGGCGTTCGCCGCGTTCCGGGGATCCGCGCACCTCGTCGTGTTCCACACCCCGTGGTGCCGATCGTGTCCCTATGTCCAAGCCCTCGTCGCCGAGGTGGCACGGGCCAACCCGCGGATCAGCTATGAGCTTGTGGACGCTGATCAGGATAGGGCACGCGCTGAGGCGGCCGGGGTCGCCGCAGCGGGGAAGGTCGTCGTCCCGGCGATCCTCGTCGCGGAAACGGGACGGGTCCTGTTCGGGACGAGTGACCTTTCGGCGCGGATCCTCGCGGCCCTCGGGGAGATCCGGTGACACTGCGCACCGTCCGCCGGGGGACCCAATCCCTGGGGATCCTCCTCGGTATCTTCGGCGCCACCGGGATCGGGATGACGCACCTCATCTTCCCCGGACTCCACTGTTACGCGTGTCCACTCGCGATCACCGTGTGCCCGATCGGGCTCATGCAGAACCTCATCATCTCCGGGACGGTCCCATTCTACTTCCTGGGGGCGGTCGCCGCCTATGGGCTCCTCCTCGGCCGCGGCTGGTGCGGCTGGTTCTGTCCGTTCGGGACGGTGAACGACCTCCTCTCGTTCCGCAAGGTCCGCTTCGTGCGGGCCCTGTCGCCCCTGAAACTCCTCGTCCTGGTGGGGACGGGCGTGGCCGCGTGGCGCCTCGCCGATACGTGGTTCTGCAAGCTGTGCCCTGCGGGATCGCTCACCGCCTCCCTCCCCTACCTCGGGCTCGGCGTGGCCGAGGTGAACGCGCCGTTCCTCCTCCACATGGCGACCCTGGCCGCGGTGGTGGGGGGGATGGTCCTCGTCTCCCGGTTCTGGTGTCGCTACCTCTGTCCGATGGGGGGGCTCCTCTCGTTGTTCAATCGGGTGAGCTTCTTTGGCCTGCGGCTCCGCGGCGAGCGGTGCACGGAGTGCGGCCTGTGCACCCGCTCCTGTCCAATGGGGATCGAACCCCACCGGAAGATCAACTCCGCGGACTGCATCAAGTGCGGGGAGTGCGTGGGGTCGTGCCCAACCACGGCGCTCTCCATCGGGTTCTCCCTACCGGGGGCGAGGGGCCGTGATCCGCTACGCTCTGCTGGGTCTCCTCCAAGGGCTGACGGAGTTCCTCCCCGTCAGTAGCTCCGGGCACCTCGTCCTCGCCCAGGCAGCCCTGGGGGTAGACGCGCCGGGGGCGGCCCTCGAAGCGGCCGTCCACCTCGGGACCCTCCTCGCTCTCCTCCTCCACTTCCGCCGCGACCTCACCCACCTCGTGGTCCGGGCGGGCCAGCGGGGGGAGGAACAGCGGTACATCGGGTACCTCGCCCTCGGCACGCTGCCGGTGGCCGTGGTGGGCCTCCTCGCCCGCGGACCGATCGAGCGGGCGTTTGCCTCCCCATCGCTCGTGGGAGGGATGCTCCTCGTGACGGCGCTCGCCCTTCTCCTCGGCGACCGGTGCGCGGGACGAGCCGCGCGGGAGAGGGTGCGGCTGCGCGATGCCCTCGCCGTGGGGGTGGCCCAGGCGGTGGCCCTCCTCCCCGGGATCTCCCGGTCCGGGTCCACGCTGACGATGGGGATCGGGCTCGGCCTCCGGCCGACCGTGGCGGCGCGGTTCTCGTTCCTCCTCGCAATCCCGGCGGTCGCCGGCGGGAGCCTGTTTGCCCTCCTCGGGGCGATGACCGAACCCGGCCTGGATTGGATCGGCCTCGCTGTGGCCATGGGCTGCGCGTTGGGGAGCGGGCTGATCACGATCCGCGCCTTCCTGCACATCGTCCGGTCCGGCGTACTGTGGCCGTTCGCCCTCTACTGCGCGGTCCTGGGAGGGGCGGCGCTCGTGATGGGATGATTGACCGCCCACGGCTGGACCTATGACCGCCTGCGGCGCGGACGGGAGGCCGCAGCGAGGTAACCTACATCCACCCCCCCGAGTACACCGGACGTTGGCCCCCCCAGCCCGGAACCCGACACTCGCAAGGCCATGGTTGGGACCTCTACGTGGAAGCTCGCGGTACTGGGTGGGCTGCTCGGGGTAGCGGGGGCGATGGGCTATGGGATGGCCCTCCCCGCGGAGGGGTTCTGGACCAGTGGGGAGAGGTATGCGGATTGGTACTGGCTTAATCCGCAGTGCGGGGCCCAGTGGGACTTCCTCAGTCTCCCTACCGGTGGCGATTCCCACATCGCGGTCGAGGCGTTCCTCTGCCTTTCCCTCCCGAACGGGAGTGCGCCCGCGGAGATCGAGGTCCGGTTCCAGATCGGAACCGCAGCGGAGAGGGGTCGGCTGTGGGTGGCCCGCCTCCAGCGGATCCAGTGGGAGGGGGGGCACGCGCTGTACTTCGGCCAGCTCTTCCTCTCCCGGCGGGAGATCGGGCTCGGATCGCGCCTCACGGTGCGGCTGGACGGTTCCCAGGCGGGGATTCCGTTAGGGATCCATCCAACCTCGGTTCGGATCTCGGTGGGGCCAGGAGGAGGGCTCTCCCCCGTCCTCGCCGCCGCGACCCCGAACGGACAAGGGGGAGGACAGGACGAGGTGGTGGCCGCCGGGATGGCGACGGAAGTCTCCCCTACCCGGACCCTGCCCGATTCCAACGCCGCCGAGTCGGCGCCGTTCCTCGCCCCCGGGACCTACCGTGGGTCGTTGGGGTGGGCGGGACCGTACGCGACGCTGAACGGGAAGGGCGTGTACCGGGTCAACCTGCGGGCGGGCGAGATCATCACTGTGCACATCGAGACGGGGTCCCCGTGTGCGCTCTCCCTCCTCGATCCCAGCGGACGGAAGGTGGGGGAGATCGAGGGGAGCTCGTGGCTCGGGTTGGAATACCGGGCCCACGCGACCGGGGCCTGGCAGATTGTCCTCTCCTGCCGGGAGGCGGGTTCCCGCTTCCCCTACACCCTCTCCCTTGAGATCCGCTGACCGGTCCGCTAACGGCCGAGGCGATGGGCGAGGTCGGTCCATTCCAGCCGGACCGCCACCGGGCGGCCGTGCGGGCACCGTGCTGGCTCCTCGGTCGCCTTCCAGTCGCGGATGAGCGCTTCCTGCTCCGCGGCGGGCAGCGGCTCCCCAGCCCGGATCGCCGCCGCGCACGCCACTTCCCGCCATAGCTCAACGAGGGGCGGCTCCCCGTCCAGCAGTCGCTCGGCCACCGCTCCAATCGGCTCCTGGAACCCAAGCCGCGATTGCCGCTCGGCGAGCGGCGCCGGCCAGCCGCGAAGGAGGAACGCCCGCTCCCCGAACGCCTCCAGGTGGATCCCCAGGCGGCGGAGGGCCGGGAGCGCCCGGCGCAGCGCCTCCGCCCGATCGAACGGGACCTCGATCTGCACCGGGACGAGGAACTCCTGGGCCGGGACAGTGGACCCGGTGTCAGCTCGCTCGAACAGGACGCGCTCGTGGGCCGCATGTTGGTCCACGATCTCCAGGCCGTCCGCTCCCTCGACGACGATGTAGCTCGCCTGGGCCTGCCCCACCACCCGCCACGGTTGACCGGCCGGGCCGACAGGCGGGGCGAGGAGGGGGACCGCGGGACCGATCTGCGCGGAGGGCACGAGCCCCCCACTTGGCTCCCCCGCACCCGGCCGCTCCGGCATCCCCCGCCCGCCGAGGGCGCGCAGGGCAGCCCGTCGGAGGAGATCCATCACCGCCCGCTCTGATCGGAACCGCACTTCCTCCTTCCGGGGGTGCACATTCACGTCCACCAGCTCGGGGTCCACCTCGAGGTAGAGGAAGAACGCCGCGTGCTGCCCCCGAGGGACGTAGCGCGCGTAGGCCTGCGCCACCCCGAGGGCGAGGACGCCGGGGCGGATGGCGCGTCCAGAGAGGAACAGGTGCTGATCCACCCGCGTCGGACGGGCGAGTTCCGGCGGGCCGAACCACGCCCGCAACCGCAGCCCCGGCTCGTCCATCTCCACGGGGGCGAGCTGGGAGGCGAACGCCTCCCCATACACGTGCCCAATGCGCACGGACGGATCCCGCGCCGGGGGCACGTCGAGGAGAGGGCGGCCTGCGGAGCGCACGGCGAACCCGATCTCGGGCTGGGCGAGCACGATCCGGCGCAGGGTGGAGAGGAGGCGCCGCGCCTCGGCCGGCGGGGAATCGAGGAACTGGCGCCGCGCGGGAACGTTCCAGAATAGATCCCGCACCTCGACCGTCGTCCCCACCGGCCGCGCCACAGGCCGCGCCCCCGTGATGAGCCCCCCCTCGACCCGGATCTCGTGGCCCTCCTCCCCCCCAGCCGGGCGCGACGCGAGCGTCACCCGGCCGACGGCGCAGATCGCGGCCAACGCCTCGCCGCGGAACCCAAGGGTGCGGATGTGGCGGAGATCCTCCTCCGTGGTGAGCTTGCTCGTGGTGTGCCGCTCGATGGCGATCCGCATCTCGTCAGGGGCCATCCCCACACCATCGTCGCCCACGCGGAGGAGGTCGATCCCCCCACCCTCGAACTCCACCGCGATCTGCCCCGCGCGGGCATCGAGGGCGTTTTCCACAAGTTCCTTCGCCACCGAGGCCGGGCGGTCCACCACTTCCCCGGCCGCGATCTTGCGGATCACCGCCTCCTCCAACCGCCGAATGGGCATTGCGGGGCAAGGCTACTCCCCGTGGCCCCCGGTTGCCACGGCAGCCGGTCAGCGCTACCCTCCGCCCAAGACAGGACAAAAGGAGGCAAATCAGATGCATACCGTGCCCGAGCTGGTCCCACTGCTGGGGCTTTCGACCGAGAACCAGGTCCGGAACAGGATCGAGGCGATCCGAGACCTCCTCCTGGGCTCGCTCCGGCGCGGCCCCAACAACCAGATCCTCGTCACAGAGGAAGGCCTTCGCCTCCTCCGCGACCTCCAGGCGTTGTGCGAAACCGGGCATACACTGACCGAAGCGTCCAACCTCTTGCGCTACAAGACGCAGAGGGACGACGAGAAGATCTCGGCCGGTTCGTCAACACTTGCCCACCGTGAGGCTAAACCGAACCAAACGGAGGAGGCGGGGTGGGCGGCGCTGGTGGAACACCTCGCGGCCGAGGTGCGCGAGCTCGCGCAGCGGGTCGCTGCCCTGGAGGCCGCATCCCACCGCAGTGGTCCGCCCCCGGCCTGGTGGGAGCGGTGGCGGTAGGGACAATGCTCCCATGACCAGCGAGACGAAACTTGCTCAGGTGAAGGAGGCGATCGCCCGGTCGCAGCGACTGCGGACCCTGTCCGCGTGCTCGAACATCACCGCGATCGACCGCCTCAAGATCAACGACCACGGGCCAACCCACGTCCGGATCGTGACCCGGATCGCGCTGCGGATCCTGGAGCTCCTCCACGGAGCAGGGGTCAGGCTGGGGGTGACGGACCACGGGCTCGGGTACGAGGAAGCGCAGGTGGTGGTCCTCCTCGGGGCCGCGCTCCACGACGTGGGCCACGCCATTCACCGCGCCGACCACGAGCTGTTCTCGATGATCCTCGCGCCAACCCTCCTCGATGAGCTCCTCACGGGGATCTACGACGAGCCGGTACGGACGGTGCTCCTCGCTGAGACGATGCACGCCATCTGGGCCCACCGCGCTGCCGTGCGTCCCCTCACCGTGGAGGGGGGCGTCCTCAAGGTCGCGGATGCCCTCGACATGGAAAAGGGGCGCGCCCGGATTCCGTTCCGGGTCGGTGAGCCCACGATCCACAGCGTGTCCGCCCTCGCCATCGAGAAGGTAGAGATCAAGCCGGGGAGGGAGAAGCCGGTCCACATCCACGTGCGGATGACGAACTCCGCGGGGATCTTCCAGCTCGATAGCCTCTTCAAGGAGAAGCTCATGACCTCGGGGCTGCGCGAGTACATTGAGGTGTCGGCGGAGATCGAGGGCGAGGAGAAGAAGATCATCGGCCGGTACACCCTCGACTGAGGGGGCCGTAACTGGCCTCCGCGGGCGGGGGGACGGGGAAGAACCCCTCGCCGGCCGCTGGACGGCCGCTTCAGCCCTCTGGGCGGGGCACTTGACAAAAGGTCCCTTTTGTCAAGTCGCCTCACCCCAGGACGGCGTTCCGGGCACGATTTGACGGGCCGGTCGCCCTTATGTAAAGTGCGATGTTCCAAATGTAAAGTCTGAGGAGGGGTGCCGATGCCGCTTGAGCTCACGCAGGAGGACTTCCTCACCCCGGACCAGGTCCGGCGGCTGAAGGCCCATGCCCGGCGGGAAGCAGACGCAGCCCGCCGCAACGGGCACAAGGGACCGGTGCGGGACTGGGCGATCCTCCACGTGGCCCTCGATGCCGGGCTGCGCGTGTCGGAGATCGTTGCCCTGCGGATCGGGGATCTCCTCCTCGAGCCCGGGCACTCCGCGATCATCGTCCGCCGCGGCAAGGGCGGCAAGGAGCGTGGGGTGGACATCGGCCAGGCCCTGCGCGACCACCTCCGCGAGTACATCGCGTGGAAGCGGACGGCGGGGGAACCGGTGGGGCCAGAGGACCTCCTCTTCCTCTCCCCGCGCGGCGGCCCCCTCACCCGGCAGGCGGTCTACCTCATGTTCAAGCGGTTGGCCCGCGCCGTGGACCTCCCGCCCCGGTTCACGATCCACTCCTGTCGCCACACCTATGCCTCGATGCTCTACCGGGCATCCCGGTTCAACCTCCGCCTCGTCCAGAAGCAGCTCGGTCACGCCTCGATCCGCACGACCCAGGTCTACGCCGACGTCCTGTCATCCGACGCGCTGGAAGCGGTGAACGGCCTCCCACAATGACTTGGCTCGCCTGGACCGTTCTCTGTGCGGTCGCCGTGGCGCAGCCGGGCTGGGCGGAGGTGTGGGTGGGGGGCGAGGTGGGATGGCAGGGGCAGGCGGTGCTGGGCGAGGTCAACCCGCTCACGATCACAGTAACGAACGGCACGAGCTCCGTCCTCTCCGCCACGCTCCGCGTCGAGCAGCGCGTGGGATCGGGGTGGCGGGGCATGGGGGTGCAGCGGCTGCGGGCCCCGCTCCTCCTCGCTCCGGGGGGCCGGGCGCGGTTCGCGTTCCCGTGGCCGGTCGAGGCGGGCTCCGCGCCGGTGACGGTGGTCGTCGAGGAAGATGGAACGGAGCTCGCGCGGGCCACGCTCCCCCTCCGGTTGATGGTGGAGAAGCCGATCGCGACCGTGGGGTCGGTCGTGGCGTACCCCGCGGGAGGGCCGATGATCGCCCTCGCCCCGGAGGACCTCCCCGAGGACCCGTTCCTCCTCAGCCCGTTTTCGGAAGTCCGCCTAACCCGAGGAGCCGTGGTGTCCGCTCCCGCGGCGGAGGCGCTCGCGGCGTGGGTCGCGTTCGGCGGCGGCCTGGTCCGCGATGGGGAGACCCCCACTGTGATCCCGTCGCTATCGGCGGCGGATCTCGCCGACGCCGTGGCGCGCCATGGCCCCCGTTCCCCCCCGCGGGGCCTCCTCATCGGGGGAACCGTGCTCTACCTAATCGCGCTAGGGTTTGCGCTTCCACCTCTCTCCCGCCGCGGCCGGCCGTGGGGGATGGCCGCCCTCATCTCCGTCGTCCTCTCGTTCTCCCTGTTTTATCCACTTTTCTTCGGATCCCCACAAGCAATAACAATGCTACTGTACTCGCTTTCCTCACGTGATGTTTCACGCTTTTCTGTGGATACGCTCATCATCGTCCCCATCCGGGGTGGGATCCAGGAGGTTTCGGGGTGGTGGGTGGAGCGGGTTCCTCC
>MTKX01003026.1_pt1 | contig 10912 bp, 9 predicted proteins | sample 1042771 | NCBI WGS metagenome assembly MTKX01 (sample SAMN06212183, study PRJNA360534) | anaerobic digester metagenome | biome: Wastewater treatment plant; material: sludge; isolation source: anaerobic digester fed with sludge from wastewater treatment plant | place: Denmark: WWTP Randers ... | reverse complement strand
AAAGGTATTGGCAGCATAGAATCACCTTTAAGCTGAAAAGTGCGGTATTTTCGCTTCTCTGAAAGGAAGGGAAGTCTGAATCTCGGCAGCTCTTCAATATATTCCGGATCAGCATATCCTGTTGTATAACCGGCCTTGGCCTTCTCAGGGACCAGCTCGATATTTTCAACATTATCAGAACCTACAGTGGTTGTCAGAACCCTGAGATTACTTCCTTTTATATAAGCATCATAACCTCTTTCCAGTTCGCCAAGCTGGCTTTCTGAAAGCTTTGTCATGTCGATCTTAAGCAATGTATCAATTGACATATTGAAATACTTTGAAAACGAAACAAGTATGTCAATGCCCGGCTGTGCTACACCGTTCTCATAACCGCTAAGGGTTGAACGTTTCAGGTTAAGGGCAGCAGCAACTTCGTCCTGAGTTCTGCCCCTCCTTTTCCTTAAAAATTTTATGTTAGATGTGAAGTACATAATATAAAATTGATTATATTGTAATCATTAAATTGATTAATTTTTAATCAAAAGTATAATATAATTGTTATATAAACAAGTTTTTTTAAAAAAATTTGGAGTGACTAAAGTTAAAAAATATGGAAAATAATGAGTTACTCGCAATTTTCACATCGATTGGTAAAAACTTAAAACTCTAGGCACTTCAAACTCCAAACTCCAAACTTGTAAAATGTGGTTATCAGGCAATATAGAACGTTCCATACTGCATCTCGACCTCGACACTTTCTTCGTATCGGTGGAGAGGCTTAAGAACAGCAGACTTATCGGGAAGCCTGTTATAATAGGCGGCATGTCAGATCGCAGCGTGGTCTCCAGTTGCAGCTACGAGGCCAGAAAATATGGAGTTAACTCTGCAATGCCCATGAAAATGGCAAGGAATTTATGTCCCGATGCCGTTGTAATAAGAGGTGACATGGAGGCATACTCCAGATATTCTAATATTGTGACCGAAATAATTGCCCAAAGATCCCCTCTATATGAGAAATCATCTATTGATGAACATTATATAGATATAACCGGTATGGATCGCTTCTACGGATGTACCAAATGGTCACATGAATTGCGCCGGTATATAATAAAGGAAACCGGATTGCCTATTTCAGCCGGACTATCAATAAACAAGACCGTATCGAAGATTGCGACCGGAGAAGCAAAGCCAAACGGAGAAATAGAGGTCGGGAAAGAGATAGTCCTCCCCTTCCTCGATCCCCTGTCAATAAGCAAAATACCAATGATCGGGGTTAAAACTTATCATGTGCTTCGTTCAATGGGTATAGCTACAATATATACCCTGAGAAACATTCCGGCTGAAATGCTTGAAAAGCTGATGGGCAGAAATGGCATTGAGATATGGAAGAGGGCAAACGGAATAGACTCAACGCCTGTCATAAGCTATTCCGAACAGAAATCAATAAGCACTGAGCATACCTTTGAAAAAGACACAACCGATATTGCAATGCTTAACCAGCTGCTGGTGAGCATGGTGGAAAAGATAGCCTATGACCTGCGAAAGCACGAAAAGCTTACCTCATGCGTCACGGTAAAGATCAGATACTCTAACTTCGATACTCATACCCTTCAGAAAAGGATTCCCTATACTGCTTTCGATCATGTACTTATCGATATCTCCAAAGAGCTTTTCAGCCGGCTGTACCAGCGGAGAATGCTGATCAGGCTTATTGGCGTGAGATTCAGTCACCTTGTACGGGGAGTCCAGCAACTCGATATGTTCGACGACACTCCCGAGAAAGTGAGCCTTTATATGGCCATGGATAAGCTCAGAAAACGTTTCGGGAAGGATGCTGTGCGAAGGGCCGCCGGAGTGATGACTACAGTCGAACGCGAGGAAAAAGCCCGCAGACAGATCGAAAACGCCCTGAAAGAGCAGGAAATGATGGAACAGAGACTAAGGGGATATTATATTTATGGGAGATAAAAGTTTGGAGTGAGCTAGAGTTTGGAGTACTTAGAGTTAAAAATAACTCTAGGCATTCCAGGCACTCTAGGCACTCTAGGCACTTCAAACAATGTACCTGAACTGCCACTCATATTACAGCCTTCGCTACGGAACAATGTCCGTGGAACAACTGGTGCAAAAAGCAAAAGTTGCCGGAGCTCAAACTATTGCCCTAACCGACATAAACAATTCAACGGCAATACCCGAATTTGTAAAGGAATGCGGCAAAAACAACGTGCGGCCTGTAGCCGGAATTGAGTTCAGGAACGGAAATGAACTGCTGTACATAGGCATAGCCCGCAATAACAACGGATTAAGGGAACTGAACGAATTCCTTTCGAAACATAATATCGAAAAAACTGATCTGCCCCTATCTGCTCCCCCCTTCTCAGAAGCCTGTATTATCTACCCATTTAATAAATACCCGAAACGAAAACTGTCAGACAATGAACGTATTGGAATAAGACCCGGTGAGGCAAACAGATTGCTTACACTCTCAATGTCAGAAAAGAGCAGAATGGTGATCCTTAATCCTGTTACTCTGGCAGGCAATGAGGATCTTTTCATCCACAGATGCCTTAGAGCAATCGATAATAATATCCTTCTGAGTCATCTTAAACCTTCACACTGCGCCGGAGAAGATGAGATCTTCCATACCCCTGAAACCATAAGAAACAGCTTTAAGGGATATGAAGAAATAATAACCAACACTGATAACCTGCTTGATGACTGTAAGATAGAATTTGATTTTGAAAGCCAGAAAAACAAAAAGATCTTTTCAGCAAGCCGGTATGACGATAAGCTCCTCCTTGAAAAACTTGCCTGGGATGGAATGATTTACAGATACGGCAGAAATAACCCTGAAGCAAAGAAAAGGATCCGGCATGAACTGGAGGTAATCGATAAACTCGGTTTCTCAGCATATTTTCTTATCACATGGGACATTATCCGTTACTCAATGTCAAGGGGTTTTTACCATGTAGGAAGAGGAAGCGGAGCTAATTCTATTGTTGCTTATTGCTTGAAAATCACCAACGTTGACCCAATTGATCTCAACCTTTACTTCGAGCGTTTTATAAACCCGAAAAGAAGCAGTCCTCCCGATTTTGACATTGATTATTCATGGAAAGAAAGAGATGAAGTCATCGATTATATTTTCAAGAGATATGGGGCCGGACATACCGCACTTCTTGGGACAAGCAGCACCTTCAGGGGAAAATCTATTGTCAGGGAACTGGGTAAGGTCCATGGACTGCCAAAGGAAGAGATCGATGCTATAATTGATAATCCGTCCAACGAGACAAACAGGAACGAAATAACAAATATCATTTTCAAAACCGGTCTCAGGATAGCTGATTTTCCGAATATGCGCAGTATTCACGCAGGTGGCATTCTCATCTCTGAAGAGCCGATAACGTTCTATACCGCTCTTGATATGCCGCCAAAGGGGTTCCAGACAACTCAATGGGACATGTACACTGCTGAGGAGATTGGCTTTGAGAAACTGGATATCTTAAGCCAGAGGGGTATCGGACATATCAGTGAAAGCGCTGAGATCATTCTCAGGAACAGGTCAATTGATGTGGATGTTCATGCAATACAGGACTTTAAGAAAAATCCTCTGATTAAAGAATACCTTCGGTCAGGCGAGACAAAAGGATGTTTCTATGTAGAGAGCCCATCGATGCGCGGATTGCTGCAGAAGCTAAGATGCGATGATTATACAACACTTGTCGCAGCCAGCTCAATAATCAGACCCGGCGTAGCACGCTCCGGAATGATGCGTGAGTATATTTACCGGTTCCATAATCCCAATAATTTCAAGTATTTACATCCGGTAATGAAAGAACAGCTTGAGGAGACATTCGGAGTCATGGTCTACCAGGAAGATGTCCTCAAAGTATGCCATCACTTTGCAGGCCTTGATCTTGCTGATGCTGATACGCTGCGCCGGGCTATGAGCGGAAAATACCGCTCGAAGGAAGAGATGAAACGGATTGTCAGCAAGTTCTTTTCAAACTGTCGCGAAAAAGGGTACAGTGAAGAACTGACTAAAGAGGTATGGCGACAGATCGAGTCTTTTGCCGGATACTCCTTCTCTAAGGCGCACTCCGCTTCCTACGCTGTTGAAAGCTTCCAGAGCCTGTACCTCAAGGCCCACTTTCCTCTTGAATTCATGGTAGCCGTAATAAATAATTTCGGCGGATTCTACCGTACGTGGGTGTATGTCCATGAAGCCAGACGATATGGCGCGACAATCCAGCTTCCATGTATTAATAAAAGCAACTATAAAACAACTATTTACGGCACTGATATATACCTTGGTTTCATTCATATTCAGGGTCTTGAATACAATCTTGGCACAATGATCGAAGAGAACCGAAAGACCGGTGGTGATTTTTCTGATCTAAATGATTTCATATCACGCATAAATCCGGGGCTTGAGCAGCTTATCCTTTTAATCCGGACCGGTGCATTAAGATTTACAGGCAAACAGAAAGCAGTTCTTCTGTGGGAGGCCCATATGCTGATAAATAAAAGCAAGCCTGACCTTATAAGGCCCCTCTTTGCCCAGCCGGCCAGGAATTTCTCGCTTCCCCGGCTTGAAAAGGATAATCTCGATGATGCCTATGATGAAATTGAGTTACTGGGTTTCCCTGTATCTCTTACCTGGTTCGATATGCTTGAAACATCATATCGCGGTGATGTTGCAGCACGTGAGATGATCAAAAATAAAGGCATGTCAATCAGGATGATAGGTCACCTGGTTACTATTAAATATATAAAGACAATAAAACGTGAATGGATGAATTTCGGATGCTTTATTGATCCTGAAGGAAACTACTTTGATACAACCCATTTCCCGCAATCACTTAAGTTATATCCCTTCAAAGGAGCAGGAACCTATCTTATACTGGGAAAAGTTGTCGAAGAATTCGGATATCCGTCACTGGAAGTAGAAAAGATGGCAAAATTACCCGTGAAACCCGACAAACGTTACTGAATAGTGATATTCAGTTATTTTGACGGTTAACTTTCAGGATTCCTTTTATTGAATGGATTTTTCTTATTATTCCATACAGCATGTCATTATTCGCAACTAACAGATTAATAGTCCCTTCAAACATACCCTCTTCCATGTTGTAGTTAAAACTCCTTACAGTGGCATTGAAACCGGTTATCACTTCAGATATTTTGTTCACAATACCGATATCTTCAACCCCGGTTACCTTAATAGTAGCTATAAATGATGTCCCGCTTTTTGATTTGGTCCAACGTGCAGAAATAACCCTATACGGATATCTTGCTAGCATGTTATGGGCATTAGGACAAGCAGTCCGGTGTATTTTTATTCCTTCTGAAATTGTCACAAATCCGAATATTGAATCTCCGGGAACAGGATTGCAACACTTTGACAGTTTGTAATCAAGTCCCTCGACCTTATCTTCAATAGATAGAAAATCAGAGAATTGCGATTCAAAGAGTTCCCTGGTTTCTTTTTCAGATATTGTCCCTGGAGGAATTACTCCTCCGGTGGATTCCTCTTTCAGCAGGATATCCTTGATCTCGAGCAATTCCAGCTTTCCTGATTCAATACTATAATAAAGATCCTGTGCTGTCTTAAAGTTATAATGGTTGATAAGTCTCTGAATTATTGTATCTCCGTATGGGATCTTCCAGTTCTTCAAACGGCGCATAAGGATCTCTTTGCCTTCAGCAGCTGCCTTCGCCCTTTCTTCGTTAAGAGCAAGTTTTATCTTCGTCCTGGCTTTATTTGTAACTACAATGGACAGCCAGTCGCGTTTGGGCCGCTGATTTTTTGATCTTATGACATCCACATGATCGCCATTTTGAAGCACATACCTGAGTGGCACGTTTTTCCCATTTACTTTTCCTCCGACACAAGAGGACCCTAATGCTGTATGGATGTCAAATGCGAAATCCAGGACTGTAGCTCCGGCAGGCAGTTGCCTGAGATCACCTTTCGGCGTAAACACAAATACTTCATCAGTGTATAAACCTGATCTTACGTTATCAAGGAACTCCTTGTCTTCTTTGTCAGAAGATTCCAGTAATTCCCGTATTTTTGTCAGCCATGTATCAAGTCCCCCCTCTCCTTTCAGTCCTTTATATTTAAAATGCGCAGCCAGGCCTTTTTCAGCTATCTCATCCATACGTCTGGAACGGATCTGTACCTCAACCCACCGGCCCCTGGGACCAATGACTGTCGTATGAAGCGATTCATATCCATTTGATTTCGGAACAGATATCCAGTCGCGTAATCTGCTGGGATTTGGCTGATAGAGATCTGTAACTATTGAATAGACCCGCCAGCAATCTGCCTTATCATTATTATTTTCACTATCAATAATTATTCTGACCGCAAAAATATCAAAGACCTCCTCAAATTCCACCCCCTGCTTCTTCATTTTCGTCATGATGGAATGTATTGATTATGTGCGGCTTTTGATAGTGAATCTAAAGCCTGTCTTCTCGAGTTTCTCCTGTATTGGAGCCGAGAATTCCCGAATCAGTCTGTTCCTTGAGGCTGTAGTCTGTTTCAGCCTGTTCTCGATGAATCTGTATTGTTCAGGTTCAAGGTATTTGATTGAAAGATCTTCCATTTCCGACTTGATATTGTAAAATCCAAGCCGGTGAGCCAATGGAGCATAAAGAAAATATGTTTCTGAAGCCATGGGCATTCTCTCCTTTTCCGGAGCATTATCCAGGTTCCGCATATATTCCAGACGCTCAACAAGTTTGATTAGTATCACCCTGACATCATCAGCGAGACTGAGCAGCAGTTTGCGGAAGTTCTCTGCCTGGTATGACGAATGCATTGAATCAATCCCGGTGATCCTTGAAAAACCATCCAGTATTTCCACAACTTTGCTACCGAATTCTTTCTCAAGTTCTTTAGTACTGATATCCAGTTTATTATACGAATCATGCAGGATTGCTGTAACTATCGAGGTTACGCCAAGTCCCATCTCTTCGGCTACTATTCGTGCAACGGAGAGTGCATGTTGTATCTGGAGTTCACCGGTCAGAGTGACATTATCTCCACAGGCACTTGCAGCCAGATCGAGGGCTTTCCTGATCTTTTTTGTATCACCAGGTGCAATCGTATTCTTTGCCACCAGCAGTAAGCCCTTGTATCCTGAATATAGTTTCTGAGTCCTCATAGAATGACTGAAATCCGGAAGCCCGGAAGCTTTTTAAGAAAGAAAGATAATGAAAAAAGGCAAAAAAAATCCGGAATAAGGTTGATATTATTCCGGTGTTAGTTATGTATTAACGCCTATCTGAAAGAGATTCCAAGTCCGGTCGATAGAACACTGTATTGCGCCCAGGTGTAGTCAGCGTGGAATGTCACAACTGCCAGTTTCACCCTGAACCCTATATTTGCTCTAAGTCCCGAGAAATTTTCAATATTCATATCCGGGAAATCTGTACCTTTCTTTACCCCGCTGTCATTATACTCAGCATGAGGCGTCGGGTTGGAAACAAGGACCGGTGTCGGGAAGTTACCACTCAGTTCCAGTACAGTACTGGTCTTGCTATATCCAAGTCCTCCGTAGAAGTTAATAACTGGAAGGTTAAAAGAAGCTATGGCGCCAACATTAAATGCGCTTACATTAAGTGAAAAGTTCTGATCATTGAAATCTGTTATGGCGTTGTAAGTTGCATAGCTTGTCGGAGATCCCGGATCAAGGCTCAGCGGAACATTACCTGTTATCCTTGTAAAAGCTCCAAAGACAGATACATCGACAGGCAATAATTTATTCCCCGGGATATATTGCATTATGCTGTGCATCAATCCTGCGCCCCATAGCATAAAATCTCCGTCACTCACAGGAATACGAGGGATAAATCTTGCTTTAATCTCTGTACCTAAAGGCAGACCAATACCTGCCTGAGCAATCGGTACGGGAATGTATCTCCAGTCTGTTCCCTGCGGAGTATTAAATCTTGAGAGTTCAACTCCTCCCTGCGAATATATCAGTTCAGGTCCATCTGATGTGGGTCCCGCAACAGTTGGTGCCAGCCCTGAACCGGAAATTGATGAAGAAAGTCCAATGGATGATATATCAAATGTTGTTTCAGATGATGGAACAATACCGGCACTGATTCCGAAAGTAATATCGAACCCTCCTAATTCATGAGGCTTTGCAGTGTTATACCAATTCCCGTTAAGACCAGCGCCAAAAGCATTGATCCATGGAGAGATGTAAGCTTCGAGAAATTTAACACCATCAGCAGGAGTGCTCCTGAGAAAATCAGTTTCCTTAAACTGAGCAGAAACCACATTTGTAAAAAGCAATACCGACAGAATTACTGCCGCCAAGCGAAGTTTGAATAGTCCGGACATATAATTTTAAATGAGATTAACCTTAGCATATAACAAAGATATAAAAATCTCAAATTACATATCATCTGACACTTCCAGCTTTTCAAGTTCCTCAATTCCAAGTGATTTCGATACTTCAGAGAGTTCTTTCAGACTAAAATCCCCCCTTATGGCTATTACTGAATTGCCACCCTTGCCTCCGGTAATGACAAGCAATTCAGATATTCTGTCTCGTGACTGCCGGACAAGGAATTTTGTTACATTCTTACCCTCCTGTACAACCATAAGTTCTTCGTATACAGAGAAATCGAGCTTGCCTTTCAGTTCCTCATAAAAATTAATCTTTTCTCTCGAAGCTGAGTCCTGCGAAATTATTCTGATCGAGTTAAGGCGAAAGACAATATTATCAGGGTTTTTTGATCTTTCCCTTGACCCGGAGAACATACTGAGCATTTTTCCAGAGATATAGACGGAGGTGAATCCATCTTTTTCAGAATATCTGTCAAATAATGCATCAACGGGATTGTTCTGTGCATTAATTATACCGTTGATAAGAAATGCAGCGATTATAATAAATGATTTTTTCATATTTATGTTTCAAAAATTATTATCAAATTAATTATTTACATCTATATCCGATAGTTGGCTGAAAGGTTCGAGTTTATCAAGGTTTGAGGTGATTACGTCAGCCGATCTGTCAAGTGTTTCCAGTCCCAGCTTTGTGGCATTGCTCATACGAGTTAAAGGTTTGAGCTCAGCTTTTCCCTTGTTAAATTTAACCGATACTTCTCTGAGGATCTTAATTGTTTCAGCATATGCGATCTGCGGATCAGAGTATGTATCTTTTGGCTCAGCTTTATAAATGAAAAGGAAGTAAGAGCCAATCAATAGAAGAAAGGCAGCTGCCATTCCAATTAATGAAATATAGTGTCTGGAAAAGATGTTCAGGCTTTTCTTCCTGTCAATACCAGTGATAGCTTTAGATATCCTGCTTTCAAAATCAAAAGAGGGTTCCGGCATCTTTTCAAGATCTGATAGAGCCGAAAAAAAAGCCCTGTCAGCATCAAAACCATCATCAACTTTACGATCTGAAAAAAAGTCCTTCAACAGCTTTTCCTCATCGTTTGTCGTCTCTCCGCTATAATACTTTTCCAGCAGTTTCTTCAGTTCTTCTTTTTTCATATATATAATTCAAATATTTTTCTTTTATCAACTTCCGTCCCCTTGATACATTCACTCTTAAAGTGTTTATATTGCAATCGTTAAGCTGGGATATCTCCTCGTAAGATAATCCTCTTATTTCTTTAAGTTCAATCACTTCCCTGTAAGGTTGCGGGAGTTTACCAATAATCTCCTGGAGTATCCGTATATTCTCCGACATAACAAGTTCATCAAATGGTGATGGCGAATTATCATGCTCCGGAAAATCCGCATTAACCTCTTTATTATCAATGAACTTCCATTTTCTAAGTCTGTCAATACATTTATTTCTCGTCATTGTGACGGACAGAGCAAGAGGGTCATTATATTTGTCAAGACTCTTCCTCATTTCCCACATTTTAATAAAAACATCCTGAACAGCATCTTCAGCTTCCTCCCTGTTCCTGAGGATCCCATAAGCGACCATAAACAGTTTCCGGTTTAATTGATGTATTATATCATTGAATCTATTATGGTCCATCAGAGGTAAGAAGAATGACAGCTTCAATACAAAGATAGGAACATTAAAGCTCAATCCCAGTCGAGATCGATATTCACATGCCGATCCCTGTGCATTCTTTCAGCGAATTTCCTGGCTTCTTTATATGTCATCTTCCCTTTGAGCTGGATTATCAGATTATCCTGGCCCCCTCCTACCAGCAGCAGTTCCTTGTAGCTTCTTCCTTCAGCTCTGGCAAGAAGGACCAAATCCTGATCGGACTCCTTAATTCTCATAAGCTCTTCATAATTCTTTCTGTCCAGATCTCTTTCAACCAGCTTATAAAAATTAGTATTGTGATTGTCATCCTTACCCTGTGTCAGGATCCTTATTCTCGAAATGTTCGATGGCAAGCAATCATCCATATCGTCGAAACAATTTAGCGCTTTAGCTATTTTAATAAGGTCAGCATCGATAGTGATACAAACAAAATTATCAGATCCTTCATATTTTTCAAACAGTGCATCAACAGATCTCTGACCGTTTACCGTTATGGTGACCATGATTAGTACGAATCCTGCAATAAAGCTTTTCATTTCTGTATATTTAAGTTTGACCTATGTTTTTATGCAAGACGAACAAGACAAGGAATCATTACAAAAAAACCCTGATATTTTAAAAACCTGAAAGCTTTTAATGCTTCACTTTTCAGAAAATACTTAACTTGGTAGTTGAGATTGAAAAAAGAAATTATGCTTTGCAAACTTTATAAAAATATCATACATTTGCCACCTCAAATTAATAAAGTGATCTGTTATCAGTTTCTAATTTGAGTCCTGCGCGGTTCTTTTTAATAATATTTTGATTCAGTAGCTCAGCAGGTAGAGCATTCCGCTTTCAGCGGAAGGGTCCTGCGCGGTTCTTTTTATTGATATTTTGATTCAGTAGCT
>MTKX01038518.1_pt1 | contig 10917 bp, 18 predicted proteins | sample 1042771 | NCBI WGS metagenome assembly MTKX01 (sample SAMN06212183, study PRJNA360534) | anaerobic digester metagenome | biome: Wastewater treatment plant; material: sludge; isolation source: anaerobic digester fed with sludge from wastewater treatment plant | place: Denmark: WWTP Randers ... | reverse complement strand
CTCCTTAAAATTATTTTTTTAGTATAGTAAAATGTTTTTTACTACTCTTATATTATAACATATATAAAGTCTTTTGTCAAGTGTTTTTTTAAAAGTTTTTTAAATTTTAATTTTTATTTACAATATTTGGCGGCCGCCATAATGACCACAAATACATAATACTGTAAAATCAAATGACCACATTTACATAAATTTTACTGTAAAATACTACCAAACCGTAGATGGCTAAATTATCCATCTATGGCTATTTATTTAAAAAAAGTTAAAAAATAACAATTGTTGTGAGCTGGAAGCCGATACCATTTTTAGCTTATTCCATAAAAAATAAAATTTTAAAAATTTTTTGTATGAGCTGTGAAAAGTACTTGACAAACTTCTTAAAGTGTGTTATAATATAAGAGTAGTAAGAATACGAAATAAATAAATTTAAGGAGTTTTTGATAATGACACAAAAAAGAAGACGAGCAAAAGGTACATTTATTACATCTAAAATTTTAGGGTGTAATTTAACTATTGCAAAAAAAGTCACAAAGTGCATGTTAAATAACGGCACTTATGAGACTTTCGAGTTAATAGAAAATTTACTTCCAGCTTTAAATTGCTGGATAGATGATGGATGCGGTTACGCTAAAATCATTGTAGGCAATAAAAATTTCTCAGATTTATTCTGGGAAAAAGTGTAAGGGGGAAAGGTATAAATGTTACAAAATGAATTATATTATCAAGCTTGCGATGAAGATATTACAGGTAATTTAAATTTCAATAAGGATAAGTACAAAAAACTTATTGAACAAAAAGAAAAAAGAGAAAAGAAGAGAGTACGTCCGCCTCTTTTCAAAGAAGTGGTAAAAATAAAAGTTCGACCTTAGGGTTGAACTTTTTGTTTGTCGCTATGACCATAATTGTATAATATCTACTGTAAATAAAATGAAACTATGGTCAGAACCAATGACCACAATTACCTTTTATTAACTGTTCCATGACCACAGTAACCACAAAAAGGAAAACCTCTCCAACCCATTTTTAACCATCTTTGGTATTTTGGGTTGGAGAGGTTTTCCAACTTTTGTGTATGTGAGCTGGAAATTAATCCCTTCTCTTATCACACTCAAAGAAACTTCTAAATCTTCTCAATATCGTTTCAATATTGATAGGATTATTTCCACAATTTGGGAGAGAAAAATCATTTCCTAATTTCTCCGCTATTCTCTTTTCTAATTTCTTATCTTTTTCATTCATGTGATAGAAAATAAATAATGAACACAAATAATTGTAAATCATTTCACGCTCTTTATTGTGTCCCAATATTAGATACGCTCCAACTTTTTCATGTCCATAGTAAGATGAAAAATTTGGGTTTTTTAAATTTGGAACTTGAGTGTATGGTTTTCCAATATCATGATTTAATACTGGATAGGAAAATAAATCCAGAACCTCCTTCTCTCCATACCAATTGAAAGTTTTAGACATATGTATATCTAAAGTTTCATTATGATGTGGATTATTTTGGTTAAATCCATCACACTTTCTTTTCATTTGATATACATTTACTTCATTGATAATTTTTTCAATATCCTTGAATTTTGGTAAATTAAAGGATTTTACCATAGTTAAAATTACTTCCTCAGGAACTTGTCGCCCCCTTTTTTTATTGTTTTCAAAAAGAGTTTCTATTTCTTTACAGAAAATTATGTATTTAAATGCAATATTATTTTTTGTGCAGAACTCTTCAAAAATATTTTGCGTTTTCTTTGACATTAATGTTGTATCTAAGAAAATATTTTTTTCTTTATTTTCTAAGATTCTATTATATAAAATGTCAAAAACTTCCTTTGGATTTCCTTGTACAGCTTCATTTCCATACAACTCCTCCCTTATTTTATCAGAACCAATATAAAAAAAATCTTTGTAATTTTCTTTATAATATGTTGTTTTACCACTTGCTGGCGGTCCTATTGTTGCTATTATCATTTTTATAACTCCTTTTAAAATTTATTTTGTGTTTTTATTACTCTTTAATTATAACACACTTTTTATTATTTGTCAAGCCGTTTTAAAAAATTTTTTTAAAAAGTTTGATATACTTGCGGCCGCTTTATATTGCAATAAAGGGAGGATTTTCCTTATTAATAATATGACCATAGTATCCAAATAAAACCTACCATATTTTACTATGGTAGGTTTTTCTTATTCAAAACTTATATCATATCCTTTTATAAATATATTGCTATTTTCACCAACCTTTACATTATTTTCGTCATTATTTATTAATGGTAAAATTAAGCGACTATTTTTTCCTCCTTTTATTTCCACAGTTCCTTCTAAGCAAATTTTTCCAAAATCTTCTACAATTTCAATGAAATTATCATCTTCTACTGTAATTTTACAATTATCTCCGCTATATATTTCATTATTACTATTCATTTTAATAGTAACATTTTTCCCAACTTTTACTATATTATTATCTTTTCCAGTTATTTCAATTCCTTTGGTTTCATGTTCAAATTCATTTTCTGTATCTACATAAATTTGACATTCACTTCCAAAAATTACATTTATATGTTGATATTCGGCAATAAGTTCTATGTTGTCACCTAACACAAAGGTAACATTTGTTAAAAATCCACCATTATCAAAATTATCTAATATAATTTTGTCTAAGTCTATTGACCCTGTAAAATCACTACAATCTACTATTACTCCCTCACTTTCAATTATGAAAATACTTTCACTAATATCTTGTTTAAGGATTAATTCAAACCTTTTTAAATTTTCATTCATTTTTAAAACTCCTCTTTTCATTTATTTGTGTTTTTATTACTCTTTAATTATACCATAGTTAAAGTGTTTTGTCAAGTGGTTTTTATAAAAAAGTTTAAAAATTTAATATAGAGGCGGCCGCCCTATATTGTAATCTTTGGGTAATTTTACCGTACTTAAAGTATGACCACAACTACCTTTTTCTTCTTTGGCAACAATTGTAAATAAATAAAATAAAAAAACTTTTAAAAAAGACTTGACAAACAATTAGAACTATGGTATAATTAAAGAGTAATAAAAACACGAAATAAATGAAAAGAGGTTTAAAGATGAAATACAATAAAAGAGTATTGAATTTTGATATGGATGGTACTATTGCCAATTTATATCAAATGGAAAATTGGTTAGAGAATCTGGAAAAGGAGCAATTAGATTTCTCTTTAGCAAAACCAATTTTTAACGATAATTTTATTAGTAAAATTATCGAACTAAAAAAGAAAGGTTTTTATATCCAAATTATTACATGGTTACCACATTCAGTATCTATCGAATATCAGTCAATGGTTTCCAGACAAAAACTGGAATGGATTAGGAAATACTTTCCTATAGTAGATGCCTACTATATTTTGCCATATGGTAAAAATAAGGCAAGTGTTTGTAATAAGTACGACCTCAATTTTTTAATTGACGACAACATTGAAATTGTAAATTCTTGGAACGAAAGTTTCAAGGATAAAAATGAAGTCGTTGAGACATTAGGCATATTGACAAATTCATCCAGTGAGGCTTTGGATGAAATTGCTAATGAGTTATTGATTATGTTTGAATAGAAATAAATGCCAGTCAATAGAGACTGGCATTTTTTGTTATTTTTTTCTATTGGATAATTCTTCCTTTAAAAAGAATATGACCACAGTATCCAAAATACACCTTTCCAAAAATTACCAATAAAAATGCAAGAAAAAGGGAGATTTTACTCTCCCCATTTTCTTACAAAGTTTCCAATACTTCTTCAACAGTTTCTTCTACTTCGACAACTTCCTTTTTCTTGCTTTTTCCGATTTTCTTTAACTTATCTTCTTTAATTTTAGCTTTTGCTTCAGCCTCTTTTTCTTTTATTGCCACTTCGTCCAAAAAGTTCTTGTTTAGTACAAAAGGGTCAATTTCGCCCTTCTTATTTGGGTTGAAGTTCATACAGGAGAATTTTACCTTTACGTAAGTGTTTAAAGTCTCATTCTCATTTACTGGTACTTCCACCTGAAGAGCATACTCATTTTTTCCAATCATGATAACATTGTCAAGGTCTTCCATTCTAAACTCGTCGATAGCCATTTTTACAGCTATTGCCATTCTTTGACTTTCCTTCATTAATTTCAATTCTTCTAACATTTTTTTCTTATCCATTTTAAACCAACTTTCTGCAACTTTTAAAGTTGCCAATTTTTTTAATTTTTATTTTGTAGTTTTTTACTACCCTTTAAGTATACCATATTCAAAGTCTTTTGTCAAGTCTTTTTAAAACTTTTTTTAAAACTTTTTTATGATTTTTTCAAGTAGTTTTTTACTACTCTTTTATTATATCATATTTAAAGTCTTTTGTCAAGTCTTTTTAAAACTTTTTTTAAAATCTTTTTTTATGATTTTTTCAAGTAGTTTTTTACTACTATTTTATTATACTATAGTGTAATAAAAAAGTCAATAGTTTTTTTAATAAAACTTTTTTAAATTATTTGAAATAATGCTTGACTTATATATTAAACTATGGTATAATTAAATAGTAGTAAAAAAGAGACTACAGAAAAAATTGACAACTTCAAAAGTTGTAGAAAAGGGGCTAATAATGCAGAATAAGAAAAAAAAATTCATGGTACTTGATGTTGAGGGTCAAGCAACTTGTCAGCCATACGACATCGGTTATATCATAGGCGACAAGGAAGGGAATATAAAAAGGAGAAGGAGTTTTGCTTTATTGGAATTTATGCCAATAAACGCTGAGCACGCAAAAAAAAATGACATTTGTAAATTAATGACTGGTGTAAATCATGAAGCGATTTTGCTTGATAAAAACCAAATCAAATGGAAAAAGGTTACAAAAGAACAGTTTGTCAAAATCTTTTTCCAAGATATCGAAGACTTTGATGTTGGTGAAATTTGGGCGGCTAATGTCAAGTTTGATAAGGGGAGCTTATCAAGATTATTGACAAATGAAGAGTTTGGAATTTTATGTAAAAAAGTTGAGTTTATGGATATCTTAGAGGCCATAACCCAAACAAGGCTGTTAACTCAAAAATATTTAAAATTTTGCAAAGAAAACCATTTTTTAACAGATAAAGGAAATTACCAATACGGGGTCGAAGTAGTTTATCGATATCTTACAAATAATGTAACTTTTGTAGAGGAGCACACGGGATTAAGCGACGTAATGGTAGAATATGACATCTTAAAAACTGCCATGAAAAGTGGCAAAAAATACCGTGAAAAACTAAAGAGTCCGATTTGGAAAATATTAAAAGATTTTGCCATAGAAAAGGGGGTGATATAATGGTAAAATATACTAAAAATGGGATTACAACAGAAATTACCAAAGAGCAATTCAGGAACCTTGCCACTTATTGGAAGGCACAATCAGTAAGAAGGAGAAAACTGGAAAAGACAACAATTGGTAAAGAAATAATTAAAAAGGAAGGATTGAGATAAAATGGAAAAGGGAGAAATCCCTTTTCTTTCCATTTTTTATTGGTATTTTTTGGGAATGGTTTTTTGTGGTTACTATGGTCATACTACAACCAAAGGAAAATAAAGGAAATAAAGGAAATAAAAAACTTTTAAAAAAGACTTGACAAAAGGATTGAAATATGTTATAATATAAGAGTAGTAAAAAACAAATAAAAGTTTAGAAGTAGTTTTAAAAATGGAAAATGAGGTAATTAGAAAAGTTATGGCAATAGTATTAGAATATTGCAGCAAAAAGGATTTTTGTTATTTATGTCCATTAGAAGGGAGTTGTCAGACCATTCCCCAAAACTGGATAATAAAAGAAGAGGATGAGGGTGAAAGCGAGGATGAACAATAATAAAAAAACAGCTACAATAACACTTTTAAAAAGACTTGAAAAATTTTGCATTAAGTAAATTTCATTTAATTTGGATTATCATGGTAAAACATGGTAATCTATCTTTTTCTTCTTTGCTGGGAAAATTTCCCTTAGCGAAACATGACCACACCATCCACAAAAAGGAACTACCATGTTTTACCATGGTAGCTTTAGTTTATTCTACTATTTCTTCATCCTCTATTTCCCAAAAAGAGGGAATAGCTTTTTCATTGCAAAAACTATAGAAATCACAATCTTCACAAGTTGAATTCATAAGGCAGTAATTGTGAATTGAGACAATAGCCTCGATAACCATCTTTTCACCATTTGTTGGAATTATCCAACCACAAGGACATTTCACGTTTAAGCAATTTTCATAATACTCACATTTCTCACTACACTCCCCGCCAATTGGGCGTGTTGAGCTTATTCCACAGTTATTTTTAATTGTTTTTATTGCTCTTTTAATATCCATTCTAAAAACTCCTTTTTATTTAATGTTTGTTTTTATTACTCTTTAATTATACCATAGTTAAAGAAGTTTGTCAATAGTTTTTTGAAAGTTTTTTATTTTATTTTTTACTTGACAAACAAATAAAATTATGGTATAATTAATATAAAGGAGTTGAGAAAATGGATAAAATAATGAAAGTTTTAAAAAATTACAATTTTTACTTTCTAGTGGCGGCGGCATTAGGAGTAATTGTAAATAGCCAACTATCCCCACTCTTGTTCATTTATACCTCTATGGTATCAATGTATAAAGAAAAAGAGATAAAAGTCTCTTTGGTATTTTTAATAATGAATATCTTTATAGTGCTAAAAATGGTTATGAATTTTAATTAATTCATAACCATTTTTTTATTTTTTGTTTAAAGTGTCTATGGTAGATACTAGTAAAAACACCAAAGCACAACTGGCAAATAATGGTGATTTATAATAAATACCACTTATTGTAAATAGTGCAATTATTGCTATTTTTAAAATTTTATATATTCTTTTTTTCATTTTTTCCAACTCCTTTTTATTTAATTATACCATAGAAAATAGGTTTTGTCAAGTCTTTTTAAGAAACTTTTTTATTTCCTTAGTCTACCATATTTGCGGCCGCCTTATATTGTAATAAAAGGAAAGATTTACCGTACCTGATATATGACCACAGTTACCAAAAAAAACCTACCATATTTTACTATGGTAGGTTAATCCTTTTATGGTATTGAAATTTCAATATTCCCAATATTTATTTTACTTCCAGAATTTAACTCGATGTAATATTGTCCGTCGTACTCATTAAGTTCATCTATGTAAACTTCATTGTCGCACTCGCCCTTAATATTAATTCTGCCAGTTGCTGCTATAATTTTGTTATTTTCTTCGCATTCAATTTTCGCCTCCTCGCCGCATTCAATAACATTATCATTATCGCAGTAAATATATGATTCATTTCCTGTTTGAATTTTACAATTATTATCTGCTCTAACACTCGCACCAATACCAAGAACTGTTATTTTACAGTTATTTCCAGCGTCCACCTCACAATATTCATAATTAGGAATTTCAATCGTAAAATTATCACCGATTTCAAAAATTACCCAGTCCAGCTCATAATCGTCTCCACTAATATAGAGCTCCTTTTTATCACTCATTGATAAATCAATTGTTATGGTTTTGTCTTTTTCTGTTGCGATAGCCACTATTCCTGCTTCCCTAAGTTCGTTTATAAACTCTTTTACATTTTTCATATTAATATTTAAACCTCTTTTCGTTTATTTGTTTTTTACTACTCTTTAATTATACCACAATTAAAGAAGTTTGTCAAGAGGTTTTTAAAAAGTTTTTACTGTAATTTTTGGGTAATTTTTCCGTACTTGAAGTATGACCGTAGTTGCATAAAAAAGGAACTACCATGTTTTACCATGGTAGTTTTTATTTTATTTCATATTTATTGTGAACTTACCAATTTTAACATTGTTACCTATTCCCAAATTCATCTCCGTATCTTTAGATCTAATTTCTTCCATATCGTCCTTAATAACGATATTGTTATTATTTCCACCTTTGGAGTTATTTACCAACTCCTCAACTTCAATACGGTTATTATCTCCAAATTCTATGTAGTTTATGGAAACACACTCTAAATTGTTTTCATTTCCAATTATTAATGAATATCCAAAGGCTAATGTAATATTGCAATTATTTCCTGCTATTATTGAAGCTTCACCTTCTTGTACATGAATTTTACAATTATTTCCAGCTCTAATATCAATTTCATTAATTTCGATACATGAAAATTTGAAATTATCGCCAAGGATAAATTTAGTACCTTCAATTCCATATTCATCTTCGTCGATTTCCTCCAAATGAAGTTCCCTTCTTTTACATTCGGAAAAGTCAATGACATTATTTTCCTCTTCATAGCTAACTTCATTATATCCTGCTTGTTTTAACTCCTCTAAAAATTTTTTTAAATTTTCATTCATTCTAGAAACTCCTTTTTGTTTAATGTTTGTTTTTATTACTCTTTAATTATACCATAGAAAAAGAAGTTTGTCAAGTCTTTTTAAAAAGTTTTTTATTCCCTTGAATTACTATGTAGAGGCGGCCGCCTTATATTGTAATAAAAGGGAAGATTTTCCGCACCTGAAGTATGACCACATTACCCACATAAAGGAATTACCACAGTTTTCCATGGTAACTCCTCTCACTATGAATTATTTGTTATTTATTGTCAAATATCTTTTATTATAGTCAAGAGATATTTTACCATTTTCAATCTTTATCTCCTCTCCATTTGTCAATTTATTACTTTTATACACTTTTATTTTACCTTTTACACTATGGGTAATAATTACACTACCTTTTGCCTTATTGTGAATAATCCCATTTTCTCCTTTAACTTCCAGTATTATATTTTTTCCTTTTATTGTAACTTCGCAATCATTAATGATATGGACTCTACTTCCATTTTTTACTTTTATAGTATTTTCATTATCTCCATTTAAGATACAAGATTCTCCTGTTTTTATTCTGTTCGCTTCACAAACTTCAATATTACAGGAATTCCCTGTTTCTATTTCATTGTTATCTTGAACTTTAATATTACAGGAATCTCCCGTTTCTATTTCATTAAAAATTTCTCCTTCTATTTTGCAGGATTTTCCAGTTTTTATAATATTATCACTAATGAACTTAATATTACAATAATCTCCACAAGTAATATTGCAGTAGTTTCCGCAGATAATATCACAATGGTCTCCACATTCAATCTCGTTTTTATCCTCTGCTATTATTTTTATGTTGTGTGTATTTTTAAGTTGCACTTTGGTATTACTTCTAATTTCAAGGACTTCATCGACAATCATTTTCTGGTATGTTGTTTCATTTATTATTATTTTCTTTTCCATTTTCAAAACTCCTTTAAGTTTTTATTTGTTTTTTACTACTCTTTAATTATACCATAGAAAATAGGTTTTGTCAATAGTTTTTTAAAAGTTTTTTTCTTTTTTTTTTGTATCAGCGGCGACCTTATATTGTAATAAAAGGGAAGATTTTCCGCACCTGAAGTATGACCACAGTTTCCAAATAAAACCTACCACAGTTTCCCATGGTAGGTTTTGCTCTTTTATAAAGTTGTCACATCCTCCCAAAAAGAGGGAATGTCTATTTCACAATTGCCGAAAAAATCACAATTCGGACAGCTCGTACAACTATCTCCTTGATCACGACAATAAAATTTTATTTCATCCATCGCTTCTGTTAGTGCACCTTTAGCACCACCCCAAGTAGTTGTAATCCAACTGCATGGAGTAAGTCTGTTGTCGCAATTAAAATACATTTCACATTCTTTATTACAATTACTTGTAATTGGAAGTGTTCCACTTACTTTGCAATTGTCTTTTATTATTTTTGATGCTTCTTTGATTGTCATTTTTAAAACTCCTTTTTATTTATTATGTTTTTATTACTCTTTAATTATACCATAGATAAAGTCTTTTGTCAAGTGTTTTTTGAAAGTTTTTACTGTAAATTCTGGGTAATTTTTCCGTTATGGAGTATGACCACACCTACATAAAAATACCACAAATCCAACCCAAAGTGTACCAAAGTGCACCAAAATACTCCAAAGTGTCTTAAAAATCCCCAAAAACTCTTAAAAATCTCCAAAGTGTCCCACAAAACTCCACCTTTTCACCTAAAAACTTCCAAAGTTACCATAAAAAGAGTTAGCAAACACTAGTTTTTTACTTATTTGTAACACTTTTACATTAATTCTCACACATTTCCATAGCAAAAACTGGAAAACATCGACTGTTAGTAACTGGACTTTTTCAATAGAGTGGACTTTTTTCTTATGAAGGACTTTTTTATTAGGGTAAGGTTCTGTGAGCTGGGTATCATCCGTGAGCTGGACTTCTTCCATAGAGCGGACCTTTTCAATAGGAAGGACTTTTTGAGCTGGACTCGTTTTCAATCCAAAGTCAAGATTGTGAGCTGGGTATCAGCGGCCGTCCATAGTAAGATAATTCCACAGATAGAGAGTTAAGTTATTGTAGTGCCCGCCGGCAAAGATGTTTTATTCCGCTGTCAAGTTAAAGAATTGCTTGTTTCAGCGGCCTAAAGATAAAAGTCATTAGACTTAGTGCTTTAAGAGTTCTTTTTATTGAATGTGGGTTGTAATTTAAGTTTCAATATACAGCGGCCGCACCATATAATGTAGTTTTGATTTAGGAGTTTCAATGTCCGCTGTCTCTATTGACTTTTTTATTAAGAGGATTTTTTTATCTATGGTATTCTCCCAACTAAAGTTAAACTTATAAGTGATACTTTGGGATTGAATTAAGATTATAATAAGAACTGTTTTTTCAGCGGCTGTACCTATGTAGATTTAGTTTGGTAGTTAAGATAAAAAGTTAATAGGATAATGTGTTGGTTCTTTAAGAAATAAGGATATAATAGGGGTGTTGCTATTTATGTGTTTGTGCGGCGGAAGACTCACTACTCACTACTCACTACTCACTACTCACTACTCACTACTCACTACTTACTACTCACTACTCACTACT
>MTKX01029014.1_pt1 | contig 10918 bp, 10 predicted proteins | sample 1042771 | NCBI WGS metagenome assembly MTKX01 (sample SAMN06212183, study PRJNA360534) | anaerobic digester metagenome | biome: Wastewater treatment plant; material: sludge; isolation source: anaerobic digester fed with sludge from wastewater treatment plant | place: Denmark: WWTP Randers ... | reverse complement strand
CTGAAGGCGGAGCGAACCTCGGTGCGGTTTCGCGCCAGGCCAGCCTGCGGGGTGTTTCTGGGTTTGAGTGGGCTAACAGCATTCCGGGCACAGTTGGCGGTGCCGTGTATGGCAACGCAGGCGCGCATGGCGCGGATATCTCCACCTGCATGATTGTGGCGCAGGTTATCACCAAAAACGAGGGTGAACTGACCCTCGACAGTGAGGGCATGGGCTTCCGATACCGCTCAAGCAAATTCAAGCGCAACGGAGAAGCTGTGGTCATCTTGAGCACCAGTTTCTCCGGGACAAAAGTGGAACCTGAAGTTACCCAGCGTTTGTTGGAAGAATTGACTGAAAAAAGGCGCAAAACCCAACCTGTTGGTCCGTCATTTGGTTCCACTTTCAAGAACCCTAAAGACGACTATGCTGGTCGGCTATTGGAGGCTGCAGGATTGAAAGGGTTTGCCTCGGGGCATGCTTCCATCAGCACAGTGCACGCGAATTTCATTCTTAATGATGGCGAAGCAACCGCGCAGGATTACTACAGGCTGATCCGCCTGGCACAAAAAACTGTGAAAGAGCAATTCGATGTCAGTCTCAAGCTTGAAATCGAATTGTTAGGTGAATTTGAAGATGACTGATAAGCTGAATCTGGTTCTGATCTTTGGCGGACGCTCCGGAGAACACGCAGTTTCACTGCGCTCTGCCCAATCTGTCCTGAACGCACTGGATGAGTCCAAATACCAGGTGTTCCAGGTTGGCATCACCACAGAAGGGCTTTGGTTGTATGGCTCAAATGCCCACCAAGCTTTTCTTGAGGGCAGCTTTGAAGACTTAAATGAAGCCATCATCCTCAACGACAACGACAAGCCGTATCTCTACATCCGCGAGCGAAACCACCTCGAAAAAATCACATCAATTGATGTGATTTTCCCGGTGCTGCATGGAACTTTCGGTGAGGATGGAACCATCCAGGGTTTGTTCGAGATCCAAAATTGCGCTTATGTCGGCGCAGGCGTTTTGGGCTCATCGGTTGCAATGGATAAGGCTGTTTGCAAGCATGTGATGCAATCCATCGGTGTTCCTGTCCTGGAATACTCGATTTTCTCCCGCCGCGATATCCAGGTGAACCTACAGGAAACCATTGAGCGGGCAGAACAGATTGCACCCTACCCACTGTTTGTCAAACCAGCCAATCTTGGCTCCTCGGTGGGCATCAATAAAGCGCGCAACCGCGAACAACTCGTAACAGCATTGCAGATTGCAGCCCGCTACGATCGCCGTATCCTGGTGGAACGCGGCATCTCACCCCGAGAAATCGAGATCAGCGTCTTGGGTAACACCGAAGTGCAATGCACCGTACCCGGGGAAATTGTTCCTGGTGACGAGTTTTACACCTACAAAGACAAGTACCAGTCCGGCGACCCTGAGGTTGCTATTCCAGCTCCCCTGCCAGCTGAGCAGTCAACACTACTGCAGCAATACGCTGTGGATGCATTCAAAGCGATCGACGGCGCGGGATTGGCAAGGGTGGACTTTTTGATCGACAAAGCCACAGGCGAAGCCTACTTTCAATGAGATCAACACCATGCCTGGTTTTACGCAGATCAGCATGTACCCGAAACTCTGGCTCTACTCAGGGCTTAAGTTACACCGAGTTGGTCAACCGGCTTGTGGAGCTGGCGCTTGAGCGCAAAGCCGAACAGGATGAAACCGTCAGGAAGTACGAGGAGTAAGATGGCGAGCGGATCCAATAGAACAACCAGGGCAGATGAAGTGCGAGCCCGCCGGAAGATTGAACCGGTGCGGCGCAAACCCATCCCTGCCAACCCTTCAGTGCGGGTTTCCAGAGACGCCCAAAACGCCTCAAGGGTTGTCTCACGCCGATCATACACGAGCACCCAATACACCAAATCCGCAGCTACGCGCAACCGCAGCCGCGTTTACATGCCCACCGGCACGCCAGGCAGCGAAGTGCGCCTGCCCGCCCTACCCCAGTTTCGTTTTAGCTGGCGCTTGCTCTCGGGTCTGATCTCTGTCGGAATGATCGTCCTGCTCTTCATGATGGGAACCTCAACCGCTTTTGCGGTGGACCAGGTGAACCTCAGTGGCGGCATCCGCATCCCGGCAGAGGAAATCGCCCAAAAGCTGGATCTTCAGGGAGAGCCAATCATCAGTGTTATGCCCAATGAAGTTGAAAACCAGATCCTGGAAGCTTTTCCGGATATCAAAGCAGCTGAAGTCAACGTCAATATGCCAGCAGGCATCGATATCCTTATCGAGGAACGCATTCCAGCCTTACTCTGGCTAAAAAATGAAGAAGTTGTTTACTGGATCGACCAGGAAGGCTTTGCCTTCACGGTTCGCGGTGAAGCAACCTTGCCCATCCGGGTATACGCGAATAGTGAGCCTCCCCACCCTCTGGGTTGGGTTGCACCTGATCTTCAGTTGGAGGAAGACGAAACCAAACCAACAGAAGTCCTCCCACTGGTGGATCCCGCCTTTGTCACAACCGTGCAAAAACTGAACAGCATCAAGCCTGCTGAAAGCCCGATGTTATACGACGAAATGAATGGGCTTGGCTGGATTGATCCCCATGGCTGGCAAGTTTACTTCGGTGATGATGATGAAAACATCGATTTGAAATTAATGGAATACACAAAGATTGTTGAGACCATTCTGGAAAGAAACTTGCAACCAGTTTTAATCAGCATGGAATTTCTACACGCACCTTATTATCGTTTGGAGCCTTAATTATGGAAGAAGAACCGATTGTTGTTGGATTAGATGTAGGAACCGCGAAAGTCTGCAGCCTGGTAGCCAGGGTTGAAAATGGCAGCAATTTGCGCATCCTGGGGGTGGGTATCGAACCCACCAAGGGCATCCGCAAGGGGATTGTGACCGATATCACTGCTGCCTCGGAGTGCATAGCACGCTCGATCGAAAAAGCTGAACGGACATCCGGCTTTGAGATCAACTCTGCAATAGTCAACCTGGCTGGGATGCAAGTTTCATCCACCATAAGCAAGGGTGCCGTGGGCATTTCAGGACGGGTGATTGACCAGGAAGATGTTTATCGCGCGCTCGATTCTGCCCAGGCCATTGCCGTGCCCCACAACCGTGAGATCGTGCATGTAATTCAACGCGNNGGCAGGAAGGCATCCGCCAACCCGTGGGCATGCACGGCTTCCGTATGGAGGTCGAAGCCCACATCATCACCAGTGCTGCTTCCTCAATGGAAAACCTGCGCCAGTGCATTTCAATGTCTGGCATTGATGTTTCACAATTTGTCCTCAACCCCCTCGCCTCCGGAGAAAGTATCCTCTCCGAAACTGAACGCGAGATGGGCGTGGCAGTCATCGATCTTGGCGCTGGCACCACCAGCGTGGCGATTTACGTCAAAGGCGATGTTTTCCACGCCAATGTTCTGGGTGTTGGCGGCGATTTGGTGACTTCTGACATCGCCCAGGGTCTGCGACTGCCGATCGAAGTCGCGGAAGAGGTCAAACTCAAGCATGGCTATGCTGTTCTTGAAGACATCCGCGAGGATGAGTCTTTCAATGTGATCACTTTCGGTTCTGAACAGAGCACCAAGGTCGACCGTCGGGAACTGGTCAACATCATCGAAGCTCGTGTGGAAGAAATCCTCATGATGGTCCACCAGGAGATCAAACACTCCGGGTACGACTCACTCCTGCCAGCAGGCTTGGTCCTGACGGGTGGTGGCAGCCAGTTGCCAGGCATTCGCAAGCTGGCAAGCAAAGTGATTGGTCTGCCAGCCCGTATTGGCAAACCAGAACGCATGGTTGGTCTGACCGACCAAATTTCGAGCCCCGCCTTTGCAACCAGCGTCGGACTGCTGGACTGGGGCATCATTTTCAGTGAAACAACCCAAATCGCTCCTGAGCGATCTGGAAAATCGCAGAGAGTTACCAGCAATGCCAAAGCGGATGGCCTTGTTCAGTGGCTCAAGCGAATGTTGCCATAATCAAACAAACAAGCACACAAATAGAGGAGATCAAAATGGAAGCAAGACAAACTGAATCATTTGCAAGGATCAAGGTCGTAGGTGTTGGTGGTGGCGGTTGTAATGCGGTCAATCGCATGATTGCCGAAGGACTGCAAGGGATCGAATTCATTTCGATCAACACAGACGCGCAGGCGCTGCTAAAATCGCAGGCGCAGAACCGTGTACGCATTGGCGACAAGTCCACCCGTGGGCTTGGTGCTGGCGGCGATCCAAAAATCGGTCAGGCGGCAGCAGAAGAGTCAGCCGAAGAATTGTACGAAGTACTTAAAGGCGCGGACATGGTCTTTGTGACGGCAGGTCTGGGTGGCGGTACCGGTACCGGTGCAGCTCCCGTGGTTGCGCAAATTGCCAAGGAAATTGGTGCACTCACCATCGGTGTCGTAACCCGACCTTTCTCATTTGAAGGCGCTCATCGCGCGCGCTCAGCCGAGCAAGGTGCTATGCGCCTCAAGGAACACGCTGATACCCTGATCGTGATCCCCAACGATCGCTTGCTGCAAATCGTCAACAAAAATGTTGGTCTGAACGACGCCTTCCGCATGGCAGATGACGTCTTGCGTCAGGGCATCCAGGGCATCTCCGAACTCATCACCATCCCTGGCTTGATCAACCTCGACTTTGCTGATGTGCGCACCATCATGTCCGAAGGCGGCGCAGCACTGATGGCTGTGGGTCAGGCTTCTGGCGAAGATCGTGCCAAGATCGCGGCTGAACAGGCTATTTCAAGCCAACTGCTGGACGTCACCATCAATGGCGCACGCGGCATCCTGTTCAATGTTACCGGTGGAACCAACCTGTCTCTGTTCGAAGTCAACCAGGCTGCTGCGATTATCAAAGAAACCGCCAGCCAGGACGTTAACCTGATCTTCGGTGCCGTTGTCGACGAAAATATGGGTGATAACATCCGCATCACCGTGATTGCCACTGGCTTTGATCGCCCTACGCCTCCCCAGGAGGCGGAGCCCGCTTTTTTTCGCCAGGAACTTCCCCGTCAACAGCAGGACCGTCTAAGCGTCAACGATACCCGGGCACAGAACGCTCCTAATGCGCAACAGGCTCAAACCAAAAAACAGGAGGAGTACGTTTACACCAGTGATGTAGACATCACCCTTCCGGCCTTTGTTCGACGAGAACTGAGCAAACGCTCAAGCCGCTAAACTATTTATTCAGGGTCTCCTGACAGTGCTGATTAGATTCTTCCTCCGCAAAACCGGAGGAAGAATCTCGGCAAAGTTGTAACAGGTCGATCTCCTGCCTTTTTCTTCAACGTTTTTTGCCTGCCTGGGATTTTCTCAGGCTGTTTTTTTCTTGGGGTAGATTTGCGGAATGCCACATCGTGTTTCCCCAGGATTATTCATGATCATTTCATAAATTTATTAGCTGCCACAGCAAAAAAACTTATCAGTAAATACCCTAATCGGATTTAATCATCAGCCAAAAGTCATCCTCTTAGGCGATAAACTGCTATTCTATACGCAAAGATTCGCGTACTCTTAAAATGTTAAAAGTTTTAAGATTGATAACCTGATTTTCCTTGTCTTATCCAATCGCCTGTGCTAGAATTTTTATACTACATGTAGGGGGTAGATACGCGAACCCCCCATATTTAGGGGTTCTATTATTTTTGAGGAGTGATTATGAAGTGCCCGTTCTGCCAGGCTACAGAATCCAGCGTTGTGGACACCACCAAGGATGTCAATCATGGATTTATTCGCCGTCGGCGCGAATGTGACAGCTGCCACCAGCGCTTCAGCACCATCGAACGCACCATCATGACCACTCCCCTCCTGGTAAAACAGGACGGCACACGCGAGGAATTCGACCGCGAAAAATTGCTGGCTGGTCTGCGTACAGCCTGTGCCAAGCGGCCAGTTCCTGCTGCTGCTCTCAACAATCTTGTCAATGAAATCGAAGCTGAGTTACAAAAACGAGGACGTTCCGAGATCAATTCGCGTGTAGTTGGAGATCTGGCGATCAAAGGTCTGCTTGAATTGGACCACATCGCCTACATCCGCTATGCCTCTGTCTACCTGCGCATGGACGACCTGCATGCCATTCGGGACGAAATCGACCACCTGCTGTCTGAAGAAGAAAAATAAACTACAAAGGACTACCATGCCAGAACCGACACTGATAAACTCGGGATTACTCCAAACACCCCCAATTCCGGAGGGTTTACCAAAAATCGAATTAACCGAAAACTCGCGCCAGGTGCTAGCTAAACGTTATCTGCGCCGTGGGAATGACGGAAAACCCATCGAAAGCATCGATGATATGTTTTGGCGCGTTGCCTGGCACATTGCTGACGTCCCTGAACGGCCGCACGATCAGGAATCCCTGGCGGAAGAGTTTTACCGCATGATGTCCTCAAAATCCTTTTTTCCCAATTCCCCCACCTTCACTGGTGCCGGTACACCGCTCGGGCAATTGGCTGCCTGTTTTGTTCTCCCTGTCTCGGATGACATGGGGCGTGCTTCGGATGGCATTTTCAGCACCCTGCGCAACGCCGCCCTGATCCAACAGACCGGCGGCGGTAATGGTTTCAATTTTTCCCGCCTTCGTCCGCAGGGCTCTTTAGTCAACATNNGGTCCATCGTCAACACCTCTGCCGGCCAGGCAACTGGCCCGGTTGGCTTCTTAAAAGTTTATGACGACGCCTTTGGTGAGATCGCCCAGGGAGGCACACGCCGCGGGGCAAACATGGGTGTTCTGCGGGTTGATCATCCGGATGTGGAAGCCTTCATCCAGTGTAAAACCAGTGAAATGGCAATCACCAATTTCAACATCTCCCTCGGTATCACCGACAAATTCATGCAAGCAGTCGAAGATGAGGCTGACTGGGATCTGCGTTTCCCGGATGTCCATCACCCGTTGTATAAGCAATTCCGCGGCACGATCGACGCAGCCGAACGGGCTGGCGTACCAATAAAGGTTTTAAAAACCATCAAAGCACGCAAACTTTTCAACCTTTTCGTCCAGCAGGCGCATCACAACGGTGAACCAGGCGCGCTCTTCCTGGATGCTGCAAATCGGCAAAATCCTGTCCCTCATCTTTATGAGCTTGAAGCCACGAATCCCTGCGGGGAACAATGGCTTGGTCCTTATGAGAATTGCTGCCTTGGCTCAATCAACCTCGCCCAAATGCTCGGCGAGAACGGCACGGTCGATTGGGAAAAGCTCCGCCAAATGACCAAGACTGCCACCCGCTTCCTTGATCATGTTGTCGATAAAAATGCCTACGTTCCTGCGGTTCCAGAATTAAAGGAGGCCGCACACAATGCGCGCCGTATAGGACTGGGAATCATGGGCCTGGCGGATTTGATGTACCACTGTGGCGTACGCTACGGTTCTGAAGAATCGTTGGAATTTTGTGGACAGGTGATGGAGTTCATTCGCTACTTCTCCATGGAAACCAGCGTTGAGATGGCTGAGGAATTGGGTTCCTTCCCGGCTATCAAGGGAAGCATCTACGATCCAGAAAACCTCACATGGCAACCCCCAACTCCGCTTGCTCCCTACAAACGCGACTGGCTGCGACCTGAATTGGACTGGCAGCGAATTATTGACGGCATCAAAGCCCACGGCATCCGCAACGCTGCTCAGACCACCATCGCCCCTACAGGCACCATTGGCACAGTGGCTGGTTGCGAAGGTTATGGCTGTGAACCTGTTTTCGCGCTTGCATACACGCGCCATGTCAACGACAATGGCAATGATCTGCTCCTTAGTTACGTCAGTCCCTTCTTCCAAAACGCCCTGAATGCTGCCAGTTTACCCGAGGAAACCAAAGATCATATCATTAAGAAGGCAATAGAACAAGGTAGTTGCCAACATATTGAGCAACTTCCGCAGCACATCCGCAACGTTTTCGTAGTCTCTTCCGATATCACCGCCGATGAGCACATTCACCTCCAGGCTGCCCTGCAGCGCTTTGTCGATAACAGCCTTAGCAAGACGATCAACTTTCCTGAGGGAACAACTGAGGAAGATGTCAGCAACGCTTTCATTAGTGCCTGGAAACTTGGCTGCAAAGGTATCACCGTCTACATTACTGGTTCCCGCGACAAGGTAGTTCTCGAAACCAAAGCAACCATGGACAAGAAAGAAACTGGTTCTCCACTCACCCCCACGTTATTTGAGGGTGGTCAGGAGACGCAGCTTTCGTTCTGGAAAGACAGCAAAAAACCCCGCCCACGCACACTGCATGGCTACACCTTCTCAATCGAGACACCTTTGGGTAAAGCGTTTGTGACCATCAATGAAAATGGCGGCTCACAACCCTTTGAGGTCTTCGTCAACACTGCCAAAGCGGGCTCTGAGACTGCAGCCCATTCAGAAGCACTGGGGCGATTGATCTCCTACATCCTACGGTTGGCCTCCCCCATCGAACCGCGGGAACGTCTGAAGGTAGTCATGGAACAACTCGCTGGGATAGGTGGCGGCAGGTCGCTCGGGTTTGGACCCAATCGCGTGCGCTCACTGCCGGATGGAATTGCCAAAGCCCTGGATGAGTACCTCTACCAACAACATTGGGAGAAAGAAGAAATTATGACCGAAAAGACCACCGAGCAAATTCCGATGCCAGGCATCGATTCCCCCATTCACAAGATCGGCGAGCTATGCCCGGAATGTGGTCAGGCTACCATGATTAACGAAGAGGGCTGTCGAAAATGTTACACTTGCGGGCACAGCGAATGTTAAAATTCCTTGTAATTGTGAACAATTCGAATGAACTAAAAATTCTGGAAATTGTATCAATTCACATTGACAATCGAGCAAAATGATGTGATAATATTGTTGCGCACGGCTTGGGTGCCCCCCTCACCCAAGTCGTGCGCATTTAATATCAGCTTAGTCCTGCCACTCCAATTCCCAATCGGCAATGATGACACTGTCACCTTCCTGGATCCCCGCAGCGCGTAAAGCCTTCTCGACTCCCAATCCTGCCATTAACTTCTGGAAGCGTCGAACTGAACCGGGTTGGTCAAAGTAAGTCATCGCAGCCGCTTTTTCGATGCGTGCCCCGGAAACCACAAAACCATCCTCGGTCTTCTCAATCTCAAAGGCATTCGGGTCAACATCTGCCCGATAGACCGGCATTTCGATCTCTTTTTCCTCTTCAGGAAGCTCCCTAAGTGTGGTAAATACCTTCCACATGAGTTCCCTCAAGTTGTACTGGCTGACAGCTGAGATGGGCATTAATTCCACTCCCAGGTTCTGAAATTCAGCACGCAGAGGTTCTAACTTCCCGACCACATCTGGAAGGTCTATTTTGTTCAAAACGACGATTTGCGGACGTCTGCCGAGCAGATCATCGAAGAGTTCCAGCTCTGCATTGATGGTGTGGTAGTCATCCAAGGGGTCTTCCGAAAGACCATCCAACACGTGGATGAGCAAGCGGGTGCGCTGAACGTGCCGCAAAAAGTCGAAACCCAAGCCGATCCCCATTGACGCGCCTTCGATCAGACCGGGGATGTCCGCCATCACGAAGGTGCTGTCGTCATTCAACTTAACCACGCCCAGGTTTGGCTCCAGCGTGGTAAAGGGATAATCGGCTATCTTGGGTCTGGAATTCGTTGTTGCGGCTAAAATGGACGATTTTCCGGCATTAGGCAGCCCAACCAGCCCAACATCCGCGATGAGCTTCAATTCGAGCCTTAGGTTGAATTCTTCACCTGGTTCGCCCTTTTCGGCGGTTAGCGGCATCTGATTTCGGCTGGTCGCGAAATGCTGGTTGCCCCTGCCGCCTCGGCCACCTTTTGCAACAACCAGCCGCTGACCCGGCAGAACGAGATCCCCGATCAATTCAGCCTTGTCGTCATCATAGATGGAAGTCCCCGGTGGAACTCGGATGATCAGGTCATCAGCCGAGCGACCGCTGCGGTTGGTAGGTCCGCCATTCTTTCCTGCATCAGCAAAGAAATTCTCATTTTGATGAAAATGGCTGAGTGTGTTGAGAGTCGGGACGACCTCGAAGATGACATCCCCACCTCTGCCTCCATCCCCACCGTCAGGACCACCGCGCGGACGGTACTTTTCACGGTGCATATGCACCATTCCATCGCCGCCTTTGCCAGACGCGACTTTTATTTGAACTGAATCGATGAACATAGTTACTCTTTCGTTTTTGATTAGGGTGAGTCTATCACACTCCTCGTTGGGCTTGAGGGGAGTTACTGACCTGGAGTGAATCCATCCCTAAAAAAAACAACCGGTCAATCGCTCGACCGGTTGTTTGAGTGACAAATAACTACTTGCCGAACTTCTTCTTCAAAATGTCTTCGAGGTCAGGCTTTCCGATTTCCTCAAGTTCGTAGCGTACGCGCTGGCTCGGGCGGTTGATCTTCATCACGCGGGTCAAATCGATCGGCGTGCCGATGATGACCATGTCCACGTCTGCAGCTTCAATGGTTTTCTCAAGGTCGCGGATCTGCTGATCGCCGTAGCCCATTGCCGGCAGAATATTGCCAGTGTCGGGATACTTCTTGTAGGTGGCAAGGATCTCGCCAACCGCGAAGGGTCGTGGATCCACAATTTCTGCTGCGCCAAAGCGGCGTGCAGCCACCCAACCAGCGCCGATCTTCATACCGCCATGGGTCAGCGTGGGGCCGTCTTCGACGACGAGCACGCGCTTGCCGCGGATGGATTCGGGGTCATCCACATAGATCGGGGATGCGCCTTCGATGATGATCGCGTTGGGGTTGATTTTGTGGACATTCTCGCGCACTTTGATGACGTCCTCAGGATTGGCGGTATCAACCTTGTTGATCACAACCACATCCGCCACGCGAACGTTGACCTCACCAGGATAGTAAGCGCTTTCATGCCCGGGGCGCAGAGGGTCTGCCACGGTGATTTGTAAGTCGGGTTTGTAGAACGAGAAATCGTTATTTCCACCATCCCACA
>MTKX01000857.1_pt1 | contig 10926 bp, 11 predicted proteins | sample 1042771 | NCBI WGS metagenome assembly MTKX01 (sample SAMN06212183, study PRJNA360534) | anaerobic digester metagenome | biome: Wastewater treatment plant; material: sludge; isolation source: anaerobic digester fed with sludge from wastewater treatment plant | place: Denmark: WWTP Randers ... | reverse complement strand
GTGCGACCACGCTCCTTGATGTCTCGCGATAGGCGTCGAATAAAGCGGATATCATCCGGTGTATCGACAAAGATCTTTAGATCTATGAGGTCTCGCACTTCTTTGTTAGTGAAGATCATTATTCCCTCGAAAATGACAAGCTTCGAGGGCTGAATATGGATAGTCTGATCTGTTCTTCTATGATGGACGAAATCATAGACAGGCATGTCGATGGGTTGGCCATTCTTTAGGGCGGTGAGATGAGAGATCAGAAGCTCGTTGTCGAAGGCATCAGGATGATCGAAGTTGAATGCTGTGATGTTGAGGTTACTGATGAATTCTGCTGACTTGTAGTAATTATCCTGTGGCAGGAAGACAAAGTCGCTGACAATTTCGGATATTTTTCGAACTATAGTGGTCTTGCCTGAGCCGGAACCACCGGAAATACCGATTATCTTGACTGCTGGCATATCCTTTTTTACCATGCCTTGGCTTTATGGTAAAGTGGAAGGCCTATCCATTCTGCGCCATCCGAATGAGCATTTCCTGAATTTCATCGATAATGAAGTCGGGAGTAGAGGCACCCGCGGTAATTCCTATGCGATCATAACTCACCATCTCGGGCTTCAGTTCGTCTGCCGTCTCTATATGCCAGGAAGGAAGACCGAAGCCTATGGCACTCCTATAGAGTCTCTTTGTATTCTCAGAGTTCTTGCCTCCAACTACAAGCAGCGCGTCCACCTGTGTGCTGAGTTCAGCCAATGCCTGCTGGCGCTCTCGCGTAGCTGGACATATAGTCTTTTCTGCGATCATCTTTCTAACATAGGATTGAAAAATATCGATAACTGTATCGTAGTCTTCCTGACGGATTGTTGTCTGTGCAATGAGGGCGCAAGGCTTATCTCTGAGCGATCTCGCCAGGGCAGGGGCTGTTTCGGGGCTATCTACAACGAGAGCATTCAAGGTATGTCCCAGAATACCTGCAATCTCACCATGTCGGGAATCGCCGACAAGCACTACTTGCCAACCCAATCTCTCGTAATGCCGGGCTAGACCCTGGCTCTTGATGACTCGGGGACAAGTAGCATCGATTATTCTTGCGCCAAGCACATGTAGGCGAGATATTGCGGCCAGCGATGCTCCATGAGCCCTTATTATGACAATACCATCTCTCAGGTTTGGGAGTTCATCTAGTTCCGACTCGATTGTGCTTGGATCCAGAACATGCACACCAAGCGATTCGAGGTCGGCAACTGCCTGAGGATTATGGATAAGAGGGCCATAGCTATAGACAGGGCGGCCGGTTCGAGCAGCTCTTTCGGCGGCTCGATGCGCCAGCTCGTCCGCGCGTCGCACGCCCATACACATACCAAGAATTCTTGCTCGAACAATCTGCATAATTGGATCTTATCAGATTTTGATAGCCATTTCCACAATGCGCATTGCGGTTTTTTTGAAAAGTGCTATACTACTATTTCTGGAAAATTTCGCTATCCGGAAAAGGAGAATTCATGGCAATGCGCAAAACTATTGTCGTGGCGCTTGGTGGTAATGCGATAATCGAAGAAGGCACGGAAGGAACGATAGAACAGCAGTTTGAAAATACCCGAAAGAGCATGAAGGCAATAGTTGGCATGATAGCCGAAGGCCACAAAGTGGTTCTGACACATGGAAACGGCCCTCAGGCTGGTGTACATCTCATCCGAAACGAAGCAGCTTCCGAGCAGGTTCCTCCATCTCCACTAAATGTCATTGTTGCTGATACGCAGGGTTCTATGGGCTATATGATTGCACAGAGTCTTTCCAATGCACTGCGCACCGTAGGCATAGACAAGGATGTGGTAACTGTAATAACGCAGGTAGTAGTAGACCCAAATGATCCCTCAATGCTGAATCCAACCAAATTTGTAGGTCCTTTCTACAAATTCGAGGAAGTAGAAAAACTGCGCGCCCGCGGCTGGGTGATCAAAGAAGATCCAATGCGCGGTTATAGGCGCGTTGTGCCAAGCCCAAAACCACTCGATGTCATCGAAAAGGAGACGATCAAGGACCTTATAGACGATGGCAAGATAGTCATCGCGGTTGGGGGAGGCGGGATTCCTGTCAAGCGTAATCCGGATGGGACCCTCTCAGGCGTAGATGCGGTGATCGATAAAGACAGGGCTTCATCGCTCCTTGCAAGTCTTATAGATGCTGATGAGCTCATCATACTTACTGGTGTAGATAAGGTTGCAATCAATTTCCGAAAGCCCGACCAGCGGGTATTCGATCATCTCAGCCTAAGAGAATGCGAACAATACATGGCTGAAGGTCATTTCCCGAAAGGTTCCATGGGGCCCAAGATCGAAGCAGCCTGCGACTTTATAAGGAGAGGTGGCGCAAAAGTCATTATAACTTCCATGGAAAACGCAACGGCGGCAGTTGATGGCAAGGCGGGCACTGTGATCTCCGCTTAGCGCAACTTGACCATTCGAGCTGCTCCATGGTAATTTTGCTGGAATTCTTTTTCGATAAGGAAGATATATGAATGGTATCCAGAATGGCCTTGTTCTGCTTCAGCAGACAACTGGCAGCAATCCGACGGGGTCGTTAATCTCGACGATCGTGACCTTTGGTCTTGTGTTTGTGATCTTTTACTTTTTGATCATTCGGCCACAGAACAAAAAGCAGAAGAAGATGCAGCAGATGATAGCTGGAGTCAAAAAGGGTGATAAGGTCGTAACCATTGGTGGTATCCATGGTGTGGTGACTTCGGTCAGAGATTCTACTGTTTTGATTAAGGTCGATGATGGAGCGCGGATTGAGTTTTCTAAATCGGCCATAGCTTCCATCAGCCCCGCCAAGACTGAGGAAAGAGCCGAAGACAAGTACGACGAAAAGATCGAAGACAAGCCAGAGGACAGCGCTGAATCGACCCGAAAAGTCGAGAAAGAAAAAACCGAAGACAAGTAAAGTCTTCTTTGTGCAATACCCAGCTTTCGCTCGGGTAGGCATAACACATTTCTCTCCATTTATTAATACATCCATGAGAGGATTGGAGTAACCGGTATGAGCAAATTGCGCCGCCTCATGATCGTCATTGCAGTGATAGCCCTTGCATTTATGTTCCTTTTTCCGAGTATTCAGTGGTATTTCCTGACACCGAAAGAGGATCAAGCCATTGCGGTAGGTTCCAGAGAGCAAATAAGGGAATATTCACGTAGAATGACCTATCTCATAATCAGCGACTTAAAGCAAAGAGCCGCTACAGGCGATACTACGGATCTCTCTAACCAGAAGAACTACAAGGTTGCAATAGATTCGGCAAAAAGGGCTTATTCTTTAGCCAAGAAACCGGCACCCAGGACATGGGATGCGGTAGCCATTTTATCGGCTTTTTCCAGCGAGCGCTCCATGTTCGATACGATCGAATCTCGCTATAGAGAATACGTGTTGAAACTCAAGAATGTGCACTCGAATGCGGTGCAGCTTGGACTCGACCTTGCCGGCGGTATGAGTGCAGTTGTCCAGGCTGATCTCAAGGGATTGTCGGAGAAACTAGGGCATGAGCTATCCCAGGCCGAAAAAGAAGACGCCATGAAGCGCGCGGTGGAAATCCTCAATTCACGCATCGATAAATTTGGCCTTACAGAACCAGTCATTCGTCGCCAGGGTGAAGATCAGATCTATATTGAAATTCCAGGGACTCCAGATCCAGAGCGCATAAATTCGATTATTATGGGTAAAGGGAACCTAGCCTTCTATATTGCGGATTTGGAAGCCTCTGCGGCCGTGAATTCCTATCTTTCCACTAATCCCGTAGGCATCGACGAAGAGACTATGACAGTGGATAAGCCAGGCCTCGTTCCCGAAGGCAAAATCGTCCGAAAGGTCTACAAGAAAGACAGCTATGGTCTCGATGAATTCACCGGCGAATATCTTGTTCTCGAAGGTAAGCCTGGTCTGGATGGCAGCCATATCGTAAGCGCAACAGTCTCTTCAGATCCGATAACAGGGCAACCTGAGACAAACTTTGTGCTCGACAAAGAGGGCGGAGACATATTCTACGAGCTTACAAGCGCAAATGTCGGCAAGACTATGGCCGTTGTGCTGGATGACCGCGTAAAATCCTATGCTCGCATCCAGGAACCAATTAGAGAATCGGTACGAATAACGGGATTCAGTGCCGAGGAAGCCGAAGCACTGGCGCTATTGCTGAGAACGGCCGCCCTGCCCATCAGCCTTTCTGTGGTAAGCCAGCAATCTATCGGCGCTTCTCTTGGAGAAGACGCCATTAGTCAGGGACAAAACGCCATAATTGTGGGTATTTTATCGATCTTCGTTTTCATGTTTATTTATTATAAATGGGCTGGAATTAATGCGACGATAGCACAGATACTCAATGTATACCTCATGCTCTCGGTCTTGACAGCCTTCAAGCTGACTCTCACCCTTCCTTCGATAGCGGGTTTTGTGCTCACTACCGGAATGGCAGTAGATGCCAATGTCATCATCTTCGAACGCATCAAGGAAGAGATGAAAGCAGGCAAGAGTAGAGCGGCGGCTATACACGCAGGTTTCGACAAAGCCTTCTGGGCAGTCATGGATTCGAACATAACGACGATAATCGCGGCACTTTTCTTGGCTCAGCTTGGAACCGGCCCAATTCAGGGTTTTGCGGTTTCCTTGGCAATAGGTAACATAACGAGTCTTTTTACCTCCCTTTTCGTGTCGAGGCTGATTTTTGATTTCGAAACTGATGTGCTAAAGCTCAAGACAGTGTCCATAAGCTGGAGGATCCGATAATGAAAAGCATAATTAAATTCAGCAAATTCTTTTTGCCCGCGATAATTATAAGTCTATCCATTATAGCTTTTGGGCTTGCCGGATTCTTCACTAAAGGCTTGAACCTGGGCGTGGACTTTCAGGCAGGAATAAATGAGACGATTCAGCTTGCCTATCCAGCCGGACAAGTCGTTTTCGAAGGTAAGGGTAATGCTGAACTGACTATCGGAGAGAGCCAGCTAACGCTTGTTTTCTCCGGCGCAGAAGCGCAGAAGCGCACTGTGCTGTTCGATTACAAGACTTACTCGACCCTTGCCGACATAAAAGCTGCACTGGAAAAAGAGCAGGGAATCAGAGTTGACCTTGCAGAAGGAAGCGATTCTCTTCCTTCTAATCTTCTTGTGCCTACTTACCAGGGTAATTCTCTGTTGAGCCTAAATCCTGTAAAACTCTACCGCGCGCCAAAAGATGATAGCGAGCTCTATGCATCGATCGATATCGTTCGCGATGCTCTCAGTCCACTGGGAGACATAACAGTGCAGACCATAAACCCGCCATCTTCTCAGAGATTCCTTATCAGAGTTCGAGATAACGGCGAAGACCCCCAGTTTATGACAAATGTTCCTCAGACTATACGCAATCTCATCGAAGATAAGGTCGGAGCCGATAGGCTAGTTGTGGTAAAAGCAGATTATGTCGGACCTCAATATTCCGAAACGCTTAGCAGGCAATCGATCTGGCTGGTATTGATGACCCTCGTCCTTATTCTTGTCTATTCGACAATTCGATTCAAAATAGAATACGCAATCGCTGCTGTAGCGGCGATAGCTCACGATGCCCTTGTGATGATTGCCTTTATAGTATGGACAAGGATGGAATTCAACACCACAACTATAGCAGCGATTTTGACAATATTGGGCTATTCCATAAACGACACCATTGTGCAGTTCGACAGAGTGCGAGAGGAACGCAAGCTTCATCCTTCGGAGCCATTTGTCGATGTGCTCGACAGGGCTTTGACGCTGACTTTAGGACGCTCCATTATAACGACGCTTACCACCATGCTGGCAGTGCTCGCTCTCTACTTCTTTACAAGTGGAAGTATAAAGGATTTTGCGCTTGCGCTTCTTGTTGGCATGGTTAGCGGTGTATACTCGACAATTTTTATAGCCAGCGCTATTGTTCTTTTCTTGGAAAACAAAAAAACAAAGCGACGAGCTAAAGCCATCAAAGAAAAGACTGCTCCGGCAGGCGCTTTATCTAAACAATAGGGGTACACGATGGGTTCATGCAAAGATAGTTGAGCTAACATTACTCAGAATTGTTGACAAAAGCGGGGAACTCAAGATACTATGTGCCCCGCATTCGGCGCCGTACCCAAGTGGTAAGGGAGAGGTCTGCAAAACCTTTATACATCGGTTCGATTCCGATCGGCGCCTAATTGAGCTGTGCTGAAAATGCCAGGAGATTTTGTATTGCCCTCGAATAAGATTCAAGACTTTTGCCGATTTTTTGATAAAAGAATGCTTCTAAGGCGCCAGCAGATACGAAGCTCACGGTAACCTATCAGAAAGGCTCAAATTTTAGCGCTCCTTTCCCCAATGGCATTTATGAAGATGCATTGATCGTTTTGGTTGTCGCTAGGTGATGATTATTAGATGCTCCTAATGAAAGGGCTGTGTACAAGCTGACGGGCAGCTATTCAACGCAGTATTGGCTCTGTTTAGAATGAATGTTCGGTAGGTGAATGTGGTGATTGCGATTTTGCTGGGGATTAAAGAAAATGGAGAAAATAAAAGTTTTATAGCCTATTGACATTTTTAAGAAATGAGAGTAAATTAAATGCAATTTTATTATCATAATCGTCTATGGAGGTTGATTATGAAAAAAGCTTGGGCTTTCGTGGTTGTAGGGCTGCTTATCGGCAGCGCAGCATGGGCTGTTGATGTTCAGATCAGCGCAAGTGTTGCCAATCGACTATCGGTGGCTATTGAACACCTCACATGGAATCTTACCATTGATAATACTGGTGCAGAGGTGACACAAAATTCAATCGATAATCTTACTGTGATATCAAGCAAAAAGAATTACAAAGTGAGCTTCTCCTCTAGCGATAATGGCAATCTGAAGATGACCGTATCAGGAACCGATTATCTTATTCCCTATAAGATAAAAGTTGATACGAGCAGCTGGTCTGAAGGTGTTGATACTAACGATTTGGACACTTATGTACAACTAAATGGAGCCAAAAAAATTGTATTCATTAAGAGAACACCAGCAGTCGGAAAGGTTTTTCCGATCGGCATTCAGATTCCAGAATATCTTAATGAAATTTACGAAGATGGTACCTATACTGCTACTCTTACCATCGGCATAACTGCTCCGTAATTGCGTACCATAGAGTATAAAGACAGTCGCAAATTGAAAAGCCTTTCTCAAAGCTCCTCCCTCGCTGGGGGAGCAAAGAAGGCTGGTAAAATGAAAAAAGGGAGTGCAATTGCAGGCCTTCTCCTGCTTGTGTGGTGCGGAGCAGTAGAAGCAGAAAATGTAACTATAAACGCGAAGGTGCTACCTGTAGCAGCTAATATTATTTTCAATTCTTACCATTGGGAAATTCCATTCGCAAACGATGGCTCTACAACTTATCAAAATGATCAGCAGAGCGTCATGACGGTAAGATCAGGGAGTACCTGGATTTTTCATCTTGAATTTCAATCGACGAACCTTGGCTACCTTAAGCAAGGTGAAGACAAAATCCCTTATTTTATCAAAGTGACAGAGAAAGATAATAGTTATGGGGGTATAATATTACCATCCGCGATTATGAATGGATATGTACAGCTTACAAGTGCACAGAAAATATATTTTATCGGCAAGACCCCCAAGAATGGTTCTCAATTCTATGTGGGAATCAAGATCAATGCCCTGCCAGGTGAATTCTACGAGTCTGGTGCTTATACAGATACCCTGACGGTAAGCTTTTTTGTATTATAGAAATAGCCTCAAGTGCGAAAATTCGAGGTTCGAAAACATCCATATGCTGATGTATATAGCTCCTTTTTTTGGCTTTCCATCAAGATCTTTTTGCAAGGACTTTGTAGAGGTTGCCTAGAAAGCACTTTTCAAGGAGTTCTGTTATTGAAAAAGAGGGAATCTGTTTTGGATTGATTTCCGCCCATGGCATGAAGGTCTTTCTCATGATATGCTTTTCCCATTGAATTATGAGCCCAATTAGCAGTCCGAAGAAGAGCAACTCCAGGGCACCGAAGGTCTTGCTTTCGCTCTTCCTTTGCGCACTTGCGTTTTTCTTCTTTGTCATGCTCAAAAGAAGCGTATATCGATCTGAGTCCCAACTACTTGAGGCTGCCTCTGAGAGAATAGCCCTGAAAATATCGACGCCTTTGCAAGAGATGCTCGAGGTGGGGAATAATTTTTGCAAGCTGCTCCTTACCGATTCGGGTAGAACATATGCTGCTCTAAAACCACTCGCTGAGGAGTCTCTTTCGCGCTTGCCCTATATTGATTCGATTACGATAGCTCCGGGCGCAATTATCCGATATTTCTTTCCAGAGGATAGAGCTTCCGCTTCTATAGGCCATGATCTGCTCGACAACCCAGAAAGGATGAATACGCTGGTCAATGCGGTGCGCAAAAGAAAGGCAGCACTCCAGGGACCAGACATTTCCGCAGAAGGGAAGACTCTCGCATTCTTGAGGATACCCGTGTTTGAAGGCGAGGAACTCTGGGGCTTTGTGAGTATCGCTTTTGATACCGATAAAGTCTTGGGGAACCTTGATCTTCCTTCAGAATTCCCGGGACTATCTATCGCTCTTGTCTCTTCTCGTATGGATGGCGGAGAGAAGCTAGTTTTTTGGGGTGAGGTGCGCGCTCTTTCGGGATATTCAGCGGTGGTAGAAATCGAGTCTGAGGATTTTCCATGGATTGTCTATGTCGCATCGAGTTATCCATATAGGCGAGTCGTGGCATGGGGAGCAGGGCTTCTTATACTAGTTCTTGTGAGTTGCGGACTTTTCATACTGGAAGAATTTTCAGAAAAAGAGAGCAAATCTCATGGACGCCCTAAAGAAGCTTCCATGGATATAAAGCCCTTTGTGCCAGGATCAGAATCAGCACAAAAGCTTTCTATGGGAGTTTCTACCAAGGCTGAGAATGAAGCAGCGCAGTTGATAGAAGAGCCAGCGCGCGTCTCGCTCGAAGAGAAATCAAATTGCATATCAGTGCTCATCGTCGACGATAGCGAAGTAAACCGCGATCTTCTTTTGCGAATGCTCACATTGAAAGGTTATGAGGCAAGGGCTGTCTCAAGTGCAGAAGCAGCTCTAGAATCGCTCAAGGTAAAGAGCTTCGATATTATGCTCATAGACTGTGTCATGCCCGAAATGGATGGTTATGCTCTGGCCCAAAAGATTCGGGCTGAAGACACATCTCACCAAAAAGGCCTCCAGAGTGCTTTGCCCAGACCAGTACTCATCGCCATGAGCCCGCGCCATGACCAGGAAGAAGCGGAGAGATGTGCTAAAGCTGGCTTCGACAGTCTTCTAGTTAAGCCCTTTACGATGACAGCCCTCGATCAACAAATTCGCCTTATTCTTGATGATAAGAGAATAGGATGAGGGCTTGCCTTCCAATGACAGCTTTCCTTATCTGGCAGAATGCATCTTTAGTGTCGTCATTGAAAAACAATAATTAAGTTTATAGAGATATTAGACAAAAGTGGCAATTTCTCTATTCTATTAAATAGCTACAATTTACAGTGTACATATTAAATTGCTAATTCACGATTAAATCAAAAATTATCAATGGTAGTAAGAGAGACCAAAAGTTCTAAGCTCTTAAATATAGAGAAAAACTCATTGCACAAGATGTTTATGTCGATTATAATTATATCAAAGTGTAGTGGCGGAATCCGTTGGAAGAAGCCACAAAAGACACAAAATGTATCCGTGGGGCATAGACCCTGCGGGCGGGAGACGCAAAATGAAAAAGTATGCGTTGGTAGCTCTGTTTGCGGTAATGTCGTTAGGGATGGTGTTTGCTGTAGTGGCTGTGCCTCCTACTCAGGGCAATATTTCCATTACTGGCGAGGTAAAAGAAGCCTTTAGCCTTTTAGTACCTCCTGATTATAAAGGTACTATTGAAAATGGAGATGTGGCCGAGACATGGCAAATTGGAAATGTTGCAGTTACCAGCAACGTCAACAATTGGACCATCAAGTTGACGAGCAAAACCGGAGGCGTTCTGCTTCATAGCAGCGAAAAAGATGAGATTGCTTACACAGTGACGTTAGAGGGGCTCGTTAAAGACCAAAGCCTGAAGAATGAATGGCAGAGTAAGCCTCAAGGCAGGACTTCAAAGGGAGGTAATTCCTATCCATTCAGCATCACATTCGGTCCGTCTACAAATTACTATGAGGCTGGCTTCTATAATGATGTGATCACCGTCACCATCAGCCATAGCTGATCCGCAGCAGAGTGATGACAGGAAGGCCGTCCAGGCTAAGGCCGGGCGGCCTTTCATTTTTTAGCAGAAATTAGGCCTTATTCTTGTTTTGGGCAGCTATCGCTGATATTGTTGAGGTTCTTGTTTTTTGCTCCTAGCCTTGCTTTTGTAAATGTGCCAGCTTTTGGCGCCTATTTTCATTCTTGCCGCCTTTTTATGCTCTTTGTATATCTGATGAAGTTCCTCGCGCAAGTCCTTGTTCCCTTCCCCGTTTTTCTGTACTTTTAACTCATGAATCGAAATTCTGTGCTGCGCCGTCCTTTCAGGTTTAAGTACTTCAATGTGACATTGTATTTGATCGCTGCCAATGTGATCATCTTTGCTCTGCAATACATTTGGCCTTTGCTTACATACGTGCTTGCTCTAAATCCAGCCGCTGTTGCCTCGGGCTGGGTGTGGCAGTTATTTTCCTACATGTTTGCTCATGCAAACTTGACTCACTTAATTGTAAATATGCTGGGGCTATATTTCTTCGGTAGGCCGGTGGAGCATAGCCTTGGTAGTTATGAATTTCTGCTCTATTACCTTGGATCGGGACTGTTTGCAGGCATTGCCTCTTTTGCGATTTATCTTCTTTCAGGCGCATGGAATACATATCTGCTTGGCGCATCGGGGGCGGTTTTTTCCCTATTGCTTGCATTTGCGGTGCTATACCCGAGGGCG
>MTKX01008045.1_pt1 | contig 10928 bp, 10 predicted proteins | sample 1042771 | NCBI WGS metagenome assembly MTKX01 (sample SAMN06212183, study PRJNA360534) | anaerobic digester metagenome | biome: Wastewater treatment plant; material: sludge; isolation source: anaerobic digester fed with sludge from wastewater treatment plant | place: Denmark: WWTP Randers ... | reverse complement strand
ACCATGCTGGCGAGTTCATTGGCTGGCTTGCTTTGGTATAACTTTGGCGCTACCGTTGCTTTGCTTACTACCGCAATAACTTCCCTGATTACAGTAATATATTTTATTTTCGTGGTAAAACCAAAAACAGTTTGATGATCCTACACAATAAAACTTCTTGCTTACTTACAATTATTCAATTTTTAACAATTTACGCATTGGTGATTTCGTCATCCAATTCTATCGATGCCCATACTGACGAAAAATTTGCACCTGATAGCCTACAAACTTTATTAGTCCGAATTTTATCGGGAAGCGATACCATTGACGATTCCATTCTGTATTTTCCCCGATCGATAGAATTAAGNNAACAACGAAAAAGCAGAAATTTTTTATTCGTTGAAGAATACGATAAATGAAATAGGATTCCTTCAATACCATCCACCGTTGTTGTTCAATTCTTCTACTACACTTCTGGCTTATGCTATATTACCATCCCATATAAAAAGTACTATGAAGGAATTGAGGCTTGTAAAAATTGAAAACTTATTTGATTTTCAGATTTTTTGCGACGAGAGGAGATGTTGCCAGAGTTCACGACGTTACAAATTGTTCGATGGCGTAACCGACAATTCAGAAACTGCAGAAAATGGAAATGATTACCTGTGTTTAAAAGGATCAAAAATTGAGTTTTGGGTGGATTTTGGGATAAAACGACAAGTAAATGAAGTAAAATTCCATCTTTATGTGGCAGAAACGAAGAACCTTATCTTACCTTCAATATTGGTAGAAGGTTCAGAAAATGGTTATGAATTTTATCCTCTGGGACAAAAGAGATTTTCTGTTACTTTTAATAAATCTTTTTGGGTGAAAGTGGAATTACAGCCTGCAAAAGTTCGTTATATCAGAATTGGTTTTTATAATTCATCACAAAGTATTGAAAATGATTGTATTTTGATAGATGAAATTCATTTCGATTCGAAAGAAGAAGAATTTTAAGGTATCGGTATAATGTTCATTTTCACCTAGTACAGTTTGCATCAGATAAGAGACAATGTTTTCGAGAAGAAGAAAATGGAAATTTCACGAAAAATCATTGTAATATTCCATCCTTGATTAACAGACGCCTGTCACATAGATCGGAAAGAGAAGGATTGTGAGTTACAATGACGAAGGTTTTTTCGTATTGGTTTCTTAATTCGAAAAACAGCCGATGGAGTTCTTCGGCATTTTTGCTGTCGAGGTTTCCCGAGGGTTCATCGGCCAGAATAAGGGGAGGATCATTGATTAAAGCGCGTGCTACGGCAACACGTTGTTGTTCTCCACCCGAAAGTTCAGTGGGCTTATGGTCTTTGCGGTGGGCTAATCCGAAAAAAGCCAACCATTCTTCGGCTTTTTTCTTTATGGCGTTTTTATCTTTTCCTGCAATAAGAGCTGGAATACATACATTTTCGATAGCGGTGAACTCGAAAAGCAAATGATGAAATTGAAAAACGAATCCTAATTGCTGATTACGAAAGGCCGATAATTGCTTTTCCTTCATCTTGAATAAATCCATTTGTTTGAAGAAAACTTTTCCCTGGTCTGGTTTTTCGATTGTTCCCATAATATGCAGTAAGGTAGATTTCCCAGCACCCGAGGACCCTACGATTGCTAGAATTTCTTTGGAGTATACCTCCAGATGAATTCCTTTCAACACTTCCACTGTTCCATATCGTTTGTGGATATTTTCCACTTTCATCATCGTTTCCATTTTATAAACTTTAATGCTTTATTGCCTTCTTGCCATGTTTTATATTTGTATTTGCACTTTGAGTCGTCAACTTGCGGATCTGATCAACTTTTCTATAAATCTATAAAATTTACCTATCGTAATACAGATTTCCCCTTTATTGTTTATCATTACAATGACTTATAATCGAGTTACAATACCCGCCCTAATCAAAGGGTTATCGAATGGATACCATTCTTCTCCTATAACGTCCCACAAGATACTAAAATTAAGAAAAACTTTTTCACTCAATTGCTGACTATAACCTCCACCGATCAATAAAGCCTTGGTCCATATCCTGTCCTTCACCACTCCTATCGAGGATAAACCCGTGTTTAAATTGGAATAATTTGCTTCGAGATAAAAATTGTGATAGGGATACAGTTTCCCAATAATATCTATTCCATAAGTACTTCCTTTATAGCCGCCTTTTCTTGAGTCATGAGAATAAAGATAGGTGAGATCTATGCCTCCCATTAAATAATTCGTAAACCAATATCCCGCTGAAGGGGAGATATTTACAATGGTTACTGTGCCGAATTGCAATCCAATATTTCCTCCCAATTCTAAGCGTTTTTGGGCTACGATGGAGGTAATGAAGGCTAAGGTCAAAAAGAGGAAGGCGAATATTTTTTTCATAATCCATCCATAAGCTGATGATTTTGCAAAGAACGTTGATTTTTCTCTAAATATTTTATCAAAGGTGTGAATAAGTGAAACGCATTAACGATTGAGAATTGGATTAATACATACCTTTGAATGCTCTAAAAAATCGAATTTTCTTTATGAATCTTCATGAATTTCAGGGGAAAAGCATTTTTAAAAGCTATGGAGTAAATGTTCCTGAAGGCATTTTAGCTTTCAATGCGAAAGAAGCAGTTGAGGCAGCGCAAATTCTCGAGGAAAAAACGGGTACTAATTGCTGGGCAATTAAGGCTCAGATTCATGCGGGTGGGAGAGGGAAAAGTGGAGGTGTAAAGATTGCCAAATCGCTCAAGGAAGTCGAAACTTTTGCTGCTCAGATTATTGGTATGAAGCTCGTTACACCTCAAACTTCTGCCGAAGGCAAGCTGGTAAGGAAAGTGTTGGTGGAGCAGAATATTTATTATCCTGGTGAAGAGCCCATACAGGAATTTTACCTAAGCATATTGCTGAATCGCCACCGTGGTCGCACCATAATTATGTATTCTCCAAGAGGTGGAATGGATATCGAAGCCGTAGCCGAAGAAACGCCCGAACAAATTTTCACCGAAGAGATAGATCCCAGAGTAGGCCTTCAAAATTTTCAATGCAGGCGCATAGCGTTCAATCTTGGATTATCCGGCGAAGCCTATAAACAGATGTTACAATTTGTCGATGCACTTTATCGGGCTTACCAAGCAAGCGATGCTTCTCTGTTCGAGATAAATCCTGTAATTAAGGCCTCCGACGGAAAAATCTTTGCAGCCGATGCCAAAGTTATCATCGATAATAATGCGCTTTTTCGCCATCCCGATATCTTGCAAATGCGAGACCTCGACGAGGAAGACCCCATCGAAGTGGAAGCAGGAAACTATAAACTCAATTACATCAAACTCGATGGCAATGTTGGCTGTATGGTCAATGGAGCAGGGTTGGCCATGGCTACCATGGACATGATCAAGATGTCGGGCGGAGCGCCTGCCAACTTTCTCGATATAGGAGGCACAGCCGACGCTAAACGCGTTGAACAAGCCTTTCGCATCATTTTGAAAGACCCTAACGTGAAAGCCATACTTATTAATATCTTTGGAGGGATTGTTCGATGCGACAGGGTAGCTCAAGGTATCATAGATGCTTTCAATAATATTGGACAAATCGATGTGCCTGTCATTATACGTCTGCAAGGAACAAATGCCAGAGAAGCATCCGAATTAATCCAAAATAGCGGACTCAAAGTGTTGACGGCTATCGAACTTCAAGAAGCCGCTGAACTGGTGAATAAAATTCTTAGCTGAAATAAATTTTATACTTTTGCTCGCTTTTCATAAAGACAAAATGTTTTAGTCGAATCATATTCAATTTTTTAAATTAACTTTATTTTTATTTTATGCAAATTGCACAAAACTCCGTTGTTAGCCTCATTTATACACTTCAAGCTAATAACTCGGAAGGAGAAATCCTTCAAATTGCCACCCAAGAAAATCCATTGACTTTCATTTACGGGCATGGACATTTGCTTCCTTCCTTCGAGGAAAACATTCGTGGTTTGGAACCCGGATCTTCCTATGAATTCGCCTTGTCGTATGAAGAGGCCTATGGCCCTTTCGACCCGGAATCAGTACTCGATGTCGATATCGAGATTTTTCATCAAACGCCCGAAGGTGAACAAATGCTTTTTATAGATAACGTCATTCCTTTGATGGATCAAGATGGTAACCGATTCGAAGGAAGAGTAATACAAATTGATGAAAATTCGGTAAAAATGGATTTTAACCATCCTCTGGCCGGAATGACCTTATTTTTTACGGGTTCCATTCTCGATGTAAGACCAGCCTCTCCCGAAGAACTGGCCCATGGACATGTTCATTGAGAAGGCAACCACGGCTGTTGATTCCATAATAATTCATCTGAATTAAATTTTTTCGGACTACCTGAAGATTCAACCCCCTTGATTTTATATTTGGCAAATTTTCAATAGTTGGAGCTAATTTTATAACTTACTATTATACAAAATATTACAAAATAGAATCAACAATATTTGTTGATAAGAACTTATAAAAATGTGTTATTTAGTTTCGAGAAGTTGTTTAAGCTGGTTAATTTCGTCTCGAAAACGGGCTGCGTTGATAAAATCGAGTTCTTTTACGGCTGCTTCCATATTTTTTCGGGTTTGCTGAATGATTTTTTGTATCTGCTCTTTGTTTAGATATTTCACAAGAGGGTCGGCAGCGACTTCAATCTCTTCTTTTTCAACATAATAATTGGACTGAGGCTTTTTCACATCTACCACCGAGGTTTGCCCAAGAATTTCACTCGTCGATTTGATGATGGGGGTAGGAGTGATGCCGTGCATCTGGTTGTATTCCGTTTGCATCGATCGCCTTCTATTTGTTTCCTCGATAGTCAACCGCATAGAATCGGTAATCTTATCAGCATACATAATGACCCGGCTGTTGATATTTCGGGCGGCACGTCCGGCTGTTTGCGTTAACGATCGTTCCGAGCGCAAGAAACCTTCCTTGTCAGCATCCAGGATAGCTACCAATGAAACTTCAGGCAGGTCGAGCCCTTCTCTTAGAAGATTTACTCCCACCAATACATCGAATTTTCCAAGTCGTAAATCACGCATGATTTCGACCCTGTTGAGGGTCTCGATATCAGAATGAATGTAGCGAGTTTTAACATTGATACTTTGCAAATATTTACTGAGTTCCTCTGCCATTCTTTTAGTTAAGGTTGTAACCAGAACTCTTTCATTTCTTTCCACATTTTTTTGAATTTCCGACAATAAGTCATCGATCTGGTTGGTTGAAGGTCTGACTTCTATTTTAGGGTCGAGAAGTCCGGTTGGTCTGATGAATTGTTCCACTACTATTCCTTCGGCCTGTTTTAATTCATACTCCGCTGGAGTAGCACTCACATAAATTATTTGATTGGTTAGTTTTTCGAACTCATCGAATTTCAGAGGTCGGTTATCGAGGGCAGAAGGGAGCCGAAACCCATAATCTACCAGAACCTGCTTGCGTGAACGATCACCTCCATACATTCCACGAATCTGCGGAACCGTAACATGGCTTTCGTCAATGATCAAGAGATAATCATCCGGAAAATAATCTATGAGGCAGAATGGCCTCGAGCCAGGTTTACGACCATCGAAATAACGCGAATAATTTTCTATCCCCGAGCAGTAACCTAATTCTTTCATCATCTCAATATCGTACGTAACTCTGTCTTCGAGTCGTTTAGCTTCCTGAAACTTTCCAATTTGATTAAAATACTCCACTTGTTTGAACAAATCGTCCTGAATGTTATGAATCGCTTTTACCATTTGTTCGTGCGAAGTAACAAAGATATTTGCGGGATAAATCAGCAAATTATCTTCGTCCGAGATTTTATATCCCGTAAGTGGATCGAAAATTTGAAGTTCTTCAATCTGATCACCCCAGAACATGATTCTGTAAGCTTTGTCGGCATAAGCAGGAAAAATATCGACCACATCTCCTTTCACTCTGAACGTCCCTCTTTTGAAGTCGTTTACGGTACGCGAATAGAGCCCAGCTACCAAATCTAAGAGTATTTTACTACGGCCGACGATTTGTCCTTTCTGTAAGTGAATGACCTGGCGGTTGAAATCATCGGGATTTCCTATACCATAAATGCAAGAAACCGATGAAACTACAATAATATCTCTTCGACCAGATAAAAGGGATGAACTCGTACTTAGTCTAAGTTTTTCGATTTCTTCATTGATGGAAAGGTCTTTTTCTATGTAGGTGTCTGTAACAGGTAAGTAAGCTTCGGGCTGATAATAGTCATAATACGAAACAAAATATTCGACGGCGTTTTCGGGGAAGAACTGTTTAAATTCTCCGTAGAGCTGAGCTGCAAGGGTTTTATTATGGCTCAGCACAAGAGTAGGACGATTTACTTGAGTAATGACATTAGCGATGGTAAATGTTTTTCCTGAACCCGTAACACCGAGTAATACCTGAGCCTTGTCGCCTCTTTCTATTCCTTCGACAAGCTGGCGTATTGCTTCGGGTTGATCACCCGTGGGTTGATATTCCGAAACCAGTTTGAATTGCATAACATTGGTGAATTCTGAAACTGCCATCAAATTTAATACCTCTTTAGGTGAATATAAAAAAGGGAATGTACGAATATACACTCCCTTTTTTATTTCTGACAATCAGAAGTTTCCTTACTTTTTCTTCGGTTTCTGAGCTTCTTCAGCTTGAGCGATACTATCCAGACGAGCTTGTTCAGCAGCGGCTTGAGCAGCAGCAATACTGTCTTCGTAAGCCTTTACTTTAGCAATTGAGTCGGCAATACGAATGGAATCCTGACGAGCTTTTTCAGCTTTTTCTTTTGCACTTGGTCCGCAAGCGGCAATCAGAGCAACTGCACCTGCTAAAAGGAAAAGATTTAATTTTTTCGTAGCGGTTTTTGGTTTTAAAATTAACTCTGCAAAATTATAAAGGTTTTTAATAAATTGTATCATTTTTCAAAAAAAAATTTAACATTCTTTAAGAAATTTACGAACAATTTAAGATTTCTTAATGATTCATTTAGGGCTTAAATAAGTATATATCAATGTATTATGCTTAAAAATTCCATAGACGTTGCCGGATTTGCATCTTGATTGTAAATTTGCCCCTATGGATGAAGATGCATTTCTAACCATTGAAAATTCAGGTGAAGGATATTTCAAAAGCAAGGGAAGTCGTTTTATTTCTTTTGCCATTCCCGTGAAGGATGAAGAAGAGATCGACTTTCATCTTAAAGCAATCAAACGTCAATATGCTGATGCTACTCATCACTGTTTTGGGTGGAGTTTGGGCAGGCAACGGGAGAGGTACCGCTATTATGATGATGGTGAACCTTCGGGAACGGCTGGCAGACCTANNTATTGTGGTGGTAAGATATTATGGTGGAACGAAATTAGGAACTTCGGGTTTGATAGAAGCATATAAAACAGCAGCCTCAGAAGCCATAGGCAAGGTTGCCAAAATTACAGGATATGAAATAAAGAGTCTTTATCTGGAATTTGATTATTCTTCAATGGAGGTTGTGATGCGAAAGATAAAGCAGTATAAGTTTCAAATTGCCGAATCCGAATATGGTGAAAAATGCTTTATTCATTTGAAGGTTCGAAAATCGTTTTATGACAGTGCTGTTGAAATATTTAGTGATGTGAATGGTATAGTTGTCAGATAAGCAAGCTCGCTTATTAATCCATCTAAACAATAAAGGCTACTGACAGGTTGAATACCTCTCGAAGATGTTCATAAGGTTGTTTTTGTTTATTAACCTTGAGATCACTTTCGATTCCTTTTGCCATAAAAATCAAGTAATCATCGTAATAAATATGGTTTGTGCTGACTTGAATTTTTCTTTCTCGCAAATTCCAACAATCCGAACTTCAATTTTTAAAGTTAGAGGCCGAGTAACATTCTATGCCCGCACACCATTGGCCGTATCAATATAGTTTGCAATGGCACTTGCGGCATTGGCAATCAGGTTTTTATTTCAAAATCCGAGATCAAACTCTCCCATAAGATTTCCAACGGATGTAAGGCTTGCCTGCCTGTACCTTCAAGGATTTGATTTCTGCACGATGTTCCTACAGCAGCAATCTTGACATTTTCGGGTGTTTTTCGTATTTCGGGGAACAGGACCAATTCGCCAACTTTTTGGCTCAAGGCATAATGTTCTTTTTCAAATCCGAATGAGCCGGCCATTCCACAACAGCCCGAAGGGATTTCCTCTACTTTGTAGTTTTTGGGGATAGATAACATGGAAATAGTAGCCTGTGTTGAAGCTATGGCCTTTTGTTGGCAATGCCCATGGAGTTTTATCGAAAGCGGTTTATCAGTAAATTGAGATGATGTAATTCTGCCAGCTTTATATTCTTTGTCGATAAATTCATCAATCATCAAGCAATTAGAAGCCAGCCGTAAGCTATCTTCCTTTAAATCCTGCCCACATAGATCGGGGTATTCATCCCGGAACGAAAGAATAGCTGAAGGTTCTATTCCAATAAGAGGTGTTTGTTCAGTAATTATATCTTTAAGCATCAAAATGTTACTAATAGCTAATTTTTTTGCTCTGCGGAGGAGTCCTTTCGAAATAAAGGAACGGCCGCTCGTTTTATGCTGTGGGATAATCACTTCATAGCCCAGACGATTCAGTAACATGATGGCTTTTATAACGATATGGGCTTCGGTATAATGGGTAAATTCATCGTTAAAAAAATAGACCTTACCCTTGGGAAACATCTTTGAATTCTGATAACGAGTTATTTGCTTCTTGATATTTACACCACTGAGTGTTTGTATTTGTCTTTGAGGGGCAAAATTCAGGATTCTCTTCAAAAGAGAGGAGGTAAATTTATTGGCAAGTAAGAAGTTAGTGAAATCAGGAATCAGGCTACCCAATCGATAAAGAGTCGAAATATTGGCTACAGCCCATGTTCTGAAGGGAATGCTGTTTGCGTCGTAATAATGCTGAAGAAATTCGGCTTTTAATTTTGCCATGTCTACATTCGATGGGCATTCTGATTTGCATGCCTTGCACGATAAGCATAAATCCATTATCTCATAGAGTTCTTTGTGGTTGAATGGATTTTTCTGTTCGGAATGGGTAAGCATTTCACGCAGTAAATTTGCCCGGGCGCGAGTGCTTGCATTTTCATCGCGAGTAGCCATATAACTTGGGCACATGGTTCCTCCCATCACTTCTGTCTTTCGGCAATCGCCCGAACCGTTGCATCTCTCAACTGCCCTGATAATTCCTCGATCGTTCGAAAAATCGAATATGGTTTCGATATCTTTGGTTGCCTTCCCTGGTTCGTAACGAAGCGAAGTATCCATAGGAGGAGTATCGATGATCTTTCTATCATTGAATATTCCTTCAGGATCCCATGTGTTTTTAATTTCTTTTAAATGTCTGTAATTACGTTCCCCAACCATTAGAGGAATGAATTCACCCCGTAACCGTCCGTCACCATGTTCTCCACTCAATGAACCTCGGTATTTTTTTACTAGCAAAGTTGTTTGCTGAGCCACTTCTCGAAAGCGTTTCACATCTTCCGGGTCTTTTAGGTTCAAAACAGGTCTTAGATGTAGTTCACCACTGCCGATATGTGCATAATAAACACAGGATAAATTCAAACGCTGGAGGATTCGATCGAATTCCTCGATATAAGCTGGAAGTAATTCGGGATTTACTGCGGTATCTTCTATGACAGGAACGGGTTTAGCATCGCCGGGCATATTCGATAAAACTCCCAGCCCGGCTTTTCGCAAAGCCCAAACGCGTTGAATATCCTTTCCCGTGATGAGTGGAAAAGCATAACCATACCCAGCCTGTATCATCTCCGTTTTCATGGCCTCAACTTTTACTTCCATCTCCGAGAGAGTATTTTCATAAAATTCTACAATTAGAATAGCCCCAGGATTACCTTGCACAAAAAAACGATTCTTGTCCTGCTCACGGTTTTCATGGGTTAAATCCAAAACCGTTTTATCCATTAGTTCAACCGAAACGGGATGATATTTCAGTGCAATGAGATTTGCATATAATGCGTCTTTTACATTTTCTAAATGAATGCAAACAAGCCCTGAAACTGGAGGCGGCAAGGGAACCAAACTTAGCTTAATTTCCGTTATTAGAGCAAGTGTTCCTTCCGAGCCTGCTATTAAACGGCAGAAGTTGAATGGAGCACCATCGGGTTTAAATGGTTGACACTCGAGCAAAGAGTCGATGGCATAACCTGTATTTCGACGACGAACACTAGGATCGGGATATTCTTTTCGGATTTCTTCCTGGTTTTCAGGATCGGATAAAATATGATAAATTTGACGATATAATTTATTTTCGAGCTGATTGCCACTTAGTTTGGCCAGGAATTCCGCAGGAGAAAGATCTTTGAATTCNNACCATCGCTCAACATAGCCTTTATCTCCAGCAAATGGTCTCTTGTGCTGCCATAGATTAATGAATGAGCACCACATGAATTGTTACTCACCATGCCTCCAAGCATGCAACGATTAGAAGTTGAGGTTTCTGGAGCAAAATATAATCCTAAAGGCTTCAATATTTTGTTCATCTCATCGAGTATCACGCCGGGCTCTATTCGTATCCATTTTTCGCCGGGGTTGATCTCGAGTATACGATTCATATATTTTCCCATATCTACCACAATGCCATTCCCTACTACCTGGCCTGCCAGAGAAGTCCCTGCAGCTCTTGGTATTAAAGAAATACGATGATTACGGGCAAAACGAATCAAGGTTAATAAGTCAGACTTATCGCGTGGTCTTGCTACAGCTAAAGGAATTTCCCGGTAAGCCGATGCATCTGTTGCATGTATCAGCCGCATCGTTTTTTCTATAAAAAGATCTCCCTTGAGTTGTTCACGGATTTCATCCCAATTGAATTCAATTCCTTCCATTTTATTTTTTTTATATGGATGGCAAAAATAAAAAAAGCGGGC
>MTKX01008029.1_pt1 | contig 10942 bp, 8 predicted proteins | sample 1042771 | NCBI WGS metagenome assembly MTKX01 (sample SAMN06212183, study PRJNA360534) | anaerobic digester metagenome | biome: Wastewater treatment plant; material: sludge; isolation source: anaerobic digester fed with sludge from wastewater treatment plant | place: Denmark: WWTP Randers ... | reverse complement strand
ATGCTTTTTTGTTCCTTTTGCGGGAAAATGCAAAGCGAGGTACGCAAGCTCGTAGCGGGGCCGACAGCCTATATTTGCGACGAGTGCATTGAACTCTGCCGTTATATTGTTGAAGAAGAAGACGATAAGCTGATTGAAAAAGACGCTCAAAAAGCCTTGCCGTATCCGAAAGAGATTAAAAAATTTCTGGATCAGTACGTCATCGGTCAGGAAAAAACAAAAAAGATTTTGTCGGTTGCCGTCTATAACCATTACAAACGACTTTTTTCGCGCGTCGAATCCGACGGTATAGAAATTCAGAAAAGCAATGTGCTGCTGATCGGTCCCACCGGCTCCGGTAAAACCTTGCTGGCCAAGACTCTGGCCAAGTTTCTGAATGTCCCGTTCACCATTGCCGACGCAACTACCCTGACCGAAGCGGGTTATGTCGGCGAGGATGTGGAAAATATTATTTTAAGTCTGCTCCAAAATGCGGATTACGATGTCGCCCGTGCGTCGAAGGGAATCGTATACATTGACGAGATCGATAAAATCGCGAAGAAGTCGGGAAATCCGTCCATCACACGCGACGTATCCGGCGAAGGAGTGCAGCAGGCCCTTTTGAAGATCATGGAAGGGACCATGGCCAATATTCCGCCCAAAGGCGGTCGCAAACATCCTCAGCAGGAATTTATCCAGGTGGACACGACCAATATTTTGTTTATCTGCGGCGGCGCTTTCAATGATCTGGAAAGCATCATCTCCAAGAGGCTGGGCGTCAACGCCATGGGGTTCGGCGCGGAAATTAAAAGCAAGAAAGAAAAACGCATCGGTGAACTGTTGAGTGAAGTCCGATCGGAAGATTTGCTGAAATTCGGTCTGATTCCGGAATTCATCGGCCGGTTGCCCGTCATTGCCACTCTGGATGAACTGGATGAAGCCGCGCTGATCAAGATTCTGGTCGAGCCGAAAGATGCCATCATCAAGCAGTACAAGAAATTATTCGCGCTGGAAAACGTGGTTTTGAAATTTACCGACGGCGCCTTGAAGGCGGTGGCCAGCTTATCCACGGAGAGAAAATCCGGCGCCCGCGGGTTGCGTTCGATTCTGGAAAATACCATGTTGGAAGTGATGTATGACATTCCATCGCAAAATAATATCAAAGAATGTGTAATCAATGAAGACGTCGTTCTGAAAAAAGAAAAACCAATTTTAATTTACGAATCCAAATCGGAATCCGCTTAAATGCAGTAAAGGGAAAGTATGTTTGATGAAAAGATAGAAAACGAACAGGAAAAAACGGCCATCATCCCTCTTTTGCCGTTGAGAGATGTTGTCATGTTTCCTCATATGATTGTTCCTCTGTTTGTGGGCCGTGAGAAATCCATTGCCGCACTGGAGTCGGCGATGAAATACGAAAAGAGTATTTTCATGGTCGCGCAGAAGAACGCCAAGGATGACGATCCGAAGAAAGAAGATATTTATCATGTCGGAACCATCGGCATCATTATTCAGCTTTTGCGCCTGCCGGACGGCACGGTGAAGGTGCTGGTTGAAGGCAAGACCAGAGGCATGATCAAAGAATACCTTCCGAACAGCGATTTCTTTCTGGTGAAAGTCAACGAAGTGGACGATATTGACGACGGCAACGACGTCAAGAAACAGGCCCTGATGCGCAGCATCAAAGAATCTTTCGAACTGTACCTCAAGCTCAGCAAAAAAATTCACGTCGAAATGCTGGGCACGGTTGTGGCGATTGAGGATGCTTCAAAGCTTGCCGATGTAGTCATCACTCATCTCAATGTCAAACTCGAAGACAAACAAAAAATCATTGAGATATTTGATATCAGCGAGAGACTGGAAGCGATTTATTCCCTGATGCTTTCGGAAATTGAAATTCTGCAGGTCGAGGAAAAGATCAAGCGCCGCGTCAAAAAACAAATGGAGAAGACGCAGAAGGATTACTACCTTAACGAGCAGATGCGCGCCATCCAAAAGGAAATGGGCGAAAAAGACGATTTCCGAAATGAGATCAACGAGTTGGAAAAACGCCTGAAGCAGAAGAAAATGTCCGAGGAGGCGGTCAAAAAAGTCAAGCAGGAACTCAAAAAGCTGCAAATGATGACCCCCATGTCCGCGGAAGCCACCGTTGTCCGGAATTACATCGACTGGATACTCGACATGCCCTGGTCGGAAAAAACGGAAAACAAATACACGCTGAAAGAATCCGAAGAAATTCTGGATGCCGATCATTTCGGATTGAAGAATGTTAAGGAGCGCATCATCGAATACCTTGCCGTTCAATCTCTGGTCAAGAAAAACAAGGGATCTATTTTATGTCTTGTCGGTCCTCCGGGTGTGGGAAAAACATCCATTGCCAAATCGGTGGCCAGGGCGACGAACAGAAAATTTGTCCGTATTTCTCTGGGTGGAGTTCACGATGAGGCGGAGATCAGAGGACACCGCCGGACCTACATCGGAGCGATGCCCGGAAAAATCATCCAGCTTTTGAAAAAAGCCGGTTCCAATAATCCGGTCTTTTGTCTGGATGAGGTGGATAAACTCAGCTCCGATTTCAGAGGCGATCCGTCGGCTGCGCTTCTGGAGGTGCTCGATCCGGAGCAGAACTTTGCGTTCAACGACAACTATCTGGATCTGGATTACGACCTGTCGGAAATCATGTTTATTACGACGGCGAATGTTTTGCAGACGATTCCTGCGCCGCTTCAGGACAGAATGGAAGTGATCCGCATTGCCGGATACACGGAACCGGAAAAACTGCAGATCGCGAAAAAATATCTGATTGCCAAGCAGGTGGAAGCCAACGGCCTGGTGATGGAGAATATTGAATTTACACACGGCGCCTTGTTGAAAATCATTCGCGAATATACACGCGAAGCCGGCGTCCGGAATCTTGATCGGGAAATCGCTTCGATCTGCCGCAAAGTAGCCAAGGAAATCGTCAATAACGATAAAAAAGGAAGGGTGGTCATCGGGTCCAAATCGGTCGGTAAGTATCTGGGTGTGCCCAAATTCCATCACGGTGAAATAGAAGAAAAGAATAAAATAGGGCTGACGGTCGGTCTGGCCTGGACGGAGGTCGGCGGAGAACTTCTGTCGATCGAAGCCTCCATCATGGAAGGAAACGGAAAAATGATTATGACCGGCAAACTTGGCGATGTTATGCAGGAATCCGTGCAGGCGGCGTTGAGCTACATCCGGTCGCGTGCCGACGAATTCGGTTTGACCAAGAATTTCTATAGAAAAATTGATATTCACGTTCATGTGCCGGAGGGTGCTATTCCGAAAGACGGTCCTTCCGCCGGTGTCGCCATGACGACGTCAATCGCCTCCGTTTTGTTGCGCAAAAAAGTGCGTGCAGATCTGGCCATGACCGGGGAAATCACCCTGCGAGGCAGAATTCTGCCGGTCGGCGGTATCAAGGAAAAGGTTCTGGCGGCTCATCGCGGCAACATCAAAACGGTCATTATCCCGAAGGACAACCAGCGGGATCTGGCGGAAGTCCCTCAGAACGTGCAAAAAGCTCTGAAAATTATCTTTGCGGAACATATTGATGATGTTTTGAAACTGGCTTTCGTTCAGGACGAGGGAGAGATGAGACCGGCTGTCGATGCCGACGTTCCGATGCGTTCCCAATCGGTCAATTAAAAAGCTTTTTTAAGCTTTTATGACTTGACAAGAAATATCAATGTTGCTAGAAGCCTCGCAGCGTTTTGAGAGCATTGCGGGCGGATAGCTCAGCCGGGAGAGCGCCACGCTTACACCGTGGATGTCACAGGTTCGATCCCTGTTCCGCCTACCATTGATATCGGATTGAAAAGTGAATATAGAATAATAAAGATTTTTTGGGGTCGTAGTTAAGTTGGTTATAACGCCGGCCTGTCACGCCGGAGGGCGTGGGTTCAAGTCCCATCGGCCCCGCCAGAAAATCTAAAAAGGAGTCTCGTCAGCGAGGCTCTTTTTTTGTTTACTGACCGGAAAACATAACCTTTCCGTAATGATTCGTAGATCATTTTTTAGTAAAATATAATTTTACTTTTAAAATTTAATTATATATAAGGTATCCTGTTTAGTAGATGCCAGTATCATTAACCCTTTGCGTGAAAGGAGGATTTCTTATGAAAAAATCTTCTTTGTCTTATCTTGGTTTTATCTTAATCGCTTTATTTCTTTTAACTTTTGCATCGTATTCGTCAGCAGAACCCATATACGCCACCAAGGAACCGGTTGAAATTTATGATCCCTTATATGTCGGCGTGTTTGGCGGCTTCATCGTGCCCGACGATCTGAGAGTCGATGGAGGACCCGATTTTCAGCTGGACAACAGCTGGGCCGCCGGAGCGAAAGCAGGGTATATTTTCCCGTTCAAATGGCTAGCTGCCGAGTTGGAATATGCCCATTTGGCAAAACACGATATTGATGAACCGGGAACGGGACATTTCAAGGCCGACAATCTCATGGGCAATCTTCTGTTGAGGTATCCGCTGGGAATGATTCGTCCCTATCTCGGGGGCGGGATCGGTTGGTCGTTTGCCGAATTGGAGTCGGGATTAACAGATGATACCGATAATAATTTCGGATGGCAGGCACTGGCCGGAATTAATCTGGAAATCATTCCCAGTTTGTCGGTTGATTTCGGATATCGCTATTTTACGAGCGACTACGGAATCAATAATCTGGATGCCACCATACACGATCATATTCTTTCACTCGGTTTCAATTATCATTTTGGCGGTAAAAAACCTGAACCGCCTCCTCCTCCACCGGAACCCGTTAAGAAATGTCCCAATCCGCCATCATGCTGTATCCTTGATCATGAAGGTTGTCCCGTCGATTCCGATAAGGACGGCGTCTGCGATGGCTGCGATAAATGCCCCGACACTCTCGAGTGCTGTATTGTTGATGAAAACGGCTGTCCCAAGGATTCCGACAAAGACGGCGTCTGCGACGGTTGCGATAAATGTCCTGATACGCCGTCGTGCTGTGTAGTAGATGAGAACGGCTGTCCTAAGGATTCCGACAAAGACGGTGTGTGCGACGGTTGCGATAAGTGTCCTGATACGCCTGCCGGAGTGAAGGTTGATCAAGATGGTTGTCCTATTCCGGAGATAGTGGAGAAGGGAAGAACGACCCTCGAAGTATTGTTTGATTTCGACAAATCCGCCATCAAGGGAAACTATTCCAAGGATATTGATGCTCTGGCTGATGTTATGAAGAAATATGAGGATTTAAACGTAACAATTGAAGGTCATACCGATAGCCTTAACAGATCCGGGAATCCGAACTACAATAAAAAACTTTCCCGAAGACGCGCTGATGCTGTAAAGAAATACTTGGTAGAAAAATCAGGTATTGATGCCAAGCGCCTGACGGCAATTGGCTTCGGTGCGGAAAAACCAATTGCCTCCAATGAGACAGAAGAAGGGCGTCAGAGAAACCGGCGAGTAGAAGCGGCAGTGGATTACATTATCAAAAAGTAAGTATTAATTATAGAAAAATAAAAAACCCGTGACGGAATCGCCACGGGTTTTTTTATTTGCAGGGCATGTGGTAGCTTCCTGATAGAAACAAGCTCTCACCCTAGACAAAAAAGTAAGATTCCGACCCGTTATCAATAAAGCTATTTGCCTCTTTTAAAAATAATGAATAATGTTATTATTATCTTTAACTAATCAGAAAGAGCGCTAATCGTAGATGCGATGTCTAGAAAAAGTTTTATAATGATTGCGATGGTCGGAGGGTATGTGTCTGGGGTGCTCGGTGCTGATTCTTTTTTCGCTTTATTGGCAGGAAGTACCATTGGCGGATTCCTTGCATAGGGGACGCCTTCAAACTCCATGAATAATACAAATAGAGGTGATTTTTGAACCTTTTAGAGAATATTGAGAAACAAAATAAATCTTTTATAATAGCAATAGGATATATAATCATCGGTGTATTAGGTATTATTGACACCCTGACCGGTAAAGAATTAGATTTTTCTCTATTCTATGTGATACCTATACTCATAGTTACTTGGCACACAGGTCTTGGTCTTGGGATAGTATTCTCTCTCATAAGTGCCTTAGTATGGCTTCTTTCGGATGTATTATCTGGAAATGTAACATTGCTTTCCATTTATGCATGGAATACTCTCACCAGATTAGGCTTTTTCTTAACAATAGCGTTTTTATTGTCAAGGTTATTAACCGTACTGGAACATGAAAGAGAAATAGCCCATAAAGACTATTTGACAGGAGCACTTAATTCGCTCTTCTTTTATAATGTTTTGCAGATGGAAATTAACCGTTCTCTGAGATATAAAAATCTTTTTACTATAGCTTATATTGACCTGGATAATATTAAAACTGTGAATGACGAGTTCGGGCATGCTACAGGTGACGAAGTATTATGTTTTGTTGTCAATCAAATCAAGAATAGTCTGCGAAAAGTAGACGTGGTTGCAAGGCTTGGAGGTGATGAATTTGCGTTGCTTATGCCAGAAACAAATCAGAAATCTGCACAAGTTGTTCTTTCTAAACTTCAACACAATATTTTAGCCGGGATGCAAAAAAATAATTGGCCCGTGACACTTAGCATCGGTGTCTTAACATGCATTGATACGCCGCCAACAGCAAATGAAGCAATAAAAAAAGTGGATGATTTAATGTACTCAGTAAAAAAAAGCAGTAAGAATAATATCAAATATGCCACTTATGAAAACTGAAACGGTCTTTAGCCAATATATGTTTTGCTCTCTTTCCATTCTTCCCTCTCTCTTTCAGACGATGATAAAAAGCAATCATCTTTGGATTACACTCGTAAGCTTCGCTCGAATCAACCTTGCAAGTGCAAACTCATTCTCATGCGAGAAGGTTTCTGATACCGTACGAGTTATGGAACAAAGCAAAAAGAAGAGGATCTAATCTACAAAACATGCTCTGGGGCATCAGGTGAAACACAGATTCTCTCTTCCCTTTTACCTCTGAATCTTATAATGTTATTTTACATCAAACGGTAAATTGCAAGAACACAAGGTATAACAATTTTTAAGGCACATCTTTATTGAACACTATCCGTCAAGTTAAGAATAGGGCAGAACAACCCGTATAAACGGAATACAAAATTCTGTGTGCTGCGAAATATCTCCAAAGCCAGCTTTAAGTTTCATACCCGACATAAAGAAACTTAAACTTTTGTAATCGGCTTCGAACTATCGATAATATATCCCTGAACAGCATCAACATTCAGTGCTTTTAACAGCCGCCATTGATTGTCTGTTTCGACGCCTTCGGCAATAACAGCAATATCTATGCTATGGGCAACGCTGCAAATGGAACTAATGAAGAAACGGCTGTCGCTGTCTTCATCTTTTAGTTCGCCGGTGTATGCCCGGTCGATTTTTACATAATCGGGACGCAGTGACTGAAGGTGTCTTAAATTTCCGCAACTCTGACCGTAATGATCCAGTCCCATTTCATGACCGCATTCACGAATAACTGCCATAAATGACCTGACCAGATTTTCATTCTGTACTGCTCCGAATTCTGCAAATTCAAAAATGATCCTGGGCGCGTTTTCCGGTAAATGCAGCAAAGTATCTTTTATCCACTGAATAAAAGATACGTCCTGCAGAGAAGAAGGCGACAAATTGACGGCGATAGTGTCCGCGCCGAGCTTCTTACGATCAAGTTTCGAAACTTCTTCTATAATCAAACGATCCAAAGAAGAGATAAGCTTCAAACGTTCGGCAATCGGAATAAATATCCCGGCATTGATGATTTCACCTGTGTCAAGAACAATACGGGAAAAAATTTCCAGGTGAAGGATACTGTTTTTGTCTCCGGCTTTGACCACGGGCTGTGAATACAGGACAATGCGACGGTTCTGGAGAACTTTTTCAAGAGCGTCTTTCCACTGCTGCTGGCCAAAGGGAATCTTGGCGGTACTCTCCATGATTGTACGAACATGCCATGTATTTGCTCCGGCCTGAGTGGCAGCAGCTAAAGCCAAATCAGCTTCTGCAAGAAGTTGGCCTAGAGTCACGGAACGGTCAAAAGCACACGTGCCCACATTGGAAACATTTTCTGAAGCTGTTATCCCCGTGGCTTCCAACCCGCTCAATTTTTTAGCGACTTCACCGGAAATCCGATCTGACTCTGATGAGGGATAATCGGGCAGGAATAGGACAAAGTCGCTTCCGGAAAGTCTGGACAGAACCGAACCGGCAAGATTTACAGACATTTCCTGCAGTGACGCGGCAACTTTCTTTAATAATTCGTCGGCAACCTGGAATCCTCTCTGCTCATTGAGTATTTCCAACCCATGAATACGTATAAGCATTAAGATTCCCTTGAAGTCGTTTTCTTTGTTGTCAAGATAAGCGGCGACCTGGCTTTCGAAATAGCGGCGATTGCCGATACCGGTCAATGAATCGTTATAGGCCCGCTCCCTGAGCCCCTCCGCCTGCGTCACCTGTTCGGAAAACATTTCTTTAACTTTTTCCGTCATTCGGTTCATCACATGCACCACGCGCCGCAGTTCTCTCGTTCTTGGTATTTTGGTCTGGATTTNNCGTTATTTTGGTCTGGATTTCATATTCCTTTCTGCATAAGGCTTCTGCCTGCTGTTCGACAAGCACCAGCGGACGCAGCAGCATGCGCAATCCAAACCCGCCTGCGATTAAAATGAACATTCCACAAAAGAGAAAAAGCAGGGTTGTATGTTTGATATCCTGCCAGAGGCTCTTGTAGGCATAGCCCGCATGGCTTTTTACATAGATGGTTCCGGCCTGACGCCAGCCTGCCGTGACGTAGGCATTGGCTTCCGGAACTTTTAACGGGACCAGGTTAATAAACCAGGCAGGAACGCCTTCAATCACCACTTTCAGATTCCGTTCCAGTAAGATTTTTCCGTGGGGATCCATAAAGCGGATGGTCTCGTAATACCCTCTGTCGAAAATGGCGTTCACCATGGTTTCCACGCTGACCAGGTCGTCCGGGTATTGAGAAATGGCCAGCCCCAGAGAACTTGCCGTATCCTGAGCATGGGATTCAAGCTGATTGGTCAGGAACAATCGTGTGCTCTCAAACTTGGCGAACCAGGTTCCTGCAAAAAGAATGAAAAACAACGAAACGGTAAATATAACAAGTTGCCTGTAAAGAGTCATGGAGCCCCTCCTGTGAATTTAAATTCCGGTTCCTGCCATGCGTTGCAGAAGATCATTCCAAGCCGTCAGACGGCTGCTTTTGCCGGCCAGTTTTCCCTGTCGCCGGTCGTGAGCCAGCCAGAGCCCGGCACCATTAAACGTAAATATCGGTAAAAGATCCCGCCTCTCCGAGGCTGATCTGATGGAATCAACAAGATTGTCGAGAACCAGCGGTTCGGCTGCGGGATCACTGTAATACAACATCACCATATGGAAAATGTTTTGTCGCAGGGCTTTAACATAAGCAATTCTGAGTTTTGCTTCATCCACGCCCATAATTTTGAGGCTGAAGTATTTGGCAATGGCAAAATCCTCGCAATCCCCGGCCCCCCTGGAGATGAATTCAACAGGGGTTGCCCAGTAATCCTTCACGCCATAAAGATCCGTATCGTTAACGAAAACCATTTGCTGATTAAAGAAAGAGTTTATGGTTTCAAGTTTTTCCCGCTCCGGTATGCTGTCTTTTTTTAGGCTGTTTTCCCAGTGGATAAGACGCATCTTTGCGTCCTGTCCGTATTTTTCATATGCTTTTTGAAGCACTTTTTCGTTCAAATGGAATTTTTCCCGGGTGAAAACAGAACCGGTAACGATGAGTCCCACGAGAATGAAGATCGCAAACGATACTAATTTGATTTTGTGCGAATTATAAATGGACTTAGGAGGCGCCAAGATTCGTGACCCTTTTTAAAAAATAACGAACGAGAGCAGCTTGTTGACTTCAGTTCTCAGAAAAAGGAATAATGATGGACTCTTGTAAGTTTTTATAATCACAGATCATATCTCATGTCAAGGCAATTGATTTTTATCCGATCCGTCCCGCAGGAAACGAAGAAAACATCAGGACTCAAACCCCAAAAAAACAGGTTTATTGTACCAAGGTACAATAGACTGCGCGCAAGAAAAGTATAAGGTAAAAATGACTTAATAGATATAACCACCATTATTGTTATCAAACATTCAAGGAGAAAAGTTATGGCCGAGATTAAAAATAAGGGCGCAATGCCGTCAATGGATGAAAAAGGGCATCAGGTAACAGGAAAAGTTGCCATTCTGTACGGGACCGTAAAAGCGATATCCCCTGACGGTACCGTTCGGCTGTTGAAGGTCAACAGTCCTGTTTTTGCAGATGACCGTATCATTACCGGAGATGATGGGAGTGTCTCAATTGTTTTCGACACCTTCCCCCCTACACAATTGGATCTCGGCCGGGTGTCCGATGTGGTGATCGATGAAGATGTGTATGGGCCTGTTTCTCCGGATGTGGTCGCAGAGGCGTCCGCGGAGCAGAAATCCATTCAGGAAGCGCTGCTGGCCGGTGATCAACCCATAGAACTGGATCCGACAGCCGCGGGCGTTGAACAGAGTGCGGGCGGCGGCCATTCTGTGTTTGTTGTCAGTCCGGACTGGATACATGTTACTCCGGAAAGCGGGGCTGAAACACGAGGAATCTCATGGGGCTTGCCGTCGACAGAAAAATATGTCGCCGCTCAGGAAGATAATTCTCCTCCGACCATCACCGTTTATACAGGGAATGACGACGGCAATGGCGGATCCGGAGACGGTTCAGGTGACGGAGCGCCGGGTAACGTGATCGGCAGCAATGATGTGGTATACGAATCCGGTCTTTCTACCGGTTCCAATGCGACGGCCAATACGGAATTTGCCGCCGGTTCTTTTATCATATCGGATCCGGACGGACTGGACGATATTCAAAGTGTAACGATCAACGGGACGGAAATTGCCATTAATAATCTT
>MTKX01002968.1_pt2 | contig 10946 bp, 13 predicted proteins | sample 1042771 | NCBI WGS metagenome assembly MTKX01 (sample SAMN06212183, study PRJNA360534) | anaerobic digester metagenome | biome: Wastewater treatment plant; material: sludge; isolation source: anaerobic digester fed with sludge from wastewater treatment plant | place: Denmark: WWTP Randers ... | reverse complement strand
CATCCAAATATTAATAGAGCGGAGGTAGTAGATAAAAGTGCAGGCAGTGGGAGAGAATAGACTGATCGGTGAGAAATATGAGCTGCTTTGAGGATCTTATGCAATTTAGAGACGAGGTGGATAGGGCAGAGAAGAATATGCAGAGGAGAGGCAGGCCTGAAGAACTAAAGGAGATGCGCCGCCGGGATGAAGCTGCGGAGAAGCGTCTTCTATAAAGACTCCTGCCGCCATAGAATGAGATTATGTCTTAAGCATTAACTAATTATAATATCCAGAATGAAACCATTCCAGGGATTAAATATGCCGAAAATAGCCATTATCTATGCCAGCGGCTCGGGGAAGACAAAGAAGATGGCAGAGGCCATTGCCGGTGGAGCCAAGAGCATTCCGGAGGTGGAGGTGCTGCTGAAAAATGCCGTTCTAGCAAAAGTCGATGATGTCAAAGATGCCGATTCTCTCATTCTGGGCGGCTCAACCTACAACAGCAAGCTGATCCGGGCCATGGAGCCATTTCTGGACCGGCTGGATGACCTGGACCTGAAGGGAAAAAGCGGAGCGGCCTTCGGCTCATATGGTTGGAGCGGAGAAGGAGTTCCCATCTTAATCGATCGAATGAAGTCCTGGGGAATGTCTGTGATCGAGCCGGGAACCACGGCAGTCCAGATGCCCAGCAAAGAGGTCCTGGACAGCTGCTTTGAGCTGGGAAAGAGCATGGCCGGCAGTCTGAAAAAATAGCCGGGCAGACTCCAGAATCTTCAGGCCATCATATCTGCCCTCAGGGCACTGAAATCTTTTTTCGGGGCCGTGCTCGGCTCGGGCAAGATAGATAAAGGAGGATGGCATCGGAAAATAGGCTTTCAGCTTAGAAGCTTCCCGCTTAAAAAACAGAATACAGAAGGCAGATCCAATGGAGTATGTTCTTTTCCCCCGGTCAGAGATCCATCGCAGGATAGAGTCGCTACAGTCCCAGATGGGAGAGATGGATGGAGCATTGCTGTTTCATGCTGTGGACATGTGCTATTTCTCCGGCACCGCTCAGGATGGCCTGGTTTATATTCCCAGAGACGGCGAGCCGGTGGTGATGATAAAGAGAAGCCGGGAGAGGGCGGCAGAGGAGTCTCCGCTGGAGGTCCGGCCTCTCCGGAATATGAGGAACCTCAAGTCCGATCTGGGCATACCGGATAGAGCAGTCGTGGGATTGGAGATGGATGTCCTTCCCTGCAGCTTCTATTTTAGAATCGACAAGGCCCTGGAAAATGCCAGGTTTTTAGATGTGGCGGAGAAGATCAAGCACATACGCTCGGTGAAATCCGATTTCGAGCTGGCTCTGATCAAGGAGTCCGCCCGGATACTGGAGGCGGGATTCTCCAGTGTTCCCGACTTTTTAAAGGAGGGGATGAAGGAGGTGGACCTGATCAGCCGGCTGGAGATGGTCATGCGCTCCCTGGGGCACCAGGGATCGCTCCGATTCCGGCGCTTCAACAGCATCGTCCCCCTGGGCCATGTCATGTCCGGGCCCTCCGCAGCTTGCCCCAGCTTTCTGGCCTCGCCCACCGGAGGCAAGGGAACTTCATTGATATTCCCCCAGGGAGCGGGCTATTCCAGGATCAAGAGAAATGAGCCTGTGTTTGTGGACATGGTGGGGATCTACAACGGCTATATCGCCGATGCCACCAGAATCTTCTCCTTGGGCAGAATCGAGCCGGAGCTGGAGGAGGCCTACCAGGCCGCCTGCCAGATCGAGGAGAATCTGGCACGGCAGATGTCGGCGGGAAAGACGGGCCGGGAGCTGTACCAGCTGNNNGAGTATCCGGTGATAGGCCCCCTGGACCATGAGCTGCAGAGCAATATGACCATCGCCATTGAGCCCAAGATCATCTATCCGGACAAGGGTGTGCTGGGAATTGAGGATACCTTCCTCACCTCCCGCGGGGCGGCGGAAAGCCTGACCCATATGCCCCGGGAGATCTGGCAGGTCTAGTGGGCCCGGCTGGGTGCATGGGATGCCGATGGTCTGAGCCCTTTTCCAGCCCCCAAAAGAGCTAATAACCTGAGCCGGAGTAACCTGCCTATAAGATGATTCGCATCATATCTCTGGACATGGACGGCACACTGATGAAATCCAGGTTTGTGGACAAGGTCTGGATGGAGGGGGTTCCATCCCTCTACGCCGAGAAGGCAGGCCTGGACTTTGCCGCGGCAAAAGAGCAGGTCATAAGCGAGTATGCCAGGGTGGGCAGCGACCGTATGGAGTGGTACGACCTTCTATACTGGATCGACCGATTCGGTCTCAAGATCGGCAAAGATGAGCTCTTGCAGATGTATGAGGATGAGATCGAGGCCTACCCTGAGGTGCTCGAGGTTCTGGATCTGCTCTCGGAGAGATATGATCTGGTGGTGACATCCAATGCCGCCCGGGAGTTCATAGAGATCGAGCTGGATGGACTCACCCAATATTTCCGGGAGATCTTCTCCGCTACATCGGACTTCCGGGAGGTCAAGAAGTCGCCTCTGGTCTATGGCGCCATCTGCGCCCAGATGGATGCCAGGCCCTTTGAGGTGCTGCACATTGGGGACCACTACCACTACGACTACGAATCGCCGCTCCAGGCGGGACTGGATGCCCTGTTCCTGGACCGCAAAGGAGAGCGCACCGGTCCTGAGGTTGTGGGCGACCTGCGGGAAGCGGTGGAGCTGATCGACGGCTGCATCTGATCTGTGGCTGCGCTTGCAATTTGAGGATGCTGAATTCTTATGAAAAAGGAGACAAGGTTGATACTGGCATTGGATGTCACCTCCGTGCAGAGGGCTCTGTCCCTGGCTGCAAGCCTCCGGCCCTATTTCGATGCCATCAAGATCGGCTATCCTCTTATCCTTGCCGCAGGCATGGGCGTAGTTAAAGAGATCGCCAGCATTGCGCCGGTTATAGCCGACCTCAAGGTGGCGGACATCCCCAACACCAACCGGCTCATCTGTCAGGCGGCCTTCCAGGCCGGGGCCAGCGGGGTCATCGCCCAGGCTTTTCCGGGAAAAGACTCCCTTCTGGCCTGCGCCGAGAGCGCCGCAGAGCACGGGGGAGATCTTTATGTGGTCACAGAGATGAGCCATCCCGGAGCGGAGACTTTCATGGCCCCCCAGGCGGAGAGGATGGCCCGGCTGGCGGCCGAGGTCGGAGCAGCGGGAGTGGTGGCGCCGGCCACCCGCCCCGAGAGGATCAGGCTGATCCGCTCCATCATCGGAGAGAGGACCATCATCTCCCCCGGCGTGGGGGCCCAGGGGGGCTCGGCACGGGCGGCTCTGGAAGCAGGGGCGGACTATATCATCGTCGGCCGATCGATTTACGGGGCAGGGGATCCGGAAGGAGCGGCTAAAAGGCTTCTTTTATCCCTCTGATTGCCTGCACAAAAGAGTTAAGCAGTGCCGAATTAGCCTGAATGCCGACCACAACCAGCAGAAAGTTGTCTAGCTATCAAATCACTATGTAGCCACTTAATATTAGCTTAACATAGGCAAGGATGCAGCTCAAGGTTTCCAAATTTCTACGCCATCAATTCGGGTAAAGTCGGAATCTCTGGTTGCGATATTCAAAATGGAGTTGTTCTTCATAACCGCAGCATGAAGCGAATCAGTAGGCAATAGGCGATGCGATTTTCCTAGAATTGATGCCTTTTCAAAGTCGTTCTTGCTGACCGAGATTATTCGCTGGCCTTTAAGGACGGCCAAGAATTCCTTGAATTTGTCGACAACGCTGTAACATCGGAAGGCAAAGCTTTCATCTTTCTTGATCTTGTTCCCGATTTTTCTGTGGTCTCCTGTCTTTAGGATCTTTGCGCCTTTATACATCAACAGTACATAAGATACCTCATCCAGAACTGACGGAGTGGTTACTGCCTCTAAATCAAAGAACTCAACCTTCTCAAAAAATTCTTCGATTGCTTTATAGGTCTGCGGATTTGCGAGGGCATAGTCGAGATAAACGTTTGCATCGACGAAGATAGGATCAGAGGAGTCGTAGTCTCCAAGTCTCAATCTTCCCCACGCCCTTGATAGCTCTCTTCCAGCTTTTCGACAAGTTCCTCATCATATTCGCCTTCTCTGGCAAATCCGAGATATCTCCTTGCGTGAGTCTTCGGTCTGATGAGAATCTCCCTACCCCTGTTTAAGACTTCAAAATCGCCAAGCTCATCAAGGATGCTCTTAGGGATCAAGAGACCTTCTTTTTCCATCTTGACATTCATCTCATCATTCCATAGGAGCTTCTACGGTATAATGTTATGGTATTATGTTGATTCAATAATCTCGCCTAGAAAGCTTCGCCATGTTTTTCATGGTCCCTCTCGGGCTTTTCCTCGGGAGCCTTGATGGCCCCATGTTCACCATTCCTCCATTATCCCAATTACCACCCGTCCAGAGAAAAGAAAACTTAAGAATACCCTGGACCCAGATTCCCCTTCCATGAGCCAGGAATCCCTCCGCCGCCTTGAAGATAGAATCTCCGCCTGCCGCCTCTGCCCTCTCTGGCAGGGCAGAACTCTCGCCGTCCCCGGAGCCGGCCCTGCCCCGGCCCGGTTGATGCTGGTGGGCGAGGCCCCCGGTCGGGAGGAGGATCTCTCCGGAATGCCCTTCGTGGGCCGAGGGGGCAGGCTTTTGGACGCTGCCCTGCAGCAGGCCGGCCTGGATCGCTCGGAGATCTTCATCACCAGCGTGATCAAATGCAGGCCACCAAAGAACCGCAAGCCTCTCAAGAAAGAGACGGTCTCTTGTCTGCCCTATTTGGAGGCTCAAATGGAGATCGTCCGACCCAATGTGGTATGCCTGCTGGGAAACACCGCTGCCGCGGCGGTTTTGGGTCGGCAGGGCATCCAGGCTCTGCGGGGCAGAATCTGGCAGGAGCGCTTTGCCGTCACCTACCATCCCGCCGCGGTGCTGAGAAACAAAAATCTCATGGCCGATTTCGTCTCCGATCTCGAAAGGTTGAATAGCTTGCAGGATAAATGATCCTGTGTTGAAGCTGCTTAAAAAAGCAGCACCCATAGGAGTTTATCTATTGTTTGCCCTGACCTATGATCTGTGGAGGGAGATAGTTGAGGATGTGGTCGTCTTCCACCAGCCGCTTTTCGAGGCCATGCACCAGGCAGCAGATGATCTGGAACTTACCACTGCCCTGATCGAGGAGCTGAAGCGCCAGGAAGAGCTGGCTCTGCCCGGCGAGGAAGATTTCAAGCTGGTTATCGATTTGGTCCAGGACGAGATAGAGGGCTTTATCATCTTTCTGGCTGCAGAGGAGCCCCAGGAGCTCTTGGCAGAGCTCATGGCTGATGCGGCAGAAGAAAGGGGCTTTCCCCTGGAGGAGTTGCAGGCTTTTGAGCTGGAGCACGGCCTGAATATGAGGGAGGAGATCCTGGTGGATATGGAGGAGACTTATGGCATCCAGGCCGAGGTGGGAGAGGACCGGCTGATCTACTATCTGGTTTTATTCGACAGCCAGGATATAGACGACAGCCGAAGCAGCGAGCTGGTCTGGCAGGAAGATATGGAGGACTGAAGAGGAATCAAAAATCTCTGAATCCGACCTTCAGCCACTGGTGCACTCTTTTGCCTTGACTGCGGATAAGGCTTCATGGCAAGATAGATATCCTACATCATCCAGAGAGATGGGAAGATGCCTGATTTCAATGTTCTTCTGGAAGGTGCCTGGCTGGTCAGGGATGTTAAAACCGAGGATGATGCCATCGGCGTAGCCATATCTGAGGCAGGAAAGAGGCTGAATCAGAGAAAGATGGACTTCGTAGAGGTAGAGATGGGCCAGTGGGACTGTCCGGAATGCGGCGAGCCCCTGGCCGGGGTCTTTCTGGTGGCCAGCACCGCCCTGGTGGCTCTGCTCTTCGAGATCAAGATCTTCAATGCCGAGAGCGAAGAGCATGCCGGGCGCATAGCCAAGTCCACCATTGGAAAAGCCCTGGGAGCCATACCCCTGCGGGTCCTGGAGACAAACCCGATAGATTAAACTGCTTTTTTCCTGGATCTTTTAGATGCCTCTGCCGAGGAGCTGCTGCCAGATGGCCCGCCCAGTCCCAGTGACCTGGCCAGCTCCCGCAGGTCCCGCTTGCCCGATCTCCTGCGACCGGCGGCAGGCATTTCAGGCCGAGCGGAGGCATCCGGCTCGAGGGAGACATTCCTGGGTGGGATCTCTAACTTCCATTGGGCCACCTTTTCCAGGATAGTCTCCCTTCCCTCTGCTGCATCGGCGAGCTTCATCTCTTCTCTAACCCAGCCGGGCAGAAAGCCTCCTACCCCGCCCGCTCCCTGCTCGGAGAACCTGCGATCGCAGAACAGCAGGACCCCTCTCTCCGATTCCGCCCTTATGACCCTTCCTGCTGCCTGAAGTGCCCGGTTGATGGCGGGCAGGGTGTAGGCGATGAGCATTCCCTTGGCCGGACCATATTTTCTGGTGTAGTAGCCGTTGATCTCCCGCTGTATCTCATTAAAGGCAGCCAGGGGCAGGCCTATCACCGCCACACCATTCAGAGCCTCCCCCTTGTAGTCTATTCCCTCCGCCAGCTTTCCCCCGCATACTCCGGTCAGAACGCCGCCTCCCCTTCCAGCCAGGCGGAAGAACTCGGCCAGCACTTGAGGGACATCTTCGGCGCTGCGGGGCTCGACACACAGCTTCTTTCCCGTCCGCCGGCATGAGCTCTGGCAGACCTCTCTGTAAGCGCTCATCATGGGATAAGAGGTGAAGAACACTGCCACATTTCCGGGAACGCACTCGATCAATGATCTGATATGCCCGGATATCTCCTCCCGGTTGTCGGAATCCTCTCTCACCTCCAGCTGGCTGGTGGCCTTCCGGGCTCCCAATATCAGCCGGTTCTCTCTGGGAAATGGATTGGGCAGGCAGAGCTTTTTCGCCCTTCCCTCCTCTCCTAAAAGGTACAGCTCATAAGCCTCCAGAGGAGAGAATGTGCCGGAGAGCATTATGGTGGCATTGATGTTGTCGGTGATGCGCCGAATATTGGCGGCGGGATCAATGTTGTTGACCTCCAAGCGGGCCTGCCTCCTGCCCCCCGAGCCGGATACGGCTATTTTGCTCTGATAGCAGTCATCCTTCTGTGCCTTTTCTAGATCATTAAGAAACAGCAGCACCAGTGCCAGGCTGGGCTGGATCTCTCCCTGCAGGTTCTCCCTGTCTCCCTCAGCCAGGTTCAGATCGGCCACGGCCACAGCTACGTCGGAGAAATTAGAGAGGGCCTCATCGATATCCTCCAAGCCGGCATAAATGAAGGAGCGGAATAGATCTGCATCCAGCAGAGCCTCACCCTCGGCCATCCTCTGCTGCTTGCTCTCCAAAAACCTCTTCAGCCTGGGCAGCAGCAGTCGGATGATCCTTATCCCCTCCCGCCTCCAGGAAGCCTTCTCCCTGCTCTCATCCAGCCTGGCCTGGCCTAAAGTCCCCTCGAACTTCTCCACCTCTGTCTCCGCCAGGTCTATCATGCGCATGGTCAGAATCCGGCAGTTCATGTCCCTGACAGCATCTCCCAGGTTATGGGCCTCATCTATGATCAGCGTCACCTTTTCCGAATCCATCTCCAGCCACTGGAAGATGACATCTTGAAAGTCGGGAGAGAAAAGGTGCGAGTAGTTCATAATCACAATGTCACTGTCTTTGGCATACAAACTCATTATCTCATAAGGGCAAATCCCCTGGCAGGCCTCGGCGAGCTGAGATGGGGAGATGGGCCGCTTTTTCAACGACTCTACCACATCCAGAGCCCGGCCGGATCTTCGGAAGTGGACGGCGCCGTTCAGCTCGAAGCCCTCTCTGCTCTTGAGATAATGGGGGCAAAAGGTCCTGTATCCCGGCTCCTCCTCAGGCATGCTGTCCGAAGCCGGATCATAGATGCTGCTGTTCCCCTTTCCCATCCTGGCAGATACATAATTGCGGCTCCATTCCCGCAACCTGGAGCAGCCGGCGTAGACGCTCTCGCCGCGAAATTCGCCTTCCAGGGGACAGATCTTCTGTTTGCCCACCATATAGGCTATCTCCGGCTTATGGCGGGTCTTGGACCAGATCCGGTTGATCTCATCGATGTAGATATCGATCTGGGAGACGGTTCGCACTGCCACTACGATCTTGCCCGGCCTTGCCGCCAGAGCAGCGCTTATGGAGCTGGTCTTCCCCGTCCCGGTGGGGGCATCGATCATGACAATTCCATGATCGCCGCTGCTGACGGTGTCATAGACCGCGTCCAGCATCCGATCTTGATGGGGCCGCAGGGAGGGATAGGGGAAGTAGTCCAGATACACGATATCCTCAATGATGCCAGGAGATTGATAAAACCTCGCCAGAGTATTGATGGGAATCTGAATGGCAAGGTTAAAATTATAGGAATGAAGATGATTATAATGTCAGCAGATGAAGGTGGGGGATTGATGAAGCGAGCAGCGGTAATTCTGATGATGATGTTTATGATCTCTCTCTGGCAGCAGGCTGTAGCCCTGGATGAATCTGATCCCATTGGGAGCCCCATCACAGACGAGTCCTCTTATTCTCCCTGCAGCAGTGAGATCAAAAAGATGGAGGAGAGGATGGCTACAGCCCTGGCGGCTCTTCCCAACCATGCAGGAAGCCAAGTCGGGGGCGATCTCGGAAGAAGTCCGGAAGCGATCGAGCCTGGAGCAAATTCCAGTGAAAACAGCACCATAAACTCCAGCCTGCCCCAAAATGGCAGCCTTAATAATATCAGCCAGAGCGGCAAGGGCGACGCCAGCCTTTCTGGCCAGAAGGCAGTTGCCAAAACAGGCATCCAGGATCCCCTATCCTTCCCTTCCAGCCGCTTCCAGGGCACCTATGCCAGCCGGGCTTCCAGGCATGAGGTGGGCAAAGGCGGAGTGGACTCCAGCATCTCCCTGAATGGAAAGTTCGAGATGGACAAAAGCGTCATGTTTCAGGATAGGGGATTCTAAATGAGGAAACTCTCCAGCCTCTTACGCGGCAGCGGATCAAACTTTTTGGCTGCCCCATTCAGGGCCCTGCTGTGCGCTATTCTCATCCTCTCAGCCGCATTTTCTGCTCTGGCCTCGGCTGCTCCCCAAGAGCAATGGAATCGCACCTTCGGGGGAGGCTATGGCGATGGGGCCTGGTGCTTGCAGCAGACAGATGACGGCGGCTTCATCCTGGCCGGAAACACCGCCAGCCGGGGCGAAGGCAGCGATCTCTTCCTGGTCAAGACAGATGAGAGCGGAAATTGCACCTGGAGCCGGGCCTATGGCGGATCGGGAGAGGATGTGGGATACTTTGTCCAGCAGACAGATGACGGGGGATATGTGGTGGTGGGCAGCTCGAACTCATATGCCATGGGGGAGGAGCTGCTCTGGCTGGTCAAGACAGACGAGAACGGAAGCCTGAGCTGGGACAAAACCTTTGGCGGCTTCGTCTCCTCGGCGGGTGATGGGGGCTGGTCGGCAGAGCAGACCGCAGATGGGGGCTACATAGCAGCCGGCTACACCCAATCTTCGGGAGCGGGCAGAAAGGACCTCTGGCTGATAAAGACCGATGCATTGGGCGGCCTGATCTGGGAGAAGAGCTACGGCGGACAGGAAGATGATGTGGGAATGTCCGTTCTGCAAAGCAATGACGGGGAATACATCGTGGCCGGCAGGACGGCATCCTTCGGGGCAGGTGGAGACGACATCTGGCTGCTCAAGACCGATTCCCTGGGTAAGGAGATGTGGAATCAGACCTACGGGGGAAGGGGGGATGATACTGGATTCCAGGTGGTGGAGAGAGATGACGGCTATGCCCTGGTGGGAAGAACAGAGTCGGGAGAGGCGGATAAGAGGATACTTCTGATCAGAGTAGATCCGGAAGGAGGGCTCATCTGGGAAAATTCCTATCCGGGCGGGTCGGTGGCATCTTTGCAGCCCACATATGACGGCGGCTATATCATGGCCGGAAGAGTCGACAGCAATGAAGGCAAAAGGGATGCTCTGCTGATAAAGGCCGATTCCGGCGGAGCCGAGCAGTGGTCCATGAGGCTGGGCGGCAGGGGTGAGGACATTGGAACCTATGCCCTGCAAAGCAGAGATGGCTCCTTCCTCCTGGCTGGAATCACCAGCTCCTTTGGCCAGGGAAGGGAGGATGCCTGGCTGGCCAAGCTGGGAGAGGATGCTGCTCTGGAGAGAGAGACAAAATCCAACCTCTCTTTTTCCTTATACCCCTTATCCTCTGCTATGCCCCAGAATTCTGCATCAATAAATTCTGCCGGATCATAAGGGCATCTTGGTTTGCTGGGCCGCCATAGATTGGAAAAATAACTCAAACCCTAAATCTGCAATTTATCTTTTAGAAAAATTTTTAGCCTTGCACCGCTCATAGTAGTATTAATAATGTCCCCTCCCGTCCGGATCTCTGAGATAGGTCTATACCTTCGCTGCCCCCGTCTGGTATATTTTCAGAACCTGGGAAGCATTGCCCCTCCGGAAGATGCGGCTTCAATGCTCATGCGAGCTCTGATGTTCAGCCTCTCCGCCCTGCAATCTTCCCAGCTTTCGGCGAGCGATCTCTATAGCCTGCTCCAGGAGAATCTCTGCCGTCTGGAGCAGGAGTTGCCTGTCATTTATGAGATCGATTCTGCATTGGTCGAGTCCGCCTGCCGGGCTCTGCAACTGGATATCGAGAGCATATCTCAGGGGCTGGCGGGAAGTCTGGACCTCCTCCTTCCTTGCGAGGTGGAGGTCGATCTGTATTCTGAAAAGCTGGGGCTATCGGGACGTCTGGATCGGCTGGCTCATGGAGGAGTTCCCTCTATCATTCGCACCGGGAGAGCGCCGGAAGAAGGTGTCTGGAAAAAGGATAGAATCATGCTCTCCGGCTATGCTCTGCTGCTGGGGGAGAAAGAGAAGAGGCATATCCCCTTGGGCATGGTGGAGTACGCCCGGCAGGG
>MTKX01001865.1_pt4 | contig 10959 bp, 11 predicted proteins | sample 1042771 | NCBI WGS metagenome assembly MTKX01 (sample SAMN06212183, study PRJNA360534) | anaerobic digester metagenome | biome: Wastewater treatment plant; material: sludge; isolation source: anaerobic digester fed with sludge from wastewater treatment plant | place: Denmark: WWTP Randers ... | reverse complement strand
ATTGATGAATATACGAAAGCGATAAAAAAATGCGGGAAAATTATTTCTACCGATAAAAAGGGAAAAAGAGTAGAAGAAGCATATTATCTGATGGCAAAATCCCTTTATTATAAAGGCAATAGTGCTTTTCAGGCAAAAGACCAGTTTCAAAACCTTGTTATCCGTTTTCCCGATAGTAAATATGTTCCCGAGGCATATATTTATATTGCCAAAATTTTAAGAGAAACGAATCAGCCCAAAGAAGCGGAAAAATTGCTGGATGAATTCCTCCGCAATCCTAAATATCGTAAACATTATCCTGAAGCATTATTCGTTTTAGCCGACTTTGCGATTAAGGATAAGGACTTTATTAAAGCTCAACATTATCTGGAAAGGATAATTACGGAATTTCCCAAAACAAAAGAATACCGCGAAGCATATTTCCTTTTTGGCAAGAATTATTACGAACAAAAGGATTACGATAAATCGCTGGAAGCATTTAAAAAAATGCAAAAAGCGCGCGGTATTGATAAAACTATAAAGCTTGAGGGAACTTATTACATCGGTTTGAATGAACTGGAACTTGGACAAGCAGAAAAAGCACTAAAGACAGCTAAGGGCTTGATAAAATCGGAATCTCGTCCCGATAAAATTCCCTTTGTCCGTTTGCTGAAGGCAAGAGCTCAATTTGCTTTGGGCGATACAACCGAGGCAAGAACTGAAATTGAATTCATTACTAAAAATTATCCTCGTACTGAGGGTTCTGCAGGTGCCTATTATTACCTGGCAGAATATTATTATTATAATCTGGGTGATATTCCTAAAGCGGTTTTGAACTACAATCGGGTACGCACTGAATTTTCGGGTTCTCCACTTGCTCAAACAGCTCAGGCAAAAGCGGTTGCCTTAGGATTTGTAGCTCCGCGCACAGGTCTTGACTGTGAAACAGGACTTTCTCAATTTTTGGATTATCATTATCAGGCGGCGGAAAGTTTTTTGAATGTCCTTTCTTTGCCCGATTCTGCTATTGCCCGTTACAAAATTGTTATTTCTCAAAAAGATACTTTAATTGTCAGACGTGATTCTTTACAGACGGCAATAAACAGAAATAATGCTATTCTGGATTCGCTTAGAGCGCTTTTACCGCCACCGGAAATTCCTGCAATAGACAGTTTAGGACTTTTAGAACAGACGGAACTTACTGTGACACAAATGGATATAACATCCGAAACTGCTTTTGCTGATACCCTATCTGAAACAATTATCAGCAGTCCGGATAGTTTGCAAACTTTTGCGGATACATTACAAATAACGGAATCGGAAATTCCTGTAGCGGATAGTTTATTTGTGACAGAGACAATTTCTGAGGGCGATACCTTAGCTACTGAAGAAGAAAAAAATAAAGATAACGGTCTTCCAGATTCCTCTTTGGCAGAAGAAAAAGTTGAATTATCGTCTCCGTTTACTGAAACAACAGAGCCAGATTCTTTAACTTTGGCAATTGCTAAACATATTCAAGACCTGGAAAAGGAAAACGCAAGATACAGCCAGCGACTGGAAAAACTGGAAGAAATTATTGAGCGTTTTGAAAGTGAAATAGTTCCTTTCTGTATGTTTGCTATTGGTTCCATCTATCATAATCGTTCTCCTGAAAGTCCTGAAAATAGTAAAATTATGGCTAAAATGCAGGAAGAATATCCGGAAAATAAATTTACCAAATCCCTTTATGCTCTGCAGAATAATTTGCCGGTGCGGTTAATTGACCCCAAAGAAGAAAGGGAAGAACAGCTTTTAGATATGTATTTTGAACAAATTTATACTGCTCCTGATTCCGCTCTTGCTGGTTTACAGGAACTTACAAACTCTCCCTACCATAAAATTAAGCTGGCTGCTAATTACCGTTTGGGCTGGTATTACAGTTTTGAACAAATTGATACTCTGCTTGCAAAGCCCTATTTGAAAGCTGTTTTGGACGAACCTGAAGCCGGCGAATATGCTGTTGTTGCCCGTAGATTCTTTGATGGCAATAAGTTCCTTCTGCGAGGTTTATTTCCTGTTGTTATTCCTCAAACTGATACTACTGCAGTTGATTCCACTGGAGCTGATATAGAAGAAAGCATTAAGGAATGGTTTTTTCCTGCTCCTGCAGAAATTTATGAGACCCTGCCGGACAGCTTGAAAATTTATAGTGGCATACCTGTGCTGATGGATTCTTTGGTAAAAGCTGTTTCTCCGCCTGAAGACACGATGGAAGAGAAAAACATATCTCCCGAAATGGAAACACCCGATGATAATATTCCTCCACTGAAAAAAAATCCTGTTCCTGCGTTACCGGAAGAGCTGATTCCGGAAAAAAAAGAGGAACTGCCACTTGAATGAAGTGGTTGAATCATCCCCTTTCGGGACAGCATTTCTATCTAAAATCAGCTGTTTTTTTAACCGGGCTGGCTATCGGACTGGATTCTTCCCTGCGTCAGCTTTTAATACAGTTGGTATTGATTTTGACTATTCTGATTTTTGAGCCAAAGCTATACCTTTCTCTGCTCAATGCCTTGAAAAAATTACTGCCTTTTTTTGCCGGTTATTGGGTTTTTGCTACTCTTTTTGGTCAGGAATTTCTTACTACTGTGTTTTTCAGTGTCCAAATTTTATATCTAATAGCTGTTACGGTTTATGTGTTGGGAAATGTGAAAATGGAACAGATAGCAAGCCAAAGCAGATGGCTAAGAAAATGGAAACCGGTAAATTCATTGTTCTATTATCTCTTCGCTACAGTATTCTTTACCAGGTCTTTCTTTGCCGAATACAAGAAGATGAAATTGGGTAAAGAAAATAATTTTTCCCTGGCTCAACTTTTGGATGTTTTAGCAAATGTATCTGCACTCTCTCCTCAAATTAGCAATTTAGTTACCAATCTGCTAAAATTTGAAGGGGAAGAAAAAACCAGCAATCCTCAAGCTAACTATTTGGGTATCTTCTTCTTAGCCCTATTAGTTATAGTGCACGGCTTATAAAAAGGTTGGCTATGGCAAGATACTTAATAAAAATATGTTATGATGGCACTGGCTATTGCGGATGGCAAAAACAGAAAAACGGACTTGCCATTCAGGAAGTTATGGAAAAAACGCTGGAGATATTTGCCGGTAAAAAAACTTCCTTAATTGCTGCTGGAAGAACCGATGCAGGAGTTCATTCTTTAGGCCAATATGCTCATTTTGATTATAGTGGTTCTATGCAGGAAAAGCAATTGCTTTTGGCTTTTAACAGATATTTGCCTGATTCTATTAAAGTGCTGGAAATAATGAAAGTTAGCCCTTGTTTAAGTGCTCGTTACCAGGCCTATGAACGCAGTTATCGCTATCGTTTGGCAAAAGAAAAAACACCTTTTAACAGAAATTACAGCGGTTTCTTGCCTCACTTGCATTTAAACCTGGAGAAAATGCTATCCGCTGCACAATACCTTTTAGGGAAACACGATTTTTCCACATTCGGGAAAAGCAATCCGGAAGTTCCTAATCGTATTTGTGAACTTAAACACATAAGTATAAGCGAAACGGAACGCTATTTTATCTTTGATTTTACAGCTGACCGCTTTTTGCATAATATGGTTCGGAGAATTGTAGGAACTTTGGCTAATATATCACATTTGGATTTGCCTCCGGAAACGATTCTGGAAATATTGGAGAATAGATGCCCTCGCCAAAATTTAGTGATAACTGCTCCTGCATCAGGACTTTACCTGATGGATGTTAAATATCCGGCAAAGTTTCTTGACGAATCTTACAATCCTAATTTTGAGGAAAATGGGATGGTAAATAACCCTTTGCTACATTCAATAAAATAAAAGGAAGAGGAAATAAAAATGAAATACAATATCCCGCGCGGAACTTTTGATATTCTACCTGAAGACAGCTATAAATGGCAATTTTTACAGAATAGCTTTCGTAAAATGGCAACTTGTTTTGGCTATGAAGAAATAACTACTCCCATTTTTGAGGTGGCTGAACTCTTTGAACGCAGTTCCGGAGAAAGCTCTGATGTTGTCCAAAAAGAAATGTATCGTTTTCAGGATAAAAAAGGTCAGGGAAGTTTGCTTTGCGTCCTGAAGGCACTGCTCCTGTGGTTCGTAGCTATGTAGAAAATCATCTGGATAAACTTTCTTCCCGCACAAAATTATTTTATTTGGGACCTATGTTTCGTTACGATCGTCCTCAGGCAGGAAGATATCGTCAATTTTATCAATACGGAATAGAATTTATCGGCAGTAACAATCCTTATTACGATGCAGAAGTGATAGCAGTTGCTTTTTTGTGGCTTAATAAATTGGGTTTGAATAACTTGCGTTTGGAAATTAATAGTGTGGGCTGTCCTGATTGTTCTGCTGTTTATGATAAGGCATTGCAGGAATATTATAGACCTTTTTTGCCTAAACTATGCCCTGATTGTGTGAAACGGTTGGAAACAAATCCCCGTCGTTTACTGGACTGCAAAGTTCCTTCCTGTATAGAATTTAGAAAGAACGCACCTTCGCAAATGGATTATCTGGATGAGCCCTGTAAGAAACATTTTTCTGCAGTTTGTAACTACTTGCAAGCTATGAATATTCCTTATACCATCAATCCAAGAATAGTGCGCGGATTGGATTATTATACAAACACTGCTTTTGAAATTATCTATGATGGTTTGGGCGCACAAAATTCCCTTGTTGGAGGTGGAAGATACAATGGTTTGATTGCACAAATCGGAGGAAAAAGTATTCCGGCTATTGGTTTTGCCGGGGGTTTTGAACGCCTTCTTCTGGCTTTGGAAGAAGAGAAAATAGAACTTATACTCACCTTCTAAACCGGATGCTTATCTTGTTTGCGTTGGAGAAAATACGCGTCTGCAAATTCTGCCTTATCTGAATGCCCTAAGAACTAACGGACTTATTGTGGATTACGATCCCGATAAAAGCTCTCTGAAAGCCCAATTAAAATCCGCCGATACCAGTGGAGCAAAATATGCTATAATCATCGGGGAAAATGAACTTGCCACTAAAACAGTGAACCTTAAAAACCTGCAAACCGGTGAACAAATAGCTATTCCGATGGATGAGGAATACACTATCAACAAAATGAAGAATTAAATGGGTTGCTAAATTCCGATTCGGCAAAAGGTTTCAGGGATGTTTTTTTAGCGGTCTTTGACCTCTTTAGCAAATCGGAATTTGCCAACCCCCTTACAAGTATTTGTTGATTTTGGATTCTATCAGGTTCTTTATTTCATTCATTCTACTTTCGGTTAATGCTTCATAACGGGTAACAATTACAGGTGTGGTATTGGAAGCACGAATTAAACCCCAGCCATCAGGAAAAGTTATTCTGGCACCATCAATATCATTAACATCATAGCCCTCTTTTTGGAATTCTTCACAGACCTTTGCTACTACCTCAAACTTTTTCTCATCGGGACAATTGGTATGCAGTTCAGGAGTATTATAAAGTTTTGGCTGATCCGCTAAAAAAGTGCTGACCGGATTATGAGTTTGAGAAACAATTTCTACAAAACGGCAACTGACATAAATGGCATCATCAAAACCCAAATATCTATCTGCCAAAAAGATATGTCCACTCATTTCACCTGCAAATTCCACTCCCATTTCTTTCATAAACATTTTGATATTGGCATGACCTGTTTTATACATAATCGGTTCTCCGCCATACTTTTTGATGTCATTAAACAGATTCATACTGCATTTTACATCGGCAATAATCTTTTTCCCGGGGTTATGCTTCAAATAATCCCTGGCTAAGATATTCAGTATTTGGTCACCTAACAATAGTTTACCTTGTTCATCAATAACTCCAATTCTATCTGCATCGCCATCCAAACCAATGCCAAGTTCATATTTATTATCAACCACTGCCTTTGATAGCGCTTCCATATTTTTTGCTATTGTAGGATCGGGATGATGATTGGGAAAATCACCGTCGGGCTCACAAAACATATCTATCACCTCACAGCCCAAAAGACGCAAAATGGTAGTTAAATAAGGACCACCAACTCCATTTCCTCCATCTACAATCACTTTTACCGGACGCTGAAGTTTGATACCATTAACGATATAGTCAATGTAAACATTGCCTATTTCGTTGTTTTTTACCAACTTTCCATTGCCAGTGGCAAAATCACCCTTTTGAATGATTTGTAGCACCTTTTGCAGTTCATCAGCATAAACACTGCTCAAGCCAAGATTTAATTTACAACCATTGTATTGAGAAGGATTATGACTTGCCGTAACCATTGCTCCTCCATCACTTTGCAGTTTCCAGATGGAAAAATACAAAACCGGAGTAGGAACAATGCCTAAGTCAATAATATCACAACCGGTTTCCAAAGCACCTTTGCTAAAGGCATTCATAAAAAGGGGAGTAGAATGTCTGGCATCTCCACCTAAGACAATACTTTTCAGACCCTTATTTCGCAAGTAGGTTCCAAAGCCCTTGCCAATCAGGTAATATGATTCTTCATTCAGTTCTTCATTTACAATACCACGAATGTCGTATTGACGAAAGATTACCGGTTTTATCATTGATAACTCCTTTTTCAGTTATTGATTATCTTTTGTAAGATAGGGATAATAGATTTTATGGCTAAAGCACGATGGGAAAGGTGGTTTTTTTCATCCGCATTCATTTCAGCGTAGGTTTTACCATTTACAGCAAAAATGCTGTCATAACCAAAACCGTTATTGCCACGCTCTTCTGTTGTTATTTCACCCTCTAATCTACCTTCTGTAACAGCAATAATGCCATCAGGAGCTGATAAAGCAACTGCTGTTTTAAAATATGCTTTCCGAATTTGGATGTNNGCAAAACGAGCTGACATAATTCCTGGTGCCCCATTTAAGGCCTCAATAAAAAGTCCTGTATCATCTGCCAAAGTAATTAGACCGCTATATTTTGCTGCTTCCAATGCTTTTTTCATTGCATTTTTTTGCAAGGTCTCCTGATCTTCCTCTGTAGGATAAAATCCGGGCAGTTCACGCAAAAAATGCAAACGGAGCTTTAAGGGATTTACCAATTCCTCCAATTCTTTCAGCTTATCAGGATTGTGAGTGGCAATTAATATATCCCGAATCATAAGCGTTTTAGCACATTTTTGATTTTCTGCAGTAGGTGTTTATCCAAAAATTGTTCTGCCACAGCGGTAATCTTTTTTAAGTGTTCCAAAACTTCACCTTCGCCACTCCAGTTATCGGAAAGAATTTTGGGATCAATTTCATTCAAAATCATATTGAGCGCCATCACAACAAGCACTAAATCATCTACCAGACCAATTACGGGAATAAAATCAGGAATAAGATCAACCGGCATCATAACATAAGCAACAACTCCGCCCATAATCATTTTTTGCTTTACGGGGACTCGTTTATCCAGTGCCAAACGACAAACTAAAATGAAGAAATCCGGTAACAGGAAAACATATTCACCCAATTTTCCACCCAGGGAACCCAATTGTTCTTTTGTCCAACCCCTAACTTTTTGTCTCAGGTTCTCATAAAATTTCAGTTTGGTTGAATCAATGTCGTCAATTATTTTATCCTTAATTTTTTCCTGTTCTTCCGCAGGGATTTCTCTGCCTTCAATAACATCGTCATCTTTCATAATAAACCTCCATCTGCCTATAATTTAATAGTAATATTGAAGTCAAGCAAATTATTTGAGGTAGAGATGTCAAGAAGTCAAAAGATTTGTGTAGTCGGAGCTTGCTGAAGCTTAGCATTTTTTCAAGTTCAGATATTTTGCGGAGGAACGGTGTCCCCTGACTACAAAAAAGCGGAGGAACGGTGTCCTCCGCTTATATATAAATTGTTTTCCAGGATTAATCGTTTAAAGCAGCTATAGCAGCAGCGACACGAGCAATAGGAACTCTATAAGGAGAACAGCTAACATAGTTCATTCCCACTAAGTGGCAAAATTCTACACTGCTTGGTTCTCCACCATGTTCTCCGCAAATTCCAACTTTTAAATCAGGTCTGGTTTTGCGTCCACGTTCAGTTCCCATTTTCACTAATTGGCCTACACCTTCTCTGTCTATAATTTGGAAGGGGTCATGTTTCAGCAGATTTTTTTCCAAATACACGGGTAAAAACACGCCTGCATCGTCGCGTGAAAAACCAAATGTCATTTGAGTTAAATCATTTGTTCCAAAGCTGAAAAACTCGGCATGTTCAGCAATTTTATCGGCAGTTAAGGCAGCGCGGGGAATTTCTATCATTGTTCCTACTAAGTAATCCACGCGATCCTGCTTTTCTGCAAAGACCTTTTCTGCTGTTTTGCGGATAATATCTTCCTGCATTTCAAATTCTTCAGCGGTGCTGGTAAGCGGAACCATAATTTCAGGTAATACACTAATTCCGCGTGCTTTAACAGCTAAAGCGGCTTCAATTATTGCACGAGTTTGCATTTCTGTAATTTCTGGATAGGTATTTCCCAAACGGCAACCTCTATGACCAAGCATAGGATTTACTTCATGTAACGAAGCAACGCGTGCTTTAACTTTTTCCAGAGGAATTCCCAGTTCTTCGGCAATATCCTTTTGAGCGGATTCTTCCTGAGGAACAAATTCATGCAAGGGGGGGTCTAAAAGACGGATAGTTACAGGAAATCCGTTCATAGCGGTATAAATGCCTTCAAAATCAGTTTTTTGCATAGGTAGTAATTTTGCCAATGCTTTTTTACGTCCAGTTTCATCTTCCGCTAAAATCATTTCCCGCATTGCCTTAATTCTTTCGCCTTCAAAAAACATATGTTCCGTTCTACAAAGTCCAATTCCCTGAGCACCAAAATTTCTGGCAACGGTAGCATCTTTGGGAGTATCTGCATTGGTGCGGACTTTCATTTTGGTATATTTATCGGCAAGTTGCATAACAGCACCAAAATCACCGCTAAGTTCAGGGTCTTGGGTATCTATTTTACCTTCTAAAATCTGTCCTGTAGAGCCATTTAAGGAAATCCAATCCCCTTCTTTATAGACCTTTCCATTCACTGTCATAGTTCTGGCTTTGTAATCAATTTGTAATGCCCCAGCTCCTGCCACACAACATTTTCCCATTCCTCTGGCAACAACAGCTGCATGAGAAGTCATACCTCCGCGAGCAGTTAGAATTCCTTGTGCAACTGCCATTCCGCGTAAATCCTCCGGGGAGGTCTCTTCTCTAACTAAAATAACTTTTTTCTTGTCAGCAGCCCAGGCTTCTGCTTCGTCCGCAAAAAACACAATTTGTCCGGAAGCCGCTCCAGGAGAAGCAGGCAAACCATTAGCAATCACTTTTGCTTTTGCCAAACCTTCTTTTGTAAAGACGGGATGCAGAAGTTCATCCAATTTAGCAGGATCAATTCTTTTAAGAGCGGTTTTTTCATCAATCATACCTTCTCGGAGCATATCCATTGCGATTTTAATCATAGCAAGACCGGTTCTTTTGCCGGTTCGGGTTTGTAAGAGCCACAATTTTCCTTCCTGAATGGTAAATTCCATATCTTGCATATCGCGATAATGATTTTCTAACCTTTTCTGAATTTCAAAGAGCTCTTTATAGGTCTCGGGCATTGCTTCTTCCAGAGAAGGATATTTACTTAAGCGTTCTTCTTCACTGATACCGGCAAGTTTTGCCCAACGCTGAGAACCAATTTTTGTGATTTGCTGAGGAGTTCTGATTCCGGCAACAACATCTTCACCTTGAGCATTGATCAAATACTCTCCATTAAAAAGGTTTTCACCGGTAGCAGCATCACGAGTAAAAGCAACACCAGTAGCACTGGTAAAGCCCATATTGCCAAAAACCATTGCTTGAACGGTTACTGCAGTTCCCCATTCATCGGGAATGTTATTCAGTTTACGATAAAACTTTGCGCGTTCATTATTCCAGCTATCAAAAACAGCAAAAATTGCACCCCAGAGCTGTTCCCAGGGGTCATCCGGAAATTTTTTACCGGTTTTTTCTTCCACCGTCTGCTTGAAGATGGTTACCAGATTTTTCAAATCTTCAGTGGTTAGTTCCAAATCGCTGCTGATGCCTTTTTCTTTTTTCACGGTGTCAATAATAACTTCAAAGGGATCATGTTCTTCTTTGCTTTCTGGTTTAAGACCTAAAACCACATCAGAATACATTTGGACAAAACGACGATAACTATCCCAGGCAAACCTTTCATTATTGGTTTTTTTGATTAAACCCTGAATAGTTGTTTCATTCAAGCCCAAATTCAAAATGGTATCCATCATTCCAGGCATTGAAGCACGAGCACCTGAACGCACTGAAACCAAAAGTGGATTTTCGGCAGAGCCAAATTGCATATTTACAAGGTCTTCTATATGCCGAATGGCATTGTGCACATCGTCACTTAAAATTTCCCTCAATTGGGCAGAACCCAATTTGTTGTATTCAGTGCAGACCTCTGTAGTAATTGTAAATCCGGGAGGAACCGGAACGCCAATAAGATTCATCTCGGCAAGGTTGGCACCCTTTCCACCGAGAAGATTTTTCATTTCTGCGCTACCTTCGGCTTTTCCATTTCCGAAGAGGTAAACTCTTTTAGGTGTATTCATTTATCCTCCATAACTTTAACATCATTAAAGATATTTTATTGTCTGTCACAATCTTTTTTATGGCAAATCTGTCAATAGCTTTCTTGATTTCCAAGGTGTATTACGGAAGCATTGCTTACCCATTACTAATGCCATTAGCAATGGGTAAGCAATGGGTAAGCAATGCTATTAAGGAAGAAAACGGAATTATATTTATTTAGTTGTGGTTAGAGAATTTTTAGGGAAGAAAAAAAGATTAGATTGATAAGTTCATATTTTATGGATGTTAACGAGGATTTCAACCTTCCGATGATTTTGGTACACGAGGATTTCAACCTTCCGGTGGTCTAAACCTTCTCAACTAATTTTCAGTTATTTATAAAGTTCATTTTAAGTTTCACTTTTCCACTTTTC
>MTKX01000066.1_pt25 | contig 11015 bp, 10 predicted proteins | sample 1042771 | NCBI WGS metagenome assembly MTKX01 (sample SAMN06212183, study PRJNA360534) | anaerobic digester metagenome | biome: Wastewater treatment plant; material: sludge; isolation source: anaerobic digester fed with sludge from wastewater treatment plant | place: Denmark: WWTP Randers ... | reverse complement strand
TACACGGCCGGCACCAAGGGCAAGGTCGTCGCGCCGGCCGTCCTCGCCGCGGACATCCAGGTGAAGAAGGACCTCGACCGTTACCGCGGCAAGCTCGAGGGCGCCGTCGTCCTGGCCACGCCGCCCCTCGCGCTCGACATGGCCGCCCTGACGCAGGGCGTCTCGCGCCTGACCGACGCCGACCTCCGGCAGCTCGAGGAGGCCGTCGTGCCGCGGCCGCAGCGGACCCCCCAGACCCCGCCCCCGCCCAACCCCGACCTGGTCAAGCCGGAAGAACGGATGGACTTCTTCAAGGCCGAGGGCGCGGTCGCCGTCCTTCAGTGCACGGGCGGCCAGATGGGCTCGGTCGTGGGCTTCTCGCGCCCCGGCGCCAACGAGGACAAGTGGTCGCGCGAGAAGACGCTGGCCACGCTGCCGATCATCGCCGTGACGCCGGAGCACTACAACCGGATGGTCCGCATCCTCAAGCGCGATATCCCCGTCAAAGTCGAGGTCGAGGTCCGCAACCGCGTCGGCCGTCAGGTCGAGAAGGCCGCCAACGTCCTCGGCGAGATCCCGGGCACGGACCTGGCTGACCAGGTCGTCATGCTCGGGGCCCACTTCGACAGCTGGCACGCGGCCGCCGGCGCCAGCGACACGGCCGCCGGGTGCGCCGTGGCCCTCGAAGCGGCCCGCATCCTCGGGGCCGTGGGCGCCCGGCCGCGCCGCACGATCCGGATCGCCTTCTGGGGCGGCGAGGAGCAGGGCCTGCACGGCTCGCGTGAGTACGTCCGGGCCCATTTCGGCGACCCGAACGACCCGACGGTCGGGGCCAAGCCCGGCCACGACAAGTTCTCGGTCTACTTCAACCAGGACTACGGCGCCGGCCAGTTCCGCGGCGTCTACCTCCAGGGCAACGAGCGGGCGCGCCGGCTCTTCGCGGCCTGGATGGCGCCGTTCCGCGACTTCGGCTTCACCGCCCTGTCCATCCAGAGCGTCGGCAGCACCGACCACGTCTCGTTCGACGCCGCCGGCCTGCCGGGGTTCCAGTTCATCCAGGACCGCGTCGGCGGCACGTACGGGCACACCAATCTCGACTTCTACGACACCCTGCGCGCCGAGGACCTGATGAAGAACGCCGTCATCGAGGCCTTCTTCGCCTACCAGGCGGCCATGGCCGACGAGCTCGTCCCTCGCAAACCGCTGAATTGGATACGCTTACGGGCTAACTAGGGCGATTGGACCGGTCCATTTTCCGATTGACACCCCCAGGGGCGCATGTTATCATGTGGCCCCTTGTGGGGTGGCATCCACCCTTCAAATACATCTAACAGGAGGTCTTATAGGAATGTCGACATTGAAAGAGAAATTCTACCTGAAGGTCGGCCCGATGCAGGCCCGCGTCAGGGCCCTGGCCAAGGACCACGCCACGGTCCCCGTATCGAAGGTCGACGTCGGCCAGGTCGTCGGCGGCGCCCGCGACATCATCTCGATGCTCTGGGACGTCTCGCTGCTCGACAAGTTCGAGGGCATCCGCTTCCGCGGCTACTCCATCCCCGAGCTGCGCGAGAAGCTGCCCAAGGCGCCCGGCGGCACCGAGCCCCTGCCCGAGGGCATCTTCTACCTCCTCCTGCTCGGCGAGATCCCGACCTACGAGGACTGCGTCGCGATCACCGAGGAGTGGCGGTCGCGGAGCGTCCTGCCCCAGTACCTCATCGACGTCCTGAACGCCGTCCCCAAGGACACGCACCCGATGACCCAGTTCTCGCTGGCCATCCTGCAGCTCCAGCGGGAGTCCGAGTTCGCCCGCCGCTACAAAGAGAAGATGCCCAAGACCCAGTACTGGGACGCCATGTTCGACGACGTCATGAACCTCATCGCCAAGCTCCCGAACATCGCGGCCTACATCTTCCGCCGGACCTACTTCGACGGCAAGCACATCGCCCCCGATCCGAAGCTCGACTGGGGCGCCAACCTGGCCCACATGCTGGGCGTCAGCAACGACCCCGCCTTCAAGGAGCTCATGCGGCTCTACCTGTGCATCCACAGCGACCACGAGGGCGGCAACGTGTCGGCCCACACGACCCACCTCGTCGGCTCGGCCCTGTCGGACGCCTACTACTCCCTGTCGGCCGGCATGGACGGCCTGGCCGGCCCGCTGCACGGCCTGGCCAACCAGGAAGTGCTGGCCTGGATCATGGACCTCATGAAGGAGTTCGGCGGCGTCGTCCCGACCAAGGAGCAGATGGAAAAGTTCATGTGGGACACGCTGAACGGCGGACGGGTCATCCCGGGCTACGGCCACGCCGTCCTGCGCAAGACCGACCCCCGCTACGTCGCCCAGCGCGAGTTCGCCCTCAAGCACCTGCCGGACTACGACCTGTTCAAGATCGTCAGCCTCATCTACGAGGTCGCGCCCGACGTCCTGACCAAGCACGGCAAGACCAAGAACCCGTGGCCGAACGTCGACGCCCACTCCGGCGTCCTGCTGTACTACTACGGCGCCAGCCAGTTCGACTTCTACACGGTCTTCTTCGGCGTGTCGCGCGCCCTGGGCGTCCTGGCCCAGCTCGTCTGGGACCGCGCCCTCGGATTGCCGATCGAGCGGCCCAAGTCCGTCACGACCGAGTGGTTGGAGAACTTCATCAAGGAGCAGCAGGCCGCTGCCCCGGCCGCCAAGTAAGCGCGGCGAAGAGCGAGATCTTCAGGGCCGCCGTCCTCCGGGACGGCGGCCTTTTTTTTTGTCCAGACGGTGCCTGGCATTCACACATCCCGGTTTTCCCCTGGAGATGTGAAGGCCTGGCACCCGTTCGGGCCCTCAGAGACGGGCTAAGCGGAAGACCTTGACGATGTCCATGAAGTCCGCGGCCGTGAAGGCGACCGACCGCTCGCCCGTCCGGTCCGCGCCCGGGACGTAGGAGGCCCGGCGGGCCAGGTTCTCGTCAGTAAAGACGATCTCGAGCTTGTAGGGGGCGCTCGGCTTGTACGGTTTGTAGGCCTTCAGGTTACGCAGGGCCGCGGTTACGCCCTTGCGGATCATGTCCTGCGCTTTCGACGGGTGGAGCATCGAGGCCGCGGGGCCCATGGCGTCCTTGACCGCGGCGGTCTCGATGGGGCCGATGATCTCCTGGATCTGCTTGCAGACGGCCGAATCGCCGGACAGGAAGACGACGGGAACGTCGAAATAGCCGGCGATGGCCGCGTTCCAGGCGGCCTCGGGCAGGCGCACGCCATTGAGGATGACGTCGAAGAGCGACAGGCTCATGGTGTGTTTGAGGACCGCGTTCGGCGTGCCGGCCCGGGCGTGGTTGCCGACGAAGACGACGGCGTCGAACGTCTTGTCGATGCCCTCCATCATGCTCAGCGGACCGTTCCACTCGCGGATGAGCCGGGCTTCGGGACGGAGCAGGTCGGGCAGGATGTTCCGGGCGCTGCCGTGGGCGTCGCGGACGACGATCTCGCCCGCGCCGGCGTCGAGGGCCCCGGCGACGGCCGCGTTGGCCTCCTCGGTCATGAGCCGGCGGAAGAGCCCGTAGTCGGCCCCGCCCTCGGACGTCTCGTCCCAATGGATGAGCCCGGCGACGCCTTCCATGTCGACGGAGATGAAGACCTTGAGCTTCTTGGCCGGCGCCTGTCCGCCCGCGAAGGCGAGCGCCGCGGCAAGATGAACGGCGAGCAGCACGGTCAGGGATCTTTTCATCGGACCTCCTCGAAGAGGGGATTGTCGCACCAAAAAAACGGGGACACAATACCCATTCGCCCATTTCGACGGCCAAGAACGGTGCCAGGCCTTCACATCTCCAGGGGAAAACTGGGGTTTGTGAATGCCAGGTACCAACTTAAGAACGGTGCCAGGTCTTTACACGCCCAGGGGGAAAACGATGTTTGTAAAGACCAGGTACCGTCTTTAACGGATGAGGCGGTCGAAGGCGGCGGCGGGGGATTCGACGGGCAGGCCCGCCGCGGCCGACTCGTTGAACACCTTAGCCACGCCGGCCGCGATCCCCGGCCCGCACACGGCGTAGGGCACGGGCCCCGCGGCGTGCGTCTTGATGGCCACCGGCGTCTCGTGGTCGGTGGCCACGACGACCCGGACGTCGCCGCGCGCCTCGGCCCACCGCAGCATCTCGCCGACGACGAAGCGGTCGAACTCCTCGATGGCCTGGACCTTCCGGTCGGCCCGGCCCTCGTGCCCCATCTCGTCGGGCGCCTCGACGTGGAGGTAGACGAAGTCCTCCGTCTCGAGCGCCGCCTTGGCCGCCGCGACCTTGCCGGCGTAGTTCGTGCCCAGATAGCCCGTGGCGCCTTCGACCAACCGGACCTCGAGACCGGCCAGGACGCCCAGGCCGCGCACCAGGTCGACCGCCGAGATGACCGAGCCGGTCAGCCCGTAGCGCTCCTTCAGCGTGGCCAGCGTCAGCGCCCGTCCCTGGCCCCAGAGCCAGATGTCGGTCGCCGACTTCTTCCCGGCCGCCGCTCGCCGCGCGTTGACCGGATGCCCCGCCAGGACGCGCCGCGCCCCCTCCATCAGCTCGAGCACGGCCTCCCGGCCCGCCCCCCGCGGCAGATGCGGCTCCCACGGTTGCCCCGAGATGTCGTGCGGCGGGGTGCAGTCGAGCCCGTCCGGGAAGTCCGCCATGACCGTCAGGTGCCGGTAGCTCACGCCGGGATGGAACCGCACGCCCGGCCGGCCCAGCGCCGCCTCGAGGTCCAGGACGAGGAGCCGCGACTCCTCCGTCCCGATGTGGCCGGCCGAGTAGTCGGCCATCAGCCCGCCCTCGAGCGTGACCAGGTTGCAGCGGAAAGCCGTCTCGTTCGGCGCCAGGGCCACGCCCAGGCTGGCCGCCTCGATCGGCCCGCGCCCCTGGAAGTGGGCCGCCGCGTCGTAGCCGAGGAGCGACATGTTGGCCACGTCGCTGCCCGGCGGCAGGCCCTCGGGCACGGTCCGGACCCGCCCCAGCCGCCCCTTCGCCACGACCTCGTCCATGTTCGGCGTGGCCGCGGCCTCGAGCGGCGTCCGCCCGCCCAGCTCCGCGACCGGCCGGTCGGCCATGCCGTCGCCCACCAGGAACGCGTACTTCATGCGAGCATCTCCTCGACGACGCCCCTCATCCCGGCGATGTCCGCCACCCGGGCGTGGCGCTCCGGCTTCTCCCGCAGGCCGCGCACGGCCCGGTGTACGGGGACGCCCGAGACCTCGCGCAGCCGCTCGATGGCCACGAACTCGTCGGCCGGCCGCTCTCCCGTGATGGCCGCCAGCACATCGCCCGAGAACTTGTAGGGCGAGGCCGTCGACGCCACGATCACGGGCGGGCCGTCCGGCCCCAGCCCGCCGCCCGCGGCCGTCTGGTCCTCGCAGACCGCCAGCGCGACGGCCGTGTGCGTGTCGACGAGGTAGCCCGTCTCGCGGAAGACGCGGCGGATGGTCGCGAAGACCCGCTCCTCGTCGACCCAGCCCGGCGTCACGACCTCCGCCATCGCCGCCCGCAGCGCCTCCCCCACGGCGAACCGCTCCGTCCGCCGCAGCTCGTCGAACCAGCCCCGCACCGCTCCCGCTCCCGCCGCCGCCCCGTCCCCGCCCGCCGCGTGGAACAGGAAGCGCTCGAGGTTGGACGAGATGAGGATGTCCATGGACGGCGACGAGGTCCGGTGGAACGCGCGCCGCAGGTCGTAGACGCCGGTCCGGAAGAAGTCGGTCAGGATGTTGTTCCTGTTCGAGGCGCAGACCAGCCGCCGCACCGGCAGGCCCATGGCCCGGGCGTACCAGCCGGCCAGGATGTTGCCGAAGTTGCCGGTCGGCACGCACAGGTCGACCTCGCCGCCCGCCGCCACCGCGCCGCGCCCGACGAGCGCCCGGTAGGCGTGGACGTAGTAGGCGATCTGCGGGCAGAGCCGGCCCCAGTTGATGGAGTTGGCCGACGAGAAGACGATGCCCTTGGCGGCCAGCCGCTCCCTCAGCGTCGCGTCGTTGAACAGGGCTTTGACGCCGGTCTGGCAGTCGTCGAAGTTGCCGCGCACGGCCACGACCCGGGTGTTGGCGCCCTCGGTCGTGGCCATCTGCAGGCGCTGGATCTCGCTGACCCCGCCGTGCGGGTAGAACACCACGATGGACACGCCCGGCCGGTCCCGGAAGCCCTCCAGGGCCGCCTTGCCCGTGTCGCCCGAGGTGGCCACCAGGATGAGGGTGTGGGTGCGGTCGTCCCGGACCGCCTTGGCCGCGGCGATGAAGAAGGGCATGATCTGCAGGGCCACGTCCTTGAAGGCGGCCGTCGGCCCGTGCCAGAGCTCGAGGACGTGCCGGCGGGCGTCGAGCGACTTCAACGAAACGATCTCGGGATGGTCGAAGGTCTCCGCATTGTAGGCCCGGGCCACGGCGTCCGCCAGGACCGGCCCCGGGAAGTCCGTCAGGAAGGGCGTCAGCACCTCGAGCGAGGTCCCGCGGAAGGCCGCTCCCGGGCCCTCCGCGCCTCCCGTCCCCGGGCCCCCCGCCGCCCCTCCGGCCAGGGCCTTCGGCACGCTCTCGGGGACGTAGAGCCCCCCGTCCAGGGCGATGCCCCTCAGGATGGCCTCGGCGGCCGAGGCCGCCGGCGCCCCGCCGCGCGTGCTCAGGTAGCGCATGCTCGTCTCCCTTCCTCCGCCGGCACTATAGCCACCCGCCGCCCGGCCTGTCAAGGAACCCGCCCCCCGGTTGACTCGCCTGCCCTTTTTTTTATATGCTTGGGGGGCAGTTCCGACTGTATCATGCCTTTCGCTTCAGCAACGACCGCGCGTCCGTCAGACCCGCCTTCTATCCGTCCATCCCCACTGGAGGTATCATGAGCTCCGTCCCGACCTATTCGCCCGGCGTCATGAAGTACGTCGAGGAGGCCCAGAAACTCATCGCCGCCCGCGAGGCCGCCCTGGCCCGCATGAGGACGATGAAGTTCGACACCATCGCCGTCCACGGCCTCTACACCGTCGAGGAGGCGCTCAACCGCAACCAGGGGGCCGTCATCGAGCCCCTCTACCTCTCGACCTCCCAGGCCTACGCCGACTCGGACGAGCTCGAGGCCGCCCTGGCCTACCTCGTCCCGACCTGGTGCTACACCCGCATCGCCAACCCGACGACCTACTACCTCGAGTGGGTCCTGGCCCTGCTCGAGGGCTACGGGGCCGGCTGCGACACCTCCTGCTGCGTCACGGCCTCGGGCATGGGCGCCATCATGGCCGCCACCGACCCCCTGCTCGTCAAGCAGAAGGACGGCCCGGAGCGCATCAACTTCGTCTCCTGCGTCCAGGTCTACGGCGGCACCTTCCAGCAGTTCTCCCTGCGCAAGATGAAGGACCGCGGCGTCGAGTGCCGCTGGGTCCTCCACCCCTGGGACATCCAGGAATGGAAGGCCAGGATCGACGAGGACACCCGCTTCCTCTACATGGAGATGCCCTCCAACCCCCAGCAGTCGTTCACCGACGTCAAGGCCCTGGCCGACCTGGCCCACTCCTTCGGCATCCCCGTCATCGTCGACGCCACCTGCGCCACGCCGGCCCTGATGCGGCCGATCGCCCACGGCGCCGACATCGTCGTCCACTCCCTGACCAAGTCCATCACCTCGGGCGGCTTCGCCATCGGCGGCGCGCTCATCAGCCGCAAGCCCATCACGACCAAGGTCGCGAACGACCACCCCCTGTTCAAGGCGAGCTACGCCGAGTACGTCAAGTTCCTGCCCTACCGGGACAACGGCCCGGCCGCGGCGCCCGTCAACGCGCTGTTCGCCCTCAACGACCTGCGGACCCTGCGCTCGAAGATGGACCTCGTCAGCCAGAACTGCCAGAAGGTCGCCGAGTGGCTCCAGAAGCACCCCAAGGTCTACCAGGTCGACTTCCTCGGCCTGCCGGGCCATCCTCTCCATGCCGTGGCTAAGAAGTACCTCAAGCTCGTCGACTCGGGCGACGCCCCGGGCGGCGAGGTCAACCGCTACGGCCACCTCATGAGCTTCCGGGTCGACGGCCCGCCGGCCAACGCCCGCAAGGTCTTCGACGGCTTCCGGATGATCTACCGGGCCACCGACCTCGGCCGCATCAAGAGCGTGGCCACCATCCCGGCCATCTCGACGCACCAGCAGCAGGGCGAGGAGGCCCGCCGGATGGCCGACGTGCCGCCCCAGCTCATCCGCCTGTGCGTCGGCGCCGAGCACCCCGACGACGTCATCGCCGACTTGGACCAGGCCCTCAAAGCGGTCTGAGACGGGTTGAATTCCCGGGGGGCTTCCTTTACAATCGGCCCGATGGAAAAGCTCGTCGTCCGCGGCGACCCCGGCCTGCGCCTGCGGGGCGAGGTCCGCATGAGCGGCGCCAAGAACGCCGTCCTGCCGGCCATCGCCGCCTCGCTCCTGACGGCCGAAGAGGTCCGCCTGACCAACGTCCCCCGGGTCAAGGACGTCGAGACCATGCTGACGCTCGTCGACGACCTCGGCGGCTCCCACACGGCCGACGGCGACGCCGTCGCCCTGCGCGTCCCCCGCCTGCGCTCCGACGAGGCCTCCTATGAGCTCGTCCGGGCCATGCGCGCCTCGATCCTCGTCCTAGGCCCGCTCACGGCCCGCTTCGGCAAGGCCGTCGTGGCCCTGCCGGGCGGCTGCGCCATCGGCTCGCGCCCGGTCAACCTCCACATCGCCGGCCTGCAGAAGCTCGGCGCCGCGATCTCCCTCGAGCACGGCTACATCCGGGCCGAGGCCGGCCGCCTGCGCGGGGCCGAGATCACGTTCGAGAAGAAGACCGTCACGGGCACGGAGAACCTGCTCATGGCCGCGGCCCTGGCCAAGGGCGAGTCGGTCCTGCGCAACTGCGCCCAGGAGCCCGAGGTCGCGGACCTGGCCGAGCTGCTCAATAAGATGGGCGCGAAGATCGAGTGGCTCGACGAGGAGACGGCCCGCGTCCGCGGCGTCAAGGAGCTCGGCGGCGCCGACCACGCCATCATTCCCGACCGCATCGAGACCGGCACCTTCCTCGTGGCCGGCGCCCTGACGGGCGGCGACTTCGTCGTCCGCGGCGTCGTCCCCGCCCACGTCGCCAGCGTCGTCGACCGGCTGCGGGCCTCGGGGGCGGCCGTCGAGCCGGCCGGCGAGGGCGCCCTGCGCGTCGTCGGCGCGGCCGAGGTCCGGCCCCAGGACATCACGACCTCGCCCTACCCGGGCTTCCCGACCGACATGCAGGCCCAGTTCATGGTCCTGCTGACCCAGGCCGCCGGCACCTCCATCATCACCGAGACCATCTTCGACCGCCGCTTCTCGCACGTCAACGAGCTCGTCCGCCTCGGGGCTTCGATCGAGGTCCAGGGCGACAAGGCCGTCGTCAAGGGCAAGACCCCGCTCTCCGGGGCCGAGGTCGTCGCGACCGATCTCCGGGCCTCGGCCGCCCTCGTCCTGGCCGGCCTGGTCGCCGCGGGCGAGACGACGGTGACCGAGATCGACCACCTCGACCGCGGCTACGAGCGCATCGAGGACAAGCTCCGCGGCTTGGGCGCCTCGATCGAGAGGGTCCCGGCGTGAGCGGCGAGCCGCGGCCCGACTGCCTGTTCTGCCGCATCGTCCGCCGGGAGCTCCCGGCCAAGGTCGTCCACGAGGACGAGCGCCTGTTCGCCTTCGAGGACATCCACCCCAAGGCCCCCGTCCACGTCCTCATCGTCCCCAAGCGGCACTTCGCCTCGCTCGCGGACGTCCCCGAGGGCGAGGCGGCCCTGCTCGGCGAGGTCCTCTTCCGGGCCCGGGCCCTGGCCGAGGCCCGGGGCGTCGCCGGCTCGGGCTACCGCGTCGTCGTCAACACCGGGCCCGACGCGGGCCAGTCGGTCTTCCACGTCCACTTCCACCTCCTCGGCGGAAGGACCCTCGAGTGGCCGCCGGGCTGACATGGCCTACCTCATCGACGGCAACAACCTCCTCGGCCGGATCGCCCCGCACGAGCTGAGGGAGCGCGGCGGCCGCGACGGCCTGGTCGTCCGGCTGCTGGCCTTCCAGCGCGTGACCCGCTCCCGGATCCACCTCGTCTTCGACGGCAACCCCGAGGAGAGCCGCACGGCCGTCCCGGTCAACGACAAGTTCACCATCCACTATCCGGGCGCCGGCCAGAGCGCCGACGACGTCATCCGCGACATGATCGAGGCCCAGGCCGACAAGCGGCGGTTCTTCGTCGTGACCTCGGACCGGGCCCTGCGCGACCTGGCCCGCGAGCGCGGCATCGAGTCCGTCACTTCCGACGTCTTCGCCCGCGAGATCAAGGGCGCCATCAAGGAAGGCAAGAAGCGGCGCGAGCTCGACAAGCGGGTCGAGGACCCGTCCTCGCTCGAGATCGACCTCTGGGGCCAGGTCTTCAAGGCCAAGCCATGACCAGGAGCTTCTCGGTCGTCGGGACAGGGCGCCTCGGGACGGCGCTCGCCGCGGCCCTAGCCCGCCGCGGCTGGCGGCCTGCGGCGCTCGTCGACCGCGACCTCCGGGCGGCCCGCGAGGCGCGCCGCCTCACCGGCGCCGGGCGGGCGTCGACCGCGCTCGGGCCCGCGCCCGATCCCGGCCGGCTCGTCGTCGTCGCCGTCCCCGACGCCGAAGTGGCCAAGGCGGCCGCCGCCCTGGCCCGGTCCGGCGTCGATTGGACGGGACGCGTCGTCGTCCACACCAGCGGGCTCCTCGCGGCGAGCGCCCTCGCCCCTCTCGCCCGTCGCGGCGCCCTCACGGCCTCTTGCCATCCGGTCCAGTCCTTCGCCCGCAAGGACGCGCCGGCCTCGGTCTTCGCCGGCGTCACCTGGGGCGTCGAGGGCGACCCCGAGGCGGTCGAGGCCTGCGGCCGCGTCGTCCGCTCCCTGCGCGGCCACGTGCTCCTGCTCGCCGCGAAGGACAAGCCCCTCTATCACGCCGCCTGCGCCCTGGCCTCGAACGCCTTCGTGGCCTTGGAGGGAACGGCCGTCGACCTGCTCGGAAGGGCCGGGATAGACCGGGGAACGGCCGAAGCGGTCCTCCTGCCCCTGGTCGAAGGAACTTTACAGAACGTAAAAAAGCTTGGGGTGGAAA
>MTKX01020804.1_pt2 | contig 11017 bp, 8 predicted proteins | sample 1042771 | NCBI WGS metagenome assembly MTKX01 (sample SAMN06212183, study PRJNA360534) | anaerobic digester metagenome | biome: Wastewater treatment plant; material: sludge; isolation source: anaerobic digester fed with sludge from wastewater treatment plant | place: Denmark: WWTP Randers ... | reverse complement strand
CGAGCGGGATGCCAGGATCCGGGCATTCAAAGGATTCACGGTGGATACCGGGCTGATGAAGAAAGCAGATCCTGATGCAATATTCCTCCACTGCCTTCCGGCTCATCGGGGGAGGGAGGTAACCGACGAGGTGATCGAGGGGCCGCAGAGCGTGGTCTTTGACGAGGCCGAGAACCGACTCCATGCCCAGAAGGCGGTGCTGGTGAAGATGATCGGGAGGGAGATCACGTGATCTCTCTTAAATCTTTGTCATCTCTTTTATTATTTCTTCAGTACTGATGAGCATAGGTATATATAGCATCAGTGAAAGACGGCCCGATTGCCATTGGATGAACACATGATCCTCATCATCATCATCATCAGAAAAGCAATTCAGTACGAAAGGGATTAACTGTTACTATCCAGTTATTCGCTTAAAGCTCGTTTTCCATGGCACAAGGAGGATTACCTTATGCGAAAAATAAGAGCGATAAGAGAGGAAGAAGAGAACGGGAGTTACACAAACTGCTGTCAGGGTGAAGTACATCATTGGGATGATGATGGTAGTAATTACAGTGGGGCCTATAAATATCCAGATGAGCCTGTGCAGGGATGTGCTAAAGATTGTTTTTTTATCGCAGCACTAAAGGCAGTGGCATATAAGGCCAATGACAGACTATTACCCGAAACAGATAACTTCCGCTTCCTTAACACTGAAACAATGACGGTGGAGACAATTACTCTTAATGATCGAAATCTTGCGTATACTTCCGATAATAGACTGGTATATGCCAAAGGAAGATCGGGGTTTCTCTGGCCCATGCTTTATGAAAAAGCATACGCAATGTGGTTAAATAGTAAAAAAAGTCCAGCTAATCAACATTGGGATGCCATTGACAAAACGCAGCCGGATATAGAAGCCATATTTGCAGATGGAGGAGGGAATGGCATTACGGCAATTATGCAGATTACCCATTATCGAGACGTTCATGAAAAACCATCGAATACAACAATGAACAGTGAAGCATTTGAAGACGGTATACCCCTATATCCCACAGTAGTGGCTACTAAAAATATACCCGCCCCCCAATTAGCATTACCAGATAGATTGATCCCTCAACATACCTATATGATTGACAGTGCAGATCAACAATACTACTTCCTAATTAACCCCTGTGATCCAACTAATACTAATCTAAGGCTTTACAGGAGCAGATTAACCGATGTGAAATTTGCTACATGGGGATATGTAAGACCCTAGGTTATGTATGATGTCATTCCCAATTGGAAAAAAAATATGCCGGAAAAGTCCCATCATATTTTTGAAATATGCTAGTATCCTGTTTTATTTGATAATTTTTTCAAGTGTTTTCTGCACGATTTCTGGTGCAGAAGATAACAACTGGGCAGTATCCGGAAATGACCCGGCATTGGTACCTTCGTCTCTCGATAGTCAATACAAATCCGGCACAGAAAGCCTTATCACAACAACGACGTCTGAAGTTGATCAGGAAATCCCTGCCATATGGGAAGATCGAATAGTGTGGAAATCAAAATATATCAATCCTGATGATTCTGAATCTTTACTCACCGAACTTTTTATGGTAAACCTGACAACCGGACAATTAACAAGATTGACTCAAGGATTATCAGGAGTGACATCCCTTGATATCTGGGGAGATCACGTTGTCTGGGATTCACGGGAAGAGGATTATTCGGATATTTACCTCTACACAATTTCCGATGGTGAACTCAGAAGAATTACCAATGATTCGGTCAATCAGATAAGACCACAGATCTGGGAAGATAAGCTTGTCTGGCAGGAAGGCAACGATGAAGATCCTTTGCGGAATGTTCGTCTCTATGATTTGACTACTGGAATTGTCAAAGAGCTTGGCAATCGTTCGATTGAGGCAAAGTCCCCTGCCCTCTGGGGTGATCGAATTGTTTGGCAGGATTGGGAGAGCGGTACCAATTATGACATCTCTCTCTATAATATCACGACTGAGGTTGAAATCCAGATAACCACCGATCCTTCAGATCAGATCACCCCCTCCATATGGGAAGATAGGATTGTCTGGCAGGATTATCGAAATTCAGCATCTCAACTTTATATGTATGATGTGAAAACCGGGATTGAGACTCAGCTTACCTTCGGGAACGACAATCTGGAAAATCCGGTTATCAATAATCAATCCATCGTTTTTACTAATGAATCTGAGTACTTTGATATTTATCTTCTTAACATCCTGACCGGAGAGCAGAGCAGGATTTCCAACGATACAACCGGATCAGCACAGGTAGACCCGGATATCTGGGGAGATCGGATCGTCTGGACAGACGCTCGAAACGGTGATTATGATATTTATCTCTACACACTCGGCAAAATCATGTCGCCGTTATTGGCTGATTTTCATCAGAACATGACACAGGGTGAACCCCCCCTAACCGTAGAATTTCATGATACTTCGACCGGGGACGTTGAAGGTTGGAACTGGGACTTCGGTGATCAAAGTGGGTCATCTGAAAAAAATCCTATCCATACTTATTCTCGTGCAGGATCCTTTTCGGTCACCCTGACTGTGTATAATCCGATGCAGAGGAACGCTGTGACAAAGGAAGGATTAATCTCGGTAGGTTCTCCTCCAGTTCCCGAATTTACCGCAAATATTACAAGTGGCCCCTCCCCCCTCACGGTATCCTTCAAGGATTCTTCTTCAGGACTTCCCATTCAATGGAACTGGGACTTTGGAGACGGAACATCGTCTGATGAGCAAAACCCGGTCCATATATACAATGTAGCCGGAAAATATGATGTTCGTCTGACAATAACCAACGTATTCGGTAATGCATCAATAGTCAAGGAAGGTGTAATTACGGTGATGGATGGGATCCTTGCTTCATGCAAGGTTCCCTCCCAGGGAATTACGGTGGGAGAAGGAGGAGATGCAAGTCAGATATCGATCAACATCACAGCTGCGACGAATTGCAGTTACATCCTGGATGGAAATGATACCGTTCTCCTGTGCCTCCCTGATCAATATTACGGAATTCAACAAATGAGGATGGTCTCAGACAATGGATTCTCAATCATTGGTAATGATACCATTTCGGGGAGCCTTTCAGAAGTGAAACTGACAAGCGGAAACAAACCCTTCCAAAATTTCAGCCAGACCGGTACCAATTGCTCAGTAAATTTCACGCTCTCCGTAGCGGATTATCCTCTCTGGGGGATAATCGAGCTTACTGCCTGGGAAGGATACACCCCGGATGATTTTAAGTCCTTCGATCATATAAAAACACTTTACAATTATGCACTTATCGATGGCATTGCGTATACCGTACGCTTCCATCAGGACAATATCACCTCCCCCAGCCCGGCCACACTCATCTTTGCCGTGAGTTCCGATTGGGTTCAGGAATATGGATGGAGTGACGACCGGGATATCGAAATTGCGACAAATGTCTCTGATGCCATGATATTCATTGATGGTACCTATATGGGGGTCAGTCCGCTTGTCATCACCAATCTGACCCCGGGCGAACATCAGTTGAGGACCAGTAAAGCCGGGTATCGCGAAACCATCTCCACGCTGACGGTCGGGAGCGACAAACGGGACGGTATCCATGTCATCCGTATCGGGGATGATGGTGAAGGAGAAGTGCTCAATACTACCTATATCGGTCATGATGATATCCAGAACCTCGACTTTTTCATGGTTGAGTCTCCCCATGGTCTTTCAACATTTGGCCTTGCCTCACTCTCCAGATCAGGGAGTATCTTCCAGATGTTCTATCTGTTACTGTCCGGGATTGTCAAAGGCGGGAGCAGTGGTTTCGGAGGAGGGGGTAACAATCCCGATGGAGTAAATAGGCCTGCCACTACTGCTACCCCTGTTCCCACAGAGATACCTGGAACACCACTGACTCTCCTTCCAACGATACCATCCACAGGAATCACCAGCTCACCGACTACCTCTCAACCAACCACAACAGGTACAACTCCACCTCTGCCGGAACCTCCCTCTCCCACCAGTACGGGCTCGAACTTTCCTCCTGATATTGGACCAGCAATGGCTCTATTAAGGAACCTGGCTGTCGTTGCTGTCGTTGCTCTCATTACGGTTATCTTCTATTTCAGGTGGAAAAAAAGCGGAGAATAATCCTGAATTCAATATTTTATCTGCTCACGGGCTTCTCTTCTAGCTTACTGATTAATTTTTCCAGATTAGAAAAAAGAAAATCTTTTGGAAAAAATGATCTATGTCGGAGGAATCAGCTACCGTCCCATAAATTGGAACTCGAAAAGATGATTGAGAACCTAACTCTCCTGAATTGAAAGGTACCCTATTATACGAAAGGATCCCTTTTCATATTTTTTTCAAAATTGAAATTGTGATATCCCGAATTATGTTTACACATAGAACCACTCCTGGATATCACCGAGGATACGCTCTGGAGGCAGACGATACCAGAATGCATTATAAGGCTCATTATAATTAAGACTCGAATGGGGTTTGATCTCATTATGCCAGACTCCAATTTCATCGACTGACCGAAATTTTTTGATGCTCCTCTCCACTTCTCCGTAGAACCGTTCAATCTTGCCATTTGTCTGAGGATGCTTGACCCTGGCGACGATATGCTTGATTCCATGCTGATCGAGGAACTCCTTGAAGGTATGCTGTGCTACCTCACGCTCGCGTGCAGAAAAAAATTGTGTGTCGTGGTCGGTGAGAATCTCCCGGGGGATCCCATACCGTCCAAATCCCATTTCCAGGACAAGGATAGTATTCTTGGTGGTGGGAGAATCGAAGAGACCGTGACAGGTGACCAGCCGGGATGAGTCATCCATGAATACGATCAGCCATTTCTTCTCACTATCGATTATCCCTCTTTCCAGTCACCCTGCCAGAGAGACATGGAATGCTCCTGCTCGAGTAGGTCCCATTACCTCTGTTTTCTCTTTCTCATATTCACTTCGAAACACGCGTGACCAAGCAGGACTCGATAAATGGTGTTATTAGGGATATGTATCCCATGGACCTCTTCTATCTTCTATCAAGATGCACGGGGCCAATCCTGTAATCATGATATCTCTCGAGGATGAGAAATCGGGTCTCTTCATGGATGTCTTTCGATTTTCGTCCAGGTCGATGAAGAACAGGAATGATTCCTGAGTGGTTATAGCGTTTGATGATGTGGTGAATCCATTGCCGGCTCACTCCAAAATAATTCGCTATCTCGGGGATTGGCTTCTTTTTTTGCAATTGTTTGACAATTCGCTCAATATCCCGATTGATTAATTTCTGCACACATTCGTCTGTGTTTGGTGTAACGTTATTTCGGGATACTACACCCGAAATATGGCTTGCATACCTTTAAATAACGCCTCATTGAAGCTTCACCATAACCACGGGTTACTACCGGCATCCTATGTGGGGTAGCGGGATGACGGAACGGAATATCACCCTAGAACTATTGCGATCAGTGCTCCTGTGGTGATGCAGTAATAAATAGGAAGAGGTTATTCGGGATGGTAGTAAACGAGAAGTGTAGAATCAAGAGCCTGAAAAAAGCAGAAGATCCACGATGTGGAGCGACCATCTGTGGAACAAGGGCAGTTGCGGGATGGGTTGACCAGGGAATAGTAATAGATACTTCTATGAAGTATGATGAAGCAATCCAGGGATGCTGTGATGACTGTTATTTTATTGCAGCTCTCTCATCTGTCGCATGGTGTGCACCTCAGGAATTGTCGATCTATCCCAAATACTATTTCAATGGAGTGGAGACAACCCTGAAGACAAGGAACAGACCGGTAGATGCCGATGGCAAACCTATCTTTGCCCAAATCCCGCCATCGGGAGAGATCTGGGCTTTGCTGTATGAAGTGGCATATGCAAAATGGAGGGGGGGAAACGTTTTCGACCAGCCTGATATCGGATCCTCAATAGGGGGCGGCATCAATGGTGGGGGATCCGGGTTCCAGGCGCTGAAGGAGATAACGGGATGGACGAAGCCTGCCAATGCAGAGTTCACGGAAAGCCAAACGACTGATCAGATCTGGGATAAAATACAGTGGGTAAATCTATCACTGCAGTTGGGCCGTTACGAAACGTACAGAACTCAGTACCCTTCGTTTGCCGAGACCAAGTCAACTCTTTCCGGCATTACCGGGATCTATAGGGATCATACGTACTCCCTCTTTGGAAAAATCTATGATAGAACCACCAGAGCGAAGTATATCGTGTTAAGAAATCCCCTTGCCGGTCAGGCTCCCCAGCCCGATGCAAACACCCTTCAGGTAGGTCACCTGAACTTCTTTGGTGTGATTCTTGATCCTATGATTAAAAAGGGTGCTTTTGCCATAGAGATAGGAACATTCAAGGAATACTTTGCGAGGTATGGTTCAGTGACACCATAATGATCTTGTCATTTGAGGCAGGTGAAAGCATAATCCGAAAAAGGGAACAGGGGTGATGTATGAGGATATTGGTCATGGCAATCTTCATCATTTTTGTAATTCTCCTTATGATGGTTCAGATTTCTGTCGCAGAGAACGAGATACCCAGCTATACGGACGGGCATCTAGTAGATAACTCATCGGGTAGCTCCTCTCCAGTAATCACTGTCAGTGGTTCAACAGAACAGATGAATTCCACACGCCTCAATGATGAGAATATGCTCTCTTCCCCTTCCGTGTATATGAACCGCACTGAATCCATCCTGACAGTCGGTACCTGGGGCAGTGATCAGGAAAACGCTGCAATCTGGGAAGATCGGGTCGTATGGGCTGACAGGCGTGAGTACATTGAAGAGCATGGGTATTACCAGTATGATATCTACCTCTACAACCTTACCACCGGGCAGGAGATCCGCCTCACTTCGACCCCAAGTAATGAGCTTGAACCTGACATCTGGGGCGATTCTGTCGTCTGGCAGGTTCAGGCATGGAATGAGAACAGCAGCGAGATCCATCAGCTCGATCTTTCGAGCGGCCTGGATCGCCGCATCACCGATGATGCGGTGAACCAGGTCAAGCCCCGGGTCTGGGGCGGCTGGATCGTCTGGCAGAATGGTGAAGATTGGGACACGGAATGGGGGGTGAGCCTCTATAACTGCACGAACAGTACGACCATATCCCTCGGGTCCATCCTGGCACGTTCTCCCTCCCTTTGGGATGACAGGGTTGTGTGGGTAGACAGCCTGGCCGGCGATGATTGGGATCTCTTCCTCTACAATAGTACGACCGGCGAGCAGGTGAAGATCAAAACAGAGCCATCAATTTATTCCAGACCATCCGTATGGGGAGAAAGGATTGCCTGGCAGGATTATGAGGGAGGGATTTCCCGGATTAACCTGTATAACAGCACATCGGGAAACAGAACCGCGGTGACGGATGAGGAAATACCGCGGAAAGATCCGGCACTGAGCGGGGACCTCCTTGTCTACATGACCCAAACAGAAGCTGGTGAGGATGTCTCTCTTTTTGATCTCCGTACATTTGAGGAAACTGTCCTGTCCACTGATAGCGCCGGATCGGTCAAGAAAAACCCGGACATCTGGGGTAATCACATTGTCTGGACAGACTGGAGAAACGGGGATGCCGATATCTATCTCTCTACGATCGGCACATCCCGTCCCCCCCTCAGTGCCGGCTTTACAGAGAACACCTCGCTGGGGGAGCCACCACTGACAGTTGCATTCAACGATGTCACTACCGGAGAGGTTACAGGCTGGCTATGGGATTTCGGGGATGGCACTTCGTCTGCTGAACAGAACCCGGTTCATGCATATTCGTCAGCCGGCACCTATTCGGTCACTCTTACTGTTCATAATGACTGCCAGAGAGACGCTATCAGAGAACAGGGTCTCATCACTGTCGGGACTCCGCCAATCGCCAACTTCACTGCCGGGCCGGTGAACGGACCTGTTCCCCTTACGGTCACGTTCCAGGACACCTCTACAGGAACTCCTGTTCAGTGGCGATGGGATTTTGGCGATAATACCTCCTCTGCAGAACAGAATCCGATGCATACCTACGCCGATCCAGGGATATATCCTGTGAATCTCACAGTAACAAACATCTTTGGTGTTTCTTCGATCGAGAGGGAGGATCTGATTGTGGTAACGGATGCCTCTTCTGAACTATGCCTCATCCCTTCAGATGGAATCACCACCACTTCCGGGGATGTCACCTGGATTGTATTCAACCTTACCTCTCCCGGCAACTGGACGTTTGTACCGGAGGTAGATCCCTTAAGAATCGTCTATGCCCCTCCAGCAGAGGACAACATCGACGAAATTGAATTCATCGCTGCAGATGAAACTGGTTTTACCCTTCAGGACTCTGGTCTGCTATCAGGCAACCTCTCAAAAGCGATTGTGAGAAGCACCGCGATTCATCCGGGGCATTTCAGCCCTGCTGTGGGGAATTCCAGCGTGTTCGATTTTACTGCCACATTCAATGACTATCCTGCCGGAGGAGAGATACGGGTGGTTTCCTGGGAAGGAGTGACTCCCGAAGATTACCTGAAATTCGATCAAATCGCAAGCGAAGGTCATTATAACATGATTCAGGGGCTTGCTTATACTGTTCGTTTTCACGATAAGAATCTTACAAATCTGCAGAATTCTTCTTTTATTTTCGGAATCAGCTCTGACTGGGTCCAGGAATTTGGATGGAGTGACGACCGGGATATCGAAATTGCGACAAATGTCTCTGATGCCATGATATTCATNNCATCACCAATCTGACCCCGGGCGAACATCAGTTGAGGACCAGTAAAGCCGGGTATCGCGAAACTATCTCCACGCTGACAGTCGGGAGCGACAAAAGGGATAGTATCCATGTCATCCGTATCGGGGATGATGGTTCAGGAGAAGTGCTTAATACTACCTTTATCGGTCATGATGATAACCAGAGCCTCGACTATTTCATGGCCGATTCACCGAACGGGCTCTCTACGTTCGGCCTTGCCTCACTCTCCAGATCAGGGAGCATCTTCCAGATGCTGTACCTCACTATATCGAGTTATGTAAACCCACAGAGCGGGAGTGCGGCGGTCGGGGGAGGTGGCGGTGGAGGAGGCACCTATAGCGGAGTCGCAGGGTTGGGCACTTCCGCCACTCCGGTCGCAACACCGACCCCTGACGCAACACTGACCCCCCGTCCAACGATAACCTCTGCCGAACCCACCAGCTCGCCGAACGCCCCACCATCAACTGTTACGGATACATATCCACCTACGCAGGAAACATTCACATCGCCCAACATCACTGGCCAGGCCTCCCCTCCCGTTACGGGAACGGCAATGATCCTTGTCCGGAATCTGGCCGTCGTCGCAGTAGTGGCTCTCGTTACCGTCATCTTCTACTTCAGGTGGAAGAAGCAGTAAGAGTGCGATCATCTTTTTTACACCGAACCTGCATCTCCGGTTGGAAGATCCAAAGCCATTTGTCTTCCCCCGTCTGACATGTACGAGGGCTCGTATCACCCACGTTTCTCTTCGCCTGACGATACTACCGGCACCTCAGCACCGGGGAAAATCACGGATACAAAGATATATCATCTTTTTTCCGAAGTACTGATTAAAATGAGAGCTGCTCCAGGTATTCTCATCGTCACCACCGCGAGCAGAACGGGAGAGAACAGCTGTGAAAGGGAGACGACCCCTGCAGGGGACAGGAGCGGTATGAATGCCCCGTCTTCTCTTCCGCCCCGGCAGATTACCTGACGTGAGGGAACTCGAACAGAAGGGGGACACAGACCGTCTCATCTCACTCCTTAATCATCATGACTTCGATGTGCAGACACAGGCAGCAGCTGCTCTTGAACGAACCAAGGGTGATCTGGTTATTGGGAAACTGATCAACGCCCTTGATACCCCTGACCGGAAAATGCGGATCGGAATCGTCGAAATTCTCTCCAACCTCCATGATCCACGGGCTGTTCCGGGGCTTCTCACTCTGCTCTCACGCGATGAGAGCAATGAAGTCAGATGGGCATCTGCCATCGCACTAGGAGAGATCGGTGATCCTGCTGCCAAGGACGGGTTGGTCACCGCCCTGAGCGAACCTGACAAGTATGTCCGGTACGGTGCTGCTCTCTCCCTCGAAAAGAACGGCTGGACTCCTCCAGATCCTGAGGGAAGGGTGTATTTCCTTGCTGCCGCCCAGCGATGGGAGGATATTCCCGGTCCTGATATGGTTCCGGTCAGGCCGCTCATCCATCATCTCAGTGACGCTGATCCCGCTGTAAGAGCCAATGTAGTAAAAATCCTCGGTGAGCTGCACGATCCCGCCGCCAGGGCAGCATGTGACCTTGTCCTCCGTGACATCACCAGTACCGTCCGGAAGGAGGCTCTCAGGGCGTTTCCGAAATGCAACATCCCGCTCATGCACCTTCCCCGGGGGATTTCAAAGAGGAGAAGGCAAAGGAGCGCGTTTGCGGCCATGGTCCTGAATTTTTTCTGTATCGGTCTTGGCTACAACTACCTGGGAAGGTGGTGGGGATTCCTGGTATTCCAGGTGAACGTCACGGCTATCCTGACCATGAGCCTGTTCGTTCCCTCCTACGTTTCCTATCTCACCTCCTGGGCGATCTCTGCACCTTTTGCACTCCACACCTATACCTATGTGAAGGGGATGCCTGATTTATGAGCGGTGATCGTCTGAGGAAAAACCCCGCTTCCCCCTCCATCTCATGCGAACGATCGCCCTTTTGGAGGGGGTAGTACATGGCAGCAGTCTTTGGAGGAGAACCTGACATCGATGCCATGCGGGAGGAGAAGGATTTTCGCGGGCTGATCACGGCTCTCAGGCACGACAAACTCGATATCCAGTGGCATGCCTCGAGTGCTCTTGCCTCTCTCGGGGATGAAGCGGTAGATCATCTCCTGTCAGCCCTGAATGCCCGGAACAAGGATGTCCGTCTCGGGATCATCGAAGCATTGGGGGAGATCCGGAATCTCCGGGCTGTCGGGCCCCTGATCGGGCTTCTTCAGGACAAAGACAATGAAGTGAGGTGGGAGGC
>MTKX01002027.1_pt2 | contig 11029 bp, 9 predicted proteins | sample 1042771 | NCBI WGS metagenome assembly MTKX01 (sample SAMN06212183, study PRJNA360534) | anaerobic digester metagenome | biome: Wastewater treatment plant; material: sludge; isolation source: anaerobic digester fed with sludge from wastewater treatment plant | place: Denmark: WWTP Randers ... | reverse complement strand
TGGCGGCGGTCATGCTTGCTGCCGGAATCGCGTTTCTGGCCGGCGGCGGCACGTGGCCGGTGTTGCTGGGATTACTTAATGTTGTATTGTACAACGTGATCTACACCGGCCTCAAGAAGAAGACCACACTTGCCATCATACCCGGAGCCCTTGTCGGAGCCGTGCCGCCGCTGATAGGCTATACGGCGGCAGGCGGCGCCATAGCCGACACACGCATCATTCTCTTTGCACTCTTCATGTTCCTCTGGCAGATGCCCCACTTCTGGCTCCTCCTGGTACGTTACGGCGAAGAGTATGAAAAGGCAGGAATAAAAACGCTTCACCCGGTCATGAGTGACAAAGCCATAATGCGGCTCGTGACAGGGTGGATAACCGGCTCCTCCCTCCTGCTCTGGATACTTACTGCCATCTTCATGCCATTCAGCCGGACGGCCTCCATAATCCTGCTTCTGCTGAATGCGGCTTTCATCCTCGGTTTTGCCAGGATAACCGCGATTGGTTCCGGCAGAACCGGACCAGAGTACACATTCATGGCCTTCAACTCCTTCTCGGTACTGGTGATGGTGATACTGATTGCTTTTGCCTGACCTGTCAGTAAGCCTGTTAATCTCCCGATTCATTCATCTGCAAAAACAGGTTGTCCCTTTTTGGGCAATTTCGCTAACTTTATTCTCTCATTTTAATCAAACTCAGATATGAAGAAGACACTTTCCATTTCCCTGATGCTGATGGTTTGCATCGCGACATGGTCGCAGCCCCTGAAGTCTGATGAGATAGACAAGCTTGTTAACCGTACGCTGGAGACCTTTAATGTGCCGGGCATTGCCGTGGCCGTGGTAAAAGATGACCAGGTAGTCCACATGAAGGGGTACGGTGTCATTTCAATTACCACCGGCAAAAAGACAGATGAAAACACTCTTTTTGGCATTGCATCCAATTCAAAGGCTTTCACCTCAGCCGCTCTCGGGATCCTGGTTGACGAAGGCAGGATCACATGGGAAACGAAGGTCATTGACATCATACCGGAGTTCAGACTGTATAATTCCTATGTTACCGAGGATTTCAACATAAAGGACCTGCTGACCCACCGGAGCGGGATGGGTCTTGGTGCGGGCGACCTGATGCTCTGGCCTGACTCATCCGCATTCACCACGGAGGAGATCATCCATAACCTGAGATACCTGAAACAGACCTCGTCATTCAGGACGAAATATGACTATGACAACCTGCTATACCTTGTTGCCGGCGAGGTGGTCAGGAGGGTCTCCGGGCAGGGATGGGATGAATTTGTGGAGTCAAGGATCATGAAACCGCTGGGGATGACAGAGTCTGCAGCCTCGCTCAACAGGGTTAGAGACAGGTCGAATATGATTGATGCGCACGTTCCTGTGGAAGGTGTTCTTCAGGTTGTGCCCATGTATGCAAGCACCCTTCTTGACCCTGCCGGCGGCATCATGAGCAGCGTGGCTGACATGAGCAAATGGGTGATGATGCAGCTCAACCGGGGAAAATACGGCGAAGGCAACAGCAAGCAGATGCTCTCCGAGAGGGTGCATCGTGAGATGTGGACGCCGCAGACCATCATANNCAGGAGTCATTTTTCGGCCTACGGCCTTGGCTGGGGTCTCACCGATGTGGCAGGATACCTGCAGGCATCACATACCGGAGGACTGGCAGGCATAGTAACCCAGGTCACCCTGATACCGGAGCTGAAGCTGGGAATAATAGTATTCACAAACCAGCAGGAAGGATCTGCTTTCACTGCCATAACCAACACCATCAAGGACGGTTATCTGGGGGTAAAGGGGAACGACTGGGTAAAAACCCTTAAGGAAAATGTTGACCGGAACCGCGATGAGGCAAAGAAGATAACCGACGAAATATGGGCAAAAATTGAGGCACAGCGCTTAAAAAGTGCTTCTGCGGGAAGTAATGCAATTTATACCGGCACTTATAATGACGTGTGGTTCGGAGACATAATTATCTCGGATGAGGGAGGAAAACTGCGTTTCCGGTCTGTCAAATCACCGAAAATGCGCGGAGAGATGCTTTACTACACCGGCAACACCTTTGTCGTGAAGTGGGATGACAGGTCTATGGATGCCGATGCATGGGCGGTCTTCACGCTTGATAAGGAAGGCAAGGCTGAAGCATTCAGTATGGATGCCATCTCGCCCCTGACTGACTTCAGCTATGACTTCCAGGACCTAAGTCCGAAGAGGAAGGAGGTCAGATGAGGAGAGCGGTTTCACTGNNTTTCACTGATCCTGCTCCTGGCCCTTGCGGTCGCGGTTTCGGGTCAGCCCCTGTCGTCAAAGAAGATTGACAGGCTGACCACGAGGGTGATAAAGGAGTTCAATGTCCCGGGTGTGGCCGTGGCCGTGGTAAAGGACGGAAAGGTGATTCACATGAAGGGATATGGTGTCCGTTCAATTGCCTCAGGTCAGAAGACTGACGAACATACTCTCTTCGCGATAGCATCGAACACCAAGGCGTTTACTGCTGCCACGCTGGGTATCCTCGTAGATGAGGGCAGGCTCAGATGGGATACGAAGGTGACTGAGATAATCCCTGAATTCAGGCTCTACAACTCATATGTAACCGAAGACTTCTTCATAAAGGATCTGCTGACTCACCGGAGCGGTATGGGTGAAGGTGCGGGCGACCTGATGGGATGGCCTGATTCGGCAATGTTCACTGCGGATGAGATAATACATAACCTCAGGTATCTGAAACAGGCGTCATCTTTCCGGACCAGGTACGACTACGATAACCTGCTGTATATTGTGGCCGGCGAAGTTGTGAAGAGGGTCTCGGGGCAGAGCTGGGAGGAGTTTGCCGAGTCACGGATCATGAAACCTCTCGGGATGAACGAATCTGCTGCTTCCTTCAGGCGGATAAAAGACCTTACCAACATCATTGATGCCCATGTGATGGTTGACGGCAGGCTGAAGGTGGTTCCCAAACAGGAAGCCAAGAGGCACAACTCAGTGGGTGGCATCTACAGCAATGTCAGTGACATGAGCAAGTGGGTCATTCTGCAGCTCAACAGCGGGAGGCATGGCAGCAGTGCCGGGGAGAAGATCTTCTCGGTGGAGGCTCACAGGGAGATGTGGACCCCTCAGACCGTGAAAACAGTCAGTACATCGGGGTCATACAGGAGCAACTTCGCATTCTACGGACTGGGATGGAACCTCACCGATGTAAACGGATACCTGCAGGTCTATCATACGGGAAGTCATGCAGGCATTGAGACAAGGGTGACAATGCTTCCCGAACTCAGCCTGGGGATTATCGTGTTCACCAACCAGCAGGTGCCCGAGGCACATGAGGCAATCACCAATTCAATAATTGACGGCTATCTCGGGATAAGGGGCAATGATCATATTATGAAACTCAGGGAGAAGGTGGAACGGGCACAGGCTATGGCAAGGAAGATTACCGATGAGATCTGGGCAACTGTAGAGGAAAAGAGGAAGGAGTCATCTCCGGGGCCCGGAACCGGGTCATTTGCAGGGACCTACAGTGATGCCTGGTTCGGCGATATAATTATCAGCGCAGAGGATGGCCGGCTAAGGATCAGGGCTGAGAAGTCACCAAGGATGAGGGGCAGGATGTTCCACTATACAGCCAACACTTTCATTGTGAAGTGGGATGACAGGAGCATGGATGCCGATGCCTTTGCGGTATTCACCCTTGACAGGGAAGGAAAACCGGTTTCGTTTACCATGGAAGCCATCTCCCCTCTCACTGATTTCAGCTATGACTTTCAGGATCTTTGCCTCGTCAGAAGGGAAAAGTGACCCGGGTTATTAGACAACCGGCGCATAAACATTATTTTAGCACCCAAATCAGAAAACCGAACCGATGACCTTTATTCATTTGAGCGTCTGGATCTCCGCTCTGATAGGAGTTATCATCATTGCATGGATCCGCAGCTTCGATATCTATGAAAAAGAGACATTCATTGCCATGCTGTGGGCTTTTCTTGCCGGCGGCATCACTTCGGTCATTGTTGCCCTTGGAGCCTATGAGATTCTAAGGATTTTTGGTCTTGATGATGAGGTCATAAGCAACACTCTGGGTTCGCTGCTGGTAATAGGTCCGGTTGAGGAGTTCGCAAAGCTTATCGGCCTGGTGGTTGTTTATTCACTGATCAGGAAGCAGTTCAATGAGCTGACTGACGGGATCATCTACATGTCATGCGTGGCGCTGGGGTTTTCCATCATTGAGAACTACTTCTATGCCAACTCTGGTGAAAACAGCCAGTATCTGCTTGTCTACAGGGCTTTTATAAGCACACCGGCACATATATCATTCAGTGTCATCATCGGTTACGCCTGGTACAGGTACAAGAAGGAGAACAAGCCGTTCGGCACAGTGATAGTTGCATTGCTGGTTGCCAGTCTCCTTCACGGGGTCTTTGACGCCCTGGCATTCAGTCCGTGGTTCAACTTCATGTTGCTTGTTTATCTCTGGCTGATAATCAGGCAATCTCTCAGGCTGGTGCAGTACACGAATGTCATCTCGCCTTTCAGGCCTGGTTTTGAAGCACTGCTGGAGGCTCCTTCGGGTGAGACAGCTGACGGTATCGAGTGTCCGAACTGCGGTTCATCGGCGCCCAAGGAGCTCTTCAGAAACAGTTTCTTCACCGCCTGCCGCTGTGACAACTGTGGTTACCACATAGCATCACGCAATGATATCAGAAAGATATTCAGGATATTTGCTCCCGAGTACAAAAGGCTTGCAAAGAAGCTTGTGCCGGCCAGGTTCAGTGACGGCCGTACCGTAATGAGTGTTTATGGCTCTGCCTTCTTTGGCAACAGCGGCAATCCAGGGTTTTTCAGGGTAAGTGATGTTGCCGGAAGGTTACAGGCCATCAATGATGACCTGCTGGACAGGTTCAGGAAGCGATCATTCATATCAGCCAACCTGCTGAAGCGGTTCTTTGAATGAAAAATGAGTAATTGAGTTATCGGAGATTCAGGATGTACACTCTTTTTTACAACGCACGCTTTTTCACCGGCACAGGCTTGGTTGACGGGAAAGAACTGATCGTCAGGGATAACCGTATTGAAGGTTTTGCCGATCAGGGCTCAGTGTCAGCAGATGCGCACCGCATTGACTGCGGTGGCAACCTGGTGGTCGCAGGTCTGATTGACCTTCAGATAGCGGGAGGAGGAGGTTACCTTTTCTCTTCAAATCCTGCCCCTGAAGCACTTGATATGATAATCAGATCGATAGTCTCGGCCGGCACAACCGGATTTCTTCTCGCGCTGCCCACCAACAGCAGGGAGGTATACAGGGCTGCCTTCCGGACAGTCTCAGGTTGTACTAATCCGGCAGTGATGGGCCTGCATATGGAGGGGCCGTTCATAAGCAATGCACGGCGCGGGGCGCACGCTCCTGAGCTGATAATGAAGCCGGTTCCGGAAAATGTAACTTCACTTCTTGACGAATCGGGCGGCACGATCAGGATGATGACAGTGGCGCCGGAGATATGCACTCCGGAGGTGATTACCCTTCTCAGGGAGCGCGGCATTACCGTTGCCGCCGGACACAGCAACGCCACATTCAGGGAAGCAATGGCAGGCTTTGAGATGGGGATTGAAACCACGACGCATTTGTTCAATGCGATGTCACCTCTGCATCACCGTGATCCGGGTCTGCCCGGGGCAGCATTTCTCTCTGAAACAGCATGTGCAAGTATCATCGCAGACGGAATTCATGTAGACTATGCCATGGTGAGAATTGCCAGTAAGATAATGAAGGAGAGGCTGTTTCTCGTATCCGATGCCGTCGAGGAGAATGACCGCGGAGCATACAGGCATGTAAAGAAATCTGACCGTTTTACCCTGCCTGACGGCACTCTTTCGGGAGCGAAGCTGACGATGCTTGATGCAGTAAGAAACAGCATCAACAGGGCAGGAATAGAAAAGTACGAAGCCTTCAGGATGGCAACGCTGTACCCTGCAAGGCTGATAAGGGCCGGTGACAGGGGAATGATTGAGCCGGGTGCCAGGGCTGACCTGGTTATTGTGGATAATGAGATGAAACTCAGGGGAGTTTGTTTAAACGGAATAACTGAATTTAAAAAGTGATAAAATGGCATTGCTGGGAATAGATCTTGGAGGGACGAAGGTTGCGTTTGCGCTTTTTGACCGCGGGGGCAACATCAGGGCAAGGGAGGTTTTACCCCTGGATGACCGCCGGGGAGGTGAAGTGGGGAAGCTGATTGCCGTCAATGCGGCGCTCAAGCTTGCTGCCGCCGAAGGCGAGGGTGATCCGGTGGAGGCGATAGGCATATCAGTGCCAGGCATCAGCCGGCGCACGAAGGGGTCGGTATGGGCCCCCAATATTCAAGGCTGGGATGACTATCCCCTGCTGAAGGAGGTTACAACAGTTACAGGCAGGATCCCGGTCATTATTGAGAGCGACAGGTCATGTTATATCTCAGGTGAGATATGGAAAGGTAATGCCCGCGGCTGCCGTGATGCGATTTTCCTGGCTGTAGGAACGGGAATAGGTGCAGGCATTGCCGTTAACGGCGGGTTGTTGCACGGAGCTGATGATATTGCCGGGGCAATAGGCTGGATGGCTCTGTCAAGGCCATTCAGGAGCAAGTATACCATCTGTGGCAACTTCGAGTATTTCGCCTCAGGTGAAGGCATTGCCCGCCAGGCTGCAGAATACCTGAAGAAGCATGAAAGATACCAGGGAGACCTGAGAAAAGGTCCCGGTGCGAAGGTCACCACTCATGATGTGTTCGCTGCACGGGAGAAGGGCGATGTTGCGGCCTCGGCTATCATTGACCTGGCTGTGGAGTACTGGGGGATGGCAGCAGCGAACCTGGTAAGTCTTTTCAATCCTGAAAAAATAATATTTGGCGGCGGGGTATTCGGCCCTGCCGTTGAGTTGATTCCTGCCATTTACCAGGAAGCGGAGAAGTGGGCGCAGCCGATAAGCATACGGCAGGTAAGTTTTGAGCCCTCGGCACTGGGTGGTGACGCCGGTGTTTACGGGGCAGGATACCTTGCCATGAAACAGATAGGTTAACCATTCCCATGACTATGAAAGGGACTTATAACAGACAACTCGTATTCTGGACAGCATGCCTTGGCATGCTTCTTTTCGGTATCGGACTGATAATGCTTGGGTCCGTGCTGCCTGACCTGAGGGTAAGGCATTCGCTTGATGCGGTTGAGGCCGGCACTCTGCTGTCAGTACTCCCCATCGGGATTATTTTCGGTTCACTTCTCTTCGGACCGGTATGTGACCGGTACGGCTACAGGGTGCTTCTCGCTGTGTCGGCGCTGCTGATGTTTGCCGGATTTGAGGGGCTTGCCTTCACCCGCACCGCATGGATCCTGACACTGTCAGTCTTCCTCTTCGGTCTGGGTGGGGGAGCCATCAACGGAGCCACCAATGCAGTGGTGGCTGACATCAGCACCACGGGCAAGGGTGCGGCGCTGAGCATTCTCGGTGTATTCTTCGGCATCGGGGCCCTGGGCATGCCGCTGCTGCTCAGTCTCCTGAAAGCCACCTTTGAGTTCCAGGTAATAGTGGCCGCTACGGGAATGCTGGCACTGGTCGCAGCGGTGCTCTTCGCAGTTGTCAGGTTCCCTGCAGCCAAGCAGGCGGAGGGTATTTCGATGAAGCAGGTCGGCGCCCTCTTCAGGGATGTCACCCTTCTGCTGATTGCATTTTTTCTCTTCTTCCAGAGCAGCTTCGAGGGGCTTATCAACAACTGGACCACCACCTACCTCATGGAAAGGGTTGCCGCACCGCAGGAGGCCGCACTGATGGGGCTTTCGGCCTATGTTGCCGGGATGACGGTGATGCGGCTGCTGATAGGGTCAGTGCTGAGAAAGATGCCTGAGAAGCAGCTTCTCTATATCTCTTTCGGCATCACCCTTGCTGCACTGCTTCTTTTCAGCCTCAGCCGCTCGGTGATACCGGCAGCGGCCGGGCTCTTCATGCTTGGCGCCGGGCTTGCGGCAGGATTTCCCACCATGCTGGGAATCGTCGGGAACAGGTATCCCGGTCTCTCGGGTACAGCCTTCAGCTTCGTGCTGGTCATAGGGTTGCTGGGCAACATGCTTGTTAACTACTCCATGGGGATAGTGGCTGAAAATGCCGGCATTAAGCATCTCACCACATTCACCTATGCCGAGCTGGCGATCCTGGTGGTCATGGCAACGGCTATTTTTGGCAGACTTAAGATGAACAAATAAATAACAAACAACTAAAAACAACAGATATGCTTGCACTTGAATGGCTGAATAATGCCAGAAATGTGATGAATAACATCGAGGAGACACAGATGGAGAATATACGCAAGGCTGCGGAAGTGATGGCTGACACCATTGAATGCGGACGGTGGGTTCACACTTTCGGATGCGGCCATGCCACACTGCCGATAGAGGAGATGTATCCGAGGATTGGCGGCTTTGTGGGTTTTCACCCGATGATAGAGATCCCGCTCAGTTTCTTTACCCACATTACGGGAGAGATGGGTGTTCACCAGTTCGTATTCCTCGAGAGGGTTGAGGGTTATGGCGCCGAGATAATGAAGGGATACACCTTTGACACGCGTGACACCATGTGGCTTTTCTCCCACTCGGGGATCAACAACGTGAACATCGACATTGCCCTGGAATCGAAGAAAAGGGGCATGAAGGTGGTTGTGTTCGGCTCAGCAGCTGCCGCGAAGGGAAAGAAGACAAGGCATTCCTCCGGAAAGACCATCTTTGACATAGCTGACATAGTGGTTGACACCTGTGCACCGCTCGGCGACGCCTCAGTAGAGCTCAAGAATCATTATGACAGGATTGGTCCCGTCTCCACAATGGCTTTTGTCACCTGTGTCTGGATGACAATCACAACGGTTGCAGAGATACTGGCTGACAGGGGGGTTAAACTCTACNNACATACATCCGAGTCACAACGTGCCGGGAGACAACACCGCCAGGGAGAGGCTTGATGAGGCCCTGGCCGAGTACAAGCGCAGGGTTGCAGGAGTCTGAAAGGGGAACACCATGAAGCCGCTTGACAGGACCATAGGATTTATCAGGGGCACTGCTGTTGACAGGGTGCCCTTCCATCCCATCCTGATGCGTTTTGCAGCGTGTCATGCAGGGGTGCGGTACCGGGACTTCTGCCTCAGTCCCGCTCACAAGTGCATAGCCAATATCAGGTGTGCTGAAGATTTCAGGTCTGACTGGGTAAACACCATGTCTGATCCGTGGGCAGAAGCTGAAGCTTTCGGGACAGTACTCTCCTACCCTGATGATGATCTGCCGAAGGTGGAGCGTCATGCGATAGAAGAGATATCTGACATTGACAGGATGACCGTGCTCCGTCCGGGTGATCACCGGCGGATGCTGGCCCGTGTGGAAGAGATAGAGATATACCGGAGAGACACTGCCGGCGTGCTTTTCATCTGCGGCTGGGTTGAGGGTCCGCTTGCGGCCTGGTGTGACATCAGGGATATCAATATGGCGATGACTGACCTTTACGAGTATCCGGCTGAGGTTCATAAAGCGCTGGATATCATTACTGAAAGCGCCATGGCTTTCATCACCCCGCAGGTCAGTGCCGGGGCTCACTGCATCGGTATCGGTGATTCGGTCTGCTCACTCATCTCCCCGGAGCTGTATGATGAGTTCTGCTTCGAACGCGAGAAGAACCTGGTGGAACACATACATTCACTGGGAGCGCTGGCAAAGATCCACATTTGCGGCAATATATCGGCTATCCTTCCGCGGGTAATCGGCACAGGTGCTGACATAATAGATATTGATCACCGGACAGGACCGGTGACGGAAGTGCTTGGATTATTGATGCCCGGACAGGTTTTTTCGGGCAAGAGTGATCCGGTTTCGGTGGTCCAGGACGGCGACACGGAATCTATCCGCAGCAGTTGCCGGTCATTCTTTGATGAGGCAGGAGAGCGTGCAATCCTCTCGGCCGGATGTGAGGTAACGCCAGGTACACCGGCGGAAAACCTGCGCTTTTTCTCCGGGATGGCCGGGGAACTTCTCCCGGCTGCCGGACGTAAGGTTTAAGCTGAGTTGAAGGTTTCAGGTCATTATTAGTAACAGGATAATAAACTGCAGAACAAAATGAGCAGGAATGTGGCACTGGTTCTCTCCAGCGGCGGGGCAAGAGGCTTCGCCCACATCGGCGCCATAAAGGTGCTGGAGGATAACGGCTATACAATCACCTCGGTGGCAGGCACCTCCATGGGAGCGCTGGTCGGAGGCATTTATGCCGCGGGGCGGTTGAAGGAATTCGAGGAATGGGTCAGCGAACTCGACGTGATGGAGGTACTGAAACTGACCGATATAAGCATCAGCAGCAAAGGATTCGTCAAGGGGAACAGGGTCATTGAGAAGATCAGGGAGATTGTCCATGACCATAACATTGAAGAGCTCCGGATACCTTACTGCGCAGTTGCAACTGACGTGATCCGGGGACGTGAACGGATCTTCACCTCCGGCAGCATGTTCAATGCCATCAGGGCATCGATATCAATCCCTACATTTTTTCAGCCTTTCAGGATGGACAACGACTATTATGTTGACGGCGGCCTGGTCAATCCCATTCCCATCAACCGGGTAAAGCGGATAAAGGGAGATCTTCTGGCTGTTGTCAATGTGAATGCAGACATCCCGCATGTAAGTATCGGGACTGCGGATCAGGATGAGAACAGGGCGAAGGGGTATCTCAGGAGGATAAGGAACATCAATGCGCATGCAGACAGACATATCCCTAAAAACAAGAAGGATGACATCGGCATATTAAATCTCAACCACCGCAGCATAAGCATCATGCTTAACCAGATTGCTTCACTGACCCTGATGAACAACCATGTTGACATCATGGTACAGGTGTCAAAGGAATCATACGGAATCTTTGATTTTTACAAGGCTGCTGAGATAATCAGGGAAGGTGAGCATGCCACCGCACTGGCCCTGGGAGTACAATTGCCGTGACGTGCTGTCAGGCCTTCACTTTTGCAGGTAAA
>MTKX01001712.1_pt1 | contig 11033 bp, 9 predicted proteins | sample 1042771 | NCBI WGS metagenome assembly MTKX01 (sample SAMN06212183, study PRJNA360534) | anaerobic digester metagenome | biome: Wastewater treatment plant; material: sludge; isolation source: anaerobic digester fed with sludge from wastewater treatment plant | place: Denmark: WWTP Randers ... | reverse complement strand
TCCTTCTCCTCCAAAGCCCGCTGGACTGCAGCTTTGGCTTCAGCCTCTGCCGATTTGATTTTCGATAAGATATCGTCTCTAGCCATCTGATCCCTCTACATGTTCCCTCACTACACCTCTTCTGATTTCAAACAGCGCTACATCACTGTTGGCTCGTGATAAACGCTTCCATCCATCCTCATCTACCAATATAAACTCTTCGGTTTTGGTTAGTAGAGGGAAAAAGAGATTATGCACCCCCTCAATATCCCCAATATTTTAAATCTGTATCCAGCTCTTTGTGGTCTTTTGTCTATTCCTGGAGTGAAATTGCCTGTGCCAGGCTTTCACCGCCTGCACCAGCACCCTGGCACGAAGTGCAGTTCCACCGGAGTAGCCGTGCACTCTAAAGCTGGCCTGGAGGATAAAGTCCAGGCTTGGCTATTTAGGGTTCCATGCACTTAAGGGATATATCCCTCTGGAGACCAAAGGAGATCACTCTTGTAGCTGCGACTATTTTCCTACAGAGCCGTGGCACAGGCTATTCTTCTCTCTCTCTGAGATGGATGGAAAGATGCTTTCGTAGCAGCGGGCAATATCTTTATTATCGAAGAAAACTTGCAGACTGCTAATTATATCAGGAGAATCTATGGCCGAAGGGATAAATGATCACACTCGATACATCGTAGATCTGAGACGGCACATGTGGATGGATGGCATCGAGGTGGAATTGCGACGGCTCATCTGGCAGATNNGCCGTGGTCGGAAAATACATCTCTGCAAAGATCCACGAATCCAATCGCAAGCTTGCCGGCCTGAAAAATATATACGGCGAGGATCAGCTGGCTCTGGACCGCATCTCAGACGATATATTGAAAAATATGCTTCGTAATTCCGGATTTGTTCGCGAGTATGCCTCTGAGGAGCTCGATGATATTGTCACCATCGGTCGCGGGCAGGAAAAATATATTGTCACCGCCGATCCGGTGGACGGCTCTTCCCTTGTCGATACCAATCTGGCCATTGGAACTATCATCGGCATCCACAAGAATTCAGTTTTCGACAGCGGGCGAAGTTCAATGGTCGCTGCCCTCTATATCACCTACGGCCCACTCATCACCATGATTTATTCCGCCGGAAAAGGGGTGCATGAGTTTGTATTGGATCGCGAGGGAGAGTATGTCCTGTCTGAAGAAAATATCAGGCTTGATGAGAGAGGATCAATATTTTCTCCAGGAGGCCTGCGCCGGGACTGGACGGAGGGACATCAGAGGTATATCGATCGCCTGGAGGCAGACGGCTATAAGCTGCGCTACAGCGGCGGCTTTGTTCCCGACATCAATCAGGTGATCATCAAGCGGGGAGGATTATTCACCTATCCCGCCCTGAAGAAATCGCCCCAGGGCAAGCTGAGGTTATTATTCGAGCTTCAGCCCATGGCCTTTATTGTAGAGCAGGCTGGTGGCATGGCCACGGATGGAAAAGAGAACATTCTTGATCTAAAAGTGACTTCAGTCAATCAACGCTCGCCCATCTATATCGGCTCCAGGGCGGAAGTAACCATGGCAGGAGAGTTCCTGTCCCAATAAATACACTCGAAGGGAAAGCAATGATTTACCAGAATGAGGATCAGCTAAGGAAAGGATGCGCATCCATTATGGCCTGGGAGGGCGGGGATGTTATCCTCTTGGATCAGGCCAGTTTTCAGGAGAAGTTGATCGATGATCTAATCTTTACCGCCGTTTTCAGTCCTGACCCAGCGGCAAGAGAATCGGCAGCTTATCTCATCCGCCGGGGCGCCGCAGCGCTGGGAATCTTATCTGCTTCAATTCAATCCCTTTACCAGGCCATGGGCCGAAAAGAGGTCTCAGGATTTACCGTTCCGGCCATAAATATCCGGGGCATCACCTACCATGTGGCTCAGGCTGTATTTCGAGCCGCAATCAAAGGAGATGTGGGACCGGTTATCTATGAGATCGCCCGTTCGGAGATAGGCTATACCAAGCAAAGGCCGCAGGAATATGCCTGCGCCATTTTAGCGGCGGCAGTCAAATCCGGCTGGAAGGGGCCTGTCTTTTTGCAGGGGGATCATTTCCAGATAAATGCCAAAAAATATGCCGCAGACGCGACAAAGGAGACAGAGGCGGTCAAGGATTTGATCCGGGAGGCGATAGAGGCTGGCTTCTACAATATCGATATCGATACTTCCACCCTGGTCGATCTCTCCCAGACGGCCATCAAAGATCAGCAGAAAAGGAACTTCTCCCTTGCCGCAGAGCTGACCGCCCTAATTCGAGAGCTTGAGCCGCAAGGCGTCACTGTTTCCGTGGGCGGCGAGATAGGCGAGGTCGGGGGCAAGAACAGCACTGTGGAGGAGCTACAGGCATATATGGACGGCTATCTGGAAGAGATCCAAAAACGTGGCTGCGACAAGGGAATCAGCAAGATCAGCGTGCAGACCGGGACGACACACGGAGGCGTGCCTCTGGCGGACGGCACCGTGGCCAAGGTCAAGATTGATTTCGATGTGCTGCAGAGGCTGTCGGAGACCGCCCGCCAAAAGTACGGCCTGGCCGGAGCGGTTCAGCATGGCGCTTCTACCCTTCCCGATGAGGCCTTTGACCGCTTTCCAGCCACAAGGACGGCGGAGATTCATCTGGCTACGGGCTTTCAGAACATAATCTATGACAGCAAAGGCTTCCCCGCTCCCCTGAGGGCAAGGATATATGACCATCTGAAAGCCGAATTAAAAGGAGAGTGGAAAGAGAAGGACACCGAGGAGCAGTTTATTTACAAGAGCCGCAAGAAGGCCTTCGGGCCTTTCAAGCAGGAGCTATGGAGCCTGCCGACAGATGTTCTGGAGGAGATCTGCGCCGAGCTGGAAGGCAAATTCGCCTTTTTGTTCGACAAGCTCAAGGTCAACGGCACCAGGACGGTGCTGGGTCAATTCGTCAAGCCAGTTGATGTGCCTTTAAAGATGCCTCTGGCCCCGAAGGGCTGAGGCAATTGTTTAGGGAAGTGACAGAGAAAGGGTGCAATGAAAATCATGAAAATCTCAGATCCCATCTCAGTCGCAATCTATTGAGACATCAAAGCGCCTTTTCCATAATACTCAGCTTTTCATCCTTTCCTGCAGGATCTGCTATCCCAGAGAGCTGAGGAGATATAGGCAAGTCATTATTTTTCCGGCCGGGATTGAGCTGGGCAAAGGACCGAAAATGCCATAATAGATCATATTAGTTTATAGATAACAATGATAAATCTGCAATATTGATCGGAGAAGCCAAGGGGATTGAGATGACCAAGATTACTATAAGCCTCATAAAGGCCGATGTGGGCGGCTTTCCCGGCCACTCGGCGGTACATCCCGCATTGATCGAGACCGCAGAGAAGAAGCTGGCGGAGGCCAAGAATTCCGGTGCTCTGATTGACTTCAGAGTACTCTCCTGCGGCGACGACCTGGAGCTGCTCATGAGCCACAATAAGGGCTGCGACAGTGGTGAGGTGCATGCTCTGGCCTGGGAGACCTTTGAAGAAGCCACCGAGGTGGCCAAGAAGCTCAAGCTCTACGGTGCAGGCCAGGATCTCTTGGCCGATGCCTTCTGCGGCAACATCCGGGGCATGGGACCGGGTGTGGCGGAGATGGAAATAGAGGAGCGAACGGCTGAGCCCATTGTAGCTTTCATGATGGACAAGACCGAGCCGGGAGCATTCAATCTGCCCATATTCAGGATGTTCGCCGATCCCTTCAACACCGCCGGTTTGGTTATCGATCCCTCTTTCCATCACGGCTTTACCTTTGAGGTCTGGGATATCCAGGAGCACAAAAAGGTCTTCATGGACTGTCCAGCGGAGATGTACGACCTTCTGGCTCTCATAGGAGCCAAAAGCCGCTATGTGATCAAGAGGGTCTTCTGCAAGCCGGGAAGCAAGATCTCTGAGCATGAGCCGGTGGCAGCTGTGAGCACGGAGAAGCTCTTCCATACCGCCGGAAAATATGTGGGTAAAGACGATCCCGTGGCCCTGGTGCGCTGCCAGTCAGGCCTGCCCGCGCTTGGAGAAGTTCTGGAGCCCTTCGCCCTGGGACATCTGGTCAGCGGCTGGATGCGGGGCAGCCACAACGGCCCCCTCATGCCCTGCTCCTTTGAGACGGCGCACCCCACCAGGTTCGACGGCCCGCCCCGGGTGATCGCCGCCGGATTCCAGATGGCTTATGGAAACTTCGTAGGACCGGCGGATCTCTTCAAGGATGTAGCCTTTGACAGGGCCAGGCAGAGATGCCTGAGGATCACAGACTACATGAGGGCGCATGGGCCCTTCGAGCCCCAGAGGCTGCCTATGGAGGATATGGAGTATACCACCCTGCCCCATGTCATGAAAACTCTGGGCGATCGGTTTGTGAAGGCGGAATAGCTGATGCCCCCTTCATCCTCACCATTGGCCACTTGAACGGAATTTTTTCCCCCACCAAGATCACAGCCACATTCAAGTCCCTCTGATGGGAAACCTGGGGGAATCCTATGCCGGTGGCAGGCTCTGGCTGGCTCTGCCCTTCGCCGGCCATGAAGCATTGTTCATAAGAGGGCGGACCGAGCGGCTTTCCTAGGTCTCCATAAACGACCAGGAGATGAAGATCAAGGATGCCACATCCATCTGGGCGTCGATGCCCGGACCAGGGGCATGATTCTGCCAGATCGCGAAACTGAAGTGGACCGGTGCAGCATCATCCGCATCGGTCCGGCCGGAAAAGCCGGGGTACGTTTGCCTGCATCATGGTGGGCACCTGCCTTCACTTCGAGCGGCCGGGATTGAATATCATATCCGCATTTTTATCCCCCTGGCCAGAAGAGCAGAATATGCGGCAAGGTCTCTGCTGCGGGCAAGTTGACAGAAGAGAGCATTGCGGAGATGGTTAAAGATTTACAGAGAGAAGAGGGGCTGGAGCTAGACCTCCAGATCCTCGTCATCCAGTTCCCTGGCCTTTTTTCGTTTGCGAGAAGGGCGTGGCGATTTCTTGGCTATAGATGCCTGCTTTTCGTCCCCAGCCTGCGTAGCATCTCCCTGGGCTCTCTTCCTGCCCTTTATCATCCCCCGGCCTTCCATCCTCTCCTTGATCATCCTCTTGACCTCATCTGCTCCCACTGAGAAGACCTCGCCGATCAGCTCCATAGCTGCATCCAGCTCTCTGCCCAGCATGGGATCGGCGCTGCTTGCCCGGCCGGCAAGAAGGCAGAGCCGTTCCAGGGGCCGGTCCACCAGCCGGGAGGTGTACCTCTGCGGCTTTTCCTGGAAGATGCGCAGCATGGAGAAGATGTAAGGATAAATGGGTGTCTCGGGATTGATGCGGTAGAAGGTGTTGGTCTTCTTCTTGGCCTCGGCCCGGGGAGAGGGCAGGATGCGCCGCTCCACCGATACTATCTCCAGCCGCTCCAGCTTGTCCAGCTTGTTGATGAGAGTAGTCTGGTTCCAGAAGGGCCCTCCCCCCGTGGGCCCCATCTCCCGCCAGATCTGGTTGAGCTGGACATAGCCCCCTTTGCGCCGCAGATAGATCAGCAGAGAGGCCAGAGGGGCCTGATCCCTCTGCAGGGCAGTGTAGCGGGCGAACTCATCCAACATGGATGCTAATTCTAATGTGCAACTCTAAAGCATTTGTGGTTTCTTTACAAAGCCTTTTAAGCCTTAGCTGCCCTCGGCTGAAGGGATATAAGATGCAAGCCATAATTCTCGCCGCCGGGGAGGGCAGCCGCATGAGACCCCTCACCGCACGCCGGCCCAAGGTGATGCTGCCCGTGGCCGGCAGGCCTTTTTTAGAGCATATCATCCTCCGGGCCCGCGCCGCCGGGGCGGATAGAATCGTCTTGGTTGTTGGCTACTGCGGCCAAGCGGTGCGCTCCTACTTCGGCGACGGCAGCCGGCTGGATCTGCGGATAGAATATACCATTCAGGACAGACAGCTGGGCACCGGCCACGCCCTCCTGGCAGCCCAAGATCTGGCGGAGAGCTCTTTTCTGGTTTTAAACGGAGATGTGCTTCCCGATGAGCCCTCCCTGCTTGCTCTGGCCAGCCGCAAGCCAGCCGTCTCCGCCATCCAGGTAAAGGATCCCGGAAGATATGGCGTCTTTGTCCAGGACGGGAGCCGGATGATATCAGTGGTGGAGAAGAGCGACAGCCCTCCCTCCAATCTGGCCAATGCCGGCATCTATCATCTTGGCACAAGCATATTCGACGCTCTGCGGGCGGTGCCGCTATCGGAGCGAGGAGAATATGAGCTGACCGATGCCCTCAACCTGCTGGCAGCAAGAGAGAGCATGGAAATAGTGGAGCTCTCCCGCTGGATGGAGATAGGCCGGCCCTGGGATATCCTGGCCGCCGATGAAATTTTGCTGAAGGATCAGGTCGGGCAAATTCTCGGCGAAGTTGAGAGCGGAGCCAGCCTCAAGGGAGCAGTATCCCTGGGCAGGGGCAGCATCATCCGCTCCGGAGCCTATATCCAGGGGCCGGTACTCATCGGAGAGGACTGCGACATCGGCCCCAACTGCTTTATCCGGCCCACCACCTGCATCGGCGACAGGGTGAGGATCGGAAATGCTGTGGAGGTCAAGAACAGCTCCATTATGAGCAACAGCAAGATCGGCCACCTATCCTATGTGGGCGACAGCGTCATCGGAGAGGGCTGCAACTTCGGGGCAGGAACGATATGCTCCAATCTGCGCCACGATGGCAAGAGCATCAGATCCTATATCAAAGGGGAGAGGGCGGATAGCGGCAGACGCAAGCTGGGAGTGATAATGGGGGACGATGCCATGACCGGCATCAATACCAGCATCTATCCCGGCACAGTCATAGAGCCCGGCTTCCGGGGCACTCCGGCAGCGGTTCTCAAAAAGCTGGTGGGAGCCATCCAGCCGGCAGAAAAATAAAAAGCCTTTTCAAGGCAGAGATCGATTGGACCAGATAAAGATGAGATCAATAACAAAGGTTCAAGGTTAGCAGGAGATCCTGATGAGAGATTTTATTCCCATAGCCAAGCCCATCATCGGCCAGGAAGAGATAGATGCAGTGGAAGAGGTGCTGAAATCGGGAATGCTGGCCCAGGGAGAAGCAGTCAAGAGATTTGAAGACGGGTTTGCCGCATATCTGGGTGTTAAGAACGCCATAGCGGTGAACAATGGCACCGTTGCTCTGGACCTGGCCATAAAGGCCCTGAAGCTGGAGCCTGGATCGGAGATCATAACCCCGGCCTTCACCTTCATCGCCACAGCCAACTGCGCTCTCTATCAGGGCCTGCGGCCCGTCTTTGCCGATGTGGATGAGAGGACATTCAATATAGATCCCGACGACCTGCAGGAGAGGATCACCCCCCGGACCAAAGCGGTGATTGGAGTCCACCTCTACGGCCAGCCCTTCCCACTTTCCGCAGTTGGAGAGATCTGCCAGGACCGGAATATTGCTCTGGTGGAGGATTGCGCCCAGGCCCATGGAGCGGAATGGAAGGGAAAGAAGGTGGGCTCCTTTGGAACGGGCTGCTTCTCCTTTTATCCCACCAAGAATATGACCACCGGAGAAGGGGGGATGATCACCACTGATGATGATGCCCTGGCGGCTCGTCTGCGCCTCTTGAGAAGCCACGGAGATTCCGGCAAGTACAACCACACCTCTCTCGGCTACAACTACAGGATGATGAATCTGCAGGGCGCTCTGGGCCTGGTGCAGCTTAAGCGGCTGGAGGAGTTCACAGCCAGGAGAATCGCCAATGCCGGATTTTTAAATGATTATATAAAGATAAGGGGGATAAGTACGCCTTTCTGCCAGGATGCTGTCCGGCATGTCTATCACCAGTATGTGGTGCGGGTGGAAGATGAGCTGCATGCCTCCCGGGAAAGGCTGATGGAGTACCTGCAGGCCAAGGGCATAGGCAGCGCAGTTCATTATCCCAAAGCAGTCTACCAGCAGCCCTTCTATAGGGATCTGGGATATAGCGATGTCTCCTGTCCCGTGGCCGAGGATGTCTCTCGCCGGGTTTTGAGCCTGCCCGTGCATCCCTCCCTAACGGCGGACGACCTGCAGTATATAGCTGAAACCATGAATTCCTTTGAGGCCTGAATATGGACGTGGGAGTTTTAGGCGTAGGGGCAATGGGGCGGAACCATGTGAGGGTTTACTCCGAGCTGAAGGGAGTGGATACGGTTTATGTCTATGATCCCTTGCCAGAAAATGCAGCAAAAGCCGGGGAATATGCCAGCATATGCGCCTCTATGGAGGAGCTGCTGGAGAAGGTGGATGCAGTCAGCATCTGCGTTCCCACTCGATATCACTTTGAGACGGCTAAAAAGGTGACACAGGCCGGCATACACTGCCTTATTGAAAAGCCCATCACCCTGACTGCAGAAGAGGGCTCCAGGCTTCTCCAGATCATAGAGAACTCTGGCCTGGTAGTTGGTGTGGGCCATATTGAGAGGTTCAATCCCATCGTCTCCGAGATGGCCAAGATCGCCAAGAGGCCGGCTTATGTCTCCATCAAGAGGCACAATCCCACCTCCAGCCGCATCACNNGATGCCTCGGTGGTGGAGGACCTCATGATCCATGATATCGATGTGGCCTTCAATGTGCTATTCCAGGGAGAGGAGGACTTCCATCTTCACAGCGCCGGAAGCGCCAATTTCTGTGAGGCCCTGGCCGTATTCCCCCATTCTGTCCTGGCTATATCCGCCAGCCGCCTCTCCTCCAAAAAGTTCCGCACCTTTTATGTGGAGTCGGAGGACTTCACCGCGGAAGGCGACTTCATGACCCAGGAGGTCTATATCTACCGCAAGCCTGGGAAATATGGGGTGGAGAATGAGAGGTATCTGCAGGAGAATATCATAGAGAAGGTCCTGGTGAACAAGGTTGAGCCCCTCAAGGTGGAGCTGAAGGCATTCCTGGACTGCGTTAAAGCCAAAAAAAGCTTCCCGGTCACGCCGCAGGAAGCGCTCAAAAACCTGCAGATCTGTGAGAGGATCAAGAGAGACCTGCATATCGCTGCTACTTAGGAGAGGGTTGGGGAGAAAGATGAGTCCGAGCCAGGGCTACTATGCCCATCCCACAGCTATAGTGGAGAGCCAAGACATAGGCGAGGGCACAAAGATCTGGCACTTTGCTCATGTCCGATCCGGAGCAAAGATCGGCAGGAACTGCAACATAGGAAAGTCGGTCTACATCGACATCGGAGCAGAGATAGGAAATAATGTCAAGATCCAGAACTTCGTCTCCGTCTACAAGGGAGTGGCCATTGAGGACGATGTATTCGTGGGCCCATCCGCCACCTTCACCAATGACCTCTACCCCCGGGCCTTTATCTGGGACGAGGAGCATGTATCCGCCACACGCATCTGCCGGGGAGCCAGCATTGGAGCCAATGCCACCATCGTCTGCGGCATAACCGTGAGAGAGTATGCCATGATCGGGGCGGGCAGCGTTGTGGCCGAGGATGTGCCGCCTTTCGGCCTGGTGCTGGGCAATCCCGGCCGGCTGAGGGGATATGTCTGCCGCTGCGGCCATAGGCTGGAAAAGGAAGAGACGCCGGAGAGCGGGCGCAATGTTTATCGCTGCCGAGCATGCGGCAAGCAGGTGGAGATAAAGCCTTGAAGGTGCACGAGGCAGATGAGAAAGCATGAGGCAGATGGAAATTCATAGCCCAGGATGAGGAAGGATAATAGATATGGAAAATAGCGCTGAAATAGCAGTGATTGGCCTCGGCAACGCCGGGCTGCCCCTGGCAGCGGTCATAGCCGACTGCGGCATTGCCGTCATGGGCGTGGACATCAATGAAAGCCGCTGCCTGGCCATAAATCGGGGAGACAATCCCATCGCCGAGGAGGCGGGCCTAAAGGATCTCTTAAAGAGGCACGGCGGCAAGAGGCTTGTGGCTACGCCGCGCTTCCAGGATGCAGCAGGCTGCCGGACATTCATAGTCATAGTGCCGGTGTTTGTGGATGCCAGCTACAATCCCGACTTTACCATTATGAAGGGCGCTCTGGAGTCTTTGGGCAAGATCCTCAAGAAAGGGGATCTGGTGGTTCTGGAGACCACCTTCCCGCCTGGAACCACAGAGAATATGGCAGAGAAGCTGCTCTGCCAGTCCAGCGGCCTATTGGCTAGCGACTTTTATCTGGCCTACTCCCCGGAGAGGATAATGACCGGCTACAGCATCTCCCGGCTGAAAGAATTTCCCAAGGTGATAGGGGGCAGGGACGAGGAGAGCGGCATGGTGGCCTATCAGGTTTATAGCAGGTTCATCAACAACCTCCACCTGGTCTCCTCGTCCCGGGTGGCGGAGATGATCAAGGTCATGGAGGGCTGCTACAGGGATGTAAATATCGCCCTGGCTAATGAGCTATTCAAGATCTGCCAGGATATGCAGGTGGATTTCTTTGAGGCCAGGGACAAGGCCAACCATCAGTTCTGCCATATCCACCTGCCCTCCACAGGTGTGGGCGGCCACTGCATTCCCGTTTATCCCTGGTTTTTGATCAAGGAGATGGAGAAGAGGGAGCACTTCAGCCACTGCCACCTGCTCAGAGCAGGGCGGGAGATAAACGACGAGATGATAGAATACTGGGCACAGAGAATTCTGGCCCAGTGCCTGAAGATAGACAAGCCTCTGTCCAGCATCAAGATCTGTATTAAAGGAATCACCTACCGCACCGGGGTCAGGGAGTTCTATCACAGCCGCAACCTGGCCTTGGTGAATCTGTTGGCGGAGAAGGAGCTGGATGTCTATGTATCCGATCCGCTGCTATCTGGCGAGGAGGTGGAGGGCAGAGGATTGCGATTCATCAAGCCGGAAGAGGCGGATCTGGTCTTCGATCCCTTTAACCTGGATTTCGCCATAAAGGATGAGTTCAGATGAAGATAGCATCCATAGTCGGGGCCCGTCCCAATTTCATCAAGCTCGCCCCGGTAGACAAAGAGCTACAGAAGAGGGGAATAGATCACCTAATAATTCATACCGGCCAGCATTACAACTACGAGATGGACCGGGTGTTCTTCGAGGATATGGGCATACCAAGCCCTG
>MTKX01012344.1_pt1 | contig 11034 bp, 9 predicted proteins | sample 1042771 | NCBI WGS metagenome assembly MTKX01 (sample SAMN06212183, study PRJNA360534) | anaerobic digester metagenome | biome: Wastewater treatment plant; material: sludge; isolation source: anaerobic digester fed with sludge from wastewater treatment plant | place: Denmark: WWTP Randers ... | reverse complement strand
TATTGGCAAGGATAAGCCCGTTTCTCATCCATTCATGAATGAGGCCGAGCCTCATGACGGTGTCCGATGAAAAACTCATAAAGCATATTGGTTTTTCATCCTTCGTGCATGCTACGCAGTATCATGAGGGTTTTGTGTGGGTGGGCTTGAATCCTGGGGTCTTACCAGAAATTCCAAGGATACCACCGCAATGACAAGATCAAGATCAATATCAATCGCCCATCGTGCTAGACTCATTGTGTGGTTTTGTCTCAGGGATTGAGAATCGATATCCTGAGGTTACCCACACTAAATGGCGAAGAGCCTTATAAAAAGATGCAATGCTGAAGCTGAATCGGCCCTACGGATGCGAATCGAAATAACATAATAGTAGGGCAATAGAATTTTTCCTGCAAACTTTAGCTAAAAAATACTGATGATATTAATTGTAGTCATGAACCCATCTGCCTGTGATGGCGGTGAGAGGATAGTGTCTTAGAGAAGTAAAGCACATTCGTACGAAACCGCATCTGATCAAATCAGGCAAACTCATATTAACGGCTAGCCCAATTGGCTTTCAGAATGAATATAAGGATCGTCCTGAAAACCCTGGGTTTGCTGACCTTCCTCATCGGGGCACTCATGGTAATACCAGGGCTGGTTTCGGCCATCTATAAAGAGCCATTGGGCGTAATATCCTTTGGAGTCAGCTCTCTTCTTGTCCTCATCCTGGGCCTTATCCTAAAGCATTTCGGCGAGAACTCTGATATGGGCAGGAGAGAAGCATTCGTCACAGTCTCATTGAGCTGGCTTTTGGCGGCAATGATCGGTTCTCTGCCCTACCTGATCTTTGGATTTGGGCCGATGAATGCGATCTTTGAATCCATGTCCGGCTTTACGACCACAGGTGCCACCATATTCAGCCAATACAATTCAGAGGGCTACTGGATCATAAGCCCTGACCTGGTGCAAAGCAGCCTGGCCTATGCTCTGGCGGAAAGAGCCGCAAATTACCTCACCTATTGCTTCCCCACAGATACGATTGATCTTTTCTTCGGATTGACTTTGGATCTTGGGGATTTGCTTTCCGTCAAAGGAACTTATTACGGCCTTCTTTTCTGGCGGTCATTCTCTCAGTTCTTAGGCGGGCTGGGAATTATAATGCTATTCATAGCCATTCTTCCCAATCTGGGTCTGGCCGGCAGAGAGCTCTATTCTGTGGATGGTCTCGGACTGGTGAAGGAGGCTATTACGCCCAGGGTTAGGAATACCGCAAAAACATTTTGGGGAATATATCTGGGACTGGCAGGCTTTGAATTTGCGCTGCTTGTAGGAGCTGGCTTGCCTATCTATGACGCCCTATGCACTGCGTTTGCCAGCATTGCAACAGGTGGGTTCTCTCCTGTAGCTTACAGCATTGCAAAATACAATAGCATATTGGTGGAGGTCATTGTCTGCATATTTCTCCTGCTGGGCGGAACCAATTTTATCATATATCATAAGATTATACTTAAAAGAAATTTTAAAAGCTTAATACAGGACGAAGAGTTTAAATTTTATATTTTTATAATTTTGATTTCTGTTATTATGTTAATGATCTGGGGCAGAATACCAGGAAGCTCCTTTACCGCGCTGCGCTCATCGATATTTCAGGTAGCTTCAACCATGACCACGGCTGGTTTTGTGAATAACTTCGATTATGATGCCTGGTCTATGGCAGCAAAGGTCATTTTGATACTTCTGATGACGATTGGGGGCTGCACGGGATCGACTGGTGGGGGAATAAAAGTAGGACGGGTGCTTATCGTTTTAAAATACACATACAATGAGTTGATGCGAAGCCTTCACCCCAAGGCGGTCATGGTCATAAAGATTGGAGACAAGGTGGTTAAAGAGAATACCGTCAAGTCAGTTCTATTGTTCGTGCAGTTATATTTATTGATCTTCATTTTGGGAGTGTTGGCCTTTGCCATCACTGAGGCGTCAAATCCTCAGTTCAATTTCCTTTCTGCTATTTCCGCTACAGCATGTTGCTTAGGAGTTGTTGGCCCTGGCTTTGGCGTGGTAGCCCTGGACTTTACCGGAGTCTCAGAAGCAGGCCGCGCTTTGGGTTTTTTCTTCATGTACATCGGCCGCCTGGAGATTCTTCCTGTGATATTGATGCTCCTGCCGGAAACATGGAAAAGATAGCATCTTTGTGCCTGGCAGAACCATGAACTGATCTCTATAATCCCTTAGGGGCCAAGGATGTACTTCCTTCCTGCCCCGGAAGAAGAACATCGCACAGGTCAAGCCCTATACAGGTCAAGCCCTATATCTACACAGATGTTTCCATCAACAAGTATCTGCAACGGCTGAAAGAAAGAGAAGAAGACCGGGATGACTATAGAAGCATATGGTATTACTACTAGAGGCCGGCCATGACGGCACGACCAAGGCCGGAGATCTCCTTTTTAATCGGCTAGCTCGTCAGCCATTCCGTCAGGATTTCCATGCCCCTCAAGGTCTCCTCGCAATGAGCCTGAATGAACTCTGCAGGCAGCTCATTATGAATTGCTATGGTCTCGCTGGCCGCCATGGACTTTGCTCCTGAAAAATTGATGTACGAGATCCTTGCCGTGAACTCCTCGCAAGGTCTCTCGAATACCCTTCCCGGAAGCATGGCCACTGCAGTTTCCTGAAGTAGTTTTTCGCAGAGCTGCTTTGAAGTCTTTATATTCTTTTTTGCCAGTTCTCTGGCAAAAGGAGAAAAATCAGGAAACATATAAAAAGCCCCCTCAGGCGAATGCAGCCTCACCCCCGCATCGCTCAGCATCCGGTAGCATTTCTGACCCAGTACGGATAGAATCCGTCTGGCATGCCATAGATACCTCTCGATTACCATCGATCCCCGGAAAGCCTCTATGGCAGCATACTGGATTGGCGCGCTGACGGAGGTGTATGTCTCACTGGCGACGGCAGCCATGGCATCCATCAGCCAGTCCAGGCTCTGAGGAAAGGTGAATGTACCCAGTCTCCAGCCGCCTGCTCCGCACCATTTGGAGAGGCCGGAACTGATTATCGTGCCTTCCGGATAGAAGCGAGCCACTGAAACGTGGCCTCCCCGGTGATGGAGCTGGCCATAAATCTCATCCGAGAGAAGGATCAGCTCATATTCCCGGGCAACTTCTGCTATCTCCTTGAGTTCATTTGCAGTGTAAGTGAGGCCGTCGGGATTGCCGGGATAGTTGAGAACCAGCAGTCTTGGTCTATACGTATCCTTTTCCCCTTCCAGCAGCTCGGAGAGCCGATCGGCGCGGATATGCCATTTATCCTCAAATGAGGTATGCAGCAAGCTCACTCTCTTTCCCAGGATCTGGGCCTGGGGCACATAAGAGACCCAGCATGGCGTAGGAACAATTATCTCTCCGTAAAAGACCAGTTGCAGCAGAAACATAAGCTCTTTTGATCCCGGACCGACCAGAACGTAGTCTGCATTTGCCTCCACCAGATCTTTCTGACGGTGAAATCCGGCCACAGCCTCTTTGAGGGGAAAGAGACCCTTTACAGGGAGGTACTCTTTTTCATGAGCATGAAGCCTCAAAGCCTCCACGACAGGAACGGGCACAGGAAATGGAGATTGGCCGAGTCCAAAGTTATAGACTTTCTCTCCTCTGCTCTGCATTTGCTTTACTCTCTCATTGATGGCCAGTGTGGGAGACTCGCTCAGGCCACGAATATTAATGTTCAAGCTGACATGCTTTTGCAGGGTCATCCTGGATTCTCCTCGTTTTGAGTTCCAGATATGTTAGCCATTGTTTATAAAATGGACTTATAAAATTAAATAATATCCCTCAAATATTGGCCAAAATATAAATATTGGCCAGATTATTATTTTACGAATATCTAAATAATGCCGTACAATTTACCAAATTAAGCCCGAATATAAATTATTAATTTAATTAAATCTTTATCAATTGGTTTTATCAGCCAACAATTTTTTGGGTTTTATAAGGAAAAAAGGTAAATAACATAAAGAGAGATTAATGTATAGCCACAGTTGGTAACAACGATTGTGATTTTAGCTCACCAAGACGGTGCAAGAGACGATCACAATTTCGGCCCGCTCATGCAATACCGATTATCCGAGTTCGGACCTCAATGGAACTGTGGCTACCCCCTCCGGATTATGCTGGTATATTTTGCATTCAATTTCTGAATGGCTGAGGCCAAGGGATCTCTTCTGCGATGGAGAGTATCTGCTATCATACTTCGTGACAATGAGATCTAATCCTTTTCATCTTCGGCCCGTATAACCGCCTCAAACGTCCTCGCATCCAGCCTTATCCTATTCTGGCAGTAGCTGCAGACAGTCTCCAGCCACCCCGCCCCGGCAAGAGCCTCGTCCACCTCCTCCTGGGGAGTGAGATACTGGGTCATCTCCTCCCCGCATTTAGGGCAGACGATCTTCAGCCACTCCAGCCGGGAGAGCTCCCGCAGGGTGCGGATTAATTTTCCCACGGCATCGCTGAATCCCTCTTCCTTGAAAATAATCGCCCGCAGGTGATCGATGAGAAACGGGAGCCTGGCACCATCCGCCAGGAAGGGTATGATCAGCATATCCAGCCCCCGGGCCAGGCCGATCTCCTGGCACAGCTCCGGAGACGCCGCCCCCTTCTCTGTCACCAATGCCACCAGGCACTCCGAATTTCGTATGCCGAAAGAGACCCTCTCGGCCAGGGATATGGCTGGCGTGAGCTGATAGAGGGCGGCGCAGNNTCTTGAAAAAGCTGATTGTATCCTCCAGGCAAAATGCAGCCAGTAACAATCATAATGGCATAGATTTAAGTGACTTGGGCATTCATATTCCCCCGAAGTCCCATGCCCACTGGTGTTTACGTCTGTCACTGCGGCCTGAATATAGCCGGGGTCCTCAATATGGAGGACCTGAAGAGCTTTGCTGAGACGCTCCCCGGCGTGGCCGTAGCCCGCGACCTGCAATTTTCCTGCTCCGATATCGGCCAGGAGCAGATCCAAAAGGACATAGCCGAGCAGAAGCTGGACCGGGTGGTGGTGGCGGCCTGCTCGCCCCGCCTCCACGAGCCCACCTTCCGCCGGGCTATCAGCAAGGCGGGCCTGAACCCCTATATGCTGGAGATGGCCAACATCCGTGAGCAGTGCTCCTGGGTGCACATGGACCAGCCGGCCATGGCCACGGAGAAGGCCAAGGATCTCATCCGAATGGCTGTGGCCAAGGCGGAGCTGCTCCAGCCTCTTGAGCCAGAAAGCATTCCTGTGAGCAAGGATGTCCTGGTCATAGGAGGTGGCGTGGCCGGGATCGCCGCCGCCCTGGACCTGGCCGATGCCGGGCTTCATGTCTATTTGGTGGAACGCCGGCCCACCATCGGCGGCTACATGGCTCTGCTGACCGATGTCTTTCCCACCAACGACTGCTCCATATGCGTCCTGGGGCCGAAGATGTCCGAGGTCTACAACCACCCCAACATCACCCTCTACACCTACTCCGAGGTGCTGGGTGTGGAGGGAAGCGTGGGCAACTTCACCGTCTCCGGCGTGAGACGGGCCCGCTATGTGGACGAGAAGCTGTGCAAGGGCTGCATCAATGAGTGCGCCAGCGCCTGCCCCGTGGAGGTCTCCAGCGAGTACGACTTCGGCATAGGCAAGAGAAAGGCCATCTATGTCCCCTATCCCCAGGCCGTGCCCCTGGCCGCCTGCATCGATCCCAAGGCCTGCATCGGATGCTCCCGCTGTGCCGAGGCCTGCCCGGCAGATGCAGTCCGGCTGGAGCAGGAGCCGCAGGACTTCAAGATTAATGTGGGAGCCATAATCGTGGCCACCGGCTGGCAGCCCTTCGATGCCGCCAGAAAGGAGGAGTACGGCTTCGGAAGGTACAGGGATGTGGTCACCACCCTGCAGATGGAGAGGATGCTCAATGCCTCCGGCCCCACCAAGGGAGAGGTGGTCCGGCCCAGCACTGGAGAGATCGCCGGCTCCATCGCCTTCCTGCAGTGCGTGGGATCGAGAGATGCCACGGTCGGCAATTGCTACTGCTCCCGCATCTGCTGCATGGCCTCCCTCAAGAATGCCCAGCTGGTCAAGGAAAAGTATCCCGATACGGATATCACCATCTACTACATGGACATCAGGGCCTGCGGGGAGGGCTACGAGGAATTCTATATCCGGGCCCAGAAGCTGGGAATCAACTTCGTGCGCTCCCGGGTCTCCAGCATCGAAGAGGTGGAGGGCCGGATCAGCCTGATCTTCGAGGATACCCAGACCGGCGAGATCAGGCGGGCAAAGCACGACCTGGCTGTGCTCTCGGTGGGCCTCGAGCCCGATAGCAATGCCGAGGTCCTGGGCAACCTTTTGGGGCTATCCCGGCGTCCGGACAGGTTCTTTGAGATCGCCCATCCCAAGATGAGGCCGGTGGAAGCCCATATCGATGGTGTCTTCATCGCCGGCTGCGCCTCCGGGCCAAAAGAGATTCCCATCTCCATAGCCCAGGGCAGCGCCGCCGCGGCCAAGGCGCTCAAGCTGCTGCACAGGGGCTTCCTGGAGCTGGAGCCGACCTCCGCCTATGTCGATCCGGACAAATGCATCCAGTGCAAGCTCTGCGTGGACATCTGCCCCAAGAAGGCCATATCGGCCAAGAGCCCGGCTTATGTAGATGAGGCGGCCTGCAAGGGCTGCGGCTCCTGTGCTGCCGCCTGCCCCGTGGACGCCATAGATATGAGATTCTTCTCCGACCAGCAGATTCTGGCTCAGGTGAAGGCGGCCACAGAGGTCAAGAGAGAGTTTCCGCTCATAGTTGCCTTCCTCTGCAACTGGTGCAGCTATGGGGCAGCCGACCTGGCCGGCACCTCTCGCATCCAGTATCCCACCAACGCCAGGAACATCAGGGTGATGTGCTCGGCCCGGGTGGACCCCAGCTTCGTGCTGGAAGCCCTGCGGCGGGGGGCGGATGGGGTTCTCATCGCCGGCTGCCGCATAGGCGAATGCCATTACAAAGACGGCAACTACCAGGCCCTGCAGAGGGTCAATGTGCTCAAGGGAGTTCTGGAGAAGGTGGGGCTTGATCCGGGCCGGGTAAAGATAGTCTGGTGCGCCGCCAGCGAGGGAGAGATCTATGCCCAGGATCTACGGGAGTTCATAGCCGAGCTCAAGGCCATGGGACCCATAGGAACGGAGCTGAAAAGAAAAGAGTCGGGGGAGCGGCAGGATCAGACCGGTCCGGCTGATTCATCGCAGGAGGGCAAAAAGCCATGATGGAGATCGAGAAGGATATGGATGTAGAGGACTCGCATATCCTGGCCAGGCAAAAGAGCAAGCAGCGTGAGATCCTTTTGGACTATGATTATAAGAAATGCGCCGGATGCTCCATTTGCGTTGCCCTCTGCCCCAAGAACGCCTTGCAGGAGGGGCCGCTCCAGGAGATCGCCAAGGGGCTGGATGCGCCTCCCATTCTTATCGACCTGGATGCCTGTGCCTTTTGCGGCATGTGCGTCAACTTCTGCCCCACCAAGGCCTTCAAGATGACAGTGCTGGAGTTGCCGGAAGATGAGAGCTCACAGGAGGCGGCAGAGGCAGCCGGAGCAGAGGCATGAGCCAAGCAGCATTGGAGAAGGAAATAGAAATGCTGGCAGAAGAAAGGGCAGAGCCGGTGGACTTCAGCCGGCTGCCGGAGTACCCCCACCTTCTCTCTGAGGCCGTGCCCAACGAGAAGTGCCTGCCCTGCCTTCTCTGCGAGCCGGTCTGTCCCACCAAGGCCATTCGTGTTACCTTTAACCGCACCCGTGAGGATTTCGGGCCATTGCGCCAGGGTATAGAAGGCAAGATCTCCGTCGATCAGGACAAGTGCAACCTCTGCGGAAGATGCGCAAAATTCTGCAAGGCCTTTCTCTTAATAGACCGGACGGATAGGGACAAGGAGCCGCAAAAGCTGGCGCCCTACGAGCAGCTTCTGGTGGACGAGGAGCTCTGCGACTACTGCGGTCTGTGCGTATCCATCTGTCCCGAGGAGGCCATAGCGGTGGAGGGCGAGCCCCTGAAGGCCGATCCTCCTCTAAAGTTCGAAGGCAGGATTGAGGTAGATCAGGATCTATGCATCGGCTGCGGGAGATGCGCTCTGGTCTGTCCCTATGAGGCCATGGATATCAAGAAGCCCTTCCAGGGCGAGATCAGGATGGTAGAGAAGAACCTGGAACGCTGCGACCCCCAGGGCTGCCAGGCCTGCTTCAACGTCTGCCCCGCCAAGTGCTGGTATGTGGACGAGCGGGGAAAAGCGGCTCCGGTCAAGGATCAGTGCATCTTCTGCGGAGCCTGCCAGAAGGCCTGTCCCGTCTCGGCTATAGAGGTGGAGAGATCCGATGTCAGCCATACAAGGGTTATGGAGACCCCCTGGGCCGAGGAGTGGAAGCAGGCCATAGCCGCCATAAAGACGGGAAGCAGGGAGAGGCCGGATGTTAGCGGCGCCCTCACTCCCCCGGATATAGAGAGGCTGCCCATGCCCCCTCCGGAGAAGCCGGAAGTTGATCCGGAGCTGTTGAGGCTGGTGGATGAGGCGGTGGGGCCCCTGGAAGAGCTGCTCAAAAAGCCCAAGGTACGCCAGATTCTGGAGAAGGAGCCGGCGGAACTGGCTAGCCGCAAGATATCGGAGCGGCTGGAAAAGAGCCAAGCAGGAGAGGCGAAGTGATGTCGACAGCAACTGCGGCGAAAGATGTGGAATTCAAGCAGCAGGTCCTGCGCCTGGCCGGGCCGGAGATGCTCACCTGCATTCAGTGCGGCACCTGCTCCGCCAGCTGCCCCACGGCCCATCTGATGAATCCCAGCATCAGAAAGCTGGTCAAGCTCTGCCTGGAGGGCAGAAAGGAGAAGGCTTTACACAATGAGACACTGTGGCTGTGCACCTCCTGCCTGCTCTGCACTGTGCGCTGTCCGCGGGGCATCCGGCCCAAGGCGGTGGTCTCCGCCCTCAAGGACATTGCGGAGAGAGAGGGCGTCCGGGGCAGGGATGCCTCTTATGAGGAGTTCTTCTTGAAACAAATCAAAAACTACGGTCGCATCGCCGAGCTGCCGCTGACAGCAGAATTTCTGCTGGCCTATCCCCAGGCCGCCGTTCAGTCCATGCAGATGGGCCTGGAGCTGATCTCCAAAGGCAAGATCGGGGCGAGGGTGGACAGGATCGAAGGCCGGGATGAGGTCAAGAGAATTGTGGAGGAGCTGAGAGAATGAAGCTGGCTTACTATCCGGGCTGCGTGTCCCTGTCCACGGGAAAGGAGATGGACGTCTCCACCCGGGCGGTCTGCGCCGCTCTGGGAATAGAGCTGGAGGAGCTCTCTGACTGGAACTGCTGCGGGGCGACCCATGTCTCCAATGAGCTGGTGGCGACGGGCCTGTCGGCCCGCAATATGGCCCAGACTGAGCTGCCCATAATGACCCCCTGCTCCATCTGCTACAGCAATCTGCGCTCTGCCGTCCGGCGGCTGGAGGATGGGGAGGTCAGGGAGAGGGTGAATGCTGTTCTGGAGAAGAAATACAGCGGAGCCGCTATTCGCCATGCCCTGGATGTGATTTTGGAGAGCCTGGAGAAGAAGGATGAGAGGATCGTCCTGCCCCTCAAGGAGATGAAGGTCGCTGCCTACTACGGCTGCCTGCTTACCCGCCCGGTGGGGCAGTACAGCCCCCAATTTCCCACCATCCTGGAGGAGCTGATAAAGAGGCTGGAGGCGGAGCCGGTAGAGCTGCGTCACAAGACATCATGCTGCGGCGGGCCTATATTCATGCCCCGGGAGGATGCAGCGGATGACATCGCTTTTGCCATCCTGGCCGAGGCCAAGGAAGCCGGAGCGAAGGTCATTGTCACCGTCTGCCCACTGTGCCACCTCATGCTCGACGCCAAGCAGAAGGCACTGGAGGACAAGAAGGGCCAGAAGATAGGAATTCCCGTGCTATATGTGACCCAGTTAGTGGGCATCGCTCTGGGCCTCTCGCCCGAGGAGCTGGGGCTGGAGATGAACTCGGTCTCGCCCATGAGTGTGGTAGAGAGAGCTTACGAGAGGATGGCAGAGCAAAGTTGAATTTGCTGCTCCTGCCTCAATATTCTGCCTCAGAGTCGTTCTCCCACAGCCCGAATATGTTCTCCTCAGTATCCATGCATAGCGCATAGTATCCCGCTTTAGGAACGGCCATCCTGGGCACCAGTACCCTGCCGCCCAGCTCCTCCACCCTGGCGCAGGCCTCGCCAACTGAGAAGACGCCGAAGTAGTTGATTATCTTCTGACGGGGATTAAAGCGGTGGGTCAGGCCGCCCGCTGCCCCCTCCTGGGTGGTGATATTCCAGTATTTGGCTCCGGGAATCCTCTCCACCTTCCAGCCGAATAGCTCGGCGTAGAATTTGCTGGCTCGCTCCTCCTTATCGCAGAAGATCTCGAAGTGGACTATGGAAGACATAAGAGCCGCTATATCTTCCGTCCTATTGAAATCTCCCCATCAAAAACCGCCGTCCTTCTTGATTATCGAAGCCGCATTAACGTTCCAGATGATCCAAAAACCTAAGGCAAGATTACGTCTGTCTTCGGCCCCCGCAGCTCTTGCCTAAGTTTCCATCTGTCATAACCTGGTGGCTACAACCAACCATCGAAAATGATTTGAATTATGGCAACATAAGCCATTTAATGATTCCGGATTTCGATGCAAATGGAAATTTGCCACCCGTTGGACTCATACGCCCAACAATCCAAGAATTCGAGGGGCGTTTTGTTAATACAAACGCGGAGAAAGTCCGGAAAGAGATTTATAAAGGATATAAAATTTATTGCAACCATCTAATCTCATTAAGAATAGCATCAACGCAATGGGTGGATGGAAGCTATATCACAGCAAAACCGAATCCCAAGGACATTGATTTAGTTATCCATTTCGATGGATTAAAATTATTTTCCGATAAAATATTACAAGCCTGACCTCCCCAGCATTTAGGCACACAATTGAAGCGCATCCAGTATTTCGCGTTGCTTCTTTGTGATCTCAGTTACGATCTTCTCCCCATCAGGCAAT
>MTKX01024512.1_pt1 | contig 11047 bp, 10 predicted proteins | sample 1042771 | NCBI WGS metagenome assembly MTKX01 (sample SAMN06212183, study PRJNA360534) | anaerobic digester metagenome | biome: Wastewater treatment plant; material: sludge; isolation source: anaerobic digester fed with sludge from wastewater treatment plant | place: Denmark: WWTP Randers ... | reverse complement strand
GAAGGAGAGGGGTCTTCTCTGCCCCTACACCCCGATGTTATTATTTGATTTGAAAGCTATTTATTATCCGATGATCTGCAGAAAGGCCTTGATCCGGGCAGATATGCGGGGGATCATTGTCTCATCTGGAGACGCTACTCGAATGCTGCATCCCTCCGCTCCGGCATACTCCAATCCAATCCGGGAGAACTTGACGAAAAACTCGATGGATTGATCGCTAAAGGACGAAGGAATCTCTTTAGGGATGGTGGCCATCATGTGCCAGCATAATACCGTCCAGCCGAGACTTTTCGCAGTGCAGAAGATCTCCTCTGCCGCTTCCTTTTCTTCTGGAGAAGTGAAAGGAGGATCTATAAAGAGAAGACCGGGAGAAGAACTCTTCAATAGGGACATAACACCAGAAAAGCCATCATCCAGATGAAACGATATAGGAGAATGATCGAGGCATTCATTCCAGGCCGCCCCGACTGCAGGATCGATATCCCAGATATTGATCAAGAGATCCGCCTTCTTTCTCTTCGCTAGTTCTGCCACCAATAGGGCAGATCCAGGATAGAATTCTATCTGCAGAGAGCTAAGCGATTCGATGGAATTGAATTCCGCTAGAATATTGAAATAAGGAAAATCTTTTAGGAGAGGCAGAGCCGGCCAGATTCTGCCGATTCCGCTCTCCCAATCACCAGATGGCTTTAAGGCATATTTCGGGCGTCCTACATGGCTTTCTGCATAAACCAGGCTGCTATCGGGGGTGAGGAGGCAATTTGCCACCTCCAGCAACAGGAAATGCTTCCAGACATCGCCTGCATTGCCTACATGCGCTCTGTGATCGTAAGGGCCCATCAGGACCGAGGTTGCTCATTCTGGTACATCTTCTTGGCGATATTGAAGGCCTGGGCGGGAGTGGCTATGGCGATCTTCCGGGATTCCTCGAAGTTCGCTTTGGAGGCGGCGGCAGCGGTGGCGGCTGTGCGGAGCAGCTTCTTGTCCACCTCATTTGTCAGCCAGCGAGCCCCTCCTATTCCCACCAATAGAGCGCCGGCGATGGAGGAGATGGAAACGGAGATCTCTTCGGTTCCAATTCCCGTGACCGTGCCGAATAGAGCGGTATTGGCAAAGGCTCCATAGAGGCCCCAGGAGACGAAGGCGGCAACTGCTCCCAGCAGGACGTTGCCGGCAAAACCTGGACGGATTATTGTGACCTCTCCCGCACTCTCCTCGCTGGGCTTGATGAAGCCATTGTCGCTTACAAGCGCATTCACAATTCCTCCCACCGCACCACTCAACATGATAACTCCAATAGGTACTAACATCGTCATCGGCATTTGCGTCCTCCCTCATATCAGCAGAATTCCGAACAGATTTCACATCTTAATAGGGTCATACCCTTATTAGAGTGAAAGGATCCGGATCCAAGCATATATCTCTCTAATTTTTTTGAGAATATTAAGATTTTATACTATTTGAACTTTGCGTTTATTATTTTGATCAATGCATTATCTTTTGATAATTCATATGTCATTGGAGGCGACAACAAGGGTTCATGCCATAAGACAAATTCCAGAAGTGATTCTTTTTGATGGCAAACCAGGTTTTTATAATGGCTGGTTATAGATGGGAGCGGGATAAGGTGAATTCAAATCGCCCAAGAACTAAATGAATATAATACCTTAGAGCCATCCAAGAATGGTATATCTTAGGTATGAGGTATGAATGACTTGGCTGACAACTACAATTGGCTGCTAATTGCAGTCTTTAGATCATATGATGCGATAGAAAGGGAGCAATAGATCTTGAAGATCCTTTTGATGGGAAACCCAAATGTGGGAAAGAGCGTTATCTTTTCCCGGCTTACAGGAATTGAGGTGGTCTCAGCCAATTACCCCGGAACCACGATCGAGTATACGGAGGGACGAATGAAGCTGGGAGAGAAGATGGCCACCCTCATCGATCCGCCTGGCGTATACTCGCTCGAGCCCACATCCAAGGTAGAGGAGGTGACAGGCCACATTCTGGAGCAAGGGGCAGATGTGGTGGTTAATGTGATCGATTCCACCAATCTGGAGAGAAATCTCAACCTAACCCTTAAAATCCTGGAGAAAGGCCTTCCCACCGTAGTGGCCCTCAACCTCTGGGATGTGGCCACCCGCAAAGGAATCGAGATCGATACCGCCATCCTAGCAGAGGCGCTGGGGGTGGATGTGATTCCCACAGTAGCTGTCAGCGGTCAGGGAATCTACGATCTGGTGGAGGCCATTGGAAAAGCTAAAACCCCTCCGCCAGTGCAGTTTGAATCCTCTGACCAGCGCTGGGCGCGGATTGGGGAGATAGCTGAGAAGAGCCAGAAGGTTCTGCATCGGCATCCATCCCTCTTTGACCGGCTGGAGGACATCTCGCTCAAGCCCCTAACGGGCATTCCCATTGCCTTGTTGCTTTTATATCTCTCCTTCAGTCTGGTAATCGAGGTGGGCGAAACTCTGCAGTTGAAGGTCACCGATCCCCTATTCATCGCATATTCCAATTTCATAACCGATTTAGTGCATAGATACGTCAGCTCAGAGCTCTTAAGGGAGATATTGATTGGCAGCAGTCCAGAGCTCTTAAAGTCCTTTGGAATTCTGACCACCGGCCTCTATATTCCTTTAGGGATAGTCTTGCCATTTTTAATTCCCTTTTATCTGCTGCTGGGCATACTGGAGGATATCGGCTACCTTCCCAGGCTGAGCGTCATCCTGGATGCCTTCATGCACAGGATAGGCCTTCATGGTGCTGCTATCCTGCCCTGTGTATTGGGAATGGGCTGCAGCGTTCCTGCTGTTCTCTCGGTCAGAATACTGGAGTCGGCCAAGCAGAGGTATCTGGCAGCGACTCTGATGACCATGGCCATTCCCTGCGCCTCTCAGAGCGCCATGATATTCGGCATACTCGCTCCCTATGGCCTGAGGTATATCTTCATAGTCTATGCCACCTTATTTCTCTCCTTTGTGATCACAGGCTATCTGCTCCACAGGTTCATTGGCGGTGAGTCGCCGGAGATCTTCCTGGAGATCCCTCCCTACCGCATGCCAAATCTACAAGCCCTTTTGAAGAAGACCTTTATTCGGGTGCGGGAGTTCCTGAAAGAGGCCGTGCCTTATATCGGTCNNTCATAATGAACTTTTTCTATCTGACCGGACTGATGCATCTGATCGGCGAGGAGCTGAAGCCGGTTGTATCCGGGCTTCTGGGCCTTCCCAGCGATGCTGCCACTGCATTGATTATCGGCTTTCTCCGCAAGGACGTTGGGATAGGCATGTTCGCTCCCCTGGATATGACTCCGGTGCAGTATGTTATTGCTGCCGTGGTTTTGGCCATGTATATGCCCTGTGTAGCAACATTCATGGTGATGCTCAAGGAGCTTGGCGTCTCGGGAACGGCAAAATCAGTGGCTTTGAGGCTTGTCGCTGCCCTTGTGGTTGGGACAGCTCTAAACCTAATTCTCAGCTAGATACCTGCTATGCTCAAGGGAGTATCTCACCCTCTATTTTTTTTTAGTGATTGATTCTCCTGCAACTGAATATCTCTTGGCCTCATGACGGAATAACTCTTGGCTAGTCATCTAGCGTAGAACACTCCCTTTTTAAAATCTAAGCTGCCCTGACCCCTGCACACGATTTTCCCTTCATTCATTTGCTCAGCTCGGCTTTAATTGCCTCGTTATCTCTGCCTTTTTAACTCTAACTTTTTGCCTGAATTATAGCTTCAATGAAAAGAATCTTAAAATTTTATTTAAAAAATGATCTGTTTATTAATTATTTTTAAATGTATTATGTCTAAATAACATTTATTTTTTTATTTGATTTTATGATAATATCACAACATAATCAATTCGATGTAATTATAAATAAATAACGTTATAAAACATTTGCAAATTATGTAAAATCATTATAATTATAGCTTATATTTTTATAATTAAATCGAGTTGATACCTGAAAGTTTTAAATTTGTTATTTTTATAAATAGCTTTTTAGTCTATAAAGTATAGAGCATTTGGTCAGTTTAATAGTTTATAAAAATTTTTACATTATTTTCTCTGAAGCCTTTAAATCTTATAGTATATGTGAATGAATGGAGCTAGAATGCTGATTTAGCTTGTAGAACCATTCTCTCTCTGGTAAATGGNNTTAACAAAACTGGGCTTTTCGAGGGGGTAATAAAATCATACCTATAGTTTATAGTATCCAGTTCCATTTAAAGGATTTTGATATTCTATTCGGATCTAGCGTGAAATTTCTTGAAAAATAAATAATATCTAATTAACTTTAAACTCATAAATTTATATAACAAATTTACTATTCTTCAATTTATCGGCATTTTCTATTTTTTTACATAATTAATTTTTTTAAAAATTTTGTACATATTAATTATTATTATCAAAATTTAAATTCTATAGATAATAAGATATCTAAAAAAGAGAAATATTTAAATTTGTTAGAAAATTTTATTATTTATTGATTTTTATTTTTAATCTCACACACCATCTGAGTGAGAAGTGAGGATAGATTAATAAACTCTTTTTATTATATTTTTAATATTATTATATATTTGTGGGAGTGGGTTGGTCAATGGATAAAATGATACGAAAAGGCTCGAATATTCCCCTGTTGAATCCCTGAGGAAGCTTTCTTTTGGAGAGTTGGAACTGAGAAAAGGGAAATCACCTCTTTCGCGAACATTATAGCTTCATAGCGAAAATTTGCTCCTCGCTATTTATCATGGGTGAACTCTAATCGTATATTCTCTGTATCTTTTCGCCTCTGTGGTGAACCGCGGTGCTCTGACCTAAACACAGAGGAACAGAGGCCATATTCTCTGCCTGACCTCACCCACACAATTCAGCGCAGAGCCCGAAAATTATACATCAGCTAGCTTTCTGGAGGAGATCGCCAGGAACTGATCTCTTAATGGTGGGAAGAAAGCTGGCAGATACGGCCAGCATTGGTCCCAGTATCACGCCCGATCCTCCCAGGAGAGCTATAGTCCCGATCACTGCCAGAAGAGATCTCTGCAGAATTCCTGCCTCCCCCCTGGCCAGGCGGATAGATGCCACTCCCAAGAGAGCATGGAACAGGATTATGGCCATGGTGATATAGACCTCCGGACCATAAGGAGCGCGGCTGAGGCTGTAGATCATTTGAGTTATGACCAGAGAGCTGGTGCCGAGAAACAGAAAGCCTGCTAAAGTCCCCGTCAGGCTGAACAAGCTGCGACGACTTCCTCTCCAGTATATGAGCCCTCCAGCGATTAAAGCCACCAGATAGGGAATGAAGATCATAATGATGCTCTGCCCCTCCCAGATGTAAACCGATGCGATCTGGATCGGAGCGATCATCCTGTCGGTGAAGCTGAACTCCTCGCGATATCCTACCACTAAACAATAGTGGCCTCCTTTCGCATCTGCTTCTGCTGCTCTTAATGATGCCCCTTCATTCGAGCCGTTCCTGGTGTTCTCATAGATCGCGGCATAATACCGGCCCGATTGAGGGGCAGAGAGGTTGATCTCTGCCAGCCCGATGAAGCTGCTGGGCCCAAAGGGCTCATAGGTCGCTATTCCTTCCCTTCCATCGGCTGCAAGAGCACCCAGATCCTTAAGGCTTTCAGGAAGGATTATGTTCTTGGGAATAGCAGAATTCTCAAGAAGAACGGCGCCCTCGAGGGAGGTGTTGCCCTCAGGCTGCTGGGCGGATGAGCTGCTCTGAACCCCGATACCCGGCCCTATCAAGAGAAGGTCTGGCAGAAAGCCCTCGTCTGCCGGGTCTGTGGATTTGAGCAGCCCCATATAGATTCTCTCTCCTTCTCTGACATCAAAGCTGAAATAATGAACGGTTTCGTTCTCTAAAACGGCATAAACCGCCCAGGATTTAGCCGGATTAGAGATATGCAGGGCAGAGGATATATCCTCATTTCCTCCTCCTATGAGAGGCACATGTCCGGCAGCGGTAAATGGAAGCAGGAGCATGACCAGCAACAAGGCAAAGATAACTCTCTCGGGCGACACATCCTCGCATAGCCGTTCTATCAGTATTGAATATTTCGGCTTATGCAGAAGGTTTATCTTTTATCCAGTTGATAAACTATCCAGCGAAATGAGTGGAGGTTATGATATGACAAGGAAAAATTTGATATTCCTGAGTCTGTTGTTCATTACGGGATGGCTTTGCATGGGTTCATGCCTGGCACAAAATAATACAACTGCCCATGGAGTCCTGGATGCTGCCGGGGAATTGGGCCTGACTGAGTTCTCAGAATTGGCTGAAAGCACGGGTTTTGCCAGTACTCTGGACAATCAGGGTGTCCTCCTCTTCGATTCCGGATCTTTTGTGATCTTCGCCCCCAGCGATGATGCTTTTTCCGCAATTGACGACATGGACATGAACATCCTCATTGAGAATCAGACGGAGCTTGAGCGGGTTCTCTCCTATCATGCGGTCTGGAACAGCGGTTCCTTTGTGAATATCTCCGATATTGATAGCGCAAGGACTCTGCAGGGTGAGAACCTCAGCATCAACAGCACCGATGGTCTGATGGTGAATGGGGCCAATGTAACAGAGAGCATTCAATACGATAACGGTGTCATCTATGTAATCGACAAGGTGCTCATGCCTGAAAAGAGCTCGATGGCTGGCGCGGCCAAGGCAGCAGAGAATCTGGGTGCAAAGGATTTTGCCTCTGCCATTGTCGCTGAAGGGCTGGAGGATAGGCTGAATGGCCAGGGGCTTATGGGAATCACCACCCTGGGAGAAGGGCCATTTACCATCTTCGCTCCCAGTGATGAGGCATTTGATGCCGCCAAGTCCACTGTCGATTCGATCAAAAAGCAGGATATGGGAATGATAGACCTGCTTGGCTATCATATGGTTGAGGCAAAGGATCTCATCAATATGACCGAATCCGGCTCCGCCAAAACCCTGCAGGGAGAATCTCTGGCAGTAGATTCCGCCACAGGCTATGTGAGCATGGCCAGGGTATCGGGATCCGAGAGGTACAGCAATGGCGTCGTCTATCTGATCGATCAGGTTTTAGTGCCTATAAGCCTGAGCATGTGAGGCCATTCAGGCTGCATCGAAATTTTTTAATTGGGATCGAGATCGATAACGATACTCGATTCTCATCTTCTTTTGATCTGCGGAATTCGGATCTGCTCAATTTCAGCTGCATTTGAGGCATTTGAATATCTCATCTGCGCTGAATGACACTGGCTTTGATGGAATGAATCTCAAATAAACGCTGTCATAACCCAGCCAGCTGTAGTTTTCTCCCTGAATTATATAATTGCTCTTTATGGTCATATTCCTTGATATGTGAAATGTGCCGATGTATTCCTCTTCCATCATCAGGGCCGGGTCTCTCCAGGGATTGCTCGTTTTTCTGCTGCTCTCCAAATCCGTGCCATCCTGAGAGGAGAGATCAGCCTGAAACGCACCAATGCTGACCTTGCCTTCGGTTACAGTCTCGTCGATCCTCATACCAATGGAATTGGAGCTGATACGTGTCGAATCTCCCTCCTGATAGCTTCTCTCCGAGACTGTATACTCCGATGATCCTGAGATCTCATGCGCTGACTGGATAGAGTGATGCAGGGATGTGCCAGAAAAGCCCTTGCTGAGCACCTGAGTCCTGCTGGCGATGGGTGAATAGAATAATATGGGATGCGACGAAGAATATCCATTAAGCGAAGAATTGACAATAGGAGAAGTCGGGTCGGGTGAAGCGGCAATTCGGTCCAGCAGATCCTCTTGAGATGCCCCTGCACAGCCTATCAAGGGCGATTGGATTGCCGCCAGGAGGCAGATTATAACAGAACACTGCACTGCAGCATTCCAACTTATCCGGAGAGGAATGAGGTGCATTTTACCTTTTGCAGCCATTTGATCTTCATCTTCCTGCAAGCACCCTTGGCTCCGGAGCATATATTTTAATCGGTTGAATCTAGAATTAACCTTGGCGAACCATTATGCATTGATCTTTGGGTGATATATGACCAGATTTCGGCCGCCAGTCAGGACCTTTGAAATAATCCAGTACATCAGGTCTGGCAGTCGGCAGAGAGTATCCTCCAGTTTAGAGGATATGGGATAATCCCTTCCGTCAGGAGTTCGCCTCTCCCATTTGCAGCCATTCAAAATGGAATCGTTGATCCCATCATCAAAAATAGGGCATAGCTTGCTGTCCTTATTTAAGGCGAAACCATTAATGATATGCGTATTTATGTCATCTCCTTGAAAATCGCAGGTTTGAATGCATAGTGCTGCCCGACCGCCTTCGGATAGAATAAAGAAGTACCGGCCGGGATTATCCAGGAGGTCGTAGAGCAACTTTCTGCGGCTAACCTCGATCCCGATCTTTATCATAATCCCCAAACCCCATATAGCCTATAATGTAATGTTAAATAATTAACAATAAAGGGTTATATGTTTTTTGGTCAGATGGATCCAAGAACGCATATATTGGATAATTATTCTGTCGAACATCGTTTTGACGGATGGATAAAAAATCGTCACTGAAATGAAAAAACAGAAAAATTTTGGGGTGTCTGATCTTTCGCCTGAAATTTTTGGGGGCTAAGTTTATATTGTTGCCAGACGGGATTTACATTTTGAGGTAAACAAATGCGTCACATGAAATTGGCGATTTTGGTCTCAGCACTATGCTCTTTGGCTTTTATTGGTGCTGTGTCCTGCGCGGAGATGGCCGCGAATGAGACAGAATTGGATGAGATGGAATTGAATGAGACGGAAATGAATCGGACGACATTCATCTTCATTCAGGAGGGGACTGGTGGCACCTTTGTAAAGGATGAGTCAGGAAACTACACGCTAACCATCACTGGCGTGGTGCCATATACCATTTACTTCTCAGACCGTCCTGAACGAGTAGGTGGGTTCGCACCAATGGATAAATTCCTCGATGGATTTTGCTTTGGTGCCATAGACCCACCCAATGCAGCGGTGATGCTCAGGGAGGGAGAGAACGAGAGCGATGTAGTCGTGGCGGAGCTGACCTCGCCCCAGTTTGATGAGACAAACAGCACTCTGACATACACAGCGAAAGTCCTCGATGATTACACATTTAATTCCGACTGGTCGCATATCATCTCCAAAGCGGATGACGCGATTCCAGAGGCCTTCGGTAATGTCTCAATTGTTATTGATGACTGTCCAGATAGTTTTGTAGGATGCGATAAGAGTTGGGATGAAGGCTGCGGCAGGATCAAAACGGGCTGTTGCTGGCATACATGGGATTTTACTTGCGAGGCATGCCACAACGATGAGTATTATGTGAACAAATGTATCGAGAAAGTAACTATTCAGCCCTGCTCGCGGAATCATTAAGAATTCAGACCGCAATCAAAGTCCTCTGAGGAATGAATGGCTTCCCTTCAAAGACTCCTTGAATAGCGTCGATAACTGAACTGGAGTTCTTTTTAACCGTAGAGATATACCCTCTAATGCGGCAAAAAATCTTCGCTCCATCCCAGCTTCTAAAGTTTCCTGAGATTTTTTGCTGGACTTTCATCATTCTCAGATCTCTCTCTGCCTGATTATTGTCAAATGGGACCTCAAAGTCATACATGAAGGCCAAGACTTCTCTCCGATACTTCTGCAATCTCTCTAACAGATTTTGGGCCTTCGTCTTTTTCTTTTTTCCACGTTTTTTGATCGGCCCCTGTGAATTGGAAGTGATTGGAGGAGGATTTTCGAGCTTAGCCCTTTCGATTATGTGATCGTATCTGTCTTCGAAATCATTTATCTCGGCAAGATCCAAATTGCAATGGATCGGCTTTCTGCGATCTACTGTCTCCTTAATATCAATCAGCTGATCGATCAAATCTTTGGCCCAATTCTGTTTATACTCTTCATGAATGAAGAGCAGATCTCTGATGTGATGTGCATTACATAGTGCATGCTTGCATTTGAATTTGAAGTAAGAGCTCCAGCCATCATGCACTGCTGTTCCGCTATAGACTGGCAGTATTCCCATATCCTCATTAGCCTCAGATCCGCGATGGGGGTTTGCAGCATAATAAGTCAGATTCTCGGTTGAAACCACATGGCACCATTTTCTCTTTCCTTCGATACGCATGCCGGTTTCATCAAGGCAAATGACAGGCGATGCAATTATCTGTTGCTTGATGTCCTCTTCGACAGGCCCCAAAATACTGTAACAGGTACGATTGGCGTCGATCAGAGTACTCTGACTTAAACGATGGCCGAAGAGATCAACGAAAGTCTCGCTCAATCGATCAAAGGGCACGAGCTGATATTGATTTAGATAGACGGCAACAGATTTCAAACGAGTTCCATATTGAACCGGATATGCAACTTCCTTGGGAAAGGCAGCCTTGTTGAGGCAACCGCAATTGGGGCAGATCTTGCTCTCAGCCTGATGTTCGAATACTTCCACTTTGATAGGAGGCAAATCGAATACTTGACGCCGTTCATAATTCGTTGCTTCAACATCGCATAGAGACCGACCGCAAAATTCACATCTTGCAACCTGATGAACGATCTCGCGATCAGGTTTTTCCGCCATTTCCAGGGTATGTCCCTTATGACCCTTCTGACCGCCTACGGGTCTGCCACTCGGCTTACGCTGACCTTTTATCTTTCTAAAGGTATCCGTAGAGGGCGGTTTGCTGCTATTGCGGCTATTCTTATTGATTTGATCCTCCAATGATTTTACTCTCTCTTCCAGTTCGGCAATCCTTGCTGCTTGTTTATTGATGATTGAGCATAGGATCTGCATGGTTGCAATGACTGCTTCAGGACCTTCCTCATAAATTGCCAAAATATCTTCGCGACTCAACGAAGTGGATATGCTTGACTCTGATGAAGAGAGGGAATTATCTGGATCGATACCCTCCTTTAGGATTTGATGAGAATTGCGCCCCTCCATTATTACGGTTATATGATTGCCATTAATATTTAAATTTTGGGCCGATTATCGTACGTTATGATTCATGAAGTATCGGAAGGAAAAAAGAGGTTCGACTGGGTGGCTGAATAGTTAC
>MTKX01016879.1_pt1 | contig 11055 bp, 14 predicted proteins | sample 1042771 | NCBI WGS metagenome assembly MTKX01 (sample SAMN06212183, study PRJNA360534) | anaerobic digester metagenome | biome: Wastewater treatment plant; material: sludge; isolation source: anaerobic digester fed with sludge from wastewater treatment plant | place: Denmark: WWTP Randers ... | reverse complement strand
TGCCCGTCCGTGATGTCGTACGCATACGGCGCCCGCCAGGGCAGGTCGTAACGAATAAATAAAATCGATGAAGGCATGTATTTGATCAATTCCTGCGACAATGTTTCTAAAAAGAGACCATATTGTTCTGGATCGGGTTCTGTTTCAGGCCCCTGTGGGACATAAGCCGCCGCGTAGTTGTGCCCGAGAGGCCGGATAAGGATCAGGATGTCGCCATACTGGCCGTTTGAAGATTGAAAATCAAAAGCCATGGGGTGCCAGCCGAGACTCGATTTTACCCGACCCCAGTATGATGTTTGAAATAGAATATCCGTGGGAACCAATGCATGAACTTTTTTCAATTTTAAATTTATTTTCATGAAAAATTAAATTCCTTCCTCGTATATTCCAGGGATCGGATTCATGAAATTATGAAACAAACAGGGAAACTTTCAATACCTGGAATAATGTCTGATAATTTTCATCTGTGTGAATTTTAATGAACAAGATTCATCTTGTGAATGCTTATAGAATGCACTAGAATTGCCTATAAAATATTGGCATATTTGATTATAAAATACGGAGGATGAGAAATGCTGGAAGATAAATCCGGTATTGAAATTGATTTACAAGAAAGAATAAAAGAGTTGAATTGTCTGTACGAAATGTCCCGCATGGCGGAACGTTACCATGATTCCATGGGGAACTTTTTGAAAAATCTGGCTGATTTTATACCTCTTTCCTGGCGGTATGCGGAAATTGCCTGCGCGTGTATTGATTTTCAGAATGAGACTTTCAAAAGTCATCATTTTCAATGGACTCAATGGACACAATCGTGTCCGATCAAAATAAACGAAATGCCGATGGGCAACATTTCAATCGTCTACCTTGAGGAGAGACCTTCGGCGGATGAAGGGCCGTTCCTTAAGGAAGAAAGAAAATTACTGCAAGCCATTGCGCAACGTATCGGTGAGATTTTTGTCCGAATCAATGCGCAACAGGAATTGAAGGAAAATAATCGGCAACTTCTTCTCGAAAGAAAAGCCCTGCAGGAAACGAATGCAGCCCTGAGAGTTGTTCTTTCCAATATTGAAGATGAGAAAAAACGCATTTATGAAAATATTCGTTTAAATATTGACAAGGTCATTATGCCCATTATTCACGCTCTCATGCCTGCGATATCAGAGAACAACCGGAAATATATCGAAATATTAAGCACGAACCTTGAAGAAATAACATCGCCGTTTGTTAGCGGGAATGTCAATCTGTTGCGCTCGTTGACTCCCACAGAGGTGAATATCTGTAACATGATCCGAAATGGATTACGGACGAAAGAAATCGCTCAACTACGGGGTGTTTCCGAATCAACGATCAACAGACACCGGGAACATATCCGCCGGAAGTTACGGATTACGAACCAGAAAACCAATCTGATCACTTACCTTCAATCACTGGCAGCAACGGGGGCATCCTTTGTCTGTCAGAACAAATAATGCAGGACTTTTTTGACAGATCAGAAAACGATCACGGGGAAATTTGTTCGTATTTTAAAGGGCTTGCTCCGATGATACAATATTTTTCCGCATCTTTCCTGTAGTTTCTGCCGCCGGCGATCTTTTGTATTTGACAATCAATCGAATGTAGTTAAATTAATTTCAAACACAGTAATATCCGGATAACCTGTTTCCGGCATCGGGCATCTCTTCAGATTTTGTATAAAGGAGGTATCTTTATGGAAACAAGAAGAGAAAAGAAGAACATCATCCTTAAAATTCCCAGAAGCCAATTGGTTAGCCGTAAAAACAAAATGGTGACTTCCAGACTCAAAGCCGTTCTTAGAAAGATTAAACTCAAATAAAAACCGCGTTATTCCTTTCATGAGGCAATTTTCAACAAGGGCCGGAATTTATGAATAGCAACGAAAGGAGGGGAATTTTATGCCGATATTTATGATGTTCGGTAAATATACTAAAAATGCCCTGAAAAATGTTTCTGCTCAGCGGACAAAAAAAGCTATCAAAATCATTGAGAAAAATGGCGGGAAGGTGATCGCCATGTACGCGGTGATGGGTGAACATGATCTGGTCTTTACTCTGGATTTTCCGGACTTGGATAAAGCGCTTTCCGCTTCGGCGGCACTGAATATGCTGACCGGAATCTCGTTTTCCACATCGCCGGTTGTCGATGTGGAAAGGTTCGATCATCTGATGTCGAAAATAGATAAAATATAACCGGATGTGGCGAATTTACTGCAAAAACGGTTTGCCGGTTTCCCGTAAAAAAACCCTTCAATGGATATCCATATCCATTGAAGGGTAAATCTGGCGAGAACCGCTTGTGCCGTTTTGTCTTCATGCTGGAGTCACGACTTTTTAAAACTTGATCTTTTCAGGGTGACCATCACCACTAAGATCCTGCGGTTTTTTGCAAAATTCAGCTCCAGTGACATGACTCGTTTCGAACACAGCAGTATCTCGTTATTTTTAATTTAATATTGCAAAATATTTTGTCAAGAGCGACCTGAAATTTCAAACACCGTTTTATTTGGTATTATTGAATGGAGGGGAAAAATGACACCGAGAATCTACAACCGATACGTTGTCCGTATTTCCGAAAATGCACTGATATCGCTGGTATTAAGCTCTCTGGAAGCCTATTCAGTGAAGAAAAAAGATATCAAGGAAAAGGGCCGTCCGAAATCACGGATTGAAGTTTACGGAAGTCTATTCGGCCATGAAATCCTNNATCCTTTATCAGGTGGAAATGGCGCACACCGACACAACCGCCGAACAGCGAAGAAGTTCCGTGGATGAAAACAAGGAGGCGATCTCTCTGAAGGCCGATGTGATTACGTCGTTTTGGCCGCATCTTATTTATCTCGGGGATTTTCATTCTCATCCTTTTAAAACCACCCAGGAAGTCCGCAAAGATAAGAAATATTTCATGTCGGAGGATGATCGCCAATGGCTGAATAATAATTTCTGGAAGCAGAAGGGGTATCGTGTCGGGCTGGTCATGACCATTGCCGCCATGGGAAAAGCGGGAAGCAAAGCGTCCGGCTGGGTGGCCACCAACTGCGTGCAGGCAACCCTGGGCAATTACCGCATGTGGCTTTCCGCCTATTGCGCCTACTCTCTAAAAAGCGAGTACCGTTATACCAACGACAATGATCCTTCCGTGACGCTGGATTGTCCGGCGCTGACCGGTTTGAAATGGGAACACGCGGACTTCGGCCGGTTTAAAAACGGAAAATATAAATCGTCGTAAATCATTTTCAGGGCAAATAAATCAGTAGCCGGGGGGCCGGATTTCATATAAGATGGCCTTAAAGGAGCAAAAGCAGGCATGAAAGAAGTCAAAATGTTTATACTCGAAGGATGCCCGCATTGCCGCAAGGCCCGCGAAATGATGAATGAAATATTTTCCCGGCATCCGGAATACGCCAAGGTGCCCTTCACCGTGATCGACGAAATCATCAACCCGGAAATTGCCGATCAATATGATTACTACTACGTTCCGACATTTTATTNNGACATTTTATACCGACGGGGTGAAAATGATGGAAGGCGTTCCCACAAAAGACGCGATTGAAAAAGCATTTTCCGCGGCGCTGAAATAAATCGAAGCAAGTTTCTGGCACAAAAATGAAAACCAACCGCCTGATCAACGAAAAAAGTCCTTATCTGCTGCAGCACGCAAAAAATCCGGTGGACTGGTACCCGTGGGGAAAAGAAGCATTTGAAAAAGCCCGGCGGGAAGACAAGCCGGTTTTTCTTTCCATCGGCTATTCCACCTGCCACTGGTGTCATGTCATGGAACGAGAATCTTTCGAGGATGACGACGTCGCCGGGCTGCTGAACGAGACATTTGTGAATATCAAGGTTGACCGGGAAGAGCGTCCCGACATTGACGCGGTCTACATGACCGTCTGCCAGGTCATGACGCAAAGCGGCGGTTGGCCCCTGACGATCATGATGACGCCGGATCAGGAACCGTTTTTTGCCGCAACCTTCATTCCCAGAACAACCAGATACGGGCGCGCCGGAATGCTTCAGATCGTTCCCAGAATAAAAGAGGTCTGGAAAACAAAACGCGCCGATGTTCTTTCCGCCGCGTCGGAAATTACCGGCATCCTGAATCAATCCGCCACCGACAAGGGCAATCGGCTGTCGGAAGAAACGCTGCGGCAGGCTAACCGGTCTTTGTCTATGCGTTTTGACAAAACATTCGGCGGCTTCGGCGGGGCTCCGAAATTTCCCTCGCCGCATCATTTCTTTTTTCTGCTGCGCCACTGGAAGCGCACCGGCGACGCAGACGCGCTGCATATGGCCGAGCATACGCTCAGAAACATGAGGAGCGGCGGGATTTACGATCATGTCGGGTTCGGTTTTCATCGCTATTCGACCGACGAACGCTGGGTGGTGCCGCATTTTGAAAAGATGCTCTACGATCAGGCGCTGATGGCCATGGCCTTTATCGAACTGTTTCAGGTGACGGGAAAAGCGGAATATGAAGCAACGGTCCGCGAGATTTTTACCTACGTCTTACGTGATTTGACGGATGAACAGGGCGGGTTTTACTGCGCTGAAGACGCCGACAGCGAAGGCGTAGAAGGAAAATTTTATCTGTGGACGGAAAAGGAAATCCGCGGCGTCCTCAACGAAAAAGAAGCCGACTTATTCCTGTCACTTTATCGCCATCCTGAAGACGGCGATTTGCCGGGCATGCATGAAATTCCCGCCGGTTGTTTTATCCCCCATCTGACGCCGTCCGCCGGGGATAAAAAGGATTTATCGGGATTGCTTTTTTCAATGGAGTACATCCGCAAAAAACTTTTTTCCGCGCGGGAAAAACGCGTTCATCCGCACAAGGATGACAAAATATTAGCGGACTGGAACGGTCTGATGATTGCGGCGCTGGCGCGCGGCGCACAGGTCTTGGACGAACCCGTTTACGCTAAAGCCGCCTGCCGGGCGATGGATTTCATTCTGGAAACCATGCAGACCGGGGACGGGAAACTCCTGCACCGTTACCGCAGCGGCGAGGCCGCGATTGATGCCAATGTAGACGACTACGCTTTCGTCATCCGGGCGTTGCTGGAACTTTATGAGGCGACGTTTCAGACGCAATATCTGAAAAAAGCTCTTGAGTATAACGATGATCTGTTTAGTAATTTTCTCGATCAAAAGAACGGCGGATTATTTTTTACTTCCCTGAAGGCGGAAAGGCTTTTGACCCGGCCGAAGGAACTTTATGACGGCGCCGTCCCGTCCGGGAATTCCGTGGCCTACGGCAATGTACTGAAAATGTTCCGGATGACCGGCAATGCCGATATGGAGGCAAAGGCGGATGCAATTTGTAAAGCTTTTGAAGCCCCGGCGGGTGCGATGCCTGAGGCCTTCACACAATTTCTCTGCGGTCTGGAGTTTGCGGCGGGACCTTCCGGCCAGGTCATCATTACCGGAGATTTGGGAAAACCGGATACCCGGGAAATGCTGCGGACTTTGAGAAAACAATTTGCCCCGAACAATGTCGTTATTTTCCGGCCGGAAAAACCGGTGCAACCGGATATTGAAACCATCGCGCCGTTTGTGAAAGCCCATTTACCGCTCAACGGGAAAGCAACCGCTTTCGTCTGCACCGACTTCGCCTGCCATCTGCCGACGAACGATCCGCAAAAAATGCTTGAACTTTTGGATACGAGAAAATAGTATTGTTTTGTATTTTCCGTTTGCCGGCGCTTCTCAAAACCAAGCGTTAAAAAAGCGCCTCAAAGCAGAGCAATCCGAAATTCCATGCCGGTCACGGTTCTTCAGGAGGCACATCATGAAAAAATGGTTGATATCTATTATGGTCATTGCGTTTACACTATCACTGGCCGGGTGCAATTTTCCCAATTTCATAAAAAAACAATCTCCGTTACAGGAGCAATGTAACAAACAGTGCGAGGCGTGGTCAAAATCTTACATGCAGAAATACCCGAGCGACAAATTAACCTATGAAAGCCATTACAATAAGCGATTGAATAAATGTTTTATGCTGGTAACCTACTCAAAATCTCAGTTGAAAAGTTTGAAAGAGATCAGTGAGAATAAAATGTACGGGTCCCTCCTTGTCAAACAGAACAGTAAAACGCTTATTTGCAACGTTCTGGAAAATAAATGTAAAACGGAAAAGGAATGGGACGCGCTTGTAAAACCTTATATGGAAGAATAGTCGTGCAACAAAAAACGGCATGATAAAAAAGTCGATTTTAAACAACGACCTCTTTTTTCATCGAATTTCCGTCGACACAACATCATGATTGATATTCCATTGACAGGGGAAATTCTTGTTTATATATTCGCGTATGCGAATGAACGGACTGGATTTTTTAGGCAGTATGGTTGACGAGATGTTTCTGGCGCCGGGCCGGTTTATTGCGTGGCTGCAGGCTCGCCGGAAAACAGACTGGCCGGCCTTCGCCCGTGAAATTGCCTTTTATCACGAGCAGGGATTCGTCAAAAATCCTTCCTCTTTCTTTGTGTTGCCTGATCAGGCGCCGGAGTTCGTCGTTGAAAAACAGGCGTCTTATCGAAAAGGTTTTTATCAGGTCATTACTTTTCCCAGCCGATATGAACCCCGGAATCCTTTTTTACGAAAACGCTACCTCAATCATCCTGAAAACTGTACCGGCTATCTGATTCGCTGGATACACGGCGACAAACCCCGCAAGACGGTATTGTGCGTGCACGGTTTTATGATGGGCAATCCGCGGGAAGCGGAGCAGATGTTCAAGGTCCGCAAATTATTTTCTATGGGCCTCGATGTTGCGCTCTTTATTCATCCTTTTCACTGGAAGCGAATTGCAGGCCCCCGCGCGTCGAGACGCGTTTATCTGACGCTGGGCGACGCCGCTTTTACCAACGAATGTATCGCACACAGCATTCATGATCTGCACAATTCCTTTCTCATTCTGCATCAACTGGGTGTTCAGGACATCGGCCTGGTCGGCGCCAGTCTGGGCGGGTATGTCACGGGATTGTATGTCTGTTTGAGCAGTCTGCCTGAATTTGCAGCCCTGATGGTGCCGGCGGTGACATTTCTGCGACCCATTTCTCCGGCCCTGTTTTATAATCAGGCGCCGTACGGTCCACAGTGGCGCAAACAGGTTTATCACGCCGCCGATTTTCATTCGCCGCTTCATTTTTATCCGAAGATCCCGGCTGAAAAAATACTGGTAGTGGCATCGCGCGGCGACCGGATTTGTCCCGCCGATCCGGTGGAACAACTGAGAATTAAATGGGGCTTGTCGCGCTGTCATTACCGGACCGGCGGGCACTGGCTGGTCTTCGACAAAATCCGCGGCCGGGTCTGGTACGGTCTGCTCCGGGACATGGGATTTATTGCCTGAACAACGAGCCGGTTTTGCCGGCTATGAATCAGGCCAATAAAGGGGCTTGTTTTTCTTCCGGATAAGAATTAAAAACAAAGCATCACCAGAGAAGACGAAGGGGAAGATACTTCCCGAAAAAGGATCTTACGGAGAAAATCCGGCTGTGAAATGGTACGTTACCGTTGCCCGGATCCGGAAGGAGTGTGGCATGCGAGTATTCATTTTAATCCTGTGTTTGTTCGCGGCTTTCCTGACCTTCGCCAACGCCGCAGAGCTGTACAGATGCGTTGACCAACACGGCAACGCCATCGTCACAGACCGCCCGCAGGCTGGAATGGAAAACTGCATTACGAATGATGTTGATGAAGAAGATTCGCCTGCGGACAATAAAACAGACGAGGAGAACGCCTCGGCGGACCGGCCGGAAAATAATCAGGAAGCGTCGGATCATCAGGCAGCGGAACCTTGAGGCCGGTAAAATACGCAGTTGCTCAGACAGTGGATAAAATCATGACGTTATCATCAAATGAAGTAAATCTTTTTTTCCGGAGGCCGATATGAGTGAAACCGTGATTAGCGAGAAAGACCGAAAGATGGCGCAACGTTGTGTCGAATGCCCGGTGTGCAAAAAGGCCAGAAAAGAGCAGCGGGGATTCGCCTACTGGTTTGTTAAAAATGTCGAAGACGGCCGGTGCCCGAACTGTGCCGCATATGAAAGAGTTTACGGCAAAAAAGCCCACGAAGCCTGATGGGGTTATCTGGCCTGCAATGCCCGGCCGATGGTCATGATCTCAGCTTCTTTCGTGCCTTCGTAGAGTTCCAGAATCTTCGCGTCGCGATACCACTTCTGCACGGGATATTCCTCGATATAACCGTAGCCGCCGTGCAGTTCCACGGCATAATTGGCGCAAAATACCGCCGTCTGCCCGCCGTAGAATTTAGCCATCGCAGCCAGCGTATAATCGGGCTTGCCCTGGTCAATGAGCCAGGCGGCCTTGTAAACCAGTCCGCGCAGAGCTTCAATCCTTATTGCCATTTCCGTAAGTTTCATCTGCGTCATTTGATACGACCCCAGCGGCGCGCCGAAAGCGGTCCTTTCTCTGACGTATTGAATGCTGGTTTCCAGACAGGCCTCTGAAATGCCAAGCGCCTGGCCCGAAACCATAACGCGGGTGATGTCGAAAAAGTGCATGAGTTGACGGAACCCCTGTCCTTCCTTACCGACCAGATTGGTTTGCGGAACGCGGACATCTTCAAACGCTATTTCCGCCGTGTCGCTGGCGCGGATACCCATTTTCCCGTGAATTTTGTTGCGGGTAATCCCTTTGGCATCCGCCGGAACAATGATCAGACTGAAGCTGTTGTGTTTCTTTTCTTCCGGATGGGTGATGCACTGTGCGACCATGAAATCGCAAACGGTGCCGTTGGTGATGAACATTTTGTTGCCGTTAATCACATAGTCTTTTCCGTCTTTGACCGCACGGGTTTTGTACCCGGCGACATCCGTTCCGGCATTGGGTTCCGTATAAGCGCCGGCGCATACTTTTTCGCCCGAGCATATCGGCGGTAAATAGGTTTTTTTCTGCTCTTCCGTTCCGTAATTCAGAATGGACTCGCAGCCGAAACCGGACGCGACAATATTCAGGCTGATCCCCATGTCTATTTTGGATATTTCTTCGGTGATGATGGTGTTGCCCAGGATTCCGGCGCCGGGTCCGCCGTATTGTTCCGGAATCCACGCCCCGACCAGACCGTTTTCAGCGGCCTTTATTCTGATTTCCGGCAGATATTTTTCATGTTCGTCGCATTCCTGCGAAACAGGTTTTATTTCCGAGACGGCAAATTTATAAGCCATGTCCTTTAACATTTTCATTTCTTCAGGCAGTTCGAAATTCATTTTGTGTCTCCTTTTATCAATAATCTGTTTGCCGTGAAGGCTTTAGGGGTACATATTGCAGAAATGTATAGAAGAAGTAACAAAATCTGTCTGGCGAAGTCAAGCGAAAACCGGCACAGGAGATGATCTGAAAGATGTTGATCAGGGCCTGTGCCGGTCAAGACGGACAAGGTTCATTTTAGAAAACAATTTTCCTTCCGGTTTTTTACTGACCGGTAACAATCACTTTGTACGTTCCGTAAATTCCGAGAATGTTTTTAGCATCCCAGTCAACGCTGTGCACGGTTTTGATCTTGCCGTTTTTCTTGGCGGTACTGATGCTGCAGTCGCCGTATGCAACCAGTCCCAGGATGCTGGTACACTGGGCTTCGCCGGTCTTGAGTGCCGCGCCGGTATTGCTGGTTGCCATCCCCGGCAGTTTTGTCGCCGTGTAGAGTCCGCCTATCGGTATCATGGTGGCGCACCCCATCAGCGCGATAACGGCAATGACCGCAATAAAAATTGAAAATTTTTTCATGGCACCTCCTTGAGAATTTAAGGTTTAAATTGAGTTAACCTCTTGTACGGATAGCTGTTTGTTAAACCAGACTCGGATAAATCAATCTTCCTAAAATTTACCACCATTCCTTTTGATATTCAAGAGTTTTACATGGAAATTCTACAAGGTTATAAATTTTTTATGGAGAAAAAAATTTCTTTGTGATGAAATGCCGTCCGGCTTTCCGCAAAAGAGCCGGAAGAAAAATCGTAGTAAGATGCACGTCATCCCGTAAATATAGAAAAAGATTATTTGATGCTTCCCGGACCCTGTCCCGGTTTTGCATCCATTTCTCCGGAGGGATAGGGTTTCAGAACAGATTTGAGAACGGAAACATCGTTTGTCTCGCCGGCCAACCAGATTTTTTCCCGTTCCGGAGACAAGATCACCGGCATGCGGTCATGCACGGGGAAAATGAACTCGTTGGCGGCCGTGGTGATAATTGTGCAGGTGCTGATTTCTTTTTTGTCCGGCGACAGCCATGTGTCGTAAAGTCCCGCAAACCCGAAGGGCCGTCCTGATTTTAGGTAATAATAAAACGGTATTTTCTTGTTGTCTTCTTTCTTCCACTCGTAAAAACCGTCGGCGACAATCAGGCAGCGCCTTTTTTTAAGCGCATCCTTAAAACTGGGTTTCCGGTCCACGGTTTCGGCGCGGGCGTTAATCAAGCCGTCGGCAGGGGAGGGATTCTTAGACCATGAAGGAATCAGGCCCCAGCGGAAGCAGACCATCCGTTTCTTCCCGTGATCGTTGATGACGGCGGGGGTGAGCTGGCCGGGCAGAACGTTCCAACTGGGCTGGTATTGGCAGAAGACCTCCTGAATATTGAAATGCTTCTGGATACTCTTCAAATCGGTGACCAGTGCAAATCGTCCGCACATACTTTTATCCTTAAGTTGCTTGCAGTCATACCGGCGCAGGCCGGAATCCAGTCAGTTAAAATTATACCAGATTTCCCGGCTGACCGTCCTTTTAAATTTGAGCGTCATTAAAACTCGGGCATCATCCCCATTCGCTCCGCTTCGGGGATAATTTCCAATCCCGATATACCGGGATTGGATAATTCCACCAACGCTGCGCGTGTCGTTTCTCTCGCGCTCAGCGGGTGTCATTACCACTTACGCTTTAATGAGCCTTGATTTTCCGACACGCAGTGATCGGAAAATCTTAGAGCGAATTATCCCGCCACCTTTAGGTGGCAGGGACAAACTGCACTGCGTTTGTTTTTGGCGAGTCTCATCATTTTTTCTTGACAATAGGACGAGC
>MTKX01014645.1_pt1 | contig 11076 bp, 15 predicted proteins | sample 1042771 | NCBI WGS metagenome assembly MTKX01 (sample SAMN06212183, study PRJNA360534) | anaerobic digester metagenome | biome: Wastewater treatment plant; material: sludge; isolation source: anaerobic digester fed with sludge from wastewater treatment plant | place: Denmark: WWTP Randers ... | reverse complement strand
GCCTTTTCAGACACATTGTCGGGTACTGCATCCTGAATACATCCGTTATCTTCTGTGAACTGAATATCTTCCGCTTCTCCATATCCACGCTCAGCAGCCCAAAGTGCACCCTTCACAAGTACCTTTTTCAATTCGTCTCTTGAAAGCTTGAAGTCTTTTCTGTGCGAACCTACCCCGCTCGGAATATTTCTAAAGAGGCTATCGATTATATCAGGCAATTTAACTTTTATATCGTGGACGCTCAACACGGAGCGCAAAAGTCTGACACCTCAGTTTATGTCGTACCCCACACCCCCGGGAGAAACAATACCATTCTCCATATCAAATGCCGCAACGCCCCCTATAGGAAAACCGTAACCCCAATGGATATCAGGCATCGCCATTGACGCCTTTACAATCCCCGGAAGTGTCGCAACATTTTCGACCTGCTTTATGCTCTCATCAGTGCCTAAAATTTTAAGTAGTTCTTCATTGATATAAATCACCCCGTCAACATTCATCCGGTCGTGTTTTTCGACCACGTAACGGTTGTCATGAATTTTTTTAAGGTTATCTATGGTCCCTTTCATGTTTAACTAACGTTTTGAACAAGGTTTTCTTATACGTCAAGAATAATCTTTGCTACAAAGCCACTCTCACCTTCTGTAATTGAAAATCCATGATAGGTTACCGCCTTGACCTCTTGCTTCGCCGTATGTTTGCCAGGATCAAATATCCCACCAATAACCGTACCTGTGAGTTTTTTTTCATCAATTTTTAATGAAAAATCAACCGGTATAAAACCTTCTGTTTCCCACATATACAGTAGTTCATTGAGAAAAGCTATAAGGGTTTCACCGTTTGCATTTGTGTCAAACCTTTTCCCCTTCTCAGGTGTTATATCCTTTGCTTCAACGATTAAAGAAAATAATCCATCGACTGCATTAGCAAAAAGCTCCTCCATTGATTTCCCGTATATCTCCAATCCAATGTCAGCCTCATGGTCGATAATACTAAACTTGTTTGGTTTCTGTCTGTCTTGTTTCACGTTCACCTGCTTTAAAATTGAAATCCTGTTTGAATAAATCGTCGATTTTTATTATATCATTGCACAATATAAATTAGGTATAATATTTTAAAAATATTTGTTGACATTCAAAATAATCTCTGTTTCAATATCTGCACAAACCGCTTGGATCCAGCATCTGGACCGGGACGGAAGGATATGGAATTATTGCCTTCTGAACTCAGTTCGGAAGGCTTTTTTATTTAGGGGGCTTTATGGAAAAGGTCACGGTACCAGCAATAAGGGCACAAAAGGGTAAGGAAAAACTCACCATGTTAACGGCTTATGATTTTGTTTTTGCAAACATCATGGACAATGCTGGGATCGACATGATTCTTGTGGGAGATTCCGTAGGCTCGGTTCTCCTTGGATATCCCAACACGATACCCGTAACCATAGAAGATATGATCCACCATACAAAGCCCGTCGTCAAGGGTGCAAAAAAGGCGCTTGTTGTAATAGATATGCCTTTCATGTCATACCAGGAAAGTATTGAACAGGCAAAACGCAATGCTGGCCGTATGATAAAGGAAAGCGGTGCCGAGGCAGTCAAACTCGAGGGCGGCAAGAGAATGAAAGATGTTATTAAGGCCATAACTGATATAGACATACCTGTAATGGGACATATCGGGCTGACGCCTCAATCGGTGCATAGCATGGGTGGCTACAAGGTTCAAAAGGAGGAAGAGCGGCTTATGGATGACGCAAAAGCAGTCGAAGATGCCGGCGCCTTTGCCATCGTCCTTGAGTGCGTGCCGAGAAACATCTCAAAAAAGATCACAGAGACCATCAGCATTCCAACTATAGGCATCGGCGCAGGTCCTGATTGCGATGGGCAGGTGCTTGTAATTCACGATCTGCTTGGCCTCCTCGGCGACTTCAGACCCAAGTTTGTAAAAACATATCTCAACATGAGATCAGAGATAGATGTGGCAATAAAAGAATATATAAAAGATGTGAGGGAAGGGAAATTCCCTGATGACAGCCACTCATTCCATTAGAGGGATAGCTTAAAAGATATTAAAATGAAAATCATTGAGACAGCAAAAGAGATGCAGATGACAGCAGAAAGACTGCGTCTGGAAGGAAAAACAATCGGTTTCGTTCCCACTATGGGCTATCTCCACGAAGGGCACCTTGCACTTGTAAAAAAGGCAAGAGAGCTATGCGATATAGTTGTGGTGAGCATATTTGTCAATCCCACACAGTTCGGTCCTAATGAGGACATTGACAAATATCCACGCGACTTCGAAAGGGATAAGCGTCTTCTTGACCAGGAAAAAACCGATATAACCTTTTTCCCAGACAAAAAAGAGATGTATCCTGACCAATATTTCACATATGTTCAGGTTAGAGAACTGGAAGACCACCTCTGTGGTCTTTCCCGCAAGGGTCATTTTGTTGGAGTTACCACAATTGTCACGAAACTTTTCAACATTGTAAAACCGCACTATGCAGTTTTTGGACAGAAAGACTACCAGCAACTTATAATCATTCAAAGAATGGTCAGAGACCTTAATATGGATATCGAAATAGTGTCCTTTCCCACCGTGAGGGAGGACGGGGGTCTTGCAATGAGTTCCAGGAATACCTATTTGAGTCCGGAGGAACGCGAAAAAGGCCTTCTCATATACGCATCGATAAAAAGGGTTGAAGAACTCTTCAAGGGCGGAGAGAGAAATACCAACTCCCTCAGAAAAGAGGCAGAAAAGATTTTGAGTTCCAGAGACGGTATCGATATCGAATACATCAATATATCTGATGCTGAAACTCTAAAAGAACTTGATTATATACAAGATAAAAAGGCAGTCCTTGCCATTGCCTGTCGGATAGGCAAGACAAGGCTCATCGACAACACTATTTTGACGGAGGCTTAATTATGTTTAAAACGATGATGAAATCAAAAATCCACAGAGCAAGGGTCACTGAAAGCAATCTTCATTACGAAGGCAGTATAACAATAGATGGGACGCTTATGGAGCAGGCAGACATAATTCCTTATGAGCAGGTTCAGATATACAACGTTACAAACGGTGAGAGATTCACCACATATGCTATTAAGGGTGATAATAACTCAGGTATCATATGTGTCAATGGGGCAGCAGCCCATAAGGCAAGGAAGAACGATATCATCATTATAGCTACCTATGCAAGCTATGACGAGAAAGAACTTGCAACATTCGAACCCAAAAAGGTATACGTTGATGAACACAACAGGTCAAAAAACCAACTTTGGCTGGTTAATTGAAAAACCTATACCATAAGCCGAGATTTTAATTTAAAGCTCCTTGCCTATAGAAAACGTTTTTCCAAGATATTGACCGATACCGAAATATTTAAGAAGACCCGGGCTTAGGATAATCGGTTTTACCTTCTCTATATCTATATTTCCTTCAGCATTTACAATATCTTCATCCGCCTTCACATCAACGATTTCACCGATGAATTGTGTATGAAGTCCCAATTCAATAGTGTGAATAAGCTTACATTCGAGCATAAACGGAAACTCAGCAATATACGGAGCATCCACAAAAGTACTCTTTACAGGTGTCATGCCTGCCTTTGCAAACTTATCTACCTTTCTTCCTGACGCAATACCAAAAAAATCTACCTCCTTCACATACCTCTCAGAAGGTACATTTACGGTAAAAGCCTTTTTCTCAACAATATTCCCATAAGTATATGTGGCCTTTCTAAAAGAAACCCCAATACATGGTGGTTTTGAACAGCAGATACCGCACCAGGCCGCAGTAGCCACATTAGGTCTTCCATCCTTGTCATATGTACCCACAACAAAGCTTGGGGCAGGATACACAACCGATTTAGCCCCTAAAGAAATTTTCATGATTATCCTCCAGCGATAAAATAACCAACATTAAAATTGAAAAAACTAATCACAAAAATACCCAACCATAAAATATGGTTCAAACAAACATGTCTTGTTGCAAAGGTATTTCCTATTTTTGCTTGGCACGCGAAAGTGAACTATCCAGCCCTTGACCATCAGGGAAAAGCTCAGGAAGCTCGCTTAGATACTCACAGAGATACTCCACTCCATAAAGTGGTTTATCGGGATTCACAATAACTACATTTTCTGGGGTTTTTATCTTTTCAACTGAACCTTCATACGTATTTGCATTTTCTTTATCAGTCATATTGTAATAATACCATTAAAATATTTTAGGAACAATCAAAATATTTACTATCGAATCTCATTCATCGTCCGTTTATATTCCAGTCGGTTGCTTGTTGCGCTATTCCCTCTTTTTCTTATTTTTGTCCTGTCTTGCCTCTTTTTTCTGTTCATAGATGTCTTCTACGACCGCTGCAAGCCTCTCCCTCCAGCGTGGGTCATCTTTATTGAATTCAACCTCTTCGTAAAAATCCGATATACTGTGGTTTTGTAGTCTGTAAGGATTGTCCTCTGATTCAATATCGAAATAGGCGTGCCTCAATTCGTGTCTCAAGATTCTGACTTTATCATCCCTTATGATATTTTCCCAGCATGTCTTGTCAAGCGCTATAATGTAATCGTATCCTTCGATGGCTTCTGCCTCATCTATGGTCAAATGCCGGAGCAGGTCGTTTGTTTTCATTATACGTGCAAGCACCAGCATACCACCCGATTTCCTCTTTTTAATGTCAAACAAAGCCTTAATCTTTGCGTTCTTCAACTCAGGAAAATATTCACCCCTTACCTCTCTTAGCAACGATAAAACATCTTCGTTCACTTCTTCATACCTTAAGCCCATTTAAACGCCTCCCGTTCTATTTATCTTTTATTGTTAAAATACTTTCTGGCGATATCTATATCAGCCCCTATCCTCTCTTTTAACGCATCGATGCTTTCAAATTTAATTTCTCCCCTTATCATTTCATAAAAATAAAGTGTTATGTAAGAACCGTAAAGGTCTCCATTATAATCCAATATATGCGTTTCTATAGAGCGTCTGTTTACACCGAAGGTAGGATTATAACCTATATTTGTTACTGATGGAAATATCTTACCGTTTATTTCAATTTTGCTTACGTAGACACCATCCTTTGGGATAAGTTCATAGTCAGTTTTTAGATTGACGGTTGGAAAACCAAGCCCCTTTCCTCTTCCGTCTCCATGTGTCACCATCCCCTCTATCGCGTATGGCCTCCCAAGAAAACTTTCAGCCTTCTTTGTGTCGCCATCCATGATAAGCTTTCGTATCCTGTTGCTGCCTATCTTCTCTCCATTGAAGGTAATGGCCTCAACAACCTCGAAAAAAAAACCATACTCTGTAGAAAGTTGTGTCAATAAATCTGTATTGCCTTTACCCCCCTGACCAAACTTGAAATCATAACCAACGATAAGCCCTTTTATATCCATCGTTTTTACAAGGATATCTTCGACAAATTTTCTTGGCGTTAACTGTCTGAATTCTTCATTAAACGGCAGGACGAAAAGCACATCGATTCCTGTCTCCGAGATAAGTCTTTTTCTTACATCGAGGGGCGTTATAAGACATAGTATTTTATCAGATGTGACAACGCTTACAGGGTGAGGGAAAAAGGTCATAAGCATCGATGTCCCATCTGTTTCTTGTGCCCTCTTCTTAACCCTTTCTATGATCCTTTTGTGTCCGATATGAATACCGTCGTAATTGCCAATAGTCAGCACAGGATTTGGATATTTTTCTACGTCTTTCAGAAATTCATAAATTTTCATATTCACCTCTTGACATCTGCATACCAACTTATATAAGTTTAAGCATTAATATAATGCCGAAGTGGCGGAATTGGTAGACGCGCTAGATTCAGGGTCTAGTAGGCAGTACAGCCTGTGTGGGTTCAAGTCCCGTCTTCGGCAATCTATTTTACACTAACATATGCTGCGTTGGCAATCGACGAGTTGCAATGCCATCAATTAATATCCAGGGCAAACACACACCAACACAAATAATAAAAAAGGCAATGGGCATTTTCCGGCAAGTGAGGTAAAGGTGGTCAGTAGGATCNNAACACCAGGGATTAACCACCCCTGGTTGCAATCATCTGTGAAAATCCGGTCTCCTCAAAGAAGAAAATCAATCGGTGAAAAATCTTTTAGAGGCAGGGACAGAAGGCAGAAGTCAGAGGACAGAAGTCAGAAGTCAGAAGACAGAAGACAGAAGACAGAAGTCAGAAGACAGAAGACAGAAGGCAGAATACAGAAGACAGGGGACAGAGGACAGAAGTCAGAAGACAGAGGGTAGAGGGTAGAGGGTAGAAGAGGGTTGGAAGGTTGGCCACACCTCTATACCTCCAAACATCTAACCTTCTCAGAGAAAAAAGGCTTAGCTACACATCTAACCTTCTAACCCTCCAGCCTTCTACCCATCTACACTTCCAAACATCTAACCCTCTAAAAATACACATCTAACCCTTTTTTGTTAACTATATATACCACATCTCCATTTCGAATGTCTCCGAAGGTACATCGATTACGAGATATCCTCTGGCCGGGATGCGTCCGACCATCATCTCTTTTATTTTAAGCGTTACCCAAACCTCGATTTTGTCTTTCCCTCTAACGCCGAGCAATTCAAAAGGGATAGCAGCTTCAAGCACCTCAGAGAAGACCATCTTTACGGGAAAGGTGCCTTTTATAGATTTATCTTTAAAAACATAAGTCGCCTCAAAAGACTGAGGTGCTATTAAACCTATTTCAACTGAGAGATTATCAATGTTTTGGACAAAGGACTTGTCGATGTCGACCCTTAAAAAAAGTAAATGTTCGTTGAAACCGTAGTATAGCCCCTTAATGGGCGAAATTGCATCGTGCATGGCAAGACCGTGCCCCTTCCCTTCAATATAACCTGTACCGAGCCACTCAAAGTAGTCTGTTACCTTGCCGTCGATATCTGGACGGATAAAATTCATTGGCTCCCGCAAGGGCTTTACTTCTCTACCTTCGAGGATAACCGGTATGTTTAATTTCTCAGGGGGCGTCTTTCCCAAGAACCTATAGACGTTGGAGAGATTTTCACGGAAAAGGAAATCAAAAATTTCATCGTTTTCTGAGACATGCTCATCGCCATACCACCAATTCCAGTCACTCCCCTCTGCAATATAAATAGATTCCCATGCATTTTGATTTGCCTTTTTTGGATCGGTCTCTTCGAGAAAATCCCTTGTTTCGGAGAGCAAAGACCAGCTCATATTATCTTCAGGATGACCAATCCATATAGAAAAATTATTGGCAATCCATGAACCGGCGAAACAATGGTGGAATCTGCCCACATCTTTTGCATCCTGTAAGTATTCCGAAACAGTTGAGCATACAATGCCATTTTCCCTCAATAAGCCCTCATAAAGATATCTAAAAAAATCCCTGCCATCATTACTGTAACCTTCCCATGCATTCTCGCCATCCATCGCAATAGTTATCAGAGGGTTATGGATTCTACCCTCAACAGACCTGCCAATGTGCTTTATGCGCCCTATGAGATCCATTGCGGCATCCTTAGGGTGAGTTTTGGAATAATGAAATGATATCAGATCAGAAAGGGTCTTGTCTCTGAAAAGAACATATATGCATTTGCCATTTTTCTCGTAAAGATACGGCTTATAAAGAACATCGGGGTTCAGATGAAAACCGCCGCCATCTTTTCTACACTCAAGGTTTAGGCTTCTGTATATAATCTCTTCGTCTGTGGCAAGCCATTCTACGTCGTTTTCAATGTACAAGGCAAGGGCATCGTCGCTTACCGAGCCTTCGGGGGGCCACATTCCCCTTGGATTGGATCCGAATATCTGATTAAACAGTTCTTTTGCCTTTTTTATCTGAGCGGATGCATCCTCCGGCCTATTAAATATCCGCTCGGGAAGCTGTACGTCAGGCATTGCTTCTTTCGCTACCCTGTTGTCTATAAGCAAAGGGATGATGGGGTGGTAGAATGGGGATGTTGAGAGTTCAATGGTATTTTCTTCTGAAAGTTTTTTATATAACGGAATAATGGCCTTTAAGATATTACGTTGAACATCCACGACTATTTTTTTATCCGCCTCGCTGAACCCTCTGCCCTTTTTTTTCAAATAGACAAGGCCATCATACATCTCATAATATAAAGGATCCATCCAGGACAGAAAAAAAAGTATCTGCAAGTCCCTAAAATCATCATCGTTAAAGTAATCCTTAATTTTGTTTATATCCTCTTTTGGGTAATAGAATCCACGCCTTTTTAAAAGCTCAAAATATCTGGGAAATGGTTTAATCATGTTATCCCAGTGCGCATTAAAGAAGTTCATCAAAAGATATATCTTTTCGGAATCAGTTAGATCGTTTGCAGGTTTTTTAGATATATCGAGACATCTATCTTTTATGTTTGGTTCGTCATAGTCTTGAAGCTGTATGAGCAGAGATGGGGCAAGATTATAGTTTTGTTTTATGCCGCTGAATTCTTTCAAGATGTACGGCATATCAAAATAATCCTTTGTGCCGTGAAGGAGTACCCAAGGGAGCAGATATTCGCCAGTATAAAGATTTTTGTAATAAGGCTGATGCATGTGCCATACGAAAGAGAGGTAAATGGTATTCATTTTTAGTTCACCCTCAAAATAATATTAATTTGAAACAAACAGATCCTACAGACTTACTTATCTAACCTGTATATGCTCAAACCTCAATGAGTCGTCAATCTCTATTATGCCAACCGTACCTGATTGTCCTGATAAGCCTTTGTATGAGCCAGGATTGAACATCTCAACTTTGCCTTTTTTCTCGTAGAAGGGGATATGCGAATGTCCAAAAATAATTATATCAACGTCTTGAAACTCATTGAAGACTAAATTGCCCAAGCCATAAGGTGAGCCCCTGCCATGGATAATACCTATCCTTCTGCCCTCTATCTCTTCGATTCTTTTTTCCGGTAAAATGTTTTGCAAATCAAGATCATCCATATTGCCCCTTACCGCACTAATATTCCAGTTTGATAAATAATCATAGACAAAAAGGCTCGTCATGTCACCTGCATGTATTATCAAATCAACTTCTCGAAAGATGTTTTTTATCGTATTGCTGAATTCATCGGTGACCCTGTTTAAATGTGTATCAGAGATGATTCCAAGCTTGACCATATAGATATTATTAATCTATAGAAAAATATTTTATATGTCAATGTTGGTAAAATATTTGTTATAATAAATTGGCTTCTATGGGTTTCAAATGACCAATATCAATGATTATATAATAAAAATGCCTCAATATGAAGGTGAAACCCTGCCTGATGAGATTGAATTAAAGAGCCATGCCCTTTTTCTTTCACCGCCGGGGTGTTGTGCGCAGACAACACTGCCATACTGGGCAAAGGTAACGGGGAATATAAAAAATAACTCAGAGAGGGAATTGCTGTTGTTGGTATCAGTGCATTTGGGTGATGAGGACTGCACGATAGTGGGTACATATTCGGATATTATCGCGATTGATGAAAAGGGACAAGGAACATTTGATGTGAAACTTGTCGAATATAATAAAAATATAAATAAATATTTTGTAGAAATCAAAGAGATAGACGAAGATGAGATTTGATCAGGATTTTTGATAAACAAAAAGCCTGTACATCCTGTTGCCATCTGGAAGCGCGTAACATTCATCCTTTTTCAAACAGAAGCCTTCGATAACATGAGGTATTTCATTGCTGCCCTTTAAGATAAACGCAAGCCCTTCTTTTGTGAGATGGTTGCCTCCATAGCGAAGGATATCTTCTGTTGTCCCAAAACCTTTTGCTAAAAGTGTATCCACACCCATGGGTTCAAGCATCTCGATCCTTTTATGTATTGTTGTAAGATTGCTTAAATGCAACATTCTTTTTATATGTCTCTGGAATTGGATCTTTTTAATACGTTTATCTACAGAGAATATATTTGTAAAATCACGAGATTTGTTTAATATGCTGATAGTGATTGATAGTATGCCGTTTCCTGAGCCCATATCGAGAATGGTTTTTCGATCTTTTATGTTTTTAAACAGAAAAAAGGCATCGTATAGCAGTATTTCAACGATGGAATGTATATCTTTGATACCTGTGAGATTGATATGCCTGTTCCACCTGTCGAGTTCCTCGATATAATAACAGAGTTTTTTGACTGTATCCTTGTCGCATTGAATATCGAATGAACCCAATCCCTTTTCAATATATTTGATTATGTCCATGACATATAAAACATAGCATAATTTTTTTTCTTCTGTTATAATTAAGACACATGCAAAGATTAATCGTACTTTTGGTATCATTCCTACTTCTTGTATCTTGCGGGGCGAAAACAGCGAAAAAACCTGGAAATCCCGGTGACCTTTATGTCGAGGGCGTCAACCTGATGCAACAAAAGAAATATGACAAGGCAATAGAAAAGTTTTCCGCAATAAGGGAAAACTATCCTTTTGATCCTATCGCCTTTGTTGCAACAGTCAAACTCGTGGATGTGTATTTTGAAAAAAAGGAGTATATACTCGCATCAGGTGTTTATGAGGATTTTTTCAATTCCCATCCTGAGGATACCAACATACCATATGTGTTGGTAAGGCTTGGGGAATGTTACGAAATCCTATCGCTGAGCTTTGACCGCGATCAGGCATATACATTAAAGGCGATAGAAAGATATACGTATCTGAAGAACAGATTTCCAGCAAGCAGCTATGCAAAATTAGTCGATATAAAAATGAAAAAGTTGGTTCAGAAACTTGCTGACAGGGAGGTTTATGTCGGTGAGTTTTATTATAATACATTTAAATACAACGCTGCCATTATGCGACTTGAATATTTTTTAAAAAAATATCCCGATATGAACGGAACAGACAAGGCACTTTATTATCTGGCTTTGTCTTACAGGGCGCTTGGAGAATTACAAAAAAGCGAGTACTTTGTGGATATGCTCAAGACAAAGTTTCCTAAAAGCATGTACGTAAGGGCTGCTACGCGGGAAAGAAAGACGCTCCAACTGGCAAAGGCGGACAGATCCATTAGCCCTGCGCTTTATACGTCGGAGGAGAGGAAGAAAAGGGATATAGAGCTTAAACCCCA
>MTKX01012200.1_pt1 | contig 11080 bp, 10 predicted proteins | sample 1042771 | NCBI WGS metagenome assembly MTKX01 (sample SAMN06212183, study PRJNA360534) | anaerobic digester metagenome | biome: Wastewater treatment plant; material: sludge; isolation source: anaerobic digester fed with sludge from wastewater treatment plant | place: Denmark: WWTP Randers ... | reverse complement strand
GAGATTTATGGCCTTACCAAAGGGCAGTATTCTCCCACCTCGAAAAAGGGCCTCACAACCAAAACTTCGCCATATGGCACAATAGAAGAGCCCTTCAAGATCGGGGAACTGACAATAGGCGCCAACGGACGCTTCTTCGCCCGCACGGTCGACTATAACCTGCAGCTCTCAAACGAGGTTTACAAGGAGGCGGCAAAGTTCCACGGCACGGCCGTTGTGGAGGTCATCCAGAACTGCGTCATCTTCAATGACGGAACTCATGACGCTTTCACCAGCAAGGAGAACCGCGACGACAATACCATCACTCTCCGCCATGGCGAAAAGATGATCTTTGGCAAGAACCGCGACAAGGGTATCATCCTGAAGGACCTCAAGCTGAGAGTGGTAAAGATTGGCGAGAATGGTATTACCGAGAAGGATATCCTTACCCACGATGCCCATGAGCCCAACCCGGGCATTCACTACAGGCTCGCAGGCATGTCGCTTCCTGAATACCCTGTGGCGCTTGGCGTGATAAGGGCTATCAGTGCACAGACCTATGACGCAGCCATGATGGAGCAGCATGAGCGGGTACAGGCCAGATCAAAGATCAGAACCGTGGATGAACTGCTCAGAAGCGGATCAACCTGGGAGGTGAAGTAATCACCACTGAAACGGCACCGTTGCCAGGCTCTCCCCGGTGATAAAAAACAGCCGGTTCCTTAATGCAGGGGACCGGCTGTAATATTCTATTCTCTTTTTGTTTATTTTGGTATCCGACTTTACCTGGTGCCCAGATGAATGATTGCCCCGAACACAGCCCCGGCTTCACCCGTGACGTGCATGACCAGCAGGAACGCCTGAAGGAGCTGGCTTGNNCTTGTGTTAACCGTGCCACACAGATTATCAAGGAGAGAAAGCCTGTTGATGAGACACTCACGAACCTGGTACTCGGGCTGCCCGATGCTCTTCAGTATCCCGGTTACACGGTGGCAAGCATAAAATTCCAGGGCCGCGCATTTGAGACTCCCGGCTTCACCGAAACGGAATGGAAACTTGAGCATGGCTTTGAGACTATTGCGGGCAAAGGAACTGTGACAGTATGTTATACGCGGCAGTTTCTCCCTGAGGATGAAGGTCCGTTCCTGAAGGAAGAAGATGAGCTTCTGGGCAGGTTTGCCTGCCTGATCACCGGTTATGTCAACAGCATGCTGGCTGAAAACGCCCTGTCACAGGAGAGCAGGACTGAACCGAAGATGCCTCATGATCATGAAGGCAGGTCGATCAGGAAACTGTTGCAGCAATTCCTTGACAGGCACAATGCCGAAAGGGATGTTTTTCATGATCTTATGCCCTTCATGGTCAGAGAGATACTACTGGTTGCCAGCCTTTATGATGCATACTCCATAGAGGGCGAAGGGCGGTTCTCTGACTACATGCTCGGTGAATACTACCAGATGAGCCTCACAACCATCCCGCGCATCACCGGCGTATCAGGAGAGGATGAAGCCTTTTCGCGCCTTGAGGCGCGCCATTATGACATGATCATTATTATGGTAGGGGTAGACAAGAGCAACCCGATGAGCCTCTGCCGCAAGATCAAGCAGAAATACCCGTATATCCCCACTTACCTGCTTCTCAATAACCCCGGTGACATCCCCTTCGTCCAGGAACAGAAGAGTCACGGAGTGCCGTTTGACAACCTCTTCGTCTGGACAGGCGAGTCACGTGTCTTCTTCGCCATGGCGAAACTACTCGAAGACAAGGTCAATGTTGGAAATGACACCCGGAAGGGACTTACAGGGGTGATACTGATAATCGAGGACGCCCCTGACTACTATTCCACCTACGTGCCGATGCTCTATTCCCTTGTCCTTGAGCAGACACGGATCCTCATCGAGGATGTCTCCTCCGATGAGCTTTACAAGGTGCTTAAGCTCAGGGCCAGACCCAAGATACTGCTGGCCACCACATGGGAGGAAGCCATGGCAGTATATGCCAGGTACAAGGATAGCCTCCTCGGCGTCATCTCTGACATGCGGTTCCCGCGAAACGGTGAGCTTTACAAGATGGCCGGGCTCGAAATGCTCCGGATGATCAGGGCGGAACAGCCTAACCTGCCCACCGTGCTGCAGTCGTCAGACCCCGAAAACGCCCGCTTTGCAGCAGAACTGAAAGCCAACTTCATCAACAAGAACTCCGAAACACTGCTTCAGGATATCAAATCATTTATTACCTATTACCTCGGCTTTGGCCACTTCGTCTACCGTGACACAAAAGGCAGGCAGATTGCAATAGCCAAGTCGATGAAGGAGTTTGAGGCATTCCTCAAGACCGTTCCTGAGGATTCGCTGGTTTACCATGCAATGAAAAACCACTTCTCCCTCTGGCTGATGGCAAGAGGAGAGGTGAAGATTGCCAAGCTCATAAACCCGGTCAAGATATCTGACTTCCAGAGCCTCAGGGAGATGAGGGAGTTCCTCCTTGACATCATCAGGAAGAGACGCCGGGAGATGAATAAGGGCAAGGTGGTAAACTTCGACGAGTCAGTGATGGTTGACGAGTCAAACGTTGTGAGCTTTGCCGGTGGATCACTTGGAGGAAAGGGACGTGGCCTTGCATTCATCAACACCCTGATTTACAGTTTTGAGCTCGGGCGCCTGCTGCCTGGAATTAACATCAGGACGCCCTTCACGACAATTATCGGCACGGATGAGTTCGACCAGTTCATGGATACCAACCAGCTATGGGAAACGGCAAACCGCGAAAAGGATTTCAGCGCCCTGCAGAAACAGTTCCTGGCGGGCACTCTCAGTGATGATCTCGAAAATAAACTGAGGGTATTCATCAAGCTCAATACCAAACCACTGGCGGTGAGATCGTCAAGCCTGTTCGAGGACTCGCTGAGCCAGCCCTTTTCAGGAATCTTTGGTACTTACCTCCTGCCCAATAACCACCCTGATCCGGAGGTGAGGCTGATGCAGCTCATCGGGGCCATCAAACTCGTTTTCTCCTCGATCTATTCGGACAATTCACGTATCTATTTCGAGGCCGTAAACTACAAGATAGAGCAGGAAAAGATGGCTGTGGTCATTCAGGCTGTTGTGGGAAACAGGTACGGAGATATCTTTTATCCCCATATCAGCGGCACGGCACAATCATTCAACTTCTATCCTGTAGCCAGCATGACCCCGCATGACGGCTTCGCCGTGGCGGCAGTGGGTCTGGGGCAGTATGTGCTTGACGGTGAGAGGGCTTTCAGGTTCTCTCCCGCATACCCTGCTCTTGACATTGTCTCCATCAGGGACATTACCAGGTACTCGCAGACGGAGTTTTATGCGGTCAACCTGGCCCGCAGCGAGGTTGACCTTCTCAAAGGCGAAAATGCCGGACTGGTCAAGCTTGATATCTCGAGGGCAGAAAGCGATGGCACCCTGAATCATGCTGCATCTGTATACAGTATTGATAATGAAACGCTTGCGCCGGGGCTTTCCATGCCCGGACCGCGTGTCGTCAATTTTGCAAATATCCTCAAGTATGATTATGTACCGCTGGCGAATGCACTGAAAACGGTCCTTGAGGTGGTGAGGGAAGCTTTTGGTGCACCGGTGGAGATAGAGTATGCCGTTGACCTGAACAAGGATGAGGAGGGGAGGGCCACCTTCTACCTCCTGCAGATAAAGCCCATGGTTGGAAGCGGTGCAGGCTACAGCATCGATCCTGAAAGTGTATACACCGATGATATGCTGCTGGTATCCAGAAAGAGCATGGGCAACGGGCTGGTGGAGGGAATCACGGATATCATCTATGTGGAACCGGAAAGATTTGATAACCTGAAAACCAATGAGATGGCTGCCGAGATCGACGCCATCAACCGGCAGATGCTGGCGCAGGGAAGGAAATATGTGCTCATCGGTCCGGGCCGGTGGGGCACCAAGGACCGGTTCCTCGGGATACCTGTTGAGTGGCCGCAGATCTCAAACGCAAAGATCATAGTGGAGGTAAGCCTGCCTAATTTCCATATAGATGCATCGCAGGGATCACACTTCTTCCATAATGTCACCTCCATGAACATCGGTTACCTGGCTGTGAACGAAGCCACGGCAGAGGGGGTCATAATGTGGGACAGGCTGAGTAAGGAGAAGGAAGTTGGTAAAGGCACCTGGTTCAGGCACATCAGGTTTCCCAAACCCCTGGTCATACGAATGGACGGCAGGCTGGGGATGGCGGTGATATCATTGGGTGTATGATAATTGCCTGTTATCCGGGTAATTACATTATATGCAGGTAACGGCGGGNNGAATAAGATTCGCATACCTGCCATGCATGTAACATCATATCACGTCAATCGATGATGCGGCAACGTTCGGATTTATCTTCCTGATCAATCCCTGCAACACGTTGCCCGGTCCCGCTTCAATGAATTCAGTCGCACCGTCGGCAACCATCTTCTGTACGGTCTGTGTCCACCTTACCGGTGAGGTCAGTTGTGCAATCAGGTTCGCCATAATCATATCAGGTTCCGTCACCGGCATGCCTGTCACATTCTGGTAGACGGGGCAAAGCGGGCGGTTGAAGCGTGCCTTTCGTATGGCCTCTTCCAGCTCCTTGCGGGCAGGTTCCATGCATGGCGAATGGAATCCGCCGCTCACTGACAGCGGCACGATCCGTTTTGCTCCCCTCTTCTTCAGTTCCTCCGTAGCTGCTGACACTCCTTCCATGGTGCCGGAGATCACTATCTGGCCGGGACTGTTGTAGTTGGCCGGCACCACGGTCTCGTTCAGCGCGGCACATACCTCTTCCACCACCGCATCATCCATGCCCAGCACTGCGGCCATGGTCGACGGGTTAATGCCGCATGCCTTCTGCATCGCGGAGGCCCTTCCGGCAACAAGCGCCAGTCCCTCCTCAAAGGACAGAGCTCCGGCAGCAACCAGTGCTGAAAACTCACCCAGCGAGTGGCCGGCAACCATCGCCGGTTTAAAGGCACTTCCGGCTACAGCCGTCAGTACCACCGAGTGAAGAAAAATCGCAGGCTGCGTCACACGGGTCTGCCTCAGCTCCTCGTCGGTGCCTGAAAACATGATGTCAGTTATGCGGAAGCCAAGCAGTGCGTTGGCCTTTTCAAACATATCATGCGCCACGGGAAATTTCTCATAGAGATCCTTTCCCATGCCGGGGAACTGCGCGCCCTGCCCGGGGAATACATAAGCCTTCATAATTGATTCAGGTATTGTGTGAATAAATAATTTCAATGCAGCCTGCTGGCTATCAGGTGCATGAACTCCTCGCGCGTGTTCAGGTTCGAGAGGAAACAACCCGTGAAAGCCGAGGTTGTAGTGACCGAGTTCTGCTTCTGCACACCTCGTATCTGCATGCACATATGCTGTGCCTCAATGACTACAGCCACACCAAGAGGTTTCAGGTTATCCTGGATGCAGTTTCGTATCTGTGTTGTCAGCCTCTCCTGCACCTGGAGCCTGGCAGCGTAGGTCTCAACCACCCTGGCTACCTTGCTCAGCCCGGTGATATAACCGTCGGGAATGTACGCCACGTGAGCCTTGCCGTGAAACGGCAGCATATGATGCTCGCACATTGAGTAAATGTCTATGTCTTTCACAATCACCATCTGCCGGTACTCCTCTTTGAAGATGGCGCTTCGCAGTATCTCTTCGGGGTCAGACTGGTACCCGCGCGTCAGGAAGCTGAGCGCCTTGGCAACGCGCTCGGGCGTCTTGAGCAACCCTTCCCTGTCAGGATCTTCTCCAAGGAGCTTGAGTATCTTGTAGTAATATCCTGCGATCTCCTCTATGACCTCAGAGTTCCATTTCTCTATCTTGTTGTAGCCGTCAGACAGCTTTCCGCTGCCGTCATTTAGTTTTTCCATGGTTATCCGTAGTATTCAACATAATTATTTTCTGTCTCTTCCACCCTCACGCAATGCAGCGTAGCCCCCTCCTCTGCCAGCGGAAACTCAAGCTCATCCCATATCGCCATGGCAAGGTTCTCGGTGGTGGCTACCTTACCTGCCATGAAGTCTGTCTCCAGGTTCATATTCTTATGGTCGAGCTTTTCGATGACCCTGTCCGTCATTATCTCCTTCAGCCTGGTGGCATTCATGAAATAACCTGTTTCATTATCGGGTTCGCCCTTCACAGTTACCTTCAGGACGTAGTTATGCCCGTGCCACAGGGGATTGGAACACTTGCCGTAGATAATCATGTTCTCCTCGTCGGTGAGGTCAGGGCGGAACATTCTGTGTGCGGCGCTGAACCGCTCTCTTCTCGTCAGGTAGATCATATCCGCTAAATTAATTGGTTGACCGGATCAGGGACTATTTTGTTCAAAAATAATATATTTATCACTCCAACTAATGCTGCCTATGAACAATGCATCAAGGGATATATTTATAGCTGTGGCGCACCCCTCCGAGGAGGAGGCGGTGAGGATCGCAGCATCGAACGCCGGCTTGAGCTGTGAGATAATTGTTACCGGGGTGGGAGGGGCGGCTATGTCATGGGCGCTGCAGAAGAGGTTTGCCTCCGGCGATGCCCCATCACTGGTGATCGGAGCCGGTATTGCAGGCAGCTACGTAGAGTCAATCCGGCCGGGAACTGTTGTCACCACCTCTTCTGACTGCTTTGCCGACATGGGTGTGGATGATAACGGCAGGTTCGTTCCCCTGTTTGGTGCAGGCCTTGCCGATCCTGACAAACCACCCTTCAGCGGCGGACGGATACCCTGCAGCGGCAGGTGGTTTGATCTGGCCGTCGGGCTGATGCCTGCCGTCAGGGGCGCAACTGTCAACATGGCCTCGGGCTCACAGTCAGTCATAGATCGGATCCGCAGGGCATGGGACCCGGAGATAGAGACAATGGAGGGCGCCTGGCTGGCTTATACCTGTGCAATGTCAGGGATACCATGGATATCTGTAAGGGCAATATCAAACATGGTGGAGCCCCGGAACATGAAGAACTGGAAGATTACAATGGCCCTTGGCAGGCTGCAGGAAAAAATGACCCTGCTCCTTGAGCTAATTGCAAAATTATGAAACTGACACTTGGTTTTTCCCCGTGCCCCAATGACACCTTCATCTTCGAGGCAATGGTGCATGGGAGAGTAGATACGGAGGGACTGGAATTCGACTGGTTTCTGGCTGATGTTGAGGAACTTAATCGGAGGGCTGTGGAGGGCAGTGTTGACATCACCAAAATGAGCTTCCACGCATACGCCCGCACGGCGCAAAAATACCTGATACTCGATTCCGGCAGCGCCCTGNNTTCGGATATCCCCGGGGCGGTGCTCTCCGGAGAAGCCGATGCAGGGCTGATCATTCACGAGACACGCTTCACCTTCAGGTCCATGGGCCTGACAATGGTAGCTGACACCGGCGCCATGTGGGAGAAAATGACCGGGCTGCCGGTCCCGCTGGGCGGAATAGTGATCAGTCGCAACATTGATCCTTTTGTTGCATCAAAAGTGGAGAGGGCCATACGGCGAAGCATCGAATATGCCCGGTCCAGCCCGCGGGAATCGGTTGACTTTATCAGGCAGCACGCCCGCGAGACTGACGCTGAGGTGACCCGCGAACACATAAAGTTATATGTCAACGATTTCAGCCTGTCACTGGGAGAGGAGGGACGCCGGGCCATTGAAAAGCTGTTCTCCGTGGCCCTGGAAAAAGGCGTTGCAAACCCGCTCCCGGCAAGCATATTTCTGAAATGACAGGTTAAAAATCAACCTATTTTAGTATATTTACAGGTAATTCTAAAAATCTGTCCGGATTATGAAATTTGAACTACCCCCGTTGAAGTATGAAGCAGGTGACCTCGCACCGCAGTTGAGTGCAGAGACGCTTGAGTATCATCATGGCAAGCATCATCTGGCCTATGTCAATAACCTGAATAACCTTCTCCCCGGTTCCCCCTTCGAGGAGGCTACACTTGAGACTATGATCCGAAAGGCTGAAGGCGGTATTTTCAATAACGCCGCACAGGTATGGAATCATACTTTTTATTTTGCATCACTGTCGCCCACAGGCAAACGAACACCATCGGGAACCGTGGCGAAAGCCATCGATGCCGAATATGGCTCTTTCGAAGGTTTCAGGGAGGCATTCACCAAAGCCGCCACAACGCTCTTCGGTTCAGGGTGGGCATGGCTGTGCATGAAGCCTGACGGCCGCCTGTTGATAACTCAGGAATCAAATGCCGGAAACCCGATCAGATCAGGACTAATGCCGCTTATGACGTGCGATGTGTGGGAACATGCCTATTATATTGACTACAGAAACAGACGTCCTGACTACATCAAGGCATTCTGGGAGCTGCTCGACTGGAAGGTGATAGGAGAGCGGTACGACGAAGCACTGAAGAAATAGACACCCGTCAGGCTGCCGCCATTCATTATCCGGCAGCCTGTTGAAAGTGATATCTGGCAGCCCCGGCACGGGGCTGCTTCGTTTTGAAATCAGCGCTTTCTTTTTTCCCTATCTTTACGCAAAATTCCGACTATGAACTTCCATGACCTGATTGAAAAGACACGCACCTACAGACGGTTTGACGGTAAACATGAGATCACTGCCGATACCCTGGCTTCTCTTGTAGACCTGGCCCGCCTGTCGGCATCCGGCGCCAATCGTCAGCCACTTAAGTATATTCTTGTCACTGATCCTGTGCAACGCGAAACCCTTTACCCATGTCTCGCATGGGCCGGATATCTGACCACCTGGGAAGGGCCCGGCAACGGAGAAAGGCCAACAGCATACATTGTGATTCTGGGTGACAAGGAGATATCAGAATCCTTTGGCGTTGACCATGGCATTGCCGCACAGAGCATTATGCTCGGAGCCACCGAAGCAGGCCTGGGAGGTTGCATCATTGCATCCGTAAAGAAGGAGAGACTGAGAGCTGCCTTCGACATCCCGAAGCAGTATGAGGTTCTGCTTGTACTGGCCCTCGGCAAACCGGTAGAAGAGGTGGTCATAGAGACCATACGCAATAACGATGTCAAATACTGGAGAGATGATAACAGCGTTCACCATGTTCCGAAGAGGACGCTTGACGAGATCATTCTGCGCAGGTAAATCCGAACGGTCACTCCTGCTGCTCCTCGTTCTCCTCACCCTGGTTCTGCAGAGCGTATCCGCCCAGCAGCACGGATCAATACTCTTCCATGGCGTCATCTTTGACGCCTCCACACGCCAGCCCCTGCCTGACGCACACTGGATCATCCGAAGCCGTTCCGCCGGCGCCACCGACAGCAGGGGCATGTTCTCATTCTATGCACATTATAATGATACCATAACTTTTACCTGTATCGGCTACAGGCACTACACATTGGTGGTGACTGACACCCTGCGGGCAAGAGAATATACTGCCGGGATTTACCTTCCGGGTGACACCACCATGATCCCCGCTGTGGTCGTCATCCCACGGTTAGGCAACATCCGGGCTGAGATTATGGCTGAACGAGCATCCCCGAACCAGGATGTGATCAATGCCACCAACAATCTCAGAATGGCCGTCTACCAGGGCCTGGCCAATCCCCCTGAACTGGGAGACCCTGCAACAAATTACGAGGTGCTCAGGCAGAAACAAAGGATGGATGCCTATAACAAGGGTCAGATCGCTTCTGACCGGATGATCGGGCTTAGCCCGCTAACACTGATACCTTTAATATATCTGGCTGCCAAAGGCCTGCCGGAAGATCCCGAACCTCCTGCTCCGCACATCTCCGCCAGGGAGATGGATTACCTGAAGCAGGTGCATGACTCGCTGCTTATCAGGCAATAACCATCAGGCAGTAAGCAATAGTTTGACAATCAACCTTTTACAAAAATCGCCTTGATAATGTGGCTTGCTATCTTCGGATTTTCCTTCAGCCTCCTGGTTGAATATCCGAACCATTTTTCCCCGAACGGGACGTAGACCCTCATGAGGTGACCGCCGTCAACGATGCTCTGGCGCAGCTTCGGGGTGACCCCGTAAAGCATCTGGAACTCGTACATATTTTTGGGAACATTGTATTTCCTTATCAGCTCATATGCTCCCTCAATCAGCGGCTTGTCGTGAGTGGCAATGCCGACATATATCTTATTCCGGAACATGAATTCGAGATCCTCAAGATAGTGTTTGTTGATCTCCTCGTACTTCTTGTAGGCTATCTCAGCCGGCTCGATGTAGATGCCCTTGCAGAGACGGTAGTTGGTGGGTATCTCCGGTGTGTTCATGTCAAGCATCTTCTCCAGGTCACTGCAGGTCCGCTTCAGGTATGCCTGCACCACCAGTCCCACATTGCGCGGGAACTCTGCATGAAGACGCCTGTAAAGCTCAATCTCCAGGTCAGTGCAGGGAGAGTCTTCCATGTCAATCCTGCAGAAGTTGTTGTATGATGCTGCCTTTGCCACTATCTCGCGCATCAGCCGGTAGCATGCCTCCTTGTCAAGAAGCAGCCCGAAGCTTGTCGGCTTGAGCGAGTAATTGCCGTTGATCCCGTTTTTCTGGGTCTCCTCTATCAGGTCAAGATACTCCTGCTTGTTGGCTTCGGCCTCATCAAGCGACTTGATGAATTCTCCCAGTACGTCGAGGGTCACCCTGACACCCTGCGCGTTCAACTCACGTGAGACCCGCATGGCATCAGCCATGGTCACTCCTGAGATATAGGCGCGTGAAAAGATCCAGATGAATTTCTTCGGGAACCAGGGCAGGATAGAGGCAATAAACTTGTTGAACATCTTTAAGTGCTTTTATTTTTTTTGGCGCTCAAAGATATGAAAAAGGTTAATACCTGATAACCTGTCTGATTACTCCGGATCGCGGCTGGAGAAAAGGAATCCCCGGAGACTATTTCCGCCGCTCGCCGGCGCTTATGGTGCCTTTTACTTGAAAGCCTTTTCCGGCAGCCCGTCGCCCTTGAGTGACAGCCTGCTGAAGTATGCAGGCACCTCACGCCCCGTCAGCTTATCTACATACAGTTTCGCCAGGTACTGTCCCAGCATGAATCCCTGCCCGCGCAGCCCGAGGAAGAGACCGTGTTCAGGATCGATGTACATGCGCGGCTCAGTGTAGTAACCGCTCCAGAGCGACTGGAATCCTGCTGT
>MTKX01006014.1_pt3 | contig 11084 bp, 14 predicted proteins | sample 1042771 | NCBI WGS metagenome assembly MTKX01 (sample SAMN06212183, study PRJNA360534) | anaerobic digester metagenome | biome: Wastewater treatment plant; material: sludge; isolation source: anaerobic digester fed with sludge from wastewater treatment plant | place: Denmark: WWTP Randers ... | reverse complement strand
TATTGTTATTTCTCCGCTTTCATTATTAGTAGGTCGATTATCTATTTTTCGAATGCAATAAAATCAAAGAATTTAGCTATACCATGAATATTCTGATAGTTGTGAGAAAAACACTTAGCCTTGTCTTTTCATTTTATTGAACAATTATTTTCTTTGTTTTTCTCAAAAGCCTTCTTTTGAAATTGTCCCAGATAAAAAGATCTTGTTTAACATCGAAGATCACATAAGGTCCAGCTGTATTTAAAGTGTGCATCCCTTTGAAATGCTGCCTCGATTTTGGAGGTTCTACGAAAAATCTGGTGGTTTCGACGAAAGAAAAAGGAGTTATTTCAATTATTTCATTAAGGGTGATTCTATGTCCTGATATGACGGAGCAATCCTGAGCCGGGCGCATTAGTCGGCCATCCATGTAAAATATATTGCCTGCGGGTCTCGATGAACGAATGTCAGTTTTTACTGGATTGTTGATGTGTGGAAAATAAGGGCCTCTAAAATCTTCGGCATACCATAAGTGCAGACTGTAATTACTTTTGGTTTTATCGGTAAACATAAGCCACCACTTTCGATTATGATGAAAAATGATGGGATCGACCGCTTGTAAATCGGAAATAATAATTTTTTCGAACATAAGTTCTTCCTTTTTCGTGTCCCATCTGTATAACCTGAGCTCTNNCATATTTCGTGTCCCATCTGTATAACCTGAGCTGATTGCTTTGGGCCGACTCGGGTAAGCACCAGATATTCCCTTCTGCTTCAAAAATAAAAGGAAAGGCAAGATGCCAGGAGGCATTCAGAAGAACTTTTTCTGGTCTATAAATAGTTGAATGATGATTTGTTTTGAAAAGACATATCTCGCCATGAGCTGGTTTGTAATCGTAATGTTCACATAGAATTTTCAGTTGATGATTCTGGTAAATCCCTGCTGGATCAGCATAATATTGTCTTCTTGACCTACTACGTATCCATTTGATATTTTCAGGTCGAGAATTGTTTCCTATAAAATTTTTTATCGAACTTTCTATAAATCCAATGCTCCAGTGTTCAGCACGAAATAATTCATTGAAATGAAATTTTACCTTGTTCGCCCATAGTTTGAGAAAGAATTTCAACATTATACAATTGATTGGAGCGAATCGCATGGGTGCAGGTTTTGGGAAAGGTTTGTTTTTTAGGCAGTCTGCACCTTTGAATAGAATTTCTCTACACGTTTGAGCGGGCCATTCTACCGAACCATAGTATGCTTGATCGAGGTTGGCTTTCCAAGAATGATTGATGGTGGGAAACCATCCTTGCCATAGAATTTTTCCGCAATCTATACTTTCGTCGAGCTGTTGTAATATAGCACCATTCACCGGGATATCTTCTAAGATTTCCCAGAAATTTGATGGCACTCCTCTAATGACTTCGGGATCGTCATGATGAAACGACCAAACTCCATAAGGAGCCGCATGAAGGATATCGCCTTTGATGATTCCGAAACCAAATCTCAGAAGGAATTGAACTTCCGAACTCTTGATAGCTTCAATCGTCTTTTCGCTGAAGTAATATGATTTTTTCACTTTTTTTGCGTTCTCTTCCAATAAAATAGCTTCCTTTATCCACGGCTCTATCGAAAGCATCCTCTTCGACTTTGGCTTTAATAAAAAACGATAATAAAAGAGAAAAATAAAGTTTTTTATGGGATAGCACAAAAGCCTTCGAATTCCTTTTGACTTTGGTGGCGAGTCTTCTTTGTTGAGAATGATGAGAGCAAGGGCATTCCCTTCCAAAATCAGCTGTTCTATGACTAAAGTTTGCCACTGCTGAAGATGCAGTGTATCGCATAAAATGCCAAATTTCAGCCCTTTTCTTTCTCCTAATGTCATTGTATGGGTTTTATTTCCTGATAAATTTTTAAAAAACATTCTCCCACCTTCGAAAAGCTAAAGTTCTCGACCGCATAATTTCGTAAAGCCTGACTATCATATTCCGATGCATGGTCCAACATATAATTCATAGCTTCACAGAGCGAATCTTCATTCTTAGGATCGATCAAAATACCTTTGGCAGAATCTATAATTTCAGGAATTCCACCAACTCGCGTTGCAATCACAGGTTTACCACAGGCCAAACTTTCGTTGATGACTACTGGCATATTTTCATAATTGCTAAACATTACCAAACAACAACTTTGACGATAACATTCGGCTAATTTCTCCTCTTTTTCTATTAATCCAGTAAAGGTTACATAAGCTTCTAAATGAAGATTCTGGCTGTATTCTTTTATTTTTTGAAAATCCTGCCCATCACCCACAAGGACTAACTCAAAATCATTACGAAGATGAGAGAGTTTTTGTGTTGCTCTAAGTAGCCCACTTATATTCTTCGATTTGTCTTCGAAGCAGGAAACATGCAGCAACTTTTTACTTGAATGATTTAGGAAAGTAGGTGTGAAGATGTTCGTATCAACAACGTTGGGAATTATGTAGAATCTTTTATGATGAAGTCCATGACGCTGCATGGCGTTTTTGAGATTTTCGGTTACAACAGTAATTGCACCAGCTCTTCTCACTACATAGCGAGTCACGATTTTCCGCAGAATTCCCCTATATGTATTTGTAATAGGCAAGTACCTCGACCAGTGTTCGGTAATCAGGTAGGGCAATCCTGTAAGGTTTTTTAACACAGAGGCGAAAATAGCCGTTCGGGTAAGAATATTAACATGAGCCAGTTTGAAACGCTTTGTTCGTTTTTGCAACCATAAATAACCTGCTATCAAATGAAACAAATATTGCGACGCTTTTATAATTTGACTGCCAGGAAAATTTCGTGATAAGCCAGAATAATAGATTCGTAACTCATCCACATCTCGAAAAGTCGAGAATTCCCATCTCGGAGAAAGAATTTTTTTGTTTATAATAGGATGAGCATATAAAACCGAAACATTTGCATAGTTCGAAACAGCTTGTGCATGTCGTTGGACGAAAAGTCCTTCCATTGGATCTTCTTTGTGGGGGTACCAGCGCGAAACGAACAAGATACGAAGTTTTTCTTCAGTCATCCTTCTTAGGTGTCAATTGCTGGCAAAACTACCAAAAATCAAGAGAGTTGATATTTTACAGCCTGATTCGGTTCATTTTTTAAATATTGAGCAATCGGTACATTAACAATAAAAATTTTTTGTAATTTATTATAAATCAATAATCTAATTGAAATTAATAATAATTAACAGTCTATATTTCGATAGAAATTCTGGGAAGCAGATGAAATCTTAGCATTATCAAATTACTGATGCGGTTGATGTTATAATTATTTTTAATGTTGGATCGATGAAAATCCTATAAAAAATCAAAGGAATGATTTTGTAGAATGAAAAAAATATGTAATTTTGCACCCGCTTTAAAAAAGAAGCTTTTTTGATTAATTCCATGCCGTTTTACGGCAATGAATGAAAGGAACCTGATAAAACGGACAAGCTATAGGTTTCGTGCATGAACCTCTCAGAATGTGAATTGATTGAACAGATGGCATAAGGTTCGTGTAACTGTCCCTACCGGTTTTGCTATCGGTAATTTTATCCAGTTTCTTTTCATTTTCAGGATTAACCAATCTTTTTTGAGATAAATTTTAATGAAGATCATTGGTCGTAAAAGATTTAATTGTACTTTTGCACTCCCTTTTTGAGAGGGTGCTTAAAAACCAGATAAGGAACTAATAAAGTTGATATGCCCACTATACAACAGTTGATTCGTAGAGGACGTCAAAAGCTTGAGTACAAGAGCAAAAGCCCAGCTTTGGATTCATGTCCTCAACGCAGAGGAGTTTGTACAAGAGTGTATACCACAACTCCTAAGAAGCCCAATTCGGCTATGCGTAAGGTAGCAAGGGTGCGACTGACCAATGGTAATGAAGTCACGGCTTACATTCCTGGCGAGGGTCATAATTTGCAGGAGCACTCTATTGTAATGATTCGCGGAGGCAGAGTAAAGGATCTACCGGGAGTCAGGTATCATATTATTCGAGGTGCTTTAGATACTGCGGGTGTTGAAGGCCGTATGCAACGTCGTTCGAAATATGGTGCAAAGCGGCCTAAAACTAAGCCTGGTGCTGCAAGTCCTAAAGATACAAAAGCTGGCAAGAAGTAAATTCGTTGTTTAGAAAATACAATTCGCAATAGATTATAATAGATTATGAGGAAAGCGAAACCAAGAAAAAGAATCATACTTCCCGACCCCAAGTACAATGATACAATGGTTACCAAGTTTGTAAATAATATCATGCTCACGGGGAAGAAAAGTATTGCTTTCGACCTTTTTTACGAAGCAGTGGATATTGTGAGTCAGAAAACGGGTGAGGATGGCCTCGAAGTCTGGAAAAAAGCTTTGGCCAATGTCACTCCCTCTGTCGAAGTACGTAGCCGTCGTGTAGGAGGTGCTACTTTTCAGATTCCTACCGAAATCCGTCCAACCCGCAAAATGTCGGTTGGCATGAAGAATCTGATCTCTTATTCCCTCAAACGCCACGAAAAATCAATGGCCGAAAAACTGGCAGGCGAAATTATGGCTGCTTATAAGGAAGAAGGTGCTGCCTTCAAACGCAAAGAAGATATTCACCGTATGGCCGAAGCCAATAAGGCTTTTGCACATTTTAAATTTTAACTAAAATCCTGAAAAATACCATTTACCCGAAATTAATACAATATACATGACCGAAAGGCTTATCTATACAAGAAATATTGGCATTATGGCTCATATCGACGCGGGGAAGACTACTACTACCGAGCGGATATTGTATTATACCGGGGTGAATTATAAAATGGGTGAAGTGCATGAAGGCACTGCCACCATGGATTGGATGATTCAGGAACAGGAAAGAGGGATTACTATTTCATCAGCAGCAACTACTGTTTTTTGGCATTATAATCAGGAACAATATAAGATTAATATTATCGACACCCCTGGTCATGTCGATTTTACGGTGGAAGTTGAAAGATCGCTTCGCATACTCGATGGCGCTATTGCTATTTTTTGTGGAGTGGGAGGTGTTGAACCTCAATCGGAAACCGTTTGGAAACAAGCTAATAAATATGGAGTGCCACGCATTTCATTCGTAAATAAGATGGATAGGAGCGGGGCTGATTTTTTTGAAGTGATTTCGCAGATCAAATCCAAATTGGGTGCTAAACCCATCCCTATCCAGCTCCCCCTGGGCGAAGAGGAAGATTATAGAGGCGTAATCGACCTGATTTCATGTAAAGCTTATGAATGGAACGATACCTCGCTGGGTACCAATTTCTACGAAGTTCCTGTACCAGAACAACTCTTTCCGTTGGTCGAAAAATATCATAACGAATTGATAGAAGGTACGGCCGAAGAAAGTGATCAACTATTCGAGAAATTTCTTTCAGATCCTCATTCGATTACCGAAGAAGAAATTAAAAACGCCTTGCGTAAAGCTACCATCGAGATGAGAATCACCCCCGTGCTTTGCGGTTCGTCATTACATAACAAAGGCATTCAATTCCTTCTGGATGCTGTGGCTGCTTATCTGCCTTCGCCACTCGACATTCCAGCCATAAAAGGCATCAATCCGCTTACCGGCGAAGAAGAAAGCCGGCATCCCGATCCCGATGAACCATTCGCTGCCTTAGCTTTCAAGATTGCCTCCGATCCGTATGTTGGCCGTATCGTATTTTTCAGGGTTTATAGCGGAAGTCTGAAAAGTGGAAATGTGGTGCTGAATGTTGCTACTGGGAAAAGAGAACGCATTGCACGCATTTTTCAGATGCACGCCAATAAACAAAATCCTCTCGAGAAAATTGAAGCTGGCGATATTGGAGCCGCAGCAGGTTTTAAACAAATTCGGACAGGCGACACCCTTGCCGATGAAAAACATCCTATACTGCTCGAATCCATTACTTTTCCTGAACCTGTCATCAGTATGGCAGTAGAACCACATACACAGGACGAGCTCGAAAAGATGATGAATGCCCTGCAAAAAATCAGTGAAGAAGACCCCACATTTTTCGTAGGTATCGATGAAGAAACCGGCCAAACACTCATTAGTGGAATGGGTGAACTGCATCTCGATATTATTCTCGATAGGCTACACCGCGAGTATAATGTGGAATGCAATCATGGCAAACCTCAGGTGGCATACAAAGAAGCACTTACTCGTAATGTTCGCCATCACGAAATCTATAAAAAACAAACCGGTGGCCGAGGCCGTTTTGCCGATATTGAATTTGAAATTGGACCAGCCGACATAGGCGTCAAAGGTTTACAATTCATAAACGAAATCCATGGGCAAAACCTCCCGAAAGAATATATTCCTGCCATCGAAAAGGGATTTCGTTCTGCCATGTCGAATGGACCTTTATTGGGATTTCCCATCGAAAGCATGAAAGTTCGTTTGATAGATGGCCAAGCTCATCCAGTGGATAGCGACGCCCTTTCGTTCGAAATTGCTGCCATCAGTGGATTTAGGGAAGCAATTCGCAAAGCAGAATGTATTCTTCTCGAACCTATTATGAAACTCGAAGTCGTAACTCCTGATGAATACGTTGGCGATATTACCAGCGATTTAAACCGAAGAAGAGGACAATTATTGAAAATTGATGCAAGAATTAGTTATCAGATTGTGGATGCACTTGTACCTCTTTCCGAAATGTTCGGTTATGTTACTGTATTGAGGTCGATTTCGAGTGGAAGAGCTACGTCGAGCATGGAATTTTCGCATTATGCAACTTGTCCCCCTGAAATTCAGGAACAGGTCATATTAAAAATAAAAGGCTATATTATAAGACAATGAAAATGATTTTTAATTCTCTATAAACGTGAACCAAAGGATTAGAATTAAGTTGAAATCGTACGATTACAATCTGGTAGATAAATCAGCCGAAAAGATTGTGAAAACAGTAAAACAAACAGGTGCAGTAGTGAGCGGACCAATCCCTCTGCCTACGCATCGGAAGATTTTTACTGTAAACCGTTCTACATTCGTAAACAAGAAATCGCGTGAACAATTTCAATTATGCTCCTATAAGCGATTGCTGGATATTTACAGTTCGACTTCGAAAACCATCGATGCACTGATGAAACTTGAATTGCCCAGTGGAGTAGAAGTCGAAATCAAAGTTTGATGAAACAATAAGTACCTTAAAATTAACGAGCAATGTCAGGATTATTAGGGAAAAAGATTGGCATGACCAGTATATATGATGAATCGGGAAAGAATATGGCTTGTACTGTAATTCAGGCAGGTCCTTGTGTGGTAACACAAATTCTTACCAAAGAACGGGATGGATATGATGCCATACAATTGGCTTTTGATGATTTGGATGAGCGTAAAGTAAACAAACCAATGAGAGGACATTTTGCCAAGGCGGGTATTACTCCCAAGCGTATCATGGCCGAATTTACACGTTTCGAGGCAGGCCATCGAAAATCCTTTGGAGAAGTGATAGGAGTAGAAGTTTTCACGGTCGGCGAATTCATCGATGTAAGCGGATTAAGCAAAGGCAAAGGATTTCAGGGTGTTGTACGCCGACATAATTTTCATGGGGTGGGTGATGCAACGCATGGACAGCATAACCGTTTACGCGCCCCTGGTTCATTGGGAGCATCTTCTTACCCTTCTCGTGTATTTCCCGGAATGCGTATGGCCGGGCACATGGGAAACAAAAAGGTGAAAATGATTAATCTAAAGATTTTACGTATCATCCCCGAGAATAATATTATCGTTGTGAAAGGCTCAGTGCCAGGTGCTAATGGTTCATATTTAAAACTTGAAAGATGGAGCTAACAGTATATAATTATAAAGGAGAAGACCTTGGGCGGAAAGTGATTCTCAACGAATCTATTTTCAATATTCAACCCAACGATCATGTAATATGGCTCGATGTTAAGAACATACAGGCCAATCAGCGGCAGGGAACACATAAAACTAAGGAAAGGTCTGAAATGTCGGGCAGTACACGTAAATTAAAAATACAAAAAGGTACTGGCGGTGCACGCGCCGGCGATATCAATAATCCTNNGATATCAATAATCCTCTGTTTGTCGGCGGTGGCCGTGTATTTGGTCCTCGTCCGAGGGATTATCATTTCAAAATGAATAAAAAGACGAAACGTTTGGCCCGCTTGTCGGCATTATCCTATAAAGCCCTTGAAAATAGAATTATTATAGTCGAGGATTTTACTTTCGATGCTCCTAAAACGAAGACTTATGCCGAGTTTCTGAAAAATTTTAAACTAAACGATCAAAGAAGTCTTCTTGTTGTGAATGAACCCGATCAGAATCTGCTGCTTGCCTCACGCAACATCCCCTATGCAAAAATCATGCGCACAGTTGATTTGAACACCGTTGATATCCTCAAAGCTAACCGGATGATCTTTTTCGAAAGCTCATTACCTGTTCTGGAAAACCTTTATGCAGAATCAGAAAATTAACACAAAAAATCTGCCTCAATGAGTAGCATTATAGTAAAACCACTGATTACCGAGAAAATGAGCATCCAAGGCGAGAAACTCAATCGCTATGGATTTATTGTGAGGCGCGAAGCCAATAAGATTCAAATCAAAAAAGCCATTAAAGAACTCTATGGCGTAGATATTTTGGAAGTCAATACCATGATCTTTACAGGCAAAAACAAATACCGCTATACCAAGAGCGGAATTATTGCCGGTCGTACCAGAGCTTATAAAAAAGCTATAATTACTCTTGCCGAAGGCGAGAAAATCGATTTTTACAGCAACATTTAAGACAAATGGCCTTAAAAAAATTCAAACCCATCACCTCGAGTCAGCGCTTTAAAGTAATAAGTGCTTTCGACGAGATTACCACCCAAAACCCTGAAAAGAGTTTATTGACTCCCGTGAAAAAATCGGGTGGTAGGAACAATACAGGGAAAATGACCATGCGCTATCTTGGTGGTGGTCATAAACGCATGTATCGTATTATCGATTTTAAGCGCGATAAGGAACTTGTCCCTGCTATTGTTCAGAGCATAGAGTACGATCCTAATCGTTCTGCTCGCATAGCCCTGGTTGAATATCAGGATGGAGAAAAGCGTTATATTGTTGCTCCCAACGGGCTTAAAGTCGGTCAATCCATCATGAGTGGGAAAGGTATATCTCCCGATATCGGCAATACATTGTATTTAAGTGAAATACCATTAGGTACCATTATACATAATATAGAATTGCGTCCTGGACAGGGAGCCAAAATGGCTCGCAGTGCAGGTAGCTATGCCCAATTGATGTCGCGCGACGGGAAATATGCCGTTATCAAATTACCCTCTGGAGAGACTCGCCTTATATTGCAATCCTGCAAAGCTACCATTNNTGCAAAGCTACCATTGGCATGGTATCCAACCCCGATCATAGTCTCGAAGTTTCGGGGAAAGCAGGACGGTCACGCTGGTTAGGCCGCCGGCCTCGTACACGCGGTGTTGCTATGAATCCACTTGATCATCCCATGGGAGGCGGAGAAGGTCGCGCTTCGGGTGGACACCCACGCTCGCGTAAGGGAATTCCGGCTAAAGGCTACAGAACACGTAAACCTAAGAAAGCTTCTTCTAAATATATTATCGAACGCAGAAAGAAATAATAGTTTCAAAATAGTTTAATTATGAGCCGTTCACTGAAAAAAGGTCCTTATATTCACTACAAGCTCGAGAAAAAAGTTCTGCATCAGGTTGAAAGCAAGAAAAAGAATGTCATAAAGACCTGGTCGAGATCTTCGATGATTTCTCCTGATTTTGTGGGTCAAACGATTGCTGTGCATAATGGAAATAAATTCATTCCGGTATATATTACTGAAAATATGGTAGGTCATAAGTTAGGAGAATTTGCGCCAACGCGTACATTCCGTGGCCATGCAGGTAGTAAAGCAAAAAAATAATAAACCATGGGAGCAAGAAAACGTAGATCCGCTGAATTAAGAAAAGCAGAGAACAAATTAAAAACCTCAGCCAGGCTTGCCAAAGTCTCTGGTTCTCCAAGAAAGATGAGGCTGGTAGCTGATCTTGTGCGTGGCATGCAAGCAGAAAAGGCTCTCATCGTTTTGCATACGATGAAGCAAGAAGGAGCCAGCCAAATATATACCCTTCTGAAATCGGCTATCGCAAATTGGCAGCAAAAACATGAAGGTATGCGCATGGAAGATGCACAGTTATATATTCAAACTATTACCGTGGACGGAGGCCGTATATTGAAACGCTTACGCCCAGCACCTCGCGGCCGTGGCTACAGAATTCGTAAACGCTCCAATCACATCACTCTCGTTTTGGGCGATCAGCTATCGAATAAAAACGAAATCGAAGAAATAACCGATTAAAGCAATAACTATAAATTCATTCATTGAATGGGACAAAAAACTAATCCAATAAGCCTTAGGCTTGGCATTATCAAAGGATGGGACTCCTACTGGTACGGAGGTCGTCAGTTTGACCAAAAACTCATAGAGGATTTCAAGATAAGGAAGTACCTCAATGCGAGGCTTTCTAAAGCTGGAGTTTCTAAAATCATGATCGAAAGAAATTTGAAACTTATCACAGTTACTATCCATACAGCCAGGCCAGGAATTATCATAGGAAAAGGTGGACAGGAAGTAGATAAGTTGAAGGAAGAATTGCACAAGGTTACCGGCAAAGAGATTCAATTGAATATAAGTGAAATAAAGCGTCCGGATCTGGATGCCTATCTGGTGGCCAATAATGTAGCACGTGACCTTGAGCGGCGTATATCTTACCGCAGGGCTATCAAAATGGCAATTTCCAATACCATGAGAATTGGGGCTGAAGGCATCAAGATTCAAATATCGGGTCGTTTAGGTGGTGCTGAAATTGCACGTCGTGAAATGTTCAAGGAAGGCAGAATTCCACTGCATACCCTTAGAGCCGATATTGATTATGCCAGAGACGAAGCCCATACAACTTATGGACGCATTGGCATAAAAGTATGGATTTGCCGGGGTGAAATTTATGGAAGGCCTGATTTTTTTGCCACATCGTCGGCTACCCGTCAACAACGATCGCCTGTTCCCGGAACTAGCCGCCCCCGATCCAGAGGTAAACGCAAATAATCTATCAGTAAAAAATTAAAT
>MTKX01034827.1_pt1 | contig 11111 bp, 10 predicted proteins | sample 1042771 | NCBI WGS metagenome assembly MTKX01 (sample SAMN06212183, study PRJNA360534) | anaerobic digester metagenome | biome: Wastewater treatment plant; material: sludge; isolation source: anaerobic digester fed with sludge from wastewater treatment plant | place: Denmark: WWTP Randers ... | reverse complement strand
CGGGCTGCTGGCAGGTTGTCGGAGAGGCGCTTGCTGGCGGGTTCGTAGTGGGCGATTCATCGCCCAACAGCCGCGCTGAAGCGCGCACTACGAACGGGCATGCCGACGGGCAAACGGGCTCTCCGACAGGCTGTTAGACCAGCCGGTTAAAGAGCAGCAGCTTCTTGACCTCGCCGATGGCCTGGGTGACCTTGATGTCGCGAGGGCAGGCGCCGGTGCAGTTAAAGATCGTGCGGCAGCGCCACACGCCGTCGCGGTCGTTCAGCACCTCCAGGCGCTCGTTGGCGCCCTGGTCCCGGCTGTCAAAGATAAAGCGGTGGGCCTGCACGATGGCCGCCGGCCCGACAAAGTCGGGATTGCCCCAGTAGGAGGGGCAGGAGCTGGTGCAGGCCGCGCACAGGATACACTTGGTGGTGTCGTCGTAGCGCGCCCGCTCCTCGGGACTCTGGCGGCGCTCCACCGGGGGCGCCGGGTCGTAGTTGATAAAATAGGGCTTGATGGAGCGGTACTTAAAGAAAAAGGGCTCCATGTCCACCACCAGGTCCTTGATGATGGTAAAGCCCCGCAGCGGCTCGACGGTCACCTTCTTTCCCAGGTCACGCATCAGGAGCTTGCAGGCCAGGCGGTTGACGTTGTTGACCGTCATGGCGTCGGACCCGCAGATGCCATGGGCGCACGAGCGCCGGTAGGCCAGGGTGCCGTCGTGGTACCACTTGACCTGGTTCAGGGCATCCAGCAGCCGGTCGGTGGGCTCCAGCTCGAGCGGATACTCTTGCCAGTGGGGCTTGGCGTCCGACTCGGGATTAAAGCGCAGGATCTTGAGCGTAACTTCCATCGTGACTCCCTCGTGTGCGGTGACCGCTAATAGGTCCGCGGCTTGGGTTGGAAGCGGGTGACGACCACCGGCTTGTAGCGCAGCTCCACGCCGTTTTCGGTGCGGTAGGCCAGGGTGTGCTTCAGCCAGGTCTCGTCGTTTCGCTCCGGAAAGTCCTCGCGGGAATGGGCGCCGCGGCTCTCCTGCCGCGCCAGGGCGCTGGCGGCCGTGATCTCGGCCAGCTCCAGGAGATAGCCCAGCTCGATGGCCTCCAACAGGTCGGTGTTGAACTTCTGGCCCTTGTCCTCGATGCTGGCGTTGCGGTAGCGCTCCTGCAGTTCGCCGATCTTGTCCAGGGCAGCCTGCATCTGGGCGGCGACGCGGAACACGCCCACGTCGTCCATCATGACCTCTTGCAGCTCCTGGCGGATGTCGGCCATGCGCTCCGAGCCGGTGCCGGTCCGCAGCCGCACCAGCTCGTCGCACACCTCGCAGCCGGGGTCGTCGGGCAGGGCCACAAAGTCGGCCTCGGCGAGGTAGCGGGCCATGTCGCGCCCGGCCCGCCGGCCAAAGACGACCAGGTCCACCAGCGAGTTGGTGCCCAGGCGGTTGGCGCCGTGCACCGACACGCAGGCGCACTCGCCCGCGGCATACAGGCCGGGCAGGGGCGTGTTGGCCTCGTCGATGACCACCCGCCCGTCGACGTCGGTGGGGATACCGCCCATGGCATAGTGGGCCGTGGGCTGGACCGGCATCGGCTCCCGGGCCGGATTGACCCCCAGGTAGGTCCGGCAAAAGTCGGCGATGTCGGGCAGCTTGGCCTCGACCACGTCGGCGCCCAGGCGGCTGGCGTCCAGGTACACGTAATCCTTGCCGTCGATGCCGCGCCCCTCGCGGATCTCCATGTAGATCGAGCGCGAGACGATGTCGCGGGGGGCCAGGTCCTTCATCGTCGGCGAGTAGCGCTCCATGAACCGCTCGTTCTGGCTGTTGAGGAGGATGCCCCCCTCGCCGCGGACCGCCTCGGTGATGAGGATGCCCATCTTGTAGATGCCCGTGGGGTGAAACTGGAAGAACTCCATGTCTTCCAGGGGCACTCCGCGGCGCAGCACCATGGCCGGCGCGTCGCCCGTGAGGGCGTGGGCGTTGGACGAGATCTTGAACATGCGGCCCATGCCGCCCGTGGCCAGGAGGACCGCCCTGGCCCGGAAAATGTGGATTTCCCCGGTGAGGGTCTCGTAGGCCACCACGCCACAGGCCACGCCATCTTTGATCAACACGTCCAGGACGTGATACTCGTCAAAGAACTGGACGTCGTGGCGGATGCATTGCTGGTAGAGGGTCTGCAGGATCATGTGGCCCGTGCGGTCGGCGGCGTAGCACGAGCGGCGCACCGGCCCCTTGCCAAAGTGGTGGGTGTGCCCGCCAAAGGGCCTCTGGGCGATCTTGCCGTCGGTGGTGCGGTCAAAGGGCAGGCCCCAGTGCTCCAGCTCGTAGACGTTCTCGATGGCCTCCCGGGCCAGCACCTCGGCCGCGTCCTGGTCGACCAGGTAGTCGCCGCCCTTGACCGTGTCGAACATGTGCCATTCCCACAGGTCCTCCTCCATGTTGCCCAGGGCGGCCCCGATGCCTCCCTGGGCGGTACCGGTGTGCGACCTGGAGGGGTACAGCTTGCTGAGGACGGCCACGCTGCCCACCTGTCCAAGCTCGAGGGCGGCCCGCAGCCCGGCGCCCCCCGCCCCGACGATGACGACGTCAAACGAATGGTACATCCTTTTGCCTCCCCGGCGTTCCAGCCATCTCCCCGGCTTGCTGTGAGGGCCTACGACTGGAAGGTAAAGATGACGTACGAGCCCAGCACGATGAGGACAAAGACCAGCACGTAGAGGAGCGACTTCAGGAGCACGCGCCAGCCGTCCGACCGCACATAGTCGTCGATGACGATGCGCACGCCGTTTGACCCGTGGAGCCAGCCAAATAACAGCAGGAACAGGTCAAAGAGGCGCCAGCCGGGAGACTGCCAGCGCTGGGCAATGACCTCAAAGGTGATGTTGTCCAGGCCGACGATGATGTGCATGTACACCAGGTGAAAGACGGCCATGGCAAAGAGCGCCACGGCGGTGATGCGCATAAAGAACCAGCTATACAGCTCCAGGTTGCTGGCCGGGCGGGGCCGGGCCGGTGTGACGTGCATTGTCCTGCCTCCTCCCTGTTAGAACATCTCGGACAGCATGATCGTCGCGGAGGGAATGTAGGCCACCAGGAAGATGACCATCTGGATGCGCCACAGGGCTGCCTGCCGCCTGGCCATGCCCGGCCAGAAATCGACGAGGACGACCCTGATGCCGTTGAGGGCGTGGTACAGCACGCCCAGGTAGAGCCCAAAGATGATCAGCAGCTTGAACAGGAACTGGTGGTAGAAAAAGAGCAGCCGATCAAAAAGCTCGGGGCCAAAGGCGACGAGAAAGATGTCGAAAATGTGAAAGGCCAGGAACAGGAACACGCCCAGGCCGCTGATGCGATGCAACATCCAGGCGATCTGCCCTTCGCGTCCGCGGTAGCGTGCCAGTCGAGAGATTGTGCCGGAGACAGACATGGGCGACCCTCCCTGTATCAAGATCGACCGCAAGGGCCGGCAAGATTATACAACAGGCTTTATGGGAAGTCAAACGGGCTCGCCGTGGCCCCAGAGAGGAGCAGCGACGCTCGCCAAAGCCTCGCGGATGGCCGGCAGCGCCGTCTCGGCCGCCTGCCGGCCCAGCGCCACCATCTCCGGTGCGCGAGACAGGCGCAAGAGGCTGCCCATGCCGCCGGCAGGGATGGGCAGGTAGACGTCGGCGGTGGCCGGCGGGTCGCCGGCGCGCAGCAGGAGCTCGTCGCCCGCGGCCACCAGGACGCTCAGGATGTCGCGGGGAACCTGCCGCGGTGGGTGGCAGAGACCCACGGCGACGACGACGACGGCGCCCAGGGCGCGGGCCACCGAGATGGGCAGGTTGTTGCTCACGGCGCCGTCCACCAGCAGCCGGCCCCCCAGCCTGGCGGGCGTGATAATGCCCGGCACCGAGGCGCTGGCCCGCACGGCGGGGGCCAGGCGCCCTTCCCGCAGGACCACCGGCTCGCCGGTCACCAGGTCGGTGGCCACGGCGGCAAAGGGCATCGCCAGGTCGGCAAAGGTGAGGTCGCCAAGCTCGGCGATCAAATAGGCCTCCAGCGGGGCAAAGGAGACGAGCCCCCGCCAGGGCAGGGCGGGCCGGGCGATGTGGTGCCAGCGCACGGCCAGGGCCATGTCCACGAGGCGCCGGCCGCGGGCGCTGGCGGCATAGGCCGCGCCCACCAGCGCCCCGGCGCTGGTGCCGGCGATGCAGTCGATGGCGATGCCTTCTCGTTCCAGGACGTCGATGACGCCCACGTGGGCCAGGCCGCGGGCACTGCCGCCGCCCAGGGCCAGGCCCAGGCGCAGGGGCCTCATCCCCACAGGTCGCCGGCCACGTCTTCCAGGCCGAGGCTCAGGAGGCTCTGCCTGGACGGCCGCCCCGTCTCCCAGTCCCAGTCCCGCTCGCGGTAGAACTCGCGCAGGAGGATGTCCATGCGCGGCACGCGTCCCCCGGACCCGTTGGCCATGGGCCGCAGCAGCCGTTCGGGGAGGCGATCGTGGCCGCGGCGGATGCCCAGGCGGTTGTTAAAGGCGCGCTTGAGGACAAAGGCGCGCTCGCCGGCGCGCAGCCAGTGCTCGAGATCGGAAGGGCCGCCGGTGGCGGCGGCGAGCATCTCGGCCAGGAGGGGCGGGGTGGGGTTGACAAAGATGCACATGATGGCGCTGTTGTACAGGCTGCGCCAGTTCTGCAGCCGGGCCACGGTGACGGCCTTGCCCCGGTTCTTGAAGCGGCTGCCGGGCAGCAGGCCCGCCTCGGGCACGGTCATGCCCATGTCCACGGTATAGACGTCGCCCTGCATGTGGCACGCGCCCCGGGGAGAGGTGGCATAGGTCAGGGCCATGCCGGTCATGGCCCTGGGATCGTGGGCCGCGGGCTCCAGCCCGTTGACGTGCACGGCCAGGTCGGGCGCGCCATAGTGGTCGGCCAGGCGGCGCGTGCCCTGGGCCAGGAGGTCGCCAAAGCCCTGGCGCGCCGCAATCATCTCCAGGAGAATATGGGCCGTCTCGATGTTGCCCCATTCCAGGGCCATGCCGCCCGTATCGGCGGCGGTGATAAAGCCTCGCTCGTAGAGCAGGTAGGCCAGGCTGATGGTGGAGCCGGCGCTGATGGTGTCCATCCCCAGCCGGTTGCACAGGTGGCCGGCGTAGGCCACGCCGGGCAGGTCGTCCACCAGGAGTTGCGAGCCGAGCATGGCCACGGTCTCGTACTCGGGGCCGTCCACGACCTCGACGCCATAGCTGTCCTTCAGGTTCACCTCGCGGCCGCAGGCCACGTAGCAGCCGTAGCAGGGCACGGCCCGGGTCAGGATGGTCTCCATCATGGTCACGCCGCTGAGGTTGGTGGCCTCTTCGAACTCGGGCTGGCTCCAGCACTTGTTGGGCATGTTGCCCCACATCATGCTCATGTCGACGAAGGAGGCGGTGCCCATCTCGCGATAGACCGTGGTGCTCAGGTCCTCCTTCACGCACTCCAGGCCCTGGCGGGCCGCCAGGTTGAACCGCTCCCTGTCGGCCAGGGGCACCTGCCGGCGGCCGCGGACGGCGATGGCCTTCAGGTTCTTGGCGCCCATGACGGCGCCCAGGCCGGTGCGGCCCGCGGCCCGGCCGTGGTCGTTCATCACGGCGGCAAAGAGGACGCGGTTCTCGCCGGCGGGCCCGATGCAGGCCACCCGCACCCTGCGGTCGCCCAGCTCCTGGCGCAGGCGATCCTGGGTCTCGTAGCTGTCCAGGCCCCACAGCCCGCTGGCGTCGTGCAGGGCGGGGGGCCGGCCGTCGACGATGGACAGCCAGACCGGCCTTTCGGCGCGGCCGCGGACCACGACGCCGTCGTAGCCGGCAAAGCGCAGCTCGGGGCCCCAGAACCCGCCCGAGTTCGACTCGCCCCAGATGCCGGTCAGCGGCGACAGGCCGCATACCTCGTAGCGGCCGCAGGACGGCGCCCGGGTGCCCACCAGCGGGCCGGTCACGAACATCAGGATGTTGTCCGGCCCCAGGGGATCGGTGCCCGGAGAGAGCCGGTCGTACAGGTAGCGGGCGGCGAAACCCGCCCCGCCCACCAGGTCGCGGGCGGCCGGCGCATCCACGGGCTCGTCGTGGATGTGGCCCGTGGTCAGGTCGACGACGAGTAGCTTGCCCCACGTTTCACTCATGGTATCGCATCTCCTCACATTTGCGGGCTACGTGGCGACGGGTTGTGCGGCGGTGCACAAGCGGATTATAACACACGTGGCACAGGATGCAACTCGTGGGCTTTATCCTGTGCCTACCAGCAGCCCACCTTGATTGTTACGCGGAAAAGAAGTTCTTGCAGTCCTCGTTGTTCTGTGGTATGCTTTTTTTAACGTCGTCGTTTGGTCAAAGCTAGAAGAGAGGACTGCATGTTCCGAGAGAGAATTACACGACAGTACCAATCGTTGTCCCCCAGTTTTCGCCGCATTGCCGACCTGATCCTCACCAACCACGAAAAAGTCGCCTTTATGAGTGCGTCGCGCCTGGCGCGACATGTGGGCGTAGACGTCGCCACGGTGACACGTTTCTCCCAGCAGTTGGGATATGAGGGCTATGTCGAGCTGATCCGCGAGATCCAGGCGGCCGTCCTCGAGGAGATGCGCGATAGCCGGGCCTCCCTGCAGGAGCGCCTGGACCAGGCCCCCAACGCCGTGGCGCGGACGCTGTGGCGAGACTGGGCCAACCTGGAGAAAACCATCCGGCAACTGCCCCTCGACAAGGTCGAGGAAGCCGCCGAGATGTTGAGGACCGCGCGACGGGTCTATATCGTTTCGGAAGACGCGGCAGCCGGGCTTTCGGCGGCCACCCAGAGCTACTTGAGCATGGTCCGGCGGGGAGTGATCTCGTTGGATCATGGCCCCTTTGGCGTTGCCCTGGCGCTGAAGGAGGTGGGGCCGGAGGATGTAATCGTCGGACTTGGGTTTACCGACTATGCCCACACCGCCACCCGGGCGCTGGCCCTGGGCAAAAAGTTGGGCGCCCGAACCATCGGCATCATCGCCCAGGCCGACTGCCCCATCGCCGGCGAGGCCGAGCTGCTGCTGTCCTGCGCCGCCACCGAAGGGGGCTACCTGCCCTCTCCGACGGCCATGGCCTCCATCCTCTTTGCCCTGTCGCACAGCCTGTACGCCAGCAACCTGGACGCCTACGGCCGCGAGGTGGCCCAGTTCGAAGAAGTGTACGCCGACCTGACCAACGGCCGGCCCCGCGAACAATTGGAAGAGGAAGGCTGAGCCCGCCGAGGCGTCAGGGAGACCAGGCGCAGTACTCGTCGCTGGCCTCGTGGTTGCTGATGTTGGTCCATTTCAGCGACGCCAGATCGAGGATATAGACCTCCTTGTTGCCGCCGCGGTCGCTGTAGAACACCAGGCGCCGGCCGTCGGGCGCCCAGTCGGCCAGGCCCTCGGTGCTTTTGGGCGAGTTGGATAGGTTGCGCGGCTTGGAGCCGTCGGCGTTCATGACGTACACCTCGAAATTGCCGTCGCGGTTGGTGTTAAAGGTGAGCTGCCGGCCGTCTGGCGACCAGATGGCGTAGCGGTCGCGCTTGGCGGCCCTGGTCAGGTTGACGGCCGACGAGTCGTCGCCCTGGCTGAGGGCCGCGTCCACGTCCAGGACCCAGATGTCCTCGTTGCCTCCCCGGTTGGAGGTGAAGGCTATCTTGCCGCCGGGTCCCCAGTTGGGATAGCGGTCGTTCTCCGGGCTCGTCGTGAGCTGCACCAGTCCCGAGCCGTCGGCGTTGACGACCCAGATGTCCCAGTTGCCGCTGCGGTCGCTGTGGAAGGCGATGCGCCGCCCGTCGGGCGACCAGGTGGGCCAGCCGTCCGACCCCTCGCCGTCGGTGATGCGCCACACTTCGCCGGCGGCGGCCGTGGCCGGGTCAAAGTCCATGCCATAGATCGAGCTGTTCTCCAGGCCCCACTTGCCGCTTATGGTGTCGCGCAGCGAGACAAAGGCGATGTGCCGGCCGTCGGGCGCCCAGGCGGGGGCCACGTCGTCGGCCCACGATTGCGTCAGGTTGGTCGGCTGTGATCCGTCCGGCCGGATGGCCATGATCTCGTAGTCGCCGTGCTCACCGCGCTTGCTCTCGAAGGCGATCCATTGCGGCCGGGGCGTGGGCGTTGGCGGGGCCGCCGTGGGGCTGGGGGATGGGCTGGGCGTTTCGGTGGCAGCAGCGGTGACGGTGGCGACGACGGTCGCGCTCGCCGGCGGGTTGGTGGCCCTGGCCGTGCGCGTCGCCGTAGGGGTGGGCGTCGGGCTGGGCGGGTCGGCGGTGGGCTCGGGCGTGGCGCTGGGGGTCTGCGTGGCGGTGGGCAGCAGGTGCGTAAAGTCGCGCTCGCCGACGGGAATGGCCGTCGGCGCGGGTGTCGCGCGGGTGAGGAGTCGGGCCACCCCCGGCACGGTCCGTCCCAGGTAGGCAGCTCCCAGCCCGGCAACCACCAGGCAGGCCACGGCGGCGACTCCCAATATGGCAGTCCATCGCTTGCGCATCATCCTCTTTGATTCCTCTCCTTCCCGGGCGGCAGGTCGAGCGGCCATTATACCATCGTCCTGCCTGGGGCTCAAGTTGCGGTTCAGGCTTGTGGGACCGGCCCAACTCTGCTATAATAACGCCATATCGAGGGAGAGGATGGCACGCTGAAGGTGAGCGATCAAGATTGTCACAGGCGGCGCCTGGCTGCCGCGTGTGGTCGTTATTGCGCCGCGTGCGACGCCCTCCTGGCAGAGCACTGCGATGGCTGTGCCTACCAGTTGGGCGAGACGTGCGAGGGAACCTGCCCCGTGTTTTGCTGCTGCGTCGTCGAGCGGGGGTTGGAGCACTGTGGCGTGTGCCCCGATTTCGCCTGCCAGGTGTTCCTGGCCCACGCCGATCCGGTGACGGTGGCGCGCCACTACCGTGCCCTCTGCCGCCGCACCGAGATCGGCACCAGCGCCTGGCTCGACGAGCAGGAATGCCAGAGGGCGCATCGACCATAGCGCGGCCGCCGCGCCGGTGGGAGCGGACCGTTGGCAGACGCGAGAATTCTCGTCGTCGAAGACGAGCCCAGCATCCGCGAGGTGCTCAACCTTTACCTGCGGCGGGCCGGCTACGAGGTCGAGGTCGCCGGCGACGGCCGGGCTGCCCTGGAGAGCCTGGCAGACCGGATGCCGGACCTCGTCGTGCTGGACCTGATGTTGCCCCACGTCGACGGCCTGGAGATCACGCGCTGGCTGCGGGAGCGGGGCGACACGCCGATCATCATGCTCACCGCCCGCCGCGAGGAGCCGGAGCGCATCGCCGGCCTGGAGATGGGCGCCGACGATTACGTGGTCAAGCCCTTCAGCCCCCAGGAGGTGGTCAGCCGCGTGCGGGCCGTGCTGCGGCGCACCCGGGGCACGGGCGAGCTGGGCGGCGGGGCGCGTCCCCTGGTCTTTGGCGAGCTCAAGATCGATCCCCGCACGCGCCTGGTGGAGGTGCGCGGCGAGGAGCGCGCGCTGACCGCCCGCGAGTTTGACCTGCTGTGGACCATGGCCCGCCATCCCCGCCAGGTGTTTAGCCGCGATCAGCTCCTGGACCACGTCTGGGGGCTGACGGAATACATCGACCCCAGCACCGTCACCGTGCACATCCGCCGCCTCCGGGAAAAGATCGAGGCGGACCCGGCGAACCCGCGCTACATCCTCACCGTCTGGGGGGTCGGCTATCGCTTTGAACCCTGAGGATCGGAACATGGAATCGACCGTCGAGGAGCGGCCTTCGCCGGCGCCGCATCTGCGATTCGTGGGCGGGGTGGTCATCACCCTGGCCGTGGCCCTGGGCTTCTTTTTCCTGCTCTTGCGCCCGGCCATGGCCGAGCTGCGCCTCATGGCCCTCTTCCTGGCGGCGACGGCCCTTCTTTCCGTGGCTGCCGGGTACGTCGCCTACCGCTACGGCTGGCTCTACCGCTCGCCGCGCCTGAGCTGGGTGCTCCTGGGCGGCTACGTCCTGGCCAGCCTCCTGACGTTCCTGAACGTGTGGGTCACGGCGCGCCTGATGTTTGCCAGCCAGCACGACCTGCTCCTGGCCACCGTCCTGCTGCTCTTTGCGGGGGGCATCGCCGTGTCGGTGGGCTATTTTCTGTCGGTGGCCCTCACAGATCGCATCGTCACCCTGGAGCGGGCGGCCCGCGCCCTGGCCCGCTCGCAGCTCGAGGTGCGCGTGCCCGTCAGGGGCAGCGACGAGATGGCGAGCCTGGCCCGCAGCTTTAACGACATGGCCAGCCAGCTCCAGGCCGCGGCCGACAAGCAGCGCGAGCTGGAGGCCCTGCGGCGCAACCTCATCGCCTGGGCCGGGCACGACCTGCGCACGCCCCTGGCCTCCATCCAGGCCATCGTCGAGGCGCTGGCCGACGGCCTGGTGGAGGATCCCGAGACCGAGGAGCGCTACCTGCGCACCGCCCAGCGCGAGATCCGGTCCCTGTCGCTCCTCATCGACGACCTCTTTGAGCTGGCCCAACTGGAGGCCGGCGGCCTGCGCCTGGACCTGGCCCCCATGGCCCTGTCGGACCTCGTCTCGGATACCATCGAGAGCTTTTCAGGACTGTCGGCGCGGGATGGGATCACCCTGGAGGGCAGCGTCGGGCCCGGCGTCGACCCCGTGACCGTCGATGCCCGGCTCGTCGGGCGCGCCCTGTCGAACCTGGTGGGCAACGCCCTGCGCCACACCCCGCCCGGGGGCCGGGTCGAGATCGTGGCCCGGGAAAGCGACGTGGGGGTGTGCGTGGAGGTGCGCGACACGGGCGAGGGGATCGGGGCCGAGGATCTGCCCCACGTCTTTGAGCGCTTCTATCGCGGCGAAAAGTCGCGCAGCCGGGCCACCGGCGGCGCCGGCCTGGGCCTGGCCATCGCCCGGAGCATCGTCGAGGCCCACGGCGGCACGGTGGGCGTCGACAGCACCCCCGGCGAGGGGACTCGCTTCTACTTTATCCTGCCCACCGGCTGAGGTGCCCGTCCTGTACCGTCAGGCCGGCACGCATTCCGCAGAACGGCAGGGCAGGGCTGCCTAGTACTACAACCGTACCTGTCATGTAGGAGGTTGTTGGAGAGGCGTTTGTACGTTGGTAGTGGGCGATTTATCGCCAAAGAAGCGCGCTGAAGCGCGCACTACCAACGAACGGG